>Ga0196963_10001739_pt1 | contig 14075 bp, 14 predicted proteins | sample S1_5metaG_FD_148600 | JGI IMG/M metagenome (GOLD analysis project Ga0196963, IMG submission 148600) | Soil microbial communities from Anza Borrego desert, Southern California, United States - S1_5 | ecosystem: Environmental > Terrestrial > Soil > Desert | place: USA: California | collected... | reverse complement strand
TCACCCGCGCCGGCGGTGCGCGTCACGTGGGTGGTCGTCCGGCGCAAACGCCGGCGGGCGGGGGCGTGCGTCACGTGCGGGTATGACCTGCGGGCGAGTAAGGATCGGTGCCCGGAGTGCGGCACGCCGATCCCGACGCCGGCTTGAGATTCCCCGCCCCGCCCCGATACTCCCCCGCGTGAGCGCCGCCGCCCCCGCTTCGACCAAGCCGCAGTACTTCCTGTCCTACGCCGTCCTGGGGGCGACCGTGCCGTTCCTGTCCGTCCTGCTGAAGGACCGCGGGCTGACCGAGGCGCAGATCGGCGTGGTGTTGGGCGTCTCGTCGCTGGGCGTGATCTTCACGCCGGTGCTGGTGACGGTGCTGGCCGACACGCGCGTCGCCGGGCGGACGATCATGGGCCTGTTGTTCGCGCTCGCCGGGCTGTTCGTCGCGCTGCTCGTCCCGGCCCAGGCGTTCTGGCCGGTGCTCGCGTGCTTCGCGCTGCACACGTTCTGTTTGCAGGCGATATTCCCGCTGCAGGACGGCGTGCACTTCGCCGCCCAGGCGATGCGAACCGCCCGCGGCCTGCCCGAGACGCCGTTCCAGACCGTCCGCGTCTGGGGCTCGATCGGGTACATCGTGCCGGGCGCGATTTTGTGGTTCGCGCTCGGGCCCGCGACCCCGGACCGCGCCGCCGGTGGGGCGATGACCGTCGCGTTCTACATCGCCGCCGCGTGCGCCGCGGTCGGGGCGGTCTACGCGCTGGTGTTCCTCCCCCACACCCCGCCGCCCCCGCGCGACCCGGAAGGGGGGGGGTCGCGCCTGCCGACCGCCGCCGCCGCCCGCGCGCTGATGCGCCCGCACGTGCTCGTCTTCTGCTGCGCGATGTTCCTGATCCACCTCGGCTCGCAGACCTACTACTTCGGCTACCCCCTCCACCTGACCGAGCGGGCCGGGTTCGAGCAGAAGTGGATCGGCCCGATCACCGCGATCGGCGTGATCATCGAGGTCTTCGTCATGCTCGCCTTCAAGCCCATGCTCGAGCGCCTGGGCCTCCGCCGGATCATGTACTTGGGCGCGCTGGCGACCGCGGGCCGGCTGTTCCTGCTCGCGCTGCTGCCCGACATGGTGACGGCCATCGCGACGCAAATCGTGCACGGGTTCACCGTCGTGATCGTCCACATCGCCGCCCCGACGTTCCTCAACGCCCACGCGTCCGACCGCTACCGCAACTCGATGCAGGGTCTGTACGCGATGACGTTCGCCGGCGCGGGCCGGATCCTCGGCGCGTTCGCCAGCGGGTGGCTGGCCACGTACGGCCTGGCGACCGCGTTCACCGCCGCGGGGGTCGTCTGCACGCTGGCGATGGTGATGTTCATGTTCGCCTTCCGCGAGCCCGGCGCCGACGACCGCCCCGAGCCCCGCGGGTTCGAGGTGCTGCCGGCCGAGGAGTGAACGACCCCTCCCCTTGTCCCCCCCTCTCCTTGTCCCCTTGTCTCCGCGGCCTCACTTCCGCCGCGCCTCGACCATCATGCACCGGTCCTCGACGTACCACAGCCCCGCCTCCTGCGCGACCGTTTTTGCCTCGGCGCTGCGGATCCCCGCTTGGAGCCAGACGCCGCGCGCCCCGGCCGCCACCGCCTCGCGCGCCACGCCCGCGCAGAACTCGGGCCGGCGGAACACCAGCACCAGATCGACCGGCGGCGGCACGGCGGCCAGCGACGGGTGGCACACCTGCCCGAGCACGCGCGCGTGCGTCGGGTTCACCGGCACGATCTCGTACCCCACGTCGCGCAGGTAGGCCGGGACGTAATTCCCCGCGCGGTTGCCGTCGTCGCTCGCGCCGACGACCGCGATCCGATGCATCCCCAGGCAGGCCTGGACCGCCTCGGCCTCGGACGCCCCGACCGGGGAAGGAAGTGGGCAAGCTTCGTCGCTCATGATGGAACTCCGGGTGGATTGGGAAACTAAAGGGCTCGGGCCGACGGCACAACCGCAGGCTCCCGCCGGCGGCTATCAGGGCTTCCCGATCGCCGATCACCTTACCACGCAACCGCCGGGCCGCCTTTCCCGCCTTGCCACGGATGCTATGATCCTCGGTCCGCCTTTGTCGTATATCTGACAGGGCGGGCGTGATCCGTCCGATATAAGTATTGGCAGTCTCGCGTGTTGGGCCGCTGGCCCCCCGTGCGAATCCCCCGGTTGTTCCGTATGGCCAAACGCGACTTTTACGAGATCCTCGGTGTTCCCAAGACGGCCTCTGCCGACGAGATCAAGCGCGCCCACCGCAAGCTCGTCCGCCAGCACCACCCGGACGTCAACAAGAACAACCCGGCCGCCGAGGCGAAGTTCAAGGAAATGCAGGAAGCGTACGACGTGCTGTCGGACGAGGCCAAGCGGAAGAACTACGACCAGTACGGCCACGCCGAGGCCCCGAGCGGGTTCGGCGGCGCGCCGGGCGGGGCCGACCCGTTCGAGTTCCTCCGCCGGCAGCAGCAACAGGGCGCGCGGGGCGCCGGTCACCGGGCCGGGCCGGGGCCCGGCGGACAGCGCACGTGGCGGCCGTCGCCGGGCGTGTCGGTGGAAGATTTCGAAGGCGCGGGCGACGCCGGCAACTTCGCCGACATCTTCGACCAGTTCTTCGGCCGCGGCGGCGCCGGGGCGGCCGCCGCCGCGGGTGCCGGCGCAGCTGGGGCGCGCCAGCAGCGCCGCGCACCCGCCCCGCGCGGGGAGGACATCGAATATCCCGTCACCCTCACCTTCGCCCAGGCCGCCCGCGGCATGACCCTGCCCCTGCAGATCTCCCGCGACGGGAAGATCGAGACGATCGAGGTGAAGATCCCCGGGGGCGTGAAGGAGGGCTCGCGCGTCCGCCTCAAGGGCCAGGGCCAACAGGTCAACGGCGAACCGGGCGATCTGTTCATCGTGACGCGCGTTTTGGCCCACCCGTACTTCCGCCGCGAGGGCAACGCGCTCGACATCACGCTCGATCTGCCCGTCTCGATGTACGAGGCGATCAACGGGACAAAGGTCGAAGTCCCCACGCTCGACGGCCCGGTGATGATCAGCATCCCGCCCGGCACCAGCAGCGGGGCCAAGCTCCGCATCAAGGAGCGCGGCATCCACCGGGGCGTCGAAAAGGGCGACCAGTACTGCCTGATCAAAGTGCTCGTGCCCAAGGGGCTCGACGACGAGGCGAAGGAGTTGCTCGCCAAGCTGCAGGCGAAGTTCCCGATCGAGGCGCGCAAGGACGTTCACTGGTAGGACGTTCGCGCACGACCACGACTCGCTTCCCTGTTTAGCCGCGACCCGAAGGGCAAGCGACAGCGCAGCCCGAAGGCGAGCGCGTCGAGCGAGAACGGGCGCTGACACGGGTAAGGCCTCACGGCCGTACCCATGCCACAAAGTGCTTACGCCTTCCGCGTCCGCACCGCTTTCTCGACCATCCCCTCCAACCCCGCCCACGGCCCGGTAAACCGCGGCCACTCGCCCACCATCGCCACCGACTCCGCGTCCCCCACCCCGCGCAGCGCGCACCCCACCGCCGCCCGCTGCGACTCGCTCAGCTTCAGTCCGCCGAGTTTGTGCAGGAAGGCCCGCAGTTCCTTCACGGCCGCCTGCCCGAGGCGCGGCCGCCCCTCGAACGACATCGCCCGGTTGATCGCGTCCGCGAGCAACACACCATCCGCGACGCGCCTCGCCAACGACTTCGTCAACCCGCGCGCCAGTTCCGCCATCCCGCGCACCGCGGCCGCCGACCGCACCTCTTCGAGCACGTGCACCGCGAACGCGAACGCCCCCGCCTGCCGCCGCCGGGCGTAGGCCACCATCGCCGGTACGCCGCCGTCGAGGTAGAGGCAAACGACGTCGGCCCACCGCCCCAGCGGCACGAATCGCTTCCGGCCGACCCGCTCCCGCCGCGCCCACCCGTACGCCGCGGCCAGGCCCCGGACCACGTCCGCCGCGCGCGCGTCCCCGCGCACGGCGAAGGCGGTGAGGTCTTCGGGCTCGACCTCGCCCTCGTCGGCCTTTTCCCAGAGGGTTTCGAGTTTCTTACGGAGGGAGACCATGCACTCCAGTTGACACGGGCGGGGCCGCGACGGCCTTCCCGTGTCTCACATTCGTTCGCACTCGACCGACGGCCCGGCGGGCGGCGCCCTCGCGCGCCTCACGTGCCGTGACGAATCCGCCGCCCCGCGTTAAATTCTACCGCGGAAGGCAATTACTCCCCATGTCCACCCCGAACGCCTCATCGCCCCCCGGCGCGCAAGCCAACGCCCTGCTCAAGCGGCACGGCCTGCGCCTCGACACGTTCCTCGTCGAGGTCATCCGCCGCGCCGCCCAGGCCCCGCCGCGCCTGCTCGAATCGATGGAGTACAGCCTGACCGCCGGCGGCAAGCGGCTCCGCCCGGCGCTCGTGCTCGAGTGCGCCCAGGCCTGCGGCGCGACCGACGATTCGCCCGCCGGCCGGTCCGCCCTCGCCGCCGCCGGCGCGATCGAACTGATCCACACGTTCAGCCTCGTCCACGACGACCTCCCCGCCATGGACGACGACGACCTCCGCCGCGGCCGCCCGACCAACCACAAGGTCTACGGCGAAGCGATGGCCATCCTCGCCGGCGACGCGATGACCACCGTCGCGTTCGAGCTGATCGCCGCCGACGCGAGCCCCGCCGACGTCGCGATCCGCCTCGTCGCCGAGCTCGCCCAAGCGACCGGCCCGGAAGGCATGATCGGCGGCCAAGTCCTCGACATGGAAGGCGAGGGCAAAAACCTCGCGATCGACGACCTCCGCCGGCTGCACGCCATGAAGACCGGCGCCCTGCTGCGCAGCGCCTGCCGCCTGGGCGCGATTGCAGCCGGCGCGCCGGAACACAAGCTCACCGCCGTCACGGACTACGGCCGCCACCTCGGCCTCGCCTTCCAGATCGTCGACGACCTCCTCGACGTCACCAGCACCCCCGAGCAAATGGGCAAAGCCACCGGCAAGGACGCCGGCCGCGGAAAGAACACCTACCCCGCGCTCCTGGGCATGGACGCCAGCGAACGCGCGGCGCGGGACGCGGTGGATGCGGCCCTCGCGGCGCTCGCCCCCTTCGGCCCCGAAGCCGACGGGCTGCGCGACCTGGCGCGGTTCGTCGTCGAACGCCAACACTAACGGCGCGTACGCCCCCTTTTAGCCGCTGGGCTTGCCCAGCGCGTCAGACGGCGCTCCGCTCCCCCAACCGGACCTTTCCGACAGCGCCGCCGTCGCGCGCGCACGTCCCCCACGCGCTTTTTCTGCTGACGCCCCTCGCGGCGCCGGTTACAATCCCCAGCCCACGGGAGGTCTCGAATGACGCAATGGAACTGGCGGGCGATGGCGGCGACGGTCACGGTCTGGCTCTGTGTCGGCTCGCCGCTCCGCGCCGACACCAGCACGCCCGACGCCGCCGTCAAGACGTTCATGCGCGCGAGCATCGCCAACGACGCGACGGCCCTGAAGTCCTGCACGTACAACGCCGACCCCGAGTTCCTCGACCTGCTGGGCAGCACCGGCGAGCTCCTGCGCGAGTACGCGCGCGTCGGCGCCGAGAAGTTCCCGGGTCAGCCCAAGCCGGCGTCCGTCGTCGACTTCGAGCGCCGCACCGCGCCCATCCCCGCCGAGGCGCTCGACCGCGAGCTCGCCCGCTTCCCCGCCCGCGTGACCGGCGACACCGCCCTCGCCGGCCCGCCAAATAAGCCGATGCGCCTCCGCCGGATCGACGGCGCCTGGCGCGTCGACGCCGCCCACCTGTCGACCGACCCGTCCCCCGAGCGCCAGCGGGTCAACAAGCTCGCGCTCCAGCTCTCTCTCGAGCCGCGCAGCCAGATCAACCAGGAGATCGCCGCCGGCAAGTACAAGACGTGGGCCGAGGCCGAGCTGGCGGCCAAGGGCAAGGTGTCCGCCGCCCTGTCCGCCAGCGCCGAGTTCAAGGCCGCGACCGACGCCCTCAACAAGCCCAGGCCCGCCACACCGCCCGCCGTCGCGACCGACCCGAAGCCCGCCACTCCCCGGCCGGCCCCGCCCGTCGGCGGACTGCGGCCCCCGCCCGCCAAGCCCGACCGCGCCGCCCGCGAGGCCGCCGAGGCCGCCGCCGAGCTCGCCGACCGCACGGAGCTGGTCGGTGGTAACGGCGGTGGCCCGTTCGCGCGCCCCACGGCCGGCGGCGCGCCCGTCGTCGGTTTGCGCTACTCGATGGGCAACTGGGGCGGCCGCCCCTGCCTGCGCGACCTCGAGCCGATCGCCGACCCCGCCGCGCCCCCCGCCGACAACGCCAACGCCCAGTCGGTCCTGGCGCGCGACGGCTACGTGCTCAGCGCCATCGCCGCCGTCCGCGATGAGACCAACGTCGTCGCCATCCGCCCGCAGTTCGCCCGGCTGAAAGACGGCCGCCCCGACCCGGCCGACCAGTACGACGGCGAGTGGATCGGCGCCGCGCCCGGCGGCGCACAGCCCACCCTCCTCGGCGGCGGCGGCGTCAAGATCATCGGCGTGTGCGGCCGCCGCGGCCTGAACCTCGACGCCGTCGGACTGCTGATCGACTCGGGCGTCCGCCACTCCAACCAGCTCGGCGGCAAGGGCGGCAGTCCCTACTCCCACCGCGGCCCCGCCGGCGCGCCCGTCGTCGGCTTCCGCTACGCCCCGGGCAAGTGGGGCGGCCGCCCGGTGCTGTCGCACTTCGTCCCCGTCTTCGACCGCGCCGCGGCAAACCAGCCCGGCCAGGACGAGCCGAAGGACACCAAGTTCGTCGTCGCCCGCGACGGCTACGTCGCCGCCACCCTCCTGGTCGACACCGACAACACGAACACCTGCGCCGTCCAGATCCAGTTCGTCCGCTACCGCGACGGCGTCGCCGACCCGAAGGACACGTATGTCGCCCCTTGGATCGGCGTCCCCTCGCGCGTCAAACAGGAACGCCTCGGCGCCCCCGGCGACGTCATCGTCGGCACCTTCGGCCGCAAAGGCATGAACGTCGACGCGCTGGGCGTCCTGACCCGCCAAGCGACCGCGGCCGCCGCCAAGGCGAAATGACGCGCACGCGCATTTTCGCACCTCGTCGTCACTCCCTGTTTAGCCGCGACCCGTAGGGCAAGCGACAGCGCCGCCCGAAGGCGAGCGCGTGTTCGCGCCGCGCGCCCTCGCTCACTCCTCCCGCACCACTCGGAACCCGAGGAACGCCCCGTCCGAAAGCCAGCTCTTCCCCTTCGGATCCTGCGGGTCGGTCCGCTGCCACTTCTTGATGTCGGACGCCTCGCGGCGGCCGGGGTGGACGTCGTCGCCGTCGTCCTGGTACGACCCGCCCGCCACCGCGTCCTCGCCCTCCAGCGTCGTCACCCACTCGGCCACGTTCCCGAGCGTGTCGTACAGCCCCCACGCGTTGGGCTTCTTCTTCGCCACCGGGTGCGTCTGGTCGTTGGAATTGGCCACGTACCACGCGACCTCCTTCAACTGCGCCGCGGGCAGCTTCGTCGCCGGCCCGCCCGCCCGGCACGCGTACTCCCACTCCGCCTCCGTCGGCAGGCGGTACTTGTGACCCGTCATCTTCGACAGCCACGCGCAGTACGCCCTCGCCTCCCGGCAGAACATGCTCCCCGCCGGCCAGCCGTTCCGCCCCCAACTGCGGTCCGGCGGCGAATACGGGGCGCTCGGCCGGCTGCGGATCTCCTCCTTGTTGGTCTGCATCGACTTCTTCTCTTCCGCCGACAGGTTCGGGAGGTCGAGGATCTCCCAGAACACGTCGTACTCGTCCCACGTCACCTCGGTCCGCCCGATCCACACCGGCTTGACCTCGACCTCGCTGTCCTTCCCGTCCTTGTCCTTAATCGTCACCTTACCGGCCGGCAGCTTCACCAGCGTGAACTCCACGACCGAGTTGGGCAGCTTGATCTTGTCCGTCGACGTCGCCGGCTGATCCTTGGCCGTCGCAGTCGCGGCTCCGGCGGCGGCCACAGGCTTGTCATCGGCAAGGGCCCCCGGCACCGACCCAACGAGCGCGCCGACCACCGCAAACACGACCGATTTGCACCTCATGGCGAAGTCCTTTCTGTAGAAACTTCGTCCGCCTTACCCCCCGCCCCGCGCGGCCGTTGCCCCCGACCGGCGTCACGCACAAGTTTGTCCGGAACTGATCTCCGCCGGGTAACGAAACGCGCCAGCGCTCCAGTGGAACTTGCTCCCCCAAGCTTTCCCAGAGCCGGCGCTCGCCCGGCAAATCACACGCGCCCCTACTGCCGCGGAAGACCCGCGCACAGCACCGCGATCGCGACGCCCGTCCAGATGACGTTCGACCAAAGTCCGATGTGGGCCAGGCGCTTTCGGTACGCCTCGGACGACAGCCCTCGAAACGCCAGGGGCATACCCACCAGTGGGCAGAGCGCCACGGCCCACACCGCCACCCCCCCGGCCGGGCCCGCCCATGACGATCCGGACAGCGCGAGCGCGTAGAACGCGCCGAACGAAATGACGGCACACCCGCAGACGGCGCAGGACGCGAGCCCGAACGGCGAATCGCGCGGCGGCCGATCCCACTCCGGGACGGGGCGCGCGTAGTCGAGCGATGGACGGTCGTCGGGCATGAGTAATTCGGCGCCCCCGGACGCGCCCCGCAAGCGGGGCGGCTACAAGAGGCGACCTTACGCCGCTACTGCGCTTGAACCGGACTGAGTTCCGCATGCCGCAAATCCACCGCCCCCGCGTCGTGCGCCTCCCCGCACCCGCACGCATCGTGCGGCGGGGCCTTGACCCCCATCGCCTCCAGATCGCACGCGAACAACTCGTACGCCAGCTTCTCCGGCATCCGGTGCGGCACGTCGTGGTAGTGCAGCGTCGCGTTCAAACACGCGACCCGATCCGAGATCGAAGAGACCGCGCGCAGGTCGTGGCTGCAGAACACCAGCGTGAACTTCAGCTCTTCCTTCAGCCGCAGCACCTGCTCGATGAACCGCTGCTGCCCCGACCGGTCGATCCCCGTCGTCGGCTCGTCGAGCAGCAGGATACGCGGCCGCGGCGCCAGCGCCCGCGCGATGAAGACCCGCTGTAGCTGTCCGCCCGACAATGCCCCCACCGGCCGGTCCACGAGCTCGGTCAATCCGATCCGCTCGATCAGCGAGTCGACGAACGCCAGATCGTCCTTCGCGTACGACCGCAGCATCCCCGTCTTACCGACGAGCCCGAGCCGCACCGTCTGCCGCACGTTGAGCGGGAAGTTCGGGGGGACCTGCGCCCGCTGCGGCAAATACCCGATCACGTCCCCCCGCCGCACCGCCTGCCGCGGCGATAATCCCGCCACCGTCACCTTCCCGCGCGTCGGCCGGTGCTGCCCCAGCATCAGCCGCATCATCGTCGTCTTCCCCCCGCCGTTGGGCCCGATCAGCCCGAGCGTCGACCCGGCGTCGACGGTCAGCGTCACGTGCTGCAGCACGGGCTGTTCGTCGCCGTAAGCGAAATCCACGTGGTCGAAGCTGATGACGGGGGAGGGCATGGGGGCGACCGTAACGAGTAACGATTAATGCTTAAGGGGGCGTCGACATTCTATCGCACGCCGTGGAACTCGTCCCGTTTCATTGCCGGAGCATCGCGGCGACCACCGAGTCGGGCACGCCGTCTTGAGCATTAATCGTCAATCGTCACCCGTCACTCCGCGAGCTCCCTCAGATTCCACCGCACCACCTTCTCGTACGAATCATTCCCGTGCCCCGCGCTCGTGCCCGTCGCGTCGAGCGTCCGGATCTTCAGGCCAATCCGGTCGGCGATCTGCTGCTTGACCGGGGCCGGCGCATACCGGTCCACGTAGACCGTCCCCAGCCCGTGCTGACGGGCGGCTGCCGCCAGCGCCTTGAAGTCCGCGTGGGTCAGACCGTTCTCCGGCCCGGTCACCGGCGCGATTTGCTCGAGACCGTATCGCTTGAGGAACGCCCCGTAGACCGGCCGCACGACGAGCACGCGCTTTTCGGCCCGCGCCGCCAACGCCGACCGACACTCGGCGTCCAGCGCCGTCAGCGACGCGCGCACCGCCACCAGGTTCTTCGCGAACCCGGCCGACCGTGCCGGGTCGACCACGCTCAGCCGATCCGCCACCGCCCCCGCGACCTCCATTGCCACGAGGGGGTCCAGGTAGGCGTACGCCCAGGCGTCGCCGCCACCCGCCGTCGCCGCGCTCGGCATGCGGTACGGCTCGATCACGCGGACCCGTCGGTCCTCGTCGGAAAGGTCGTGCGTCGCGTAGGCGTCGCCCGGACCGGCGGTGATCACGACCTGCGCCGCGGCCACCCGGCGCCGCAACTCGGGCGTGTCGGCCACCGTGTGCGGGTGCTCGCCGCCCTCGGACAGCCACTGCACGTCCACCGCCGACCCGCCCACGCGCCGCGCGAGGTCGGCCAACGGGTACGCCGCGGACAAGATGACGATCTTCTTTGTCGCTCGGGGATCGGCTGAGGGGGCGGGTTTGTCGCACGCGCTCGCCACAAGCAGCATGCCGAAGCAAATTAGAAGGGTGTGGCACGACAGTTGCATAAGGCTCAGCACTATACCCGGTGGGTGACCGGGGTGGCGACTTCATATCCGGCCGTCAGATACACCTTGGCGAATTGATCCTCGATCCGATTTTCCGCTTTACCCGGCTCGAAGCCCGATCTATAAATAGGCACCAGCAAAACGCGTGCCCGTCGCATAGTCGATGGCCTAAGTGATTTGTCAACATGCAGTTATCACAGTCATTTTCGCAGCGCCAGGAGATGCGGCAGCTCCTCACGCCGCGCATGATCCAGTCGATGGAGATCCTCCAGTTGCCCCTCATGGCGCTGGAGGAAAAGATCGAGCAGGAGATGGAATCCAACCCCGTGTTGGAACTCCGCGACGGCGATCTCGAACATGACGTGACGGTGAACGACGAGACGCCGCCCGAGCTGGCAGACCTGCCGGAACGGCCGGACATGACCGAGGACGAGCACTCGCTCGTCATCAAGGACCACGGCGACAGCGCCGAAGACTTCGACCGCCTCGACCGCCTCTCGGCCCTGCTGGAAAACGAAGAGTTCATCACCAACTCCACCCGGATGGAGTACCGCCAGCCGTCGAGCTACGACGGCGAGCGCGACAAGAAGATGGACGCCCTGAACAACTCGCCCGACCGGGCGGGGAACCTGGCCGACCACCTGCTCGACCAGTGGCACTTCATCGAGGCCCCGAAGGAAGTCTTGGAGGCCGGCGAGATTCTGGTCAACTACATCGACGACCAGGGCTACTTCCGCGGCGACTTCGAGACGGTGCAGAAGGAGTCGAAGAAGCCGGTCACGATCGAGAACCTGGTCAAGGCGCTCAAGCTGATCCAGACGCTCGAGCCGGCCGGCGTCGGCGCGCGGGACCTCCGCGAGTGCCTGCTGATCCAGATCGCCCAGCTCGAGGAAGACCCGGACAACGAGGACGACGACTTCGAGCTGGCCAAGGCGCTGGTGAGCGACCATCTCAAAGATTTGGAGATGAACCGCTACCCGCAGATCAGCAAGAAGCTCGGCGTGCCGATCGACGCGATCAAGCGCGCCGTCCGCCGGCTCAGCCGCCTGCACCCGCACCCGGGCAAGCAGATCGGGGTCGACGAGGCCCCGCCGATCACCCCCGACGCGTTCATCTGGCGCGACGAGGACACCGGCAAGTACGAGATCCGCATGGCCAACGACCCGGCCGAAGGGCTCTACATCGGCGGCAAGTGGCGGAAGATGCTCAAGGACAAGTCCGTCGATAAAAAGACGCGCGAGTTCCTGTCGAACAACGTCCGCAACGCGCGGTGGCTGCTCGAATCGATCGAGCAGCGCAAGGGCACGATCGCCCGGGTAATCCGGGTCGTGGTGGACGCGCAGAAGGAGTTCTTCGAGAACGGCCCCGAGCACCTCAAGCCCCTGCCGATGATCAACGTCGCCGACCAGCTCGGCATTCACGTCGCGACCGTCTCGCGGGCGGTCAGCGAGAAGTGGATCCAGACGCCGCGCGGCGTGTTCCCCTTGCGGCGGTTCTTCTCCGGCGGGACGACCAACGCCGAAGGCGAGGACATGTCGTGGGACGCCGTGAAGGAAAAGCTCAAGATCATCATCGACAACGAGGACAAGAATAACCCGCTCAACGACGACGAGATCGTCGACAAGCTGAAGGAACAGGGCATCGACCTCGCCCGCCGGACGGTCGCGAAATACCGGAAGATCCTCAATATCGCGACGGCACGGCAGCGCAGAGAGTTCTGATGGGGCGCTCGGTGCCTCTTGTAGCCGCCCCGCTTGCGGAGCGCGTCCAGCGGCGCAGTTCGGTCTTTCGCGTTGATCCTGCTCTGTTGAAACCCCCAATACATTCGACCGATTTCACAGATGAACACTGATTCGTGGTGATTTCTCATCTGTGGCCATCTGTGAAATCTGTGGCTGATTTGAGGATTTCAGCAGAGCACGTTGATCTGTGAAGGGGCGCAGTTGGACGCGCCCCGCAAGCGGGGCGGCTACAAGAGGAATTGAGCGCGTGTCGCGCGAGCGGTGGGCAGTGCCCACCCTACGGCGCGACCCACGTCCCCGACTTCCCCCCCGACTTCTCCAACAGCCGCACCCCGTCGATCGTGATCCCACGGTCGATCGCCTTGCACATGTCGTAGACGGTCAGGGCGGCGACGCTGACGGCGGTCAGCGCTTCCATCTCCACGCCGGTCTTACCCGTGAGCGAGGCCACGGCCTTCACGCGCAGGCGCACGCGCTCCTCGCCATTCTCCAGCTCAAAACTAGGCAAATCGAAGTCGACCTCCACGCTCTCGACCGGCAGCGGATGACACAGGGGGATGAGGTCACCCGTGCGCTTGGCGGCCATGATCCCGGCGACCCGGGCGACGGCCAGCACCTCCCCCTTGGGCACGCGCTCCTCGGCGATCGCGCGCAGCGTCTCGGGCAACAGCATCACGTACCCCTCGGCGACCGCGCGCCGCGCGGTCGCCGACTTCTGGCCGACGTCGACCATCTTCGCGCGGCCGGCGTCGTCGAGGTGGGTAAGGGCAGATTTCTTCGCGGGCATGGTGGGGCATTTCACCCGCATGCGGGCAAGTGGGTCAACCGCGACGGCGTGCGAAAGTGCCCACGCCGACTCCTGTGGAGTCGGATTCGCGACGAAGTCGCGAGCCGGTAGACCCGGGAACTTGGCAACACCTCCACCGTCCAACCGACCGTGCCCGACACCGAGCCCCGACCCGAGACCCCTCAACTCGATTACGCCCCGAAGCCCCTGCTATACCGGCGAAGGGTCGTACGGCACGTGATGCTGGCGCTCCTTTTGGTGCTCGCGGCCATCGCGTACCTGAAGCGGGATTTCGCGCGGTGGGCGTATCACCACTACCAGTTCCTGGGCCTCCAATCCCGGGCGATGGCGCACGTCGCGCCGCCGGGGACGGTGGCGCTGGAGCAGGAGGCCGTCGCGGCGGCGAAACTGGTTGCGGGGGGAGGCGATCACGCCGCCGGGCCCATCGCCCGACCCGACCTGTCGCCACTGGGCGTCGGCGCACAATGGCGCCCGGCGATCTTCTTGCAATACTGGCCGGCGATCGCGCCCGGCGCGCTCCCCGACGGGGCCGTCGTTTACCTCGGCGAGCGCACGTCGCCCGGCGGGGCGCGACGGCTGATCCTCATCACCACGCAGTCGACGTACGCGATCGTGTCGCTTTTGGTCGAGCACCGCACGTTCGTCGCCTACGTCGTCGACCCGGCGACGTGGCGGACGCCCGCGGTGGTCACGGCCGGCACGCTCGCGCCGCGCCTGAAATCGCCGCACGAGCCGCTCAAGCCGCTGCGGATCTACGCGGGCCAACCCGACCCGCGGGACCCGTCGCGGTTCACGATCGACTTGTTCTACGACGGGAAAGCGGGCGTGGTCGACGGGTGGCTGGAGGACGTCGGCGGCGCGCCGGTCGTGCGGTTGAAGGTGCGCGGGGGGGAGAAGGAGGAGGAGTCGTGACGGCGTGAGGGGATCGACGCGCCCGCGTGCACCTTCGGTGCGACCGCTAAGTACGGCATTGACGGTGGGACGCCGGTTGCGGGAACGGCCTTAAGACCA
>Ga0196963_10001738_pt1 | contig 14078 bp, 8 predicted proteins | sample S1_5metaG_FD_148600 | JGI IMG/M metagenome (GOLD analysis project Ga0196963, IMG submission 148600) | Soil microbial communities from Anza Borrego desert, Southern California, United States - S1_5 | ecosystem: Environmental > Terrestrial > Soil > Desert | place: USA: California | collected... | reverse complement strand
CCGAGAACGCCGAGATCGCCGACATGCTTCACGCAATGGGCCGCGAGTTTGGAGCCACCACTGGCCGCGCTCGTCGCTGCGGTTGGTTCGATGCAGTCGCCACCCGTTATGCGACCATGATTAACGGGATTGATGAACTCGCGGTGACCAACATCGATGGTCTCGACACCGTCGAAACCATCAAAGTTTGCGTGGCCTACAAGTTCGACGGCAAGACCGTTGATTACGTTCCGAACGACATCCGCAGCTTCGCCCAATGCGAGCCTGTTTACGCTGAGTTCCCCGGTTGGCGCACGTCTACCACAGAGGCGAAGTCCTGGAAAGACTTGCCAGTGAAGGCGCGCAACTACCTGAAAGCCATCGCTGAACTCACCGGGGCCAAGCTCACGATTGCGTCCGTCGGCCCAGCGCGCGACCAAACGATTTTCCTGTAAGCGGCGCCCGCCGATTTGGCGGTTGAAAGACCGCGCAGATTTTGTGAAAGGTTCCGGGTGTCTCTTCCGAACTGTAGTAAGAGATGACTGCGCAACCCACAGACACTTTTCTGCCCACGCGCCAAAGCCTGCTCTCGCGGCTTCGCTCCTGGGATAACCACGAGAGTTGGACCGAGTTCTTTAACAGCTACGGAAAGCTGATTTACACCGTGGCAAAATCCGCCGGGCTGAACGACGCCGAAGCGCAGGATGTCGTTCAGGAAACCATCTTGTCGGTCGCGCAGGAGATGCCCGGTTTCCGCTACGATCCGGCAAAAGGTTCGTTCAAGGGTTGGCTTAAGCTCGTCACCCGGAGGCGAATCGCGGACTATTTCCGCAGCCGTCGCGTTGAGCGCGAGAAGGTGGTGAGCCAGGGGCCAGGCGAGGCACTTGAGGAGGAACAATGGTCAAACGAACTCGACGACCTCTGGGAGCAGCAATGGCAGCAAACGCTGATTGTCCGCGCGCTTGAAAAAGTCCGAAAGCAGGTCAGCGCCCGGCAGTATCAGATCTTTGATCTCAATGTGCTCAAGGAAGCCCCCGCGTCTGAAGTGGCCAAGATCCTGGGAGTAAACCTGGCGCAGATATACCTCGCCAAACACCGCGTCTCCGCGCTCTTGAAGAAGGAAATGAAAGCGCTCGCTGCTCAAACGTAGCATGGAAGCCGGCGACCGTAATTCCTCAGCGCCGCCAGAGAAGCCCCGGCTTTTGCTAGGGGACTTCGAGCTGCTCAAGCGCATCGGTGGGGGAAGTTACGGGGACGTCTGGTTGGCTCGCAACGTCCTTGGGGGGTATCGCGCTGTTAAGATCATTGAGCGCGGCCGGTTTCGCGAAGAGCGTCCGTTCAATCGTGAATTTGAAGGCATCCGGATTTATGAGCCGATCTCACGTTCGCATGAGTCACTCGTGACCATATTTCACGCGGCGCGTTACGCGGAAGATGCCTTTTTTTACTACGTCATGGAGGTCGCCGATGATCTCCACACGGGTCAAACAATTGACCCCAAATCCTACACGCCGCGCACGCTCGCGACTGCGTTAAAAATAGGCGAGCCACTTGCGGCGGCTGAAGCGCTGCGAGTGACAATGGCATTGGCAGGAGCCTTGGTCCACCTGCACGGGAAGGGCTTGATTCATCGCGACATCAAGCCTTCGAACATCATCTTTGTGGATGGCGTTCCTAAGCTCGCGGACATCGGCCTCGTGGCCGTCCTTGGGGAATCCGCCAGCTTTGTGGGCACGGAAGGATTTGTTCCCCCTGAAGGGCCCGGCTCGATCCAGGCCGATATCTACAGCCTGGGCAAAGTTCTCTACGAGATGATCAGCGGCAAGGACCGCGCAGAATTTCCAGAACTGCCTCGCGAATGGGTTGGCCGCGCTGATCGCCAGGCGCTCATAGAGCTAAATGAAATCTGCTTAAAAGCCTGCCATTCGGATGTGAATCAGCGTCACCAATCCGCTTCGGAGCTGCTGGCCGACTTGGCCATTCTGCAGAGCGGACGTTCCGTGAAGCGCCTGCGTGAGGCGGAGGCCCGCGCCGCGCAACTCACCAAGGGGCTCGCGCTGGCAGCGGTTGTTGCTGTCCTTGCGCTTGGGGCCTGGCTCTTTTCAGACGAGCAGCTTCGCACCGCAGTTCAGAATGCCCAGCAATCCGAAGAACTCCGCGTCAGCGCGAAGCGCGCGGAGAAGATGGCGCGGCACCAATTGCACAACGCGCTTCTCAGCCAGGCTGAAGCTTTGCGAATGACGCACAAGCGGGCCGGGAGCATTGCGAAAGCGTGGCAGGCAGTCACGGATGCAGCAGCTATTCAAGTGGACGAGCGCACCCGCAATGAAGCCATCGCGCTCGCGGCCTATCCGGACCTCCATCACGAGCCGGTGGAGGCGGCCATACACGCCGGGACAACTGCTTTTGCGTTCTCGGATGACCTGGAACTTTACGCCGTCGGCACCGGGGACGGCGAGTTGTCCGTGGGTTCACTCGCCACAGGCGAGCGTCACACAATTCATGCCTCTGGTGAGAAACCGCTTGTGGACCTGCTCCACATCAGCCCTGACAAACGCTGGCTAGCTGTGCGCTACCAGCAATTGAGCTGTTGGATTTACGATCTCGCCACGACCAATGTGGTTTTAAAGACCAGATGGGGAACAGGCTTAACAAAGCCCGACCGCGCTTTTGACTTCTCACCAAACGGAAGTCATGCCGCCAGCGCGGTGACCGAAAGCATCGTCCGCATTTTCCAACTGCCCGCCTGGTCGCACGGTCCAGCGCTGACCGTGGGCGGAAAGCCAACCTGGATTGCATTCTCGCCCGACTCACGAAGCATCGCTGTGGCAGCCGGAAAGCAGGTGGAGGTGTGGGGCCTTGCTTCGCTCAAAAAGGAGGCTGTTCATCAGCATTCGAGCGAAGTGTTCTGTGTTGATTGGAGACGCGATTCAAAGGAGCTGGCCATGGGCACGACCGCTGGCCAGGTCGTGCTCTGGAACCTCGAAAGCGGTGGTAAACAGTCATTCACCGCTCATGCAGGTTTGATCCTGCGCGTGGATTACAATCCGCGAGGGGCGCTCTTGCTGACCTCCTCACATGATCGCACCACCCGACTGTGGGATCTCCGTTCGGGCGAGATGCTGGTGGAGACGGACGAAGGCTTCGGAACTCGTTTCAGCTCCACCAACAACAATGTTGCCTTCGTGCGGGAGGCCCAGCGGTTAAGCGTGCGTGAGTTCACAGAATCCCCCGCTTTCCGCACATGGCAACCGCCTGGCCGCCTTGGCGCCATTACACGACTGCGCGTGAATGACGACAACAGCCTTCTTGCAACGAGCATGGATGGGCTTGCGCTAACCACAGCAAGCGGCCGACGAATTATTGCTGGGAAAGGCGCCGCCTTTTTTGATGGGCTCTTCCTTAGCAACTCCGTGTTCGTTGGCACAGAAAAGGGGATCAGCCAGTTAGCAGTGACTGAAACGGCTGAACTGCGGCCGGTCTGGAATGCGCCAAAAGTGTCGCGAATAGCAGCTAGGCGCGATGGCGAGGAATTGGTGGTCGCCTCTGACCTCAAAGTAGAGCGCGTTCAGCCCGGGACTTGGCAATCGTTAGGCCAATGGGAGAACCACAGCTTAACCGCCTTGTCGAACATCTGCGACTTGACCTTAAGTCCTGACCAACAAACGGTCGCAGTTTCCGGTTGGTATGGGCGCGCGGCTATTTTGTTAAGCCTGCCGGACTTTCAGGAGCGCGTTGTTCCGGCTCGGACTTGCCGGCTGGCGTTCACGCCAGACGGGTCCGCGTTGGCGGTTGGAATGGGTGAAATGGTGATGATGGTGTCGAGCCAAACCCTCCAGCACACAGGAAAGCCTTTTTACAGGGAGGTGGCCGCGGAGGAGCCAGGATCTTTGGCGTTCAGTCCTGATGGCCGCGTGTTGGCTGTGCTTCACAATTTTCGTGATATCACGCTCCTGAACGGGAAAACCCGGGAGCCATTGGCCCGCCTCAAATCTCCGCGGAATGAAGTCGTGTCCGAGATGACTTTCCACCGGAATGGACAGGTTCTGCTCTTCGGCACGAAAGAGGGGGGTGTCTATTCCTGGCATTTGGGGAGACTGCGAGAAACGGTGGAGGGCGCTGGCATATCTTTGAACCTCTGACGACAGGCTAAAAAATCTGCAGATTCTTTGAAAGGTTGAGGGATCAGGATGCGAACTGCTTCTTGATGATGCACAACTCAAATTTCACTCGAACACTCCGGCGCAAGAGCCTGGCCCTCGTTGCTGCTGCGCTGGCGCTCACCACCATCAATGCTGCCTTTGCAGCGGATGCGATCCTTTTACGCGGGACCGTCGTCACAATGGACGATCAGTTCACGGTCCTGAAACACGGCAATGTTCTCATCGAAGGGAACAAGATTGCCGCGGTTTGGGAAGGGAACGGCAAACCCAAGGGGCTCGGCAATAAAACTTACACCGAGATTAACCTCGGACCGGATGGGATGATCTTCCCTGGTTTAATTAACCTGCACAATCACCCATACTACAATGCGCTGCCGCTTTGGCTGGCCCCGAGCAGCCATGCGCAGCCGAATGCAGGCCGCAACACTGGCCGGGAGCCGTATGGCAATCGGTATCAATGGACTCAGCCAGAGGAGTATCGCCGCCTCGTCGTTACACCACAGCGTGTGCTGACCGACACCCGCGCCCTCAACCTCGGCGCGGAGTTGTTGAAATACTCCGAGGTGCGGGCGCTTGTCGGAGGTGAAACAGCGATTCAGGGTTCACCCGCAAACCCGGCTGCGGACAACATCCTCGTCCGCAATGTGGAGAACGGCTCGTTCGGTCGCGACCGCATTGATGGCCGTGTTCCAAGCATCGACAACCAGGGATTCATTAACTCGCTGCCGAACGGCCTACTGCGGCAGATGCGCAATGGATCGGTTGAAGCATGGCTCGTGCATCTAGCTGAAGGCGTTAGGGATTCAGACCGGCTGCCCGGCGATACTTTTTCGTCCCGCCGCGAGTTCAACTTGCTCCGTTCGATCGGTTTATTGAATGACGCGACCGTGATCATTCATGGGACTGGCCTGGAGCCGGAGGACTTCTCGCTGATGGCACCGGCGCCCGCAGCGCGTCAGGATGGGGCAGGGGATGGTCGCGGGGCTAAGTTGGTGTGGTCGCCGCTGTCCAATCTGCTGCTGTATGGGAAGACCACCGCTGTTTACGATGCGCTCGCGGCGGGGGTGACCGTCTCACTGGGCACTGATTGGAGCCCGAGCGGATCTCACAACCTGCTCGCCGAACTCAAGGTGGCGGATATCGCGTTGCGCGATCCTCGGCATCTGGGCGGTCACCGTTCACGAGTGGCTGAGGTAAGCCTGGAAGGCAAGGAAGGCTCCGAGTTGAAAGCGGCTGAAGAGGCGCTGGACCGCCTGTTGGTCGCGATGGTCACGAGCAACCCTGCGAAAACGGTTCGTTGGGATAGCGAGGTCGGCTCGATCGAGGCAGGCAAAGTGGCCGACTTGCTGGTCATTACACGTCCTCCTCACCAGCCATCGCGCGGGCTGCCCGCCACTCCTTACCGCCATTTGATCGATGCAACTGAGCGCGACGTTCGTTTGGTCTTGGTGGATGGCGAGCCGCTCGCTGGTGACGCCTACCTGATGGAAGCGCTCAAGCCAGGAGATTATGAAATACTCACCACACCAGCGGATTGGTGCCCGAAAGCAGTGGATGTAACGAAAGCAGGAGTTCCCAAGGGCACACAAACCTTCGCGCAAATCGAGACGCTGCTGCGGGAGGGCTTGCGCGCCATCGGTGGTGACAGCCCAAGCCCGGACGGCAGCCCCACGGGGCCTGAAAACACATGGTCCTACCTGAAGGCGCGCTTCTTCGGCACCGCACAGATGAGCAATGCCGATTTCTACAACTTCGTGTTGGTTCCATCCGCAGGTTTAACCGCTGACGGCGAGTTAAATGCTGAAGCTGTGGAGCTGGCGCCAGTCTTCACGGAGCAGAACGACATGCATCTCCAAGTCTTGGTGGGTGATGTGACCACCGCTGGGTTGCTAAACGACGCGACTCCGCCGTATCGCTTATATCCAGCAAACCTCAATCACATCACTCCAGACGGGAACGCGCTGGAGGATTATGTGAACAAGTGGTTCTTCCTCGACGTGCCGCCTGGGCATGAACTCTGCAACCACTCCCACGACGACACGCACTGAAAAGCTGGATCCACCTTTTAGGCCGGGGCAGCACAAGTGTGCGCTCCGGCCTTTGTTCTTTATTGCACGCACGCATGAGTCCCTCTTTGATGCCATTCAGCCGCCACTTGGCTATCGATGAAGGTTGTTGTTATTCATTCAGACGGAGCGTGTCAGGGGAACCCGGGGCCGGGTGGTTGGGCTGCGGTGCTGACCTATGGGGAGCATCGGCGGGAGATTAGCGGGGGCGCGCCGGCAACCACCAATAACCGGATGGAGCTTCAAGGGGCCATTGAGGCTTTAAATGCGCTTAAGGAGCCTTGCCAGGTCGAGTTCTTCACGGATTCGGAATATGTGAAGAATGGAATTACCGCGTGGGTCTTCGCATGGAGGAAGAATGGTTGGCGCACCAAAGCGAAGAAGCCAGTGAAGAATGGCGATCTGTGGAAACAGTTGGATGAGGCTACTCGCAGGCATTCGATCAAGTGGAACTGGCTTAAAGGACACGCGGGGCATAAGGAAAATGAACGATGCGACCAGTTGGCCACTCAAGAAATCGCGAAGATCAAAAAGGCATTCACTCGTGAGCAGCTCAAGTCACTCCTGGCCGAATTTGCTAAGGATCCGACCAACAGCGGTGGCCTGGAGCTGTAAGAACGAATCGCCGATTGCGCGGGGGGAGGAAACGAGGTTTCATGAGCGCAACCCAGTTGCGTTATGTTGAAAGCCTTTGTTTTGTGTATGGTGGCGGCGTCGATGACTTTGTTGAAGGCTGCTGAGGAGCCGATTGTGCTCTGGCCCGGAGGAGCACCCGGCGCGAAGGGAACCGCCCCTGCAGATGTGCCCACGCTCACGCCTTATCTGCCCGAGAAATCCAAGGCCAACGGAGCGGCTGTCGTGGTCTGCCCAGGGGGCGCATACCGCATGCATGCGGTTGATCATGAAGGGGTGCAAGTCGCGCGCTTTCTGAACCAGCATGGCATCGCGGCGTTCGTCCTGAAGTATCGCTTAGGCCCAACATATAATCATCCAGCGCCCTTGAATGATGCTCAACGCGCGGTGCGCCATGTGCGCGCGAACGCGAAGGAGCTTGGCATCGCAACGAATCGTGTTGGGATCATGGGGTTCTCTGCGGGCGGGCATTTGGCTTCCACCCTTGCGACTCATTTCGATGCTGCGGAGGAAAACGCAAAGGATGAGGTGGGCAAGCAGAGTTCGCGTCCGGATTTTGCCATTCTTGGTTATCCAGTGGTCTCGATGTATGAGCCCAATGTGCATGCGTTTTCGCGCAAGATGCTGTTGGGCGACAATCCCGATCCGAAGCTGGTGGAGCTGTTGTCGAATGAGAAGCAGGTGACCAGCAACACGCCGCCCACATTCCTCATGCACACAACCGAGGACAATGGCGTGCTGCCCGATAACTCAATTCTCTTCTACCAGGCGTTGCGCACAGCAGGAGTGCCGGTGGAGTTGCACATCTTTGCATTCGGGCCGCATGGGATTGGCCTGGCGCCAGCGGATCCTGCTGCGGGCAAATGGCCGGAATTGCTAATCAATTGGATGCGCAAGAGCGGGTTTCTCACAGACAAGCCACGTGCTTCCGTGAGCGGCAGCGTTCAGGTGAACGGCAAGCCAATGGAGCGTGGGTGGGTGCGTTTGACGCCTGAGAGTGGCGATCAGGAGCCAGTGGCAGCAGCCTTCCTGAGCGGGGGCAAGTTCCATTTAAGAGGCGAGCACAGTCCCGTGATTGGAACCCACAAAGTTGAAGTCGTGCAGGTGGCCGAGAGCACCACAGACAGACCAAGCATGGAGGATCTGATCGTTCTCCCTGCTGGCACGTTCAACGTGAAGCAGGGCACGAATACCCTGACGCTTAACCTTTCCTCCAAGTGAGCGGCGCGCGCTCGACGCCTTAACGCGTGTAGAACTTAAACACAGTGGTTGAGGCGAACTTCTGTCCGGGACGGAGCACCACGGTTGGGAAATGCGGTTTGTTGATCGCATCGGGAAAGTGTTGGGTCTCCAGGCAGAACCCGCCGTATTTCGGATAGCTCACGCCGCCGAAGCCTTTCAGCGAGCCGTTCATGTGGTTGGCAGTGTAGAGCTGAACGCCTGGCTCGGTGGTGTAAACATCCATCACCCGGCCGCTCTTAGGCTCGTAAGCGCGCGCGGCAAACCATGGACCAGCGCCGTCGCCCTGGCGCAGGACAAAGTTGTGGTCATAGCCCTGCGTGAATGAAGGTGTGCCCGCGATGTCTTTGCCGATCGTTTTTGGGGTGCGGAAATCAAACGCCGTGCCTTCAACCTTGGAGATCTCGCCAGTCGGGATGAGACCAGAGTCTGTTGGAGTGTAGAAGTCCGCGGCAATCACCAACTCGTGGTCGAGGACGCTGCCTTCCCCAGCAAGGTTGAAGTAGCTGTGGTTGGTGACGTTGATGATGGTCGCTTTATCCGTGGTGGCGTCGAAGTCCAGACGCAGCTCGTTTTCCTCCGTGAGGGTGTAAGTGACGGAGATATTCATTGTGCCGGGGTAGCCTTCGTCCATGTCCGGGCTCACGTGCGAGAACTTGACCGCGTAACCCTTAGCTCCCTGCACGACCTCCGCTTTCCAGACGTATTTATCAAAACCTTTCTTGCCGCCGTGCAGGTGATTTGGCCCGTTATTGATGGCAAGAGTGTATTCCTTGCCGTCGAGACGGAATTTGCCTTCCTTGATGCGGTTGGCGACGCGGCCAGCGATTGCTCCAAAGAACGGGTGGCCCTTGAGATATTGGTCGAGGTTGTCGAAGCCAAGAACCACGACCCCATCTTTGCCGTTGCGATCAGGAGTGCGGACTTCGGTGAGAAGAGCGCCGAGGGTCATGATCTTCGCGGTCATGCCCTTGTTGTTGCGCAAGGTGTAAAGATGAACCTCCTGGCCATCGTTCGTTTTACCCCAAACGATTTTTTCCACGCCCGCGGCTCCTGCGCTTTGTCCGACTGTTGCAGCCATAATCAAAAAAGTTAGTGCGAGTTTTACAAGGTTCATAGCGTCTCCGGCTCCGTTCCCTGTCGCGAAGCGGTATAGGTGTTTATGGATGGAGGCGCAAGCGCCCCGCCGCGTCCGCGCATTGAGGGATGCACGATTCAGCAGCGGGTGACTGCGCGCGTCAATGGTTAAAGCACTGCGAGAAGCCGCGCTTGTCGCGCGTGAAGGTGATTGTTAGGGTGCGCGCGATGATGACCACGGGACAAACGCGCAGCTTGAAGCAATTCAAAGTGGACGAGCTGCCAGTGCGCATTTTCAGGAATGGAGAAGATCTCGCAGCGGAAGCGGCTGAAGTCACACACGCCTATTTGACGAGTGTGATCGCCAAACAAGGTCAAGCGCGCGTGATCCTGGCCACTGGGCGTTCGCAAGTCGATTTCCTGAAGCGACTCGTGGCGATGCCAGGCTTGGACTGGAAGAAGGTGACGTGCTTCCACATGGACGAATACCTTGGCATCAGCGCGGATCATCCGGGAAGTTTTCGGCGCTACCTGCGGGAGCGTGTGGAGTCGTTGGTGCAGCCGAAAGAGTTTCATTGGATACAGGGCGACACCTGGCTTCCACTGGATGAATGCGATCGCTACGAGAAGCTGCTGCAGGAAGCTCCCATCGATTTGTGCTGCCTTGGCATCGGTGAGAATGGGCATCTTGCGTTCAATGACCCCCCGGTGGCCCGCTTTAACGATAAGCGTCTGGTGAAGTTGCTGAAGCTGGACGACGTCTGCAAAAACCAGCAGTTCAAAGAAGGGCACTTCCCCAGCATCGAGGCGGTGCCGCCCTATGCCTTCAGCTTAACAGTGCCCGCGCTCTGCATTGCGAAAGCCATGTTGTGCGTGGCGCCCGAGAAACGTAAAGCGGAGCCGGTGCGCTGGACCCTGGAAGGCCCGATTGCGGAAAGCTGCCCCGCATCGTTCCTGCGCAAGCAGCCCCATTGCTTGCTTTTCCTGGACGAAGGTTCGGCTTCGAACCTCAGCTCCGCAACTGTGGGCAAGTAGAGGCTCCGTTACACCCACCCGAGAGTTCTGCGATTGCGCCTGTAGAACAGGCCGAGCACGCGCATGTACACGGTGGTGAAGTAGAAGGAGACAAAGCCGGCGATCAGGGCAGGGACAAACGGCACTGGCACAAATTGAGCGGCGAATTGCACCGCGCCACTCAAGGTCATCAAGCAGAGCAACACAAAGCAGGCAAACGCGTAGCTACCCGGCACCTTCAAAATCGAATTCAGCAGGAAGAGGGGATTCAGGTTCGCGAAGCTATCGCCCATGAGCACGCCGAGAAGCGCCATGGGGAAGAGCGCAGCCGAAATAGCGCCCAGCAACAGCCCGAGCAGCGGCGAGATGAAGATGAAGGCAAGGGCTGCGGGGAGGATAGTCACGACAACGGTTCCCGCGAGCAGTAGAAACGGATGGACGATGTCCTGGCCGTAATCCGAAAAGTCCGGCCAGCCTGGAGGATCGTCCTCGCCGTGGGCGGTGGCGGAGACGATTTGCTGCATGTAGCCAAACAGGTAGCCGTAGCCAAAGATAAACGCCGCCCACCTCACTAACCCGACCGGAAATAGTTGAAGGAGTTCCAGAACAAGGAAGAACACGGCGCCGAGGGCCAGGAGAATCAGGCCATCGCGTTTGAATGGGTACTTCAAGGCGCTCCCGTAAGTGCTCTGTTCAGCGGCAGCGGCCCCCGCCACAGCCGCGGCGCGTTGATCCGAGATGGAACTGCATTGCCCGCCGCAGTTGCAGAATAGAAGGGTCTTCGAGCCGACTTTACTGGACCGCACGCATTGGGTGCATTGTTGTTTGCCGCACTTGGTGCAGGAGAGCGTGGCCTCAACCTGGGGATGAACGGCGCAAGCGTTGTCCACTGGAGGAAGGTCCAGCACATCCGAAACCTGCGCGGGGGTGAGCGTAACGGGAACAGCAGAATGGCTGCTGGCGACGACAAGAGGAGCGCGTTGCGCCGGAGGTTGGATTGGCGCTGGCCCACCTGCGGCTCGAACGTAGAAATCGACCTCCCCCAGCCGGACCGTCTGGCCCGGCTGCAATGTTCCATGCTGGATTTTGGTGCCGGCGATTTGTGTGCCGTTGGTAGAGCCGAGGTCTTGGATGGTGATGGTGGAGTCTGACACCACGATTTCACAGTGATGGCTGGAAATGGAGGGAACCGGGAGCTGGATGTCATTGTCCTCAGCTCGTCCAAGGCGATTCACGCCCGCTTTCAGTGGGAATTCTGCGCCATTGGCGACGTTCTGGAGTGAGACCTGAATCATAAAGACCTGTAGCTAATCATTAGTTAAAGGCGCTCGTCGGGGGTTGTCAGCAGTTATTTCAGGGTTGCGCATAGACTGCATTACTGCGCGCTAAAGGCGCGGCAACGCAATCGGCGGTTGCATGCAGTGGAGCAAGCGTTAACGTCTGGAGCAGCCATGTGGTCCAGAATTGTTGTAGCTGTTTTGTCCGCAGCAACCTTGTTTGCCCAGAATGGGGATAAACCGGGCGAGGCGCAGGAGCCCCCTAAAGGCGTGGTCGCGCCGCCGGCGCCGCCACTGAAGCCAGACGAGGCATTGAAGAGCTTCAAGCTGCCGCCGGGATTCGTCATTGAAGTCGTTGCTGCTGAACCATTGGTGGAGGCGCCTGTGGCGATGCAATTTGATCCGGACGGTAGGCTTTGGGTGCTGGAGATGCGCGGGTTCATGCCGAATGTAGATGGGCGAGGGGAGGATGAACCGCTGGGCCGTGTGGTGACGCTGGAGGACACTGATGACAACGGGGTGATGGACAAACGAACGGTGTTCATCGATGGCCTTGTGATGGCCCGTGCTATCAGCCTGGTGAATGGCGGGCTATTAATCGGGGAGCCTCCCTTCCTTTGGCACGCGCGCGACACGGATGGGGATGGCAAGGCAGACACCAAAGATGAGGTGGCTGCGAATTACGGGAGCCAGGTTAATCCCGAGCACACTTCCAATGGGCTTCTCTGGGCTTTGGACAATTGGATCTACAGCGCGAATCACACCGTTCGGTATCGCAACATCGCGGACAATTGGGAGAAGGAAGAAACGGTGTTCCGGGGCCAATGGGGCATCACGCAGGATGATTACGGGCGCCTGTTCTACAACTCGAACAGCGACCAGCTGCGCGGTGATTTGATCCCGGCACATTATCTTCGCCGCAATCCGAATCATGCTGGAGCGGGTGTGAATTATCCCGTGGCCAAAGACCAAACGACCTGGCCAGCGCGCGTGACGCCTGGCATCAACCGCGGCTACCAGAGCGGGATGCTTCGGGATGGGAAGTTGGCGAGGTTTACCGCAGCGTGCGGCCCAGTGATCTACAGAGGCTCCACCTTCCCGAAGGAGTTTTATGGCAGCGCCTTTGTGGCTGAACCCTCCGGCAACTTTGTCCGCTGCAATTTGCTGACTGAGAAGGATGGGGTGATCACGGCGACGAACGCGTTGAAGAATGACGAATTTCTAACTTCACAAGATGAGCGCTTCCGCCCCGTGAACTTGCACAACGGGCCGGATGGGAATTTGTACGTGGTCGATATGTATCGCGGTGTGCTGCAGCACCGGATTTATCTAACGACCTACCTGCGCAACCAGGCGTTAAGCCGCGGTTTGGACAAGCCGCTCGACATGGGCCGCATCTATCGCGTGCGCCCAGCCAATGCAGCCAAAGGCACGGCGCCGAAACTGGCCAAAGCGACTGCGGAGGAGTTGGTTCGAGCGTTGGAAAATCCGAATGGATGGTGGCGGGACACGGCCCAGCAAGTGTTGGTCGAACGGAAAGAAGAGAGGGCGGTGGGGGACTTGAAGAAGCTGGCGCTCACTGCGCAGCGCGATGCCAGCGCAATCCATGCGCTCTGGACCTTGCAAGGAATGGGGAAGTTGGATTCGGAGACAGCTCTGGGAGCTTTGAAATCGAAGGAGCCAATGGTCCGTGTGCATGCATTGCGTTTGTCGGAGCCCTTCTTGACCAACAACGCGCTGCCCCAAGTGTTGCAATTGAAGGGTGATCCGGACGCCGTAGTGCAATGGCAGTTGGCGCTCACGCTCGGCGAAGCGAAAGATCCATCTGCATTTACGGCTCTCCTGGAGTTGCTGCAGAGAAACGAAAAGAACCCGTTTATTCGCGATGCGGTCATGAGCAGTGTTACGGGACGGGAGAGCGAAGTTATCGCGCAGTTGAAGAGCGTCTGGAGTGATCGCTCCAACGCCCGGAACGAAACCTTGAAAGCACTGGCCCGAGCAGTGGCCGCGAGTCGGAACGGCCGCCGTGTTGGTGACTTGCTTGAGATTGCCGCCAAGTTGGAGAAGCCATGGCAAACAGCGGCTGTGCTTGATGGCATTGCAGCAATTATTCCACCCCCGCCGAGGGGGCGTCCGGCGCCAAAAGCGAAGGCGATTCAACTGCTCAAAGAGCCAGCGGGTTACTCCGGGCTCAAAGCGCACAAAGACCCTGCTGTGCAGAAGGTCTTTGCCGAAGCTGATCCAATACTCGTCTGGCCAGACAAGCCTGGCGTGAGCCCTGATGATATCGTGCGACCGTTGAATGCGGAGCAGCAGAAGCGGTTTGACGCTGGCAAGGAGCTGTATTTGCTGACCTGCGGGGCTTGCCATCAGCCTCACGGCAACGGGCAGGAAGGATTGGCCCCGCCGTTGACGGACGTGGACTGGGTGCTCGGACCGCCCGGCAGATTGGCGCGGATCATCCTGCATGGCGTCCGCGGGCCGATTAACGTCAAAGGCAAAGTTTATGAGATGGAGATGCCACCATTAAATGTGCTGGATGACGAACAGATCGCGTCGCTGATGACGTACGTCCGCCGCGAATGGACGCATGGCGCCAGCCCGGTCGCTCCTGAGGAAGTTGCAAAGGT
>Ga0196963_10001737_pt1 | contig 14084 bp, 5 predicted proteins | sample S1_5metaG_FD_148600 | JGI IMG/M metagenome (GOLD analysis project Ga0196963, IMG submission 148600) | Soil microbial communities from Anza Borrego desert, Southern California, United States - S1_5 | ecosystem: Environmental > Terrestrial > Soil > Desert | place: USA: California | collected... | reverse complement strand
CCGGCGGCACGGGTGCGGCGGGCGGCCGCCTCGATGTCCGTCTCGATCCTCCGCCAGGGCCGCCTCTGGGGCCTGATTTCCTGTCATCACCGCACGCCCCGCGCCCCGACGTTCGACGTCCGCTCGGCGTGCGACTTCCTCGGGCAGGTGCTCGCCGTCCAGCTCGACGGCCGGGAGCGCGCCGCCGAGTACGACCGCCGGACGCGCCTCCGCGAGGTGCACGGCAAGCTGCTCGCGTACATGGCCTCGTCCGACCACTTCGCCCAGGCGCTGGTCGACCACGCGGGCGACCTGCTCGCCCTCACCGGCGCGGCCGGCGCGGCGGTCATCGCCGAGGGCCGCGTTCGCCTCGTCGGCCAGACCCCGCCGGAGGCCGACGTGGACCGCATCATGGACTGGCTGGGCCGCGAGCACCCGGGCGACGACGTTTTCGCCACCGACTCGCTCGCCGAACACCTGCCCGGCGCCGCCGACGTCGCCGCCACCGCGAGCGGTTTGCTCGCCATCTGGATCTCCAAGCTCCACAGCAGCTACATCCTCTGGTTCCGCCCGGAGGTCGTCCGCACCGTCACCTGGGGCGGCGACCCGCGCAAGCCCGTCCTCCCCGCCGGCAGCCCGGACCGCCTCCACCCGCGCAAGAGCTTCGAGGCGTGGAAGGAGACCGTCCGCCTCCGCTCGGCCGCGTGGCAGCCCGAGGAGCGCGAGGCCGCCGCGGACCTGCGCAACGCGATCGTCGGCATCGTCCTGCGCAAGGCGGAGGAACTGGCCGAGCTGACGGCCGAGCTCGAGCGCTCCAACCGCGAGCTCGAGGCGTTCAGCTACTCGGTCTCGCACGATTTGCGCGCGCCGTTCCGGCACATCGTCGGGTACGCCGAGCTGCTGCGCGACAGCCTCGTCACCCACCCCGCGACCGCCGCCGAGCCGGCCGCGTCCGCCGAGGCCCGGTACGTCGACACGATCATCGAGTCCGCCCGCTACGCCGGCACCCTGGTCGACAACCTGCTCAGTTTTTCGCAGATGGGTCGGGCCTCGTTGACGATCACGGCCGTCGACACGGCCCGCGTGATCGACGAGGCCCGCCGGCGCTTGCTCGACAACGCCGAGCACGGGCGGACGATCGAGTGGATCATCCCGCCCGGCCTGCCGACCGTCCGGGCCGATTTGATGATGCTCCGCCTCGTCTGGGAAAACCTGCTCTCCAACGCGATCAAGTACACGCGCGGCCGGGACCCGGCCGTGATCCAAATCACCGCCGACCGGCAGGGGGGTGAGTGGGTCTTCTCCGTCGCCGATAACGGCATCGGGTTCGACATGCGCTACGCGGATAAACTGTTCGGCGTCTTCCAGCGGCTGCACCGCATGGAGGACTTCGAGGGCACCGGCATCGGCCTGGCGAACGTCCGCCGGATCGTCGGCCGCCACGGCGGCCGCACGTGGGCCGACGGCCGCGTCGACCACGGCGCCACCTTTTATTTCACCCTTCCGACCGACGCACCTTCCGGAGTAGAACGTGTCTGAACTCAAGCCGATCCTCCTCGTGGAGGACAACCCCAAGGACGTCGAGCTCACGCTGGTCGCCCTGGCCAAAAGTCACCTGGCCAACGAGGTCATCGTCGCGCGCGACGGCGAGGAGGCGCTCGAATACCTGTTCAAGCGCGGCCGCCACGCCGCCCGGCCTTCCGGCACCCCCGCCGTCGTCCTCCTGGACCTCAAGCTGCCTAAGATCGACGGGCTCCAGGTCCTCGAGCAGATCAAGTCGGATGCGGACCTCCGCGCCGTTCCCGTCGTCATGCTGACCAGCTCCCGCGAGGAACAGGACCTGCTCAAGAGCTACCGGCTGGGCGTCAACGCGTACGTCGTCAAGCCGGTGGACTTCAAGGAGTTCGTCGCCGCCATCGGCGATTTGGGCGTCTTCTGGGCCGTCCTGAACGAACCCCCCCCGGGCAGCGCCAAACCCCGACGGGTGCCGTGAAGCACCATGAGCGGCGCGGTCGCCTCGGGTGACCGTGGGATTGCAAGATCGCACGACCGCGCCCCCCGGCGCGACGTATCAGTGAAAGAGTGTTGCGCCCGCGGCCGGGCGCGACCGAGCGTCAGAGTGAGGGCCCGGCAGCGTGGAGCGGATCAACGTCTTACTCGTCGAGGACAACGACCTCGACGCCGACCTCGTGACCGCCCGCCTGCGCGCCGGCGGCCGCGTCGACGCGCGCGTCACCCGCGTCTTCGACCGCCCCCGGTTCCAGGCCGCCCTCGCCGCCCCCGACCTCGACGTCGTCCTGTGCGATTATTCGATCCCCGGGTTCGGCGGGCCCGACGCGCTCGACCTCGCCCGCGCCGCCCGCCCCGACCTCCCGTTCATCGTCGTGTCCGGCATGCTCGGGGAAGAGATCGCCGTCGACATGCTCCGCCGCGGCGCGACCGACTACGTCCTCAAACAGCGCCTGGACCGCCTCCCCGCCGCCGTCGCCCAGGCCGTCGCCGCGCGCCGCGAGCGCGCCGCCCGCGCCGAAGTCGAATCGCGCCTTCGCGCCAGCGAGCACCGCTACCGCACGCTCGTCGAGGAACTTCAGGACTTCGCGATCTTCATGGTCGACCTGCGCGGCCGGGTCACCAGCTGGAACGCCGGCGCGCAGGGCGTGCTGGGCTACACCGAGGCGGAGGCGGTCGGCCTGTCGACCGACGTCTTCTTCACCCCCGAGGACCGCGCCGCCGGCGTCCCGCAAGGCGAGATGGACACCGCCGCCCGCGACGGCCGCGCCGCCGACGAGCGCTGGCACCTCCGCAAGAACGGCGACCGGTTCTTCGCCAGCGGCGTCATGACGGCCCTCCGCGATCCCGCCACGGGCGCCGTGATCGGCTTCTCCAAGATCATGCGCGACGTGACCGAGCGGTGGCGCGCGGAGCAGGACGTCCGCGCCGCCCGCGACGCCGCCGAGGCCGCCAACCGCGCCAAGGACCGCTTCCTCGCCGTCCTCTCGCACGAGCTCCGCACCCCGCTCTCGCCGGTCCTGGCGACCGTCCACCTCCTTGAGCACGCGCCCGGCGTTTCCGCCGAGGTCCGCGAGCGCGTCGACGTCATCCGCCGGAACGTCGAGCTCGAGGCTCGCCTGATCGACGACCTGCTCGACCTGACGCGCATCGCCCGCGGCAAGCTCCAGCTCCACCGCCAGCCGACCGACCTCCACCGCGCCGTCCGCGACGCCCTGGACATCTGCCGGGACGAGGCCGTCGCCGCCGGCCTCCGCCTCGACACCGACCTGGGCGCGACCCGCACGCTCCTCGACGCCGACCCCGCCCGCGTCCAGCAGGTCGTGTGGAACCTGGTGCGCAACGCCGTCAAGTTCACCCCGCCGCGCGGCTGCGTCACCGTCCGCACCCGCGACGCCGACGACGGCGCCGCCACGGTCCTTCTCGAAGTCCAGGACACCGGCATCGGCATCAGCGAGGGCGCCCTCGCCCGCATTTTCAAGCCCTTCGAACAGGCCGACGACGACGTCACCCGCAAGTTCGGCGGCCTGGGCCTGGGCCTGGCGATCGCGCGGTCGCTCGCCGAGATGCACGGCGGCCGCCTCGAGGCGTTCAGCGAAGGCGAGGGCCGCGGCGCCACCTTCCGCGTCACGCTCCCCGCCACCGTCCCCGCCGCGCCCGCCGCCCCGCCGCCCGACCCGGCCCGCCCCGCGGCCCCGCGCCGGAGCCTCCGCATCCTCCTCGTCGAGGACCACGAGGACACCAGCCAGGTCATGGCCCTCCTGCTCCGCCGCCAGGGCCACCACGTGACCGTGGCCAGCTCCGTCCGCGCCGCGCTCGACGCCGCCCACGGGGAGCCGTTCGACTTGTTGATCAGCGACATCGGCCTGCCCGACGGCACGGGCCTGGACGTCATCCGCCAGATGCCCCGCAAGGGGATGCCCGCGATCGCGCTGACGGGCTTCGGCATGGAGCAGGACGTCGCCGCCAGCCGCCAGGCCGGCTTCCACGAACACCTCACCAAGCCGGTCAACTTCCGAAAGCTTGAGGCGGCGATCTCCACCGTCGCACCGGCGGAGGAGTGACCCGCGAACCCCCGCCCCCCCACGTTTAGCCGCGACCCGAAGGGCGAGCCCAAAGCGAGCCCGCAGGCGAGCGTGCCGGTGCCGCACGCGAAAGCCGCCCGCCAACCGCACTCCGGTCACCGGTCGAGCGGGTAGGGGTCGACCGTCCCGTAATTCTGGCCGGCGACGCGGGCCCCAACGCGTCGCCCGACCCCGGCCGGCCGACGATCATGATGCGAAACGGATCCCTGGCCTCCTGGCCCCTTTTCATTCAGGCGAGCGGTGTCGGCGATTTGCGACGGTTCATGGCGGCCTGTACGAGGCGCAGGACTGGGAAGACGCCGGCCCACGCGCATGAATACCATAGCGAAACGTTCCAACTCGTTTCGAACTGCGCGTCGCCGCCAGACAACTGCCCTGTGCCATCGTTAACGAACCCGTCGGGCGAGCGCAGTCGTCTCGGCATTGGGCGCCCCTCGTCGCGCCATGCGGCGGAATGCGCCGGCGCGGGCGCCAACCGGATGATGGTCCGCCACCGTGCAGCCGTCCTGGCGGCAACTGCCGGTGGGGGCGATTCCGGTCTGGTCATGCGAACCGCGAATCGCCCCGCCTCCGCGGTCGTCTCGACCCGACGCCCGAACTCCCTGACGACTGTCGCGCGCGTGGGGTGGGAGTAGGAGCACCAGAGGACGGCCATGAGCCCGACGAAAACGAAAGCACACCCTACAACGACCACCTGGACCGCCCATGCACAGACTATGGCCCACGCGGTCGCCGGAGCCGCGCCGAGGTCCGCCGAACGCGGGCGTGCACCGGCCCGGTCGAACGAGCGACCACATTCCGGGCACTTCCCGCGGGACGGGTGCGCGCTCAGATCGTAGCCGCAGTCCACACACGATCCTCGTCGCGCCGCCAGCCGCTGCCGGCGCGCGCCGGCGCGCTTCCTCCAAACGCGGTGAAGCCAGAGCACGGCCGGGGCGCCGACTACCACGGCGCCCCACGAGTACGGGACGCGCACGACGACGCTCGACTCGGGTGTCGATCCTCCAATCAATTGAACATGAGGGCGGTATTCCATGCCCAGGACGCGCACGACTTCCGGATCCGAGGCGCCGGCGTAAGTCCAAGGAACAACCGTCCCGTCGTCGACCCTACTTCCCGTCAGGACGACCTCTCGGGTATCCCGCGGGATGTCCACAAGGGCCGGCATCGACCGCCACGTGAAGTGGACCCGCCCGCGCGCCGCGCCGATCGTACGGGTCACCAAGTGCCGCCCGTCGTTCACACCCGCGATCGATCCACCGAACGACCACCAGTACGATAGCGGCCACGCGAGACAGTGGACCAGGACGATGCCGACCGCCAATGCCGTAATCGTGCCCGTCGCGAGCCGACGGGCCTGGCGTGCGCGGATGACGATGGTGGCGCGCATTACGGAACCTGGACGAACGCACGGGTGCTGAACACGTCGGTCCGCGTAGGGACACCGTCGCCGTTCTGATAGGTGACGGTGATCGTGACCACCACGTCGCCCGTCATCACCGGCGTTAATCTGAACACGCCCTCCTCCGGGCCGAAATTCGGGCTCGTCCAGAAGTCCGCATCCCCGCTGTCGAGTTGATTCCCGGCCGCCGGCGCGACCACCTCCAGGACTGCGGCCGTGTCGGACTGAACGCGAATGACGGCAGTCGGAAGGTCGTCGACTTCCGGCAAATCCCGGGGACGTTTCACCGTGAGTTTACCGGTGTTCCGATCGACCCGGATCTCGTAATCCGACTCCAACAGCCGACTCCGCAACTCGTAGAACTCGTTAATCAATGCGCGCCCGAGGTGCGACATGTCCCCGAAGAACACACCGATATCCTCGACCTCGACCGCCGCGTTCGCCGGCCCTCCTGCACAAACGAACAATGCCTCGCCGAACGGTGCAGGTTCCAGCGTCAACTCGATCGACTCTGTGTCCTCTGTCCAGTCAGAATCGTTCAACGGAGTGAACTCGACGACCCGCGTAGACTCTCCGGCCGCCAGATGAACCTTAAACAATCCGCTGCCGTTTACCGCCGTCGCGCCAACGGAATAATCCTCGCTATCATTCGTGCCAGGCTTTGTCGCCGACCCCGCCAGCCGGAAATACACGTCCATCGCGTCGGCGCCCGATCCCGCGCGGTGAATCGCAATGGACGCGGGGGATCGTCCGTCCTCGGCCCCGTGTACAGTCTCCGGGGTCAGCCAGACGATCGGCGTCAGGCGCGCGATCGTCCGCGAAAGCGCGTACTCGACCGGCACCGCCTCGTATCCGACGTACGTCGCCTCCAACTGCTGGCCCGTGCCCGTCACGTCGATCGTGTACGTGTGATACGTCGGGTCGTAGTTCCCCCAGAACGGGTTCGACTCGCCCACGCCGCTCAGCCGCAGGCCGACGTCCACGCCGTCGATCGAGTCCTGCGGCTCGTCGCCGCCCTCCCACCCGTACTCGGCGTCGCCGTCCGTGCCCGGCAGCGAGTCGTAACCCGGCTCCGGGCCGGATCGGCACCGCGTTGGTCACCGTGATCCGGTACTTCACGCCGTCCGCGAGCACCGGCAACGCCGGGTCCGGCGCGGGCGTGCCGCTCGGGTAAATCGCGTACGTGCCCAGCCCCACGCCCGGGATCTCCGGCGACTCGACGCGCGTCCGCGTCCGCCGCGGCGGGTCGGTCGGCGGGAAGTCGACGAACCCGCCGGCGTTGGGGGCGGTCGTCGGCGCCAGCGCAGGCGGCCCGGCCCAAGTCCGAGACGCCAGGGGGACGATCGCAATCGCCGGCCTCATGTCCCTCCAGGTTTGAGGCGCTTACTATCGATCACCTTTAACAGGCCGGTCGGCCGGTTCGACGACCCGAATCTCAGCAATGCCGGTCTTTATCGGGAGCAACCGGTCCGGGTTCTCCGGGTCGGGCACACTCCGCGTCACCAGTACTCGGTAATTTCCGAGCGCGGTCATATCCCGATGTCGATTGGCGATAACTACCCGTGTGAGCGATTCACCGGGAGCGAGGTCAATCGGCGTCCGACTGCCTCCAATTCGATCGCGAAGTTGCTCGCCAAGTCGAGTGAGCGGCATCTGGCGACCTTCCGCGTCCTCCACGAAGACTCGATAGTCATATCGCGAACCGGCATCGTGAATTCGAACCGGGCGTTCTGTCGTGTTGCGCAGAACGCAAATGACTCGGATCGCCTCGCCCGAAGGAACCTCAGCATTGGGCGCGTACGCTGACAACACCAATCCCCCAACGGGCGTGCCGCGAATCTCGACAGGCCCAGTCGTGGGTCGGGACGTAGCGGTCCGGGGAGCCTCTCCGGCCGCCAAAAACACATCCGAGAGCCCTGCGGTACCCGTGACAAAACAGATCACCGTCGCCGATCGAATCATATAGTTCACAATAGGACACCCATCTCCCGCCTTACGGCACATCGACAAATGGCGCATCCGCTTCGTTGCTATCCCAAATCGGGTAATCCGACGTGGGAATCGGCTGAGGATCCTCCGCCCAACTTGCCTCGCCAATCAATGCCCAATCCTGTTCGACCGGGCGCCACGTCGCCCCTCCCTTCCAATTCCAAAACGTCATGAAGAGGGGGACCAGGTTACCGTCCATGGGGATGCCGTTGAATTTCGTCGGCTTGAACATCAGCCAGAGCGTGAAGTGGTCGTCACGGGTCACTGTGCTGTACTTGCTCTTAAACAGGTGGGATGACGGATCGTCTCCCGTTCCAGCCTGACGATCATCATACCAGAAGTTCTGCGCGCCCTTATTATCCAGTGCGTCGCGAACCTTTTGCACCCGCCACTTGTTACCGGCCACATCGAATAATCTTACTTCTGACGTCGTCGTTTGCACCCAAAGAATAGTGCCTTCGTAGCCGTTGGGTAGCGTGATTCCATTCGTATACATCCGAAATCCGGGGATCGCGGCCGTTCCGTACTCCAGCTTTCCGGCGGTTGTGCCGTCAGGATCATTGTCCGGCGTTGCGTTAAGATCAATCTGCTGGATGATACGCACCGTACGTCCTGTGCGGGTCGTTGGCTGCAATGTCGGTGTTACAGTCAGAAAGTTCGTCTGACGTGTGACCGGAGGCTGGGCTCCCAGCTTGACATTTACCGATACCGTCCGAGACCCGGTGTGATGATCGTGCCAGTAGAAGTGGAGGTCTGCATTATTCTTGACTACGTCAAACACCATGGACAGTGAGCGTGATGCGAACCAAGAACCTGCGGACTTGTCCGGCACAGTCCAGCTGTATTCTAGGTTCGGAATGGCTGGCTGAACGGAAGCGCTCAATAGAACGGGCTCTCCGATGATCACACTTCCTGAATCCTTTTGTGCCGGAGCCCCTTTGTATCGTATCGCAATAGTTGCAGCGGTCAGCACCTGCTGTTTTGTCCCATCCGAAGGGTTTGCGCACCCTCCGTCAGCCGGATCGCCGGCATTGTCTTGGGTGTTTAATGTGAGCGCGAGATCACCAATTGTTTCGCTGGCCACAATCGTCTCAAGCCACACGGATGCAGGTACATCTCCGGCCGCCCATGTGTACGTTGAAGTATCGTCGCCGATCAGCACATTGGAGACGCCTTTCAGCGGAGAGGACCACACTCGCACTTTCGTCGGATCGGCCGCGAGCGTCACAGTGGCCCCTGGACGTTCGGCATGTGGCGTAACAAGCGTGACTTCGACAAGGTCGGGGTCCTCAGATGCGGTGGCACCTTCAGTCAAATCGATGCTGTCGTTCTCATTGTCGTCGTCGTCGTTCACCCAGACCACGTAGCCAACGATTGGGTCAGGCGTGCCCGGCATTCGAATCGAAAGGTCATTGTTATCGACCAGCTCCATATAGATGTCAGTGCCCTCGCCTGACGCCAGCAGATAGTCGTCGCCAGCGTCGATTTCGCCTTCGATTCGCTCCGTCCACTCCGGCGTCTCGTCGTCCGCCGCCTCGATCGCCACCTCCGCTTCCGTGTCCCCCGCCCCGAACGTCACGCTCCCGCCCAGTTCATCCGTGTAGTCCACGCCCTCTTCCGCGTCGCCGGCCAGCGTGTAGTTGACCGTGACCGCCCCGCCGAACGTCGTGTCGCGGTGGACGATGAAGGTGGCCGGAGTTTCGGAGCCTTCGGTCGTGGAGCCCGTGCCCGCCGTGACCCAGACGGTCGGCGTCAGGCGCTCGACCGTCAGCGACAGCGCGTACTCGGTCGGCACTTCCTCGTAGCCGGCGTACGTGGCTTCGAGTTGTTCGCCGGTGCCGGTGACGTCGATCGTGTAGGTGTGGTACGTCGGGTCGTAGTTGCCCCAGAACGCGTTGGGCTCGGAGATGCCGGACAGGCGCAGGCCGACGTCGACGTTGTCGATCGAGTCCTGCGGTTCGTCGCCGCCCTGCCAGCCGTACTCGGCGTCGCCGTCGGTGCCGGGGAGGGAGTCGTAGCCGGGCTCGGGGCGGATCGGGGACGCGCCGGTGACGGTCAGGCGGTACTTCACGCCGTCTTGCAGCACGGGCAGCTCGGGGTCGGGCGCGGGCGAGCCGGACGGGTAGATGTCGAACGTGCCGAGGGAGACGCCGGGGATTTCGGGCGACTCGACCCGCGTCCGCGTCCGCCGCGGCGGGTCGGTCGGCGGGAAGTCGACGAACCCGCCGGCGTTCGGCGCGGCCACCCGGAAGTGGTACGTCGTGTTCGGGTCCAGCCCCGTCGCGCTAGCCTGCGTCGTGTCCGCGGAGTACGTCGCGTAGTCGGCCCAGGTCTCGCCGCCGTCGGTCGAGACCTGCACGGTGAAACCGGACTCGTTGTCCGAGTTGTCGGTCCACCCCAGATCGATCTGCGTGTCGGAGAACGACGTGACCGTCAGCCCGGTCGGCTGGCTCACGAAGTCGTCATCCGCCAGGTCCAGTTCGGCCGACGCCGGGTGCGCCAGATCCCCCGGCGTCGCGTAGTACGAGCCGGGGTCGAAGCTCGACCACCCGACCGCCAGCCCGAGCGACCGCGCCGGCTGGGCGTGCGCGTCGTCGATGCCGGCGAACGTGACCTCGACCGCGTCGACGTTCGCGTCGAAGTACACCTGGATCTGCGACCCGCCGGACAGCGCCCACGCGCCGGGCGAGAAGTCGACGCCGGGCGTCGCGTTGAGCGCGGACAATTCGAGGTACACGTTCATCGCGTAGGGCTGCGTCAGGCTCGCGTTGTCGCGCTCGCGGTGGACCGTGAACGTCGCCTGACCGTCCTCGGCCAAATCGCCCGCCGGCCCCTCGACCCACACGTGGTACGGCTGCGGCTGTTGGGCCTCGTCGTCGACGATCCCCGCGAACGCCTGCGTCGCGTGCGTCTCCGACAGCACCGGCGGCGTCCCGCCGCTCCCCCCGCCGTTGCTCGCCGCGTCGATCAGCACGAGCTTGAACCACTCCTCCGGCTCCACGATCCCATCGTCAATCGCGTTGATCGTAATCGTCCGGCTCGACTGCCCCGCCCCAAAATCGACCCCGAACGTGAGCACCCCGTCCGCCGCGCTCGCCCCCTCGACGCTGTCGGCGATCGTGTAGTCGTCCAACTCCGCGCGGAACTCCCCGTCGCCCGCCGTCTTCAACCGCACGCGCACCGACTCGCCGGCCGCCGCCGCCCCGCCCACGTCCTCGCGGTGGATCGTGAACTGGACCGACCCGCCGTCGTCCTCCGTCATTAGCCCGCCGCCCTCGACCCACAACTCGTGCTCGTTGGAATGCACATACCCCTCGGCCGACCCGATCGGCGTGGACAGATCGGCCTGGTCGAACAGGTCGAGCCGGAACGACTCGTCGGCCTCCATCAGCGCGTCGTCGACCGCCGTCACCGTGACGGTCGTCGTCAGCGCCTCGCCCGGGAACGTGATCAGCCCGTTGGCCGCGTCGACGCCGTCGCCCGACGCCACGGCGTCGCCCGCCGAGATGCCGAACGTGCCCGACCCCGCCCCCAGCGCGAACGCGACGGTCGTCAGTCCCTCTTCGTACGCCCGCTCGATCGTGAACGTCGCCGAGTACGACCCGCCCTCGGCCGCGTGCTCGGCCCCGGGCGCGGCCCACACGTTCATCGTCGTCAACAGCCGACGCCCCTCCAACTGCTCCACTGCGAATCGAACGGAATCGGAAACCACACGACGACCACGGCGCGAAGCGGTGAGACGCGCGGCCATTCGACCTCCCTAAGGCATGAGATGTTCACGTCGGGATGAAAAGCGACGCAACGACCGCCGCAAGCTACCCGCACCCGATTCAATTACAAGCAAAATATCGATCGCGATGCGCGCGTCGAACTACTCGCCCCGCCGCCGCCGCCGCCGGCCCGCCCAGCCCAACGCCGCCGCCACCGCCAGCGCCGCCGCGCTCGGCTCGGGCACGCCGGCCGCCAGGTCTTGTGCGGTGGCCCAGTCGGCCGCGAAGTCGGCGGCGAACTCGGGCGCGCCCGTGTCGGGCGCGGCGCCGCCGTAGTTGTTGGCCAGCATCACCAGGTCGTTCAGCCCGACCGACCCGTTGTAGTCGAAGTCGCCGGTCGCCCACGTCGCGCCGCTGGCCGTCCCGTAGGCGTTCGCCAGCCGCACGAGGTCGTCCAGGGTGACCGTTCCGTCGAGGTTCGCGTCGCCGATGCGCGTGACCCGCGCGACGATGGCCGACGCGTCCACCGGCTGCCCGTAGAACGTCCCGCCGTCCGGGCCCAGGACGGATGTCGCCTCGCCGAACCCGATCGCCAGCGTGGTGCTCGCCGCCTGCGCCGTCGAACTCGTCAGGCCGACCCCGCCCCAGAGCGTGCCCGACACGTTCCACCCGGTCAGCACCATCTGCCGCACCGCGTCGGCCGGCGACGCCGCGCCCTGCGCGTAGTCCACGACCAGCGCGTTGTTCGCGATGTCGAGGCGGCCCGTGTCGGTCACGCTCAGCGCCGTCGTGTGGAGCACCTTTCCGCCGGTCGTGGCCGACGCCGTCATGGTCGCCGATGCGCCCGTGTTCACCGTGACCGCGGCCAGGTGCTGGGTGGAGTTCCACTGCCCCAGCGCGCCGTTTCTGAACTCTATGGCCAGCTTGTTCGTCGGCCCACCGACCGCGTTCGTGCCCGAGTCCGTGCTCGCGGCGAAGCTCCCCTGCGTGACCTTCAGCGTCGACCCCGCCCCGTGCCCCTGGCCGCCCGACACGAACAGCAGGCCCGTCCCCGACTTCACCAGCGTCTGCCCCGCCCCAATCCGGAAGCCGTTGCTCGCGCCGGCGCCCGGCAGCGTCAAATTCAAGCCCGTGACGAGCTGGCTCGTCGTCCGCGTCGGGTCGAGCACGCCCGCCCCGACGATCAGGCCCTGCGGCAAATTCTGGTTCACGCCCGCCGCGTGGAACGTCCCGGCCCGCAGCTCGACGGAGTCGAAGTGGTGGCCGGACGACTGGTTCTCCAGCGTCGTGTCGTCCATCACGGTGATGGTGCCCGCCGTCCCGCGCTGCAGGTTCAGATCGCGGTACCCGCCGTCGGTGAAGCTGGACGCGAACTGCAGCCGCCCGCCGCCGCCCACGTACACCGGCGCGACCGCCGTGACCCCGCCCGCCGCCGTCGACGAGAGGATGTTGTCGATCTTCGTGGTGCCGAGGAACTGCAGCGCCACGCTGGGCTCGACGACGAACCCGTTCCAGCTCGAGACGCCCGCGCTGGCGGCCGGCTGGCCGGGCAGCCGCAGCGCCAGGAGCGGCGACGTCGCGTCGTTGAACTGCATCTCGCCGCGGAAGTTCACCGTCTGCCCGCCGGGCGCGCCGGCCGCGTTGCGGAACGCCCCGAACCGCTTGCGCGGCCCGCCCGCGCCCGGCCCCGCCGTCGTCACCGACTTGAAGAACTCCGCCGTCGTCGCCCCCGCGCCGTCGGCGACCATCTGCCCGACCGTCGAGTCCGCCACGTTCAGCGCGACCGCGCTCGTTCCCAGGCCCAGCGGGCTGACCGACCCGATGTCCGACCCCGACGGCACGTTCCCCCGCGCGACCACGACCCCGCCGCCGTGCGTCAGCCACGTGTCCGAGAATCCCTGGTTGAGCCCCATCACCAGCCGCCCCGGCGCCTTGGTCACCACGCCCGCGCCGTCGTCGACGGCCGGGTCGGCCCGCAGCGTGATCCCCAGCGCGCCCGCCCCGGTCTTGGAGATCGGCCCGCCGAACACGAACGTCGACCCGGCGCTCCCCGCCAGCCCTTCCGCCTGGATCGTCAGCTTGCGCGCCCCGTTCGCCGTCGTCACCTCGACCTCGTTCGTCATCGCGCCCGCAGTCGCCCCGAAGTACGACACGACCGCGTTCCCGGTCGCCCCGGCCACGATCTTCGTCGCCGCCGGGATCGCGCCCGCGACGTTCGTCTTCCCGATCCGCAGGGTGCCGTTGCTCAGCGCGACCGGGCCCGGCGCGTTGACGCCGCCCCCGCCCAGCTCGAGCGTCGCCGGCGCGACCGCCGAGCCGATTGTCACCCCCGCCGTCGTCCACGCCCCGTTGACCACCAGCGCGCCCGCGGTCACCGTCGTCGGCCCGTGGTTGCCGCCGTCGTTCAGCGTCAGCGTCCGCTGGCCCGTCTTCGAGAGCCCGCCCGCGCCGGTCAGCGCGCCCTGGAGCACGAGGTCGGCCGCCGTCGTGTTGATCGTCGACACGGCCGTCCCCCCCATCGTCACCGGGTTGACGACCGCGAACACGTAATCGTTCACCCCCGTCACGTTCACCGTCTGCCCGGCGCCCAGCGTCAGGGTGTCGATCGACAGCGTCCGCCCGGTCGGCCCGCCGCCGTCGAACGTGACCGGCGCCGCGCTGAGCGTGACCGCGATCGCCCCGTCGATCAGCACGTTCCCCCCGAACGCCGCCGACGCGTCCGACCGCAGCGCCAGCGCCGCCGCCGCCGTCCCCGGCGGCAGCGGCGGCTTCGTGGGGTCGGGCGGGGGCGGGGCGGGCGGGGCCATGCGGATCGCCGCGGTCCCCAAGGCCCCCGGTGCGGTCGCGACGACGTTTCCCCACGCCACGTTGATCGTGGCGCCGTCCAGCGCGCCGGGGGCCGACGCGGTC
>Ga0196963_10001736_pt1 | contig 14092 bp, 12 predicted proteins | sample S1_5metaG_FD_148600 | JGI IMG/M metagenome (GOLD analysis project Ga0196963, IMG submission 148600) | Soil microbial communities from Anza Borrego desert, Southern California, United States - S1_5 | ecosystem: Environmental > Terrestrial > Soil > Desert | place: USA: California | collected... | reverse complement strand
ACGCAACGGCTTGAGCACCGCCGCGGAGGCGATGAAACAGGACAACCTGACATTCGAATCATTGGTGTTGATCCAGGCCAAGCAGGTACCAGACGACGCGACCATCGTGGTGATCGCAGGTCCAACGACAGACCTGTTTCCACCGGAGGTCGAAGCGCTGAACGCCTACGCGGCCAAAGGCGGCAAGGTGATGGTCATGCTGGATCCGGTGTTGAACGGGTCGCCGCAGCCGCTGCTGACGCAGTTCCTGGCGGACTGGGGCATCCGCGCCGGCAACGACGTCGTCCTCGACGCGAGCGGCATGGGTCAGCTCGTCGGCACCAGCGACGCATCGGTGCCGGTAGCCGTGCAGTACCCCGCTCATCCAATGTCAGACGGTTTCCGGCAGATCACCGCGTTTCCCATGGCGCGATCGATGACGCCAATCGAAGGCGGCGCAAATGACCGAGTCGCGCAGCCGATCGTGAACACCTCAGCCCAAAGCTGGGCCGAGGCCGACGTCACTGCCCTGTCCTCGGGCAAGGGGCAGGTCGAGTTCAACGCGGACCGAGGTGACAAGCAAGGCCCGATCACTCTCGGCGCCGCGGTCTCGGCCCCGGCTGCGGTGACGCCACCTGCCGGAAACGTCAGCCCGAATTCGCCGGATGCCGCCCCGAAACCAGAGACCCGCGTAGTAGCGCTCGGCGATTCGGACTTTGCCTCCAACGCGGCAATCGGCGTTCCCGGCAACCGCGATTTCTTCCTGAACGCGTTGAACTGGCTGTCGCAACAGGAAAACCTGATCGCGGTTCGGCCGCGACAGGCCGAAGATCGCCGGTTGACGATGACCGAGGATCAGACCAGCCGCGTCATGATCCTGTCGTTGTTCATCATTCCCGGCATCGTGTTCGCGACCGGTATCTACACGTGGTGGCGGAGGCGGTAAATGCGCGGGTTGACCTCCACTCTGATCCTCGTTGTCGTCCTGGCGGGACTTGGCGCCTACATCTACTTCGTCGACTCCAAGCGTCCTGCGACCACCGCCGTCGACGGTGAACCAGCGCGGGAAAAGCTGTTTACCGTCGAAACTGACAAGATCAATGAAATCCGTCTGACCTACCAGGGCGAGTCGACGCTGCTTAGAAAGGCCGACGGCGGCTGGAAAGTCATCGAACCGTCCCAGGTGGACGCGGATCCGCCCGAGGCGATCGGCCTCGCCCAGAACATCAGCAATCTCGAGAGCGTGCGTATCGTCGACGAGAATCCGAAAGACATCGCCCAATTCGGTCTCGACAAACCGCAGATCCTCGTCGAATTCAAGGCCGAGGGCGGCGTGGCCGGCTCGTTCAAGATCGGCAACAAGAACCCCACCCAGAGCGAGATGTACGCGATGAAGGGCGGCGACAACCGCGTCGTCCTGGTGTCGGCGTTCCAGGAATCGAATTTCAACCGCAAGCCGTTCGACCTTCGCGACAAGAAGATCCTGAAGTTCGACCGCGACAATGTGAATGCGCTGACACTGGTCAAGGGCGCGCAGTCGATCGAGCTGGCCCGTGACGGCAGCGAATGGAAGGTGGTCAATCCAGTGCCGTCACGCAGTGACTACAGCGCCGTCGAGGGATTTCTGACGCGGCTGTCGTCCGCGAACATGTCGAAGCTGGTTGAGGAAAGCGCAACGGATCTCGCGAAGTACGGGCTCGACAAGCCGACGATGACGGTCACCATCGGCGCCGGCAGTGCGAAGACGGTGCTCGAAGTCGGCAAGACCGAGGGCGGCGACACCTATGCGCGCGATGCCTCTCGACCGCTGGTGTTTACTGTGGACACGACGCTCCGCGATGATCTCAACAAGAACGTCGACGACTATCGCAAGAAGGAATTGTTCGAATCGCGCCCGTTCACGCTCGCCAGACTGCGCGCAGTCCTCGACGCACCCAGCGGTCCGAAAACGTACGAGTTCGAGAAGATCGCGCCAGCCAAGCCGGAGGATTCCGAGTCCTGGAAGGTGACGCGCATCGACGGCTCGACGCACATCGCGGATCGCGCCGCCATGGACGATTTGCTGAACAAGCTGACGGCGATCAAAGCCGAATCCTTCGTCGATCCACGCACGACCAGAACCGGTATGGACAAGCCCGCACTCGTCGTCAGCGCCAGTGCCGACGATGGCAAATTCGAGCGCATCCGATTCGGGCAAGTCGGCGAAGTCGCCTACGGTATGCGTGACGGCGAGGCGAGTGTCGGCAAGATCGACATGGCGTCGCTGCGCGCCGCATTGCAGGCGTTTGACCTTGCGGTGACACCCAAGGCACCCTCCCCGGATCCGGCATCGACGAATTCGAGTCCGTCGACGGTCGGGGCTAAACAGTGAGCCGGCGAGCGCGCGCCTTCGTCAGCGTCGCGCTCGCGGTTGGTCTCGCCACCGGCTGCGCTGCGCGCGCGGCGACGCCCCAAACCACCGCGACGATCACCACCGGCCTGGTCGAGCAACTGCAGCGCGACCTTCGCAGCATTTTCAGCTCCGCAGGTGTCGATCACGCTTGGTGGTCCGTTGCTGTGCGGTCGCTGAAGACCGACGAGGTCCTGTTCAGCCTGAACTCGTCGAAGATGCAGACTCCCGCATCCAGCCAGAAGGTGATCACCGCCGCCGTTGCGGCGGAGCGTCTGGGTTGGGACTATCGCTACGTCACCCGGCTGTACGCGACCGGTCCGTTGGATGGCGGCGATCTGGACGGCGATCTGGTCGTCGTCTCGAACGGCGATCCGACGATCAACCCGCGTCACCCGGATCGATGGAGCGCGTTCGACGCCTGGGCGAAGCAGCTGCATGACCGGGGCATCCGGCGGATCGGCGGTCAATTGATCGGCGATGACAGCGCATTCGCGGAGCCCGGCTGGGGGTTTGGATGGGCGTGGGACGACCTTGCCCTCGGTTACGGCGCCGCGGTTGGCGGTCTTCAATACAACGAAAACCAGGTCGAGCTGCTGATCGGGCCAGGCGTCGCAGTGGGTGACCGCGCCATCATCAGCGTGTCGCCGCCAGGCAGCGGCATCATCCTCGATCATGCCGTCACCACCGTGGCAACCGGCGAGCCAAACCGAATCTCCCTCGAACGGATCCCCGGCTCGAACATGTTGACCGTCAGGGGGCAGGTCGCCATCGGCTCGGCAGCGATCAGCGAACTGGCGGCAGCTCCGAATCCAACCATTCTCTATTTGAATGCGTTGCGCGAAGCGCTGGCGCGCAACGGCATTTTCGTCGGCGGCACGTCGCTCGACATCGACGATGCGAGAGTGAAGCCCGATTATCAGCAGGCGACACTGTTGCTCGAAGATCGCTCGCCGACGTTGTCGGCAATCATCGACGTGTGTTTGAAGTGGAGCCGCAACGAGTATGCCGAGACGTTGCTGCGGTCGATGTCAGCGGAAAGCAGCGAAGCCACCGCCGAAGGCGGATTAGCGCGGCTCCGCGAGACGTTGCAGCACTGGGGCGTTGCGCCCGATTCCTACGTCGTTCGCGATGGGTCTGGGCTGTCGAGAAACGATTACGTTTCATCCGAGGCGCTTGTCACCGTCCTGGCGCGGATGTGGCGCGATCCGGTGCACATGGAGCGGTTTCGCTCGGCGCAGCCGCAATCAGCCGTCAGCGGAACGCTGGCCAACCGCATGCGGAACACGGTCGCGGCCGGCCGCGTGTGGGCGAAAACAGGTTCGATGTCGAACGTCCGCTCGCTATCGGGCTACCTGGCTACGCTGGACGACGAACCCATCGTTTTTTCATTCATGGCCACGGGCTTCCACGTCCCCGCGTCGCAGATCGACGCGGTGATGGACGAAGCGCTCGTCCGCCTGGTGAAGTTCCCTCGGGAGTTGCATCAGGAGTAACGCCTGGCCGCCGGCAGTCGCGCCTTAGACGACGTTTCCGGCCAGTCGGCCAAAGCCGTCGACGGCGGATTTCAAAGATGCACAAAACGGCCGAACACGATGGCGAGCGTCATGCCAACCGCCCCGACCACCAGCGCGCCCGCCATGCCGACGGCAAAGGGCTTCAAACCGACGCCTTTGAAGACCGCGACGTTGGTATTCAGCCCGACGGCGGCCATCGCCGTCCCCAAAAGAATCTGCGACGCCCAATAGTCGCCCAGTGAACGCGTGATCGCCGTCCATCGGCCCGCGTCCCACACCCCGAATGCCGTGCCCGTCGTTTGCAGCGTCCAATCGCCGATCGACCGCACGACCGCCATCAACACAAACCCAATCACAAATCCCGGAACGAGCGACGAGAGTTTCGTCCGAGAGCCGGCTGACAACCGCGATCCGCCCTGGTTTTTGAGATGCATCCACGTCAGCACCGGGATGACAAGCGCGAGAAAAATATTTCGCGTCAGTTTCGTAACCGTCGCGACACGCAGCACGACGTCATCGCCATAGATCTGCCGGTACGTCAGTGCTGAGCCGATCACCTGCGACGTGTCATGTACCGCGGTACCGAGGAACAACCCTATCGTCTCGGAGGTCGGCAACAACGCGTGGGCGACGTATGGGTACAGCAGCATGCCGAGCAGCCCGAACGCGACGACGTTGGCCACGGCGTACGCGACTTCGCGTTCATCGGCGTCAATGGCGGGTGCTGTCGAAACGATGGCAGTCACGCCGCAGATGCTCGTGCCTGCGGCGATCAGCGTGCCGAGCCTGGGGGGCAATCCCAGTTTTCGATTGAACCAGGTCACGAACAGCAAGCCTGTAACGATCGCCCCCAGCACAACCGGCAAGCCGGCGATCCCAAGCTTCAGAACATCAAAGACGCTCAAGCGAATCCCGACCAGCACAATGCCAGCGCGCAACAGCGTTGTCGTCGCAAATTTCAATCCTGGATTGAGCGCGGCGGGCAGCGGCAGCAAGTTGCGCAGCAGCAGGCCGAGGACGATCGCGACAGGCACGCCCGAAATCGGGCTGCTTCCGATCAGCCCCTGCGCGGCCAGGATCCCCTCGCCGATCCGATCCGCAAGCCAGAAGCCCGCGAGCATGACGGCCAGCGCGGCGGCGACCCCCGGAAGTTGCTTCAATGGCCCGCCAACCAGACACCGCCAATCACGAGCGCCGCCGCGGACGAGGCGTAGAGGAAACCGCGATAGCGGCGCTGGTGCGGTCCGCCGCCCCGAAAAGCGAGCATACCGATACCGGCCGCGAACGCCGACATCGCGGCGATGGCGCCGATCCCGAAACCCACCAGATAGAGTCCCGAATCGAGTCGCGATGCGAATGCGAGCGCAGGCAAGACTCCGAACAAGTGCGAACTGCCGGCAAGACCATGCAGTGCCCCCATCGCAAAGGATGCGCCGGCATGAGTGTGCGGGCGAGGATCCCTGCGCGATGCTTTCCACACGCCCCACGCACCGACCGCAATCAGCGATAGACCGACAAGCCGCTCGCTGTACAGCGAGACCGCGTCCAACGGCAGCTGGTCTCGGAGCATCAACAGCAAGGTTGCGATGAGCAGCACACCAGCGGTGTGACCGACGCCCCACTGCATTCCCGTGATCCACCCCTCGAGGTGCCAACGAGGGTTGCCACGCGAACGGTCGGGTTGCGCCTCACTGTCGGCGACCAGCGGCGCGACCGCAGCCAGGTGGTCCGGACCCGAAAACACGTGCAGCGAGCCCGCTGCCAGTCCCGCAAAAAACGCAAATATCAATGCCGCTACCGCTGAATCGACTTGAGTTGCAGGAACTCCTCGATCGCCAGCGGTCCAATCTCTCGGCCGATGCCGGATTTCTTGTACCCGCCAAACGGCGCCAGCGGATTGAACCGGCCGCCGTTGATGTCGACCTGGCCAGTACGCAACCGCTTGGCGACTGCCAGGGCGCGCTCGGGTGTCCCTGCCCAGACCCCGCCGGCAAGGCCGTACTCCGAGTCATTGGCGATGGCAATGGCGTCATCCTCAGCGTCGTACGGAATGATCGCGAGCACGGGCCCGAAGATTTCTTCCTGCGCGATCGACATGCGATTGTCGACGTTTGCGAAAATCGTCGGCTCGACGAAGTAGCCTGTGGGCAGTTGCACCGGCTTTCCGCCACCGGCTACGAGCGTGGCGCCTTCCTTCTTCCCCTGGTCGATGTGTTTCAGCACGCTGTCACGTTGACCGTCCGATGCCAACGGGCCGAGCCTGGTGTTCTTGTCGAATGGATCGCCGAGCGTCAATTTGGCCAGTTGCGCTTTGGCCAGCTTCACCGCTTCGTCATGACGCGAGCGCGGCACCAGCATTCGCGTCCATGCCGAGCACGTCTGACCGGAGTTCTGCATGCAGTTGTTCACGCCGGCCGGAATGGCCTTCTCGAACGGTGCGTCGTCGAGCACAACGAACGCGGATTTGCCGCCCAGCTCGAGCGTCACCTTCTTGATGCCGTCGCCGGCGACCGACGCAATCCGCCGGCCGGCCTGAAGCGAGCCGGTAAAACTCACCATGTCGATGCCCGGATGAGCGACGATGGCTTCGCCGACGACGCGGCCGGATCCCGAAACGATATTCAACACTCCCGGGGGCAGACCAATTTCGTGCGCCGCGTCCGCGAGCATGAAGGCGCTGAGCGGCGCGATCTCGGCTGGCTTCAGGACGACGGTGCAGCCGGCGGCCAGGGCGGGCGCCACCTTGCAGACGATTTGATGGAGCGGATAGTTCCACGGTGTGATGCAGCCGACCACACCGATCGGCTCCTTGATGATCAGCGAGTTGCCCAGTTCTTCTTCAAGCCTGGCCTCGCGAATGAACTTCGCGTTCATTGCGATCATCGTGATTGGGAATTCCGCCTGCACTTTCGTTGCAAAGCCGATCGCGGTGCCGACTTCATGGGCGATCGCCTCGGCGATTTGCGGCACGCGCGTGGTCATCGCGGCCGCCAACTTCTCGAGCCACTGCGCGCGTTCTTCCACGGACAGCCGGCTCCACGAGTCGAACGCGCGACGCGCCGCTCGCACCGCTCGATCGACGTCGTCGGCCGTGCCTCGCGGCACACGCGCGAACGGCTGCTCGGTCGCCGACGAAATCACGGCGATCGTCTCACCACCGCTCGACGGCCGCCACGCCCCGTCGTAGTAGTGCTTGTCGTAGGTCATGAATCTTTTATCTTACCCGGCTAGAATCAGATCCTTATGCAGATTGCTGGAAAAACCTTCCTTGTGACAGGCGGTGCGTCGGGATTGGGCCGCGCGAGCGTCGAAACGATTCTGGCAGCCGGCGGCCGCGCGATCATGCTGGACGTGAATGGCGACGCGGGGCGCGCCGCCGAGCAGGCATTGGGCGATCAGACACGTTTCGCGCAGGCGGACGTCACGAGCGAAGAGCAGGTAAAAGCCGCCGTTGATCTGGCGGTATCGTCGTTCGGTGGCCTTCATGGCGTCATCAACGCGGCCGGAATCGGGCCGGCAGCGAAGGTCCTGGGAAGAAACGGTCCGCATCCGCTCGATCTCTTCGAAAAAACTGTTCGCATCAACTTGGTTGGCACGTTCAACGTCATTCGTCTGGCCGCGGCGGTAATGTCGCAGAACCAGCCGCAGGACTCCGGCGAGCGCGGCGTCATCGTCAACACCGCTTCGATCGCCGCGTTCGACGGTCAGATCGGTCAGCCGGCGTACGCGGCTTCGAAAGGCGGCATCGTCGGAATGACGTTGCCGATCGCCCGCGAGTTTGCGCCGCTCGGGATTCGTGTCGTCACGATCGCGCCTGGAATTTTCGATACGCCGTTGCTCGCGTCGTTGCCCGAGCCGGCGCGCGTCTCGCTGGGCCAACAGGTGCCGTTCCCGTCGCGGCTCGGCCGACCGGCGGAGTACGGCGCATTGGTGCGTCACATTCTCGAAAACGAAATGCTGAATGGCGAGGTGATTCGATTGGACGGCGCCCTGCGAATGGCGCCGAAGTGAGACCCGCTTAAGACACGCTGAGCAGTTGTTTCGCAGCCTCGATCAACTGCGACGTGGCGGCGGCGAGCCCGCCTCCTTGAGCGAGATCGGGTTTGCCGCCGCCCTTGCCGCCGAACTGCGCGGTCAGCCTTTTCAGCACGGCACCCGCATCAACGGGCGATTCGGGCCCTCGGGCAATGACGACCTGCGCCGGGTTTGCCGACGTGAACAATGCCACCGCCGCTGCGGCGTTCGCGGCGGTCACCGCGACGGCAATCGCCTTCAGGCCCGTCGCATCCCATCCGTCAAGAGCTTCGATGATGACGTCGCCGTTGCGGCCCGCCAGCGCCGTCGCTTCATGCGCAGCGAGCTTTTCCTGAAGTGCGCGGACCGAACGCTGCTGCGTTTTCGCCTCGTCCTGCATGTGCTCGATCGCCGCGGCCATGTCGACCGGCGGCACCGACAAGCGCCTCTGCATGGCCGAAAGCGCGCCGCGCCACAGCCGAAAGCGATCGAGGGCGCGGCCGCCGCAGAGGAACTCGACGCGCGAACCGCCCTTGAATTTTTCCCACCCGCCAACGGCAATGAGGCCGATCGCGCCGGTCCGCGCAACGTGTGTGCCGCCGCAGGCTGACAAATCGTAGTCCTCGACGTCAATCAGGCGGAGGGTGCCGCTGCGCTGCGACTCCTTGCGCAATGGCAACGACGCGGCTTCCTCCGCACTCGCGACCTTGATGGTCACCGGCCGATCCTCGAATACGATCCGGTTGGCATCGTCCTCGGCTTTCGCGATCTCTCCGGGTGTAACTTCGCGCGCCAGATCGATCGTCGACGACAGCTGTCCCATATGAAAGCTCTCGGTGCGGACGCCAAACAGGCGATCGAACGCCGCCGACAGCACATGCTGCCCGGTGTGCTGCTGCATGTGATCGAAGCGGCGGTGCCAGTCGATTTCTCCGCGAACGACGTCGCCTGGCGCCAAGGTTCCCGAAACGACGTGGGCGACCGCGCCATCTTCGCCATCGATGACGTCGATCACCGCCGCCCCACCGAGGGTGCCTGTGTCAAAGGGCTGCCCACCCGACGTCGGATAAAACGCCGTTTGATCGAGCGTGACGTGCGTACTGCCGTCAACGGATCGGGCGGACACGACGGTCGCGTCGAACTCCCGGCGATATGGGTCGTGGTAGTAAATGCGTTGTGTCATGAGTCCGCGAAGTCCGGCGAAACAATCGGAAGCTCGAAGAAGAACACCGCGCCGCCGGCGGCCGCGCGACGATAGCCGATTCGGCCATTATGCGATCGGATGATGTCGTAACTCACCGACAGGCCAAGGCCGGTGCCTTCGCCAACGGGCTTGGTCGTATAGAACGGCTGAAACAATTTGGCTTCGTCTTCCGGAGGCACGCCCGGCCCTGAGTCTTCGACCTCGAGCCATGCCCAGCCGTCGCGGTCTCCGGACCGAATGCACAGCTGGCGACGCGGCGGGTTCGCAACGACGATGGCCTGCTCGGCGTTGATCGTGAAGTTCAAGACGACTTGCTGGAGCTCGGTGAAGATGGCCATGACGAAGGCGCTCGAATGCAGTTGCAGGTCGACGTCGATGTTCAACTCTTCGAGCTTGCGATGGCGGAGCTCGAGAATCGAGCCCACCACATCTCGCAGGCGGACGGGCATCGGCTCCGCTTCGACGCGGCCGAACCGTGACAAGTTGCGGATAATTGCGCTCGCACGGGCGCTTTCCTTCTGGATCAGCGCCAGATCCGCCTTCGCCTGCTCCGGCATGCCCTTCTGAAATTGCAACAGCTCGGCGAAGCCCATGATCGCCTGCAGCGGATTATTGAGCTCGTGCGCCACCCCTGACACCAGCACGCCGATCGCCGCAAGCCGCTCCTGCCTGATTACCTGCTGCTGCAGGGACTGCAATTCCTGCCGCATGCGACGCTCGTCCTCCACCTGCGCGGCGATCGACTCGCGGGCTCGTTGCAGATTGGTGATCATGCTGCTCACCGTGGATTGCAGGCGCGCGAGCTCGGCGGTCGGCATCGGTTGCAGTTGCAGCGGCGAAAGGTCACCGCGACTGACGCGCCGCGCCGCCGTATCGAGATGGTCGAAGGCGTGCAGCCATCGCCGCGCAAACGTAATCATCAACACGATGATGAACACCGTGGCACCGACGGCGATCAATAAGTTGCGCTGGTAGATCGGCCGGGTGCGCGAGCTCGCAACCGCCGTCGGGATGCCCACACTGGCGAGCCATGGCCCGCGCGGCACTACCGAATTGCCGAACACGCGTTCGATGCCGTCGACGCCCGTGAGAATCGCGGTTGCCGGCACGTCGGCGGGATTACGCGGCCGCCCGCCCGGCGCCGCCGACCGTCCTACATACTGCGCCGCATCAAGACTGCGTGCGACCACGACGCCATCGGCGTCGGTGAGTGTGACGACGGATCCAGGGGGCAAGGGAATTGAGGCGAGCACCTCCTCGAGCGCTTCGAGGTGAACTGACAAGCCGAGAACGCCGACGATATTGCTGCCGGACGAAATCGGGTAGCCCAGCACTATGGCATGCGCATCGCCCCCCGCTTTGCCCAGCATTGGACTGATCAGGCTTTCGCCCCGATCGACGACACGCCGGATCCATGCCTGCTCGAGAGTACCCTCAACACGCGGATCGGCCGGCCGCGCCCACGCGAGAATCCGGCCATTGGCATCGGCCATGAACGCATTGTTCAACATCCGATCCCGGCCGTCTACGAGCGGCACCAGCACGTCGCTTGCGCTGCTGACATCGAGCGCCTGCATCGCCGGATGACGTGCCGCGGTGCCTGCGACCGCATCCGCGGTATCGAGATTCCGATTGACGTACACGACGACCGTGGCCGCCATCGTCCCGGTCTCGGCCGCGAGCTGACGCAGGTGCTCGTTGTGGGTTTGCCGCATTCCGTAGCCGATCGCGGCGTACACGAACACCGTCACGACGACGACGGCGAGCAAAATCTGACGTCGAAGGGGCAAGGTCAAAGGATAGGCTCAGGCTAAGGCGAATCGTATCAGCCTCTCCATCGGGTCGAGGCCGGTCCTAAGTAATCAGTGGATCGTCGACACCGGCCTCGGCAAACCCCTGGGCTCGCAGCTGGCAGCTGTCACAGCGGCCGCACGGGCGCCCGTCGGGAAGCGGATCGTAACAACTATGCGTCAGTCCGTAATCCAATCCGAGTGACACGCCGAGCTTGATGATTTCAGCCTTCGACAGATTGATGAGCGGCGCGTGAATGGTCAGCGACGCGCCTTCAGCCCCCGCCCTCGTCGCGAGGCGCGCCGTCTGCTCGAATGCTCGAATGAACTCCGGCCGGCAGTCGGGATACCCGGAGTAATCCAGCGCGTTGACGCCGACGAAGATGTCGTTGGCGCCGAGCACCTCGGCCCAGCCCAGCGCGATCGATAGGAATATCGTGTTGCGAGCCGGCACATAGGTGGACGGAATCACCGTGGGATCAATGGGCTGGTCTTTGGGAACGTCGATGGCCGTCGAGGTGAGTGCGGACCCGCCGATCTGCGTCAGATCCAAATCCATCTCCAAGTGGCGCCGGACGCCGAGTGCGTGCGCCACCGACCGTGCCGATTCGAGTTCGCGAGCATGCCGTTGGCCGTAGTTGAGGGTCAGGGCGTAAACATCGAACCCTTCGCGAGCGGCGACGGCCGCGGCCGTATATGAGTCGAGGCCTCCGCTCAGGAGCACGACCGCACTAGACCCCACGCGTCTCGGGGCTCCAAATGTACTTGTGGACCTGCAACTGCACGCGGACGTCGAGACGGTCGGCGATGACCCACGCCGACAGCAGCTTCGCGTCGAACTCACCGTGAACCGGGGAAAACAGAACGGCGTTCACGCGGTCCGGCAGCCGTTCGCGCTGGACGATCTCCCTGGCGTATTCGTAATCGCGTCGGTCAGCGATCACGAACTTCACTTCGTCTGTCGCAGTGAGATGGTCGAAGTTCGACCAGTCATTCTTGTCCGCTTCACCAGATCCTGGACACTTGACGTCGACGATCCGGATCACTCCGGCCGGGATCTTCGCAATGCTGCGATGACCGCCGGTTTCAATCAGCACCGTTTTCCCGGCGTCGAGCAGCCGCTGCATCAGAGGATAGACGTCCGGCTGGAGCAGCGGCTCCCCGCCGGTGACTTCGACCGTCGCGCAGCCTCGCGCCTCGACGTCGGCGACGACGTCTTCGACACTCATCTTGCGGCCTTCGTGAAACGCGTACGGCGTGTCGCACCACCGGCATCGCAGGTCGCATGCGGTCAGCCGTACGAACACGCACGGCCGGCCGGCATGGGTCGATTCACCCTGGATCGAATGAAAGATCTCGTTAATCGTCAGCACGGTCACAGAAGGCGCAGGCTGCGCCAATCCCAACCTGCTATTTTAGCGCCATGGGCGTCCTCAGGGTCGGGACCTCGGGCTGGCACTATCCGGCCGGCAAGGGCACATGGAACGGCATCTTCTATCCGCGACCAGGCGATCGCGAGCGCGGCTTCGACGAGCTCCGCTTTTACGCCGAGCGCTTCAACACCGTCGAGGTTAATAGCACCTTTTATGGTCAGCCTCGCGCAAATGCCACGCTGGGCTGGGTCAAGCGCACGCCAGCGGATTTCGACTTTGCGGTGAAGCTGTTTCAGAAATTCACGCACCCGAACATGGCCCTCGATACGAGTCCGGTCACGCAAGCGGACGTGGATGCGTTCAAGGGCGGCATCGAACCGCTCGCTGCCGCGGGCAAGCTCGGGCCGCTGCTGATCCAGTTCCCAGCGAGCTTTCAGCGATCGGCGGAAGCCGTTGCCTACCTGAACTGGCTGCTCGATGCGTTTGCGGAATACGATCTCGCCGTCGAACTGCGTCATCGCTCATGGAGCGATTCGCCGGACACCGTGGCGCTGCTCGACGAGCACAAGGTCGCGTGGGTCCAGATCGACGAGCCAAAATTTTCAACGTCGATCCGCCAGGACCTCGTTGGCGGCGCCGCCGACCTGTATTATTTGCGGCTGCATGGCCGCAACGCCAAAGAGTGGTGGGACCACGCCGAGTCCGAAGACCGGTACAACTACTGCTATTCCCGGCAAGAGCTCGAGCCGATCGCGGAGATCGTTCGCGATGTTCGCGCGCTCGTGAAGAAAGCCTACCTGTTTCTGAACAACCACTTCTCCGCGCAGTCGATCGCCAATGCGACGACGCTCAAGCACATGCTCGACGAGCCGGTTGCCGCGCCCATGCCGCCGGAGCTGGTCGAGCGCTTTCCGGATCTGGTCGCGATCGTGTCTACCTTGCCTCGCGCACGGTTACTCTGACAATCCGATCCGCATATTTGAGCCTGTCGACGACGTCCATACCGGCGATCACTTTTCCGAACACCACGTACTTGCCGTCGAGACGCGGCGTATCGGCAAGCGACACGTACATCTGGGTGTCCGCTTTCGAGGCATCGCCGTTGTGGGCCAGCGCAACGGCGCCGCGCACGTGCCTGCGGATCTTCGAAAACTCCGCGACGCCCACCTTCGGACCGTCGACGCGGCCCCACATTTTTTCCTTGGTCATATCGCGAGTCTGCTGATCGCCGAATTGCATGACGAATCCCGGCACCACGCGATGCACGCGCTGCCCGTTGTAAAAGCGCTTCTCAATCTGCCCGAGGATATGGGCGACCGTCTTGGGCGCCTCGTTCGGGTAGGTCTCGAACTCGAATGTCCCCTTCTCTGTCTCGACGACGACGATTGACGGTCCCGCGCCTGGGGAGGTCTTCGTCTGCGCCGTGACTATTCCACCGAGCGCGATCAGGATCGCGACAACGCTTTGCTTCATGACACTCCTACCTTGCCACACAGACTCACGATGGGGCATGTGACGCAACGAGGATAGACCGGCCGGCAGATGTGCTGTCCCCACGTCACCAAATAGAGGTTTACCACCGGCCACCACCGCTGCTGCAACGCCCGGTACAGCGCCTGCTCGGTCTCTTCCGGTGTACGGGTCCTCACCCATCCCAGCCGATTGGCAATCCGATGCACGTGGATGTCGACGCAGATATTGCGGTCGCTCTGGAAGGCGAGGATCATGACCAGGTTTGCGGTTTTTCGCCCGACACCCGGAATCAGGATCAACTCTTCGAGCGTGCGCGGCACCTTGCCCGCGAACCTTTCGACAATCATCGTTGC
>Ga0196963_10001735_pt1 | contig 14103 bp, 9 predicted proteins | sample S1_5metaG_FD_148600 | JGI IMG/M metagenome (GOLD analysis project Ga0196963, IMG submission 148600) | Soil microbial communities from Anza Borrego desert, Southern California, United States - S1_5 | ecosystem: Environmental > Terrestrial > Soil > Desert | place: USA: California | collected... | reverse complement strand
GCAAATCCACGCGCTTGCCGCTCTTCGCACTGCGAATAGCCGCATCCAGTATCTCCATCACCAGCATATTATTTTCCAGCGATGAAAGATTATACGCCGGAGAGCTGATATCGCCGCGTATCACCGCTGCAAAGTACCCGTAAGGATCATCATTAGGATAAGCTATCGGCGAAAGCTGCTGCGTTATTTCCTGTTCTCTTTCATTCAGCCTGCTGCGTATGGTATTGCCATTGACTGCAATCACATAGCCATGCTCACCGTACACCTCCATATCCTTCCTCGATAACGGCCAGTTCCATGAAGCCTGAATGATGCTTTGCGCCCTGGGATATGTTACAATGATCGTTGCCTCATCATCCACCCTGGGATAAATATGCGGCTTGATCTGCTGCGTCACTGCCATCACCGACAAAGGCCGCTCGCCCTTCATGAGCCAGGTAGTGAGATTGGCCCCGTAACAACCAAAATCTGTAATAGCTCCGCCACCATTTTGCACGGGGTCGGTAAGCCAGTTGAGGAACTCTTTGTTCACGCCTATTTCTTTTGGTCCCTGGTGGCCATCATGCACCACCAGCTTGCGCAACTCACCCAATGATCTGTCGCTGTGCAGCATTGCGTACGCCTTGTGGTTCGAGGGGTACCAGGTGGTTTCGTAGTTGGTGAGCAGTTGAATTTTATGTTTATGTGCCAATGCCTGCATCTGAGTTGCGTGATCGAGGTTTGCAGCAAGCGGCTTCTCCACCATCACATGAATACCGCGCGGCGCACAAATCCGCACTACTTCAAGATGCCCGTAAATGGAGTTGAAAGCAAAAACAGCGGCAGGTTTTGTTTTGTCGAGCATTTCCTGCAGCGAGTTATACACGAGGTCCATCGGCAGACCGTATTGCTCCATGTATCTTTTCGCGAGTTCACGGTTAGGTTCTGCAATGCCTACGATCTGGATATCGCCTTTTTGTTTGCGGGCCAGTATACCATGTACATGAGTATGTGTAAGGCCGGCAATGCCGATGCGCAAAGGCGCGTTTTTATTTTGTGCATGAGTTGTGAGCATGGTTGCGCAGATCAGGATGGATAGCAGAATGATCTTCATGTACTAAAGCTAAGAAATTGTTGCATGAGGTGTTATTCATTACTGAGGTAAGCCCTCACCGGAAGAAGATATGGTAAACTTTGCAGCAGCTTTTTCAGCAAGTGATCGGTCGAACCCGTTATCGTTTTTCCCCGGAGCCGAAGAAAGTCTTAATTTAAGGTTCATGAAACTCCTGCTTCTCCTCATACTGCTCACCACCCTGCAAGCCCGTGCACAGCACGCACTCGTGGACCCCCACGCTACCATCGAAACCAAAGCCCTCTACCGCAACCTCCACAAACTCGCAGAAAACCATATACTCTTTGGTCACCAGCATGCTACCGAGTATGGCCACGGCTGGCAGGGCGATCCTGACCGCAGCGACGTTAAATCGGTCACAGGTTCACATCCCGCAGTCGTCGGCATCGATTTTATGGGCCTTTCAGGCCTCCCCGATAACACCATCGAACACAATAAAAAAGCGCTGATCAAAAATATAACGGAAACATACAACCGGGGTGGCGTCATCACCGTTGCCTGGCATTTCTCTAACCCCGCCTCAGGCGGTGGCTTCTATTGGAACGATACTATCTCAAAACCCGCAGTAAAGCTCATCATTCCAGGTGGCTCCCATCACCAGGAATATAAAAAGATACTGAGCACCGTTGCCGGCGTTGCACGATCTGCAAAGGGAAAAAAAGGCGAAGCCATTCCCATGATCTTCCGCCCTTACCATGAGTTTGATGGCGACTGGTTCTGGTGGGGTAAAAGCCATTGCACGCCCGATGAATTCAAAACGCTGTGGCGCTTCACCATATCATACCTTCGCGATTCTCTGCAGGTACATAATTTCATCTACGCATTTTCACCCGATAACAGGTTCAATACCGAAGCCGGGTTCCTTGAACGCTACCCCGGCAATGAATGGGTGGACATGGTTGGAATGGATAATTACGGCGATTTTGGCCGCGACGGCAGGTACAACCTCGACGCGGGATATAAAAAATTAAAGATCGTTTCAGACTTTGCCAGTAAAGCAGGCAAGCTTGCCGCTTTCACCGAAACCGGGCTGGAATCCATACCCCGCACCGACTGGTGGACGGAAGTGCTGCTGAAGACCCTGCAACGCAGCAACCTCAAACTTTGCTACGTATTGGTGTGGCGTAACGACATGCGCAGCCCCACCCATTATTACGCGCCGTTTCCGGGACATCCTTCGGTGCCTGACTTCATGAAATTCTACAACAGTCCCTACACCTTATTTGAGAACGATCTCAAAAATATTTACAAGTGAAAAAAACTATTTTACTGGCCACCATCATTTGCATGAGCATTGCAACGCACGCACAGGTAAAGAAAAATGGGCGTCTCAAAGTACAAGGCACGCAACTGGTAAACGAACGCGGCGAAGCCGTAGTGCTGCACGGTATGAGCTTTGGCTGGCACAACTTCTGGCCAAGGTTTTACAATAAAGGCGCAGTGCAGGAACTGGTGAAAAACTGGAAGTGCACCGTCATCAGGGCATCTATGGGTATTGAACCCAACGAACGCGCTTATCTTCAAAACCCCCACGAATCCGTTCAACTGATGGAACGTGTGATAGACGCCTGCATCAAAGAAGATGTGTACGTGATCATCGACTGGCACGATCACAATATTCATACAAAGGAAGCAAAAGAATTTTTTGGCAGGATGTCTAAAAAGTACGCAAAGTACCCGCATGTTATCTACGAGATATTTAATGAACCCGACAAAGAGACCTGGTCCGAGGTAAAACAATATTCGGAGGAAGTGATCGCAACGATCCGCGCAAACGACAAGAGCAATATCATACTGGTTGGTTCACCGCAGTGGGATCAGGCTGTGCACCTTCCCGCCGCCGATCCGATAAAGGGTTACGACAACCTGATGTACACCATGCATTTTTATGCAGGCACGCACAAGCAATGGCTGCGCGACCGCACTGATGCAGCTATCGCAAAAGGACTACCCATTTTTGTTTCGGAGTGTGCGGGCATGGAGGCTACCGGTAATGGTCCCATCGATAAAGCAGAATGGCAAAAGTTCAAAGACTGGATGGACGCCCGCCGCATCAGTTGGGTGGCCTGGTCGGTAGCTGATAAAAATGAAACCTGTTCCGTGCTTTATCCAACCGCTGCATCTGGTGGCAAATGGAAAGATGCTGACATTAAAGAATGGGGACAAATAGTAAGAACTGCCTTGCAGGAATACAGCAATAATTGAGCAGTCTATTGAACGCCTTTATGCTCCAGCCCCCGAAGCACGTTTCTTACTGCTTTCCTGTTGCCTACAATATATAATATATCGTTGGGTGCCACTACAAAGTCAGATTCAGGGTTGAGGAAACGTTCATTACCCCTTTCTATACCTACCACAAGAGCATTTGCTTTTTCACGCAGGCCGGATTCACGGATGGTGGTGCCAGCCAGGGTGCTGTTATGCGGTACAAGGTATTCGTACAACTCTACTTCAATAGCGGCGGAGGGCACATCCTCAGGCTGGGGGCGCAGCAATACTTTCAGTCTTTGTATCTGGCCATCTGTACCCAGCACCAGCAATTCATCGCCGGGATAGATCACCTGGTCGCTGGAAGGAGCGGGAATGTGGTGATCGTCGCCGCGCTTGATCATAACTATGTTCACGCCTGTAGACTCGCGCCATTGGAGGTCGTACAATGTTCTTCCGATAGATGGTGAATTGGCAGGCACGGTGAGCGGCACAATGTGTGCGTTCCAGGGCGCAAGTTCGGTGCGGTTCTTTTGATTGGCGGCAATTTCACGCTGGTTCAGGTTATCATAAAACCTTGTCTGGAATTTTTTGTACAGTGGTATCAGTTGTAATATGCGTTGCAGCCGCTTTATAACGGTAAGCATCAGTATGTTCCACTTGCTTCCTGTTGAAGGTGCTCGTCTGCGTGCGCTGTACCTGTTGATGGCATTGACCACACGGGGAGGGAGCATGCGTTGCAACCAGTGAGAAAAAGGACCCGAGGCCCTGATAAGATAGGGTGTGGTAAGCGTAGTAACTGCAGACACGGCCACTGCAATAGGATACAGGAAATTGCTGGTTACGTTTAGCGTTACGCCAAGTGTTGCAATGATGAAGGAAAATTCGCCGATCTGCGCCAGGCTGAACCCTGCCTGCACTGATGTGTTCAATGGCTGGCCTGAAAGCAGCGCGCCCAAAGATGTGCTGATCACCTTGCCGGCAATGGTGGCTACGCAAAGTATGCCGATGGGTCCCGCGTACTGCACCAGCACGGCGGGGTCAATCAGCATTCCGACAGACACAAAAAATATGGCGCCAAAGAGGTCTTTAACGGGCATTACGAGGTGTTCGATCCTTTCTGCCTTGGTAGTTTCAGCAAGAATGGAACCCATGATGAACGCACCCAATGCAGGCGAAAACCCTACGTTGTTGGCAAACACCACCATCCCCAGGCATAGGGCAATGGAAATGATGAGCAGGATCTCATTGGTAATAAGCTTTTTTGTTTTTCTCAGGAAACTGGGAATGAAGAAAATGCCCATCACAAACCAGATGGCCAGAAAGGACATCAGCTTGAAAATAGAATACAGCATTTCTTTTCCTGCAAACTGCTGGCTTACCGCCAGTGTTGACAGCAACACCATCAGCACGATGGCGACAAGGTCTTCTACGATCAGTACTCCAAACACCAGGGATGCAAAGTGTTTTGTTTTCATGCCAAGCTCATCAAATGCACGAATGATGATGGTGGTGGATGAAATAGACAGTATGCCGCCCAGGAATAAGCTATCCATGAACGACCATCCAAGCATTATTCCTACGCTGTAGCCAACAAGCACCATTACAATCACTTCTACAATGGCGGTGATGGATGCCGGGCCCCCTACCTTCAGTAATTTTTTAAAGCTGAATTCCAAACCAAGGCTGAAGAGCAGGAATATCACGCCTATCTCAGACCAGATGCGGATGTTCTCCACCTCACGTACGGTGGGTAACCACGTAACGTACGGTCCTACGAGGAAACCTGCGATAATATAACCCAGTACCAGCGGTTGCTTCATCCATTTGAACAGCAAAGTTGTAATTGCTGCAACTGCCAGTATCAGTGAAAGATCAACGATTAAATTAGGGAGATGCGCCATAATTGTTGCCGCAAATTTACCCAAACCAGTTAACTCAATGGTAAGGTTGACGTAACAATTTATTCATGCGTTGATTTCAATTTCGCGGCGTGATAACTCGCCTTGCTCACCACTTCTAATTAACGCATTATGAAAAAAATGAAACGCAGGCTTCACAGCATGCTGCTGTGGACAGTAAGTCTTTGTCTTTTCCTTCATCTCCACCAACCGGTACAGGCCCAGGATATACCTGAAATAGCAGGTACTGTACTGAGCTCAGCCGGAGAACCACTGGCAAACGTTACCATTACTGCATTAAGAAAAAATGAAAAACCCCTATCCGTTGTTTCAGACGATAAAGGGTCCTTCAGACTGCAACTTCCTGATGCCGCACCCTCCTATGACCTCAGCTTCACACACATTAATTATGAAACAATCACGCTGAAGGGCGTAACCGCAGGAAGAAACGATATTAGAATCGAACTGAAAGAAAAGAACGCCACCATGAGCGAAGTGGTTGTAACGGCACTGGGTATTCGTCGCGAACAGAAAGCGCTTGGGTATTCTGTGCAGGAACTTGGTTCCAAAGAACTGAACGATGCCCGCTCCAATAACTGGTCCAGTGCGCTCTCAGGTAAAGTAGCAGGACTCCATCTTGTTTCTCCGGGCTCAGGCCCCGTGAATTCCACCCGCATCACATTGCGTGGCGATGGATCGCTGAACGCAGAAAGTAACCAGGCATTGATAGTTGTGGACGGTGTTCCCATTCAAAGCGGCGGTACATCCTCCGGCGTTGGCAACGCCTACCAGGCAGGCAGCGGAAACGATGTGCCTGTTGATTTTGGTAACGGCATCCAGGACATCAACCCTGACGACATAGAAAGCATTACTATTCTGAAAGGCCCCGGCGCTACTGCATTGTACGGAAGCCGGGCAGGCGGCGGCGCCATTCTCATCACCACCAAATCCGGGAGCCGTAAAAGCAAGGGCCTGGGTGTTACCTTCAACTCCAACTTCAGTATCAACAACGTGCTGAAATGGCCCGACTATCAATACGAATACGGCCAGGGAACCGGCACTGCACGAAATTCATCGGGTGAACTCTACTACTCCTACGGTGCTACTGCAGATGGCGCCAGCACCAGTGGTACCAGCAGCGCTTTCGGTCCCCGGTTCAATGGACAAATGTATTACCAGTACGATCCTGCAAAAGAAGGCCGCGGTGATGAACGCACACCCTGGAGACCTTACAGGAACAACATCAAAGGATTCTGGCGCACTGGTTATACGCTCACCAATAACATTGCATTGGAAGGCGGCAACGACAAAGGCGACATGCGCGCATCCATCACGCATACGAAGAACGAATGGATCATGCCCAACACCGGTTTCGACCGCCTGACCGCACAGGTAAGCGGGCAGTACAAAATATCGGATCGCTTAAAAATCAGCACCAGGATATCTTACACCAACAAGAAAAGCGATAACCTGCCTGCTACAGGATATAACAACCAGTCCATCGCCTATTTTATGATCTTTCAGAACCCCAACGTTGACCTGGCATGGTATCGTCCCATCTGGAAGAAAGATCAATATAAAAGAGCGCAAATACACCCGTTCAGCAGCTTCATCGACAATCCGTTCCTCATTGCCTATGAAATGACCAACTCCATGAACAGCAATGCTGTTATCGGGTCGATGTCGTTCAACTATGAAATATCCAAAAAGTTCGACATCATGCTGCGTGCGGGCCTGAATATGAACAATGAAAGCAGGGAAATGCGCCGCCCTTTCAATACCGCCAATTTCCTGAACGGTTACTACAAGCAGCAAAGCATTTCTTTCCTGGAATCCAACATGGACTTCCTGCTGTCGTATCACGATAAGATCGCAAAGGTTATCGATGTGAGAATGTCTGCAGGCGCCAACGCCATGAACTCGAAGAACCGCGTATACAATGCTTATGTTGACGGACTGGTAGTACCCGATGTGTACAAGCTGACCAACGGGCTTGCATCGCCCACACTGATGGTGAGGGACGGTAACAGGAAAGTGAACAGCGTGTACGGGCTGGCCGCCTTTGGCTACAAGGATAAACTGTTCCTCGACATCACTGGCAGAAACGACTGGTGGAGCACCCTGCCTATGCAGTCCAACTCATTGTTCTATCCTTCGGTGAATGCAAGCATAATACTGAGCGAGGTGGTCAACCTGCCTGCACAGGTATCGTTTGCCAAGCTGCGTGCATCTGTAGCGCAGGCGGGCTTCGACGCGAAATCGCCTTACATGACAAAAAAATACTACGAGCAAAGCGAGTTTGCAGGATCGGCTACAGCGCCTACCATCCTGTTCAACGATCACCTGCAACCCGAGAAGCAAACCAGCTTTGAAACAGGCATCGATGTGAGGTTGTTCGGCAACCGCGTTCGGCTGGATGTAACTTATTACCGGAACAATACGGTAAACCAGATACTGGACGTTCCCATCGATCCTTCAACAGGCTACTCACGCAAAGTAATCAACGGTGGCAAGGTTCGTAACACGGGAGTGGAAGTGGTGGCTACCATAAAGAACATTTCACGCAGGAATTTTAGCTGGAGCACCACTTTTACCTGGGCTAAGAATAACAACCGCGTGGTTTCGCTGCCGGCAGAAATTGAAAGTGATTTCCTCATCATCAACACCGGTGGCAATGCAACTCAGCAAACGAGGGTTGGCGGAACCTCCGGCGATATTTATGGTTTTGGCTTCCTGCGCTCACCCGACGGGCAGATCATTTACACCAGCGACGGACTGCCTGCACGCCCTGTGAACGTGCAATACATTGGCAGTGCCTATCCTGCATGGAAGGGTGGTATCTACAATGAATTTACCTGGAAGACCTTCCGCTTCAGCTTCCTGTTCGATGGGCAGTATGGTGGCATCATTTACTCGCAAACGCACCATAAGATGACGGAGCAGGGTAAACTGAAACATACGCTGCGCGGCAGAGAGGAAGGATACATCATTGGCGATGGCGTAGTGGAAGAAGGTCCCGGCCGGTTCATAAAAAATACAAAACAGGTGCTTCCGTCGGTGTATTATGCTGATTACTATCGTCGCGCTAACGTGGAGTCTAATTCATTTGATGCTTCTTTCATTAAGCTGCGCGAAGTGAGGATCGAGTATACTCTTCCCGCAAAAATGCTGGGCAAGTTCTTCAGGCAGGCAAGTTTTGCCCTGTATGGTCGCGACCTGCTGCTGTTCACTAAGTTTCCCATTTTCGATCCCGAAACAGCGGCATTGAACGGCACCAGCATCATGCCCGGTGTTGAAATGGGCCAGATGCCTTCTACCCGCACCATGGGTGCTAACCTGACATTCAAATTCTAATTTGTAAAATCATTATACATGAAACCTGTAAACATATTTTATTCGCTGGCTGTTGCGGCAGCAATAACAACTGCATCATCGTGCGAAAAAGGGTTTGAAGAGATCAATACCGATCCCAACAGGATCTCCGTGATCAGTCCCGGCACCCTGCTCAATCCCATCATTTATGAAGTGGCCAGCTTCAACATGCAGAAGAGTGATGATGTTACGTTCGACCTGATGCAGGTATCGCTGGCGTTCCCAAGCCCTACCGGCGGCATTCACCGCTACGAGATCACGGAGAATACCGGAAACAGCACCTGGAACACCTATTACCGCTGGCTTAACAACATCCGCGAAATGAAACGTGCTGCAGACAGTGCAAAGGATGTGAACTACCAGGCCATCGCCATGACGTTGAATGCCTGGGTATATTCCAACCTTACAGATTGCTTTGGAGATGTGCCCATGGATGAAGCAGTAAGCGCTGAAGACGGCATACTGCAACCTAAATACAACAAGCAGCAGGAAATTTATACCAGGATACTGGCAGACCTCGATTCTGCCAACAAGCTGTTTTCCACTTCCAAAGCAATGGTGTACGGAACGGATATACTATATGCAAATAACGTCACCAACTGGAAGCGTTTCTGCAATTCACTGCGCATGCGTTTGCTGCTGCGTGTATCGAACCGTACGGAAATGGATTCATGGAATACATTGAGGACCATGATCGCCAATCCCGCAACCTATCCCGTATTTACCGCTAATGATAATGCTGCGGTGCTGAAGCTAACCGGCGTAACGCCGCTCATTTCTCCCTGGGGCCGCCCGCAGGATTTTACCACCGGGCGTGCAGCAGCTAAATTTTTCCTGGACAGTCTCAATGCAATGAATGATCCGCGCAGGGCAAAATTTGCGTCGCAGGCAAGAAATGCCAGCGGTTCTGCCAATATTGGTTATAAGGGCATTCCCAGCGGTTATGCAGGAAGTGAAAACCAGTTTGATTATATTCCGTCCAACCTTGTACAGGCTGTCATTTCAGCACCCATGATCTGTCCCGTTCTGACGTATGCGGAAGTTGAGTTCATCAGATCCGAGGTATATTTCAGGGACAATAACCACGACTCTGCAAAGGCTGCGTATGAAAGAGGCGTGAAGGCGGCCATCGAGCAATGGGGCGCCGCCATGCCTGCCAACTATTTCACCGATGCAGATGCCGCGTACAATGGTACGCTGGACAGGATCATGCTGCAGAAATACTATGCGTTGTTCTTTAACGACTACCAGCAGTGGTTCGAATACCGCAGGACCGGCCTTCCGGTGCTTCCGCCGGGTGATGGTATGCAGAACGGCAAGCGCATGCCTGCAAGGTTCATCTATCCTGTATCGCAACGCGTGTATAATCCTGTAAACTATGATAACGCGGTGAAGTCGATGGGTGGGGATGATGTGAACACCAAAGTATGGTGGCAGCGTTAAACTTTAAAAATTTGCATTTCTTTACAGCTTATCCAAATATTTATAATGGAAAGAAGACATTTTTTAAGGAACCTCGGTTTCTCGGGCATGCTTGCAGCTATTCCTTCCGTGCTTACCCGTGCGTCCGCGCAAAAAAATAAAGACGCCATTGTTACAGGTAAAGTACACAGTAAAGGGAAGGGAATAGGCGGTGTAGCAGTAACCGATGGCAGGAACGTAGTGCTCACGGATAAGAACGGCAACTATGAACTGCCTGCAAATGAGGCTGCGGAGTTTGTGTATATCAGCGTTCCCTCGGGATATGCCTTCCCTGCGAACAATGGCATTGCCTCATTTTATAAACCTTTGCAGGAAGGCGGCAAATATGATTTCAGCCTCGATAAACTACCGGGTAGCGATAAAAAACACTGCTTCGTTGTGTGGGCCGACACGCAGATGATCTCAAAAAAAGATGCAGAGCAGCTAAAAACGGAGTCGGCGCCCGATCTGAAAGCGCTTGTGCAATCATATTCCCCCGGAACCCTGTTTCATGGAATAGGCTGCGGCGACCTGGTTTGGGACAAATTCGACCTGTTTGCTGATTACAAAGAGGCCATTGCCATGACCGGCGTTCCTTTCTTCAATGTGATCGGCAATCACGATATGGACCTTGATTCGAGGACGGATGACTACTCTGCCAAAACCTTCAAGCAGCAGTTTGGTCCCACTTATTACTCCTTCAACCGCGGCGACATCCATTACGTGGTGCTGGACGATGTATTCTTTGTTGGTACTGCAAAAAAATACATAGGATATATTACGGAGAACCAACTGAGCTGGCTGGAAAAGGATCTGGCCCATGTAAAACCCGGGTCTACAGTGGTGGTGAGCTTGCACATACCCACCAATACGGGGGCTGCCCGCCGCAATAAAAAGGATGAGGAATTGGGCGGAACGGTCAGCAACCGGAGGCAGTTGTACAAGATACTGGCGCCATACAAAGTGCATATCATGTCTGGCCATACGCACTTCAATGAGTGCTGGGAGGACAATAATATCATGGAGCATAACCATGGTACGGTGTGCGGGGCCTGGTGGACCGGTCCTGTTTGCGGCGATGGAACGCCCAATGGGTACGGGGTGTACGAGGTGGATGGCAGCGAGCTCAAATGGTACTATAAATCCACCGGCAAGCCGAAGGAGCACCAGTTACGGATCTATGCGCCCGGGCGATCTGTAGAAAATCCCGGGGAAATGGTGGTCAATGTATGGAACTGGGACCCCAAATGGAAGGTGGAGTGGTGGGAGGATGGCCAGTTCAAAGGGGTGATGGAGCAGCGCACAGGTCTGGACCCCTGGGCTACGGAGTTGTACCGGGGGCCACAGTTGCCGGCCAAACACAAGTTTGTTGAGCCTACGCTGGCCGATCACCTGTTTTATGCCAGGCCCACGGCGGGGGTAAAGAAAATAATGGTCAGAGCCACAGACCGGTTTGGAAGTGTTTTTGTAGAGGAGATCAGCATGACATAGTTTTTTAGTGGTTGCTTTACGTGAAAGTTCATAAATTGCCGGCTTATGACCATGTATGAATTCAAAATTCTGGCAGATGATGAGCAAATAGACGTGCTCTACAGGCAGGGGGTATATGTGGGCAAGCGGCTGTGTAATTCCACTGTCATGGTCCTCTACCAGTTGGATGGTTTTTATGTGGAGATCTCTTATCGCAAATACCGACACTACATCAGCAGCATCCGGTGTTCAGAAGGCACTGCTATACTGGATCCTTACCTGGACCAGATACAAGCAGAGCTGGTGGTAAAGAAGGATAATTAAAAAAAGCACTTATCCATGAGGGTTATTCCAGATCTGATTGCTGATGTTATCGGTTAGTTCAATATATTTGAGCTCCCAAAGTTATCCGATGACACAAATACCCCCAAAAAGCCTGGTTCTATACGCCGATGATGATCGAGACGATCTTATGTTGGTACGGGACTCTTTCCTGAAGTACTCATCAAACGTTCGTTTGGTCACCGTGCATGATGGCGTTGAAGCAATGGATTTCCTGCGGCATCTCGATCCGGGCGATCCGCTTCCGTGCCTCATAATCCTGGATATGAACATGCCCCGCCTCAGCGGTAAGGATGTTCTGATTGCGTTGCGCAGGATGGAAGGTTACGAAGACGTGCCCGTCATCCTGTTCACCACTTCATCCATGCCTTCAGATAAAGCCTTTGCTCAGAAACATTCGGCCGGCTATATTACCAAGCCGCTTAATGCCAGGCAAATGGAATTTATCATCGATCAGTTCATTGATCACTGCACCGAGGAAGTCAGGAAACAAATACGCCGGAAAGACTAACCTGGGGCAGTCCCATCACACCAATGAGCGGAAGCCATCGGCTCCGCTATCTAATTTGATCTCAAAAAGCTGGCGCATTTTAACTGCTTTCTGTTTGACCTCATCTGCTTTGGGGCCGGAAAAATGATCGTCGATCGTTTGGTGAAATAGCGCGATCCACCGGTCGAAATGCCTGCTTTCTATGCCCAGTCCAACGTGTTTCGGAAAAGGATTGCCCTTGTAAGCGGGCACTGCAAACAATACACTGTTCCAGAAATTATGTATCACCTGCAAATGATGCGGCCAGTCCTCATCGGTTGGAATGCGTTGCCGGAACACGGGGGCCAGCAGTTCATCCCGCCTGACCCTTGCGTAAAAATCATCGATGAAGGTTTGTATATCGTCCGCGCTTTGTATATCGTGCTTGTCCATAATGAAACTAACCGCAAAGTTCGTTAGTTTCGGCTCATGAAAAGAATCGTCTTTGCTCTTTTGGCGCTGCCGCTTGCCGGGCTCGCGCAGAAAAAGGATTACCCCGTGCGGGGCGTAGCTTTCAGCACAGTAAAGCTTACCGATAACTTCTGGCTGCCGCGCATCAGGACCAATCACACGGTTACCATTCCCGCTTCGTTCGAGCGATGCGAGGCAACGGGCCGGGTAAAGAACTTTGAAATGGCTGCAGCCCGCTCTGGCAAGTTTTGCACGCGCTATCCCTTCGACGATACGGACATCTATAAAACTATTGAAGGAGCTTCTTATTCGCTCACGCTTTTTCCTGATAAAAAGCTGGAGAGTTATGTCGATTCGCTCATTGTAAAAGTTGCGAAAGCACAGGAGCCCGATGGTTACCTGTTCACTGCAAGGACCATCGATCCGCAGAACCCGCCCGGATGGGTGGGGTTGAAAAGGTGGGAGAAAGAAAGAGAGCTGAGCCATGAACTGTACAACGCAGGCCATTTATATGAAGCGGCTGCAGCGCATTACCAGGCTACCGGCAAGCGCAACCTGCTGGATATTGCCCTGAAGAATGCTGACCTCGTGTGTTCTGTATTCGGACCTGGTAAGTTGCATGTGGCGCCTGGTCACCAGGTGGTGGAAATGGGATTGGTGAAACTGTACCAGGTGACGGGAAAGCCAGAATACCTGCAAACCGCTAAATTTTTTATTGATGAGCGCGGGCATTACAATGGTTACGATCCCAAAAGCAAGGATGTTTGGAAGAATGGAGCTTACTGGCAGGACCACAAACCTGTAGTGGAGCAGAAGGAAGCGGTAGGACATGCCGTGCGTGCCGGTTACCTGTATGCAGGCATGGCCGATGTGGCCGCGCTTACCGGTGATATGAGATATGTGCAGGCAATTGACAGCATCTGGATGAATGTGGTGAGCAAGAAATTATATGTGCAGGGCAGTGTGGGCGCTGTTGGTGATGGCGAGCGTTATGGTGATAACTACGAGCTTCCCAATGCTACGGCGTATAACGAGACCTGTGCTGCCATTGCCAACGTGTATTGGAACTATCGCATGTTCCTGTTGCATGGCGACGCAAAATATATGGATGTGCTGGAAAAAATCCTGTATAACGGTTTGCTTTCCGGTATCGGGCTGGATGGTAAATCTTTTTTTTATGGCAATGCGATGCAGGTGCATAATAGTTTTACGCATCGTGATCTTGAGCGTTCGCGCTCGGGTTGGTTTGAATGTTCATGTTGTCCAACCAATATGACGCGTTTGCTTCCATCCATACC
>Ga0196963_10001734_pt1 | contig 14104 bp, 13 predicted proteins | sample S1_5metaG_FD_148600 | JGI IMG/M metagenome (GOLD analysis project Ga0196963, IMG submission 148600) | Soil microbial communities from Anza Borrego desert, Southern California, United States - S1_5 | ecosystem: Environmental > Terrestrial > Soil > Desert | place: USA: California | collected... | reverse complement strand
CATTAACCTTCTCGAAATCCCCGACGTGTTCAAGTACGACGTGATTGTCTACGTCTCCAACGAGAAATTTGATAAAGCAGTTCTCTCTCAGAACCTCTTAACCGAACTCCAAGTCGCGCCCGAGTACAAAGACCAAATCCTCAAAGAACTCCACGACCTCCAAGGACTCTCGCCTCTTAAAAAGCCTGACATGCCCATGATGGCTACTCCGCCCGCAGGCGTGAATACTCAATCAGGACAGGAAGTCCAAACTCAGATGAACACCTTCGAAGGTTTTGGCAAAGCTCAGGCCGGCGCAGCAGCAGGAGGCCCGTATGGATAACCTCCAAGACGACCTTGATAAAAAGCGCCGCACCTACGAGCTCGTCAACTCCGACACTTGGACTCACATCAAAGACCGGTTCGCCGAACAGATGATTGCCCGCTTCTCCAAACCCTACACCGGCACGTTCGAGGAGAAAGGCATGCAGCTCACAGTCAACCAATCCACAGAAGAAGTGATTCGCGAAGTCCTGGCCAGCTTCGAGATAGAAGCCGAACAGTATGTGTTGGACAAGAAAGCTTTGGAAGACGACAAGCCCGGCATGGTAGTTAGATTTTAGACTTTAGATTTTCTCTCTGCTCCTTTACGGGGGCAGGACAGAGCATCTATTTGGTCGATTGGAGCTCTTTAACAAACATGACATAGAAAGAAATTCTATGACAGAAACCATAACTACAGAAACCCTACCTGGGACAGACGGGAACGTTCCTGCCTCAGTCGGTGGAGAGTCGGTGGAAGTCACGAGCGAGCCTGACATTTTGGAAGCCCACGAGCTTATCAACCAATGGACAGGCAAAAATCTTCCCGACCCTGTCGCCGCCCAGAAAGCGGTGCAGGACACGTTTAAGTACGTTGGTGAGTACGGCAAGCTCAAGCCGTTCATCGACAAGCTCAAAGCATCCAGGGGTGGGGAAGAAGCTGTAATCAAATTTATGGAAGAGTTAACTACTCAACCCGCTGCTCAACCTGAGCCAGCGCAGCCGTCTCAACCTGCGGTAGAGCCCGCTAAGGTCGACGAATCGAAATTTGTTTCCAAAGAGCAGTACGAAGAAGACATGTGGTTCGCCTCCAACCCTGCCTTGAAAGAGCACAAAACTCTTTTGAGAGCGTTGAAGAAAGAAACCGGCAAGTCCTTCGACGAAGTGAAGGAACACCCTGAACTGAAAGGTCTCTTAGAAGCAAAATCCGCCCGACAAACAGATACTACTTCTAGGTCAGTTATTCACTCCAATGCCCAAGTGGCGGATGTGAGTTCTGACTACGCGACTGACTTTGCGAAAGCAGAGAAGGGCGAGATGAGTTGGGCTGACTTCGCAATCAAACACAAGGGGCTTGGAGTAAAGTAGATTTACTCCCATGATGATTACCTATTTCGACGCAAGCCGTCGAGAGGACTTAATCGATGTAGTAACAAACGTTTCCCCCAAAGAAACTCCACTTTTAAGCGGTCTTCCTACAGGACCAGCTGCAAAGAACACTTTGCACGAATGGACTACTGTTTCCTTTGACGACTACTCTGACAACGCCGCTGCTGAAGGCGCCGCCTTCTCAGCCGACACGCTGACTGCTCCTACCAGAAGCAACAACGTCACTCAGATTTTCAAGCAACAGGTACAGGTTTCCGGTTCCGAAATCGCCGTCAACGGCGTGACCGACCCGTGGAGATTCCAGCTCGACAAAGCGCTGGTTGAACACGCCAAAGACATTGAACTTGCCATTATGGCCGGTTCCAGAAACTCTGGTGGTTCCACCGCAACCGCTCGTAGACTCGCTGGTATTATCAACGCGATAACCACCAACGCTTCTACCAGAGCTTCCGGTTCTTCTTTGGGTGAAGTTGCCTTCAATGACATTATGGCCCTTATCTGGGCCGGTACTGGCGAAGTTGCGACTGAAGTTTACGTAGGTGCCACTCTCAAGAGAGACATCTCCGGCTTCACCGCAGGCTCGACCAAGTTTACCGCCGCTGAAGACAAGCGTTTGATGAACGCATACTCCATATACGAATCTGACTTCGGTGTCCACAAGATTTTCCTTCACAGGAATGTCCCTGTGGCTGCTAACAACCTTACCTTGGTTGCTATCAATCCGAAGTACCACAAGAAAGCCTATTTGAGACCTACTAAGACTGAAGAGTTAGCAAAAGATGGTGACCGCGTCCGCGCGCAAATCATCACTGAAATGACTGTTGAGCACTTAGGTGAAAAAACAGGCGCAGTATTCGGTGGATTTACCCTCTAACTTTAGTTAGTTGTTCTTGGACTCCTTAGTGAAATTGGGGAGTCTAAGACAATTTCACAACAACAAATGCAAGAACACTGGAAACTGAAACAAGACGGCCAGATAGCTGGCGTCTGGGGACTGGACCTCTCGAAAGCTACAGGCGACCGCTGGGACAGGATTGACCAGGTTATCCAGGAGTGGACGAAGATTCACCCTCTGGAGATGGCTGAACACCTCCGCCTTGTCCATGAGATTAACAAGAGCATGAAGAATGACCTCGGCTCGACTGATTCCAAGTCTCTCCGCTACGGCGTGGAAATCCCCACCGGGCTCGGGATTCAGCTTAACCTTTTAGACCCGGACCTCTTTACCAACAAGACCTTACTTCATAAATTCATGAAGCGGTACAAAGGATTCACAGTATGCACAAGAGTCTAGCACTCTGCATGATAGTCAAAGCGGATGACGCCGAGGCCAAGAGCCTTGACCGGGCGATAGAGTCCGTTAAAAAGTACGTTGACAACATTTACATCACCATCACCGGCAAGAACGACGCAGTCACCGACGTGTGCATGAAGCACGACGCCAACATTGCCCATTTCAAGTGGGTTGACGACTTTGCCGCTGCCAGGAACTTCAACTTCTCCCAGGCCAAGGAAGACTGGATTTTGTGGCTCGACGCTGACGACACTTTAGAAGGCGATTTGTCCTTGCTGAAACTGATTGACGAAGCCGACGCCAAGAAAATAGAAGGCTTCTTCCTCAAGTACAAGTACGCTTTTGACCAGAACGGCAACTGCATTGACGAGCACTGGAAGGCCCAACTTTTAAAAAACAACGGCCACTTCAAATGGGAAGGAGAGATTCACGAAGACCCCATCCAGCAGCGCCAGGCCAACTGGGCCAAGCTCGAAGGGCTTCACCGCCTCCACCACGACACGAGCGACCACAGAAAAGACAAGTACGAGCGAAACCTCCGCATCTTAAAGCGGGCCAACGAGAAGAACCCCAATGAACCCCGAACATATTTTTATCTTGGCCGCACTTATATGGCTCTTCGAGAGCTGCAGCTCGCTGTGGACGCACTACAGAAATACCTCACGCTCTCGGGCTGGGACGACGAGAGATACGAAGCCACGCTCATAATCGGCCAGTGTTTCTTCCAGACAGGGGATTACGACTCCGCCCTGCAGTGGTACAACTCCGCGATTCTCGAAAAGGAATCCTACCCCGAAGCCTACGCGCAGAAGGGTTTCATCTACCTCGTTAAACAGGAATGGGCCAAAGCCTTACAGAACTTTGAAATCGCGCTCAGGATGGAAAAGCCCGAGTCAGCCACCTTCTACAACCCGATGGTGTACGACCGAGACATCTTCATTGCCTGCGCTACCTGCCAGCTCCACTTAGGGAAACTCACCAACGCTTTGACCGCGATTCAGTTTGCTTTAAAAGCCGACCCAAAGAACCAGCACGCCCGAGAACTCTACACAGCGATTACCAGTATCAAGAAGAAGAACGACAACGCCAAGAAGTTCGTTGAACTGGCGAAGTACATTGACAACAAAACTCGAGTCCAGACTCTCCTCAACGCTGTCCCGCCTGAGATTCAAGACAACGAATTCATCGTGGCGCTCAGGAACACCTTCGCTCCGCCGAAGAAGTGGCCCAAGAAATCCATTGCGATTTACTGCGGCACTACGGTTGAAGCCTGGTACCCCGGCGCTGAAAACAGCAAAGGCATAGGCGGCTCTGAAACAGCAGTGATTGAACTGACCAAGAGACTCGCCAAGATGGGCTGGGACATCACCGTGTATAACCGCTGCGACTGCCCGCCCGAAGGACTGGAGATTGACGGCGTGAAGTACCAAAACTTCCACACCTTCAACATCAACGACCAGTTTGACGTGCTATGGGTCTGGAGACTGCCTGAACTGTTTGACTACGAGGTAAAAGCGAACCTCAGAATTCTCGACATGCACGACGTCATGACCCCGGCTGAATTCACCAAAGAGAGAGTCGCGAAGATTGACAAGATTTTCGTCAAAACGAACTACCACCGCTCCCTCTACCCGCACGTAGCAGATGAGAAGTTTGTAGTTGTCGGAAACGGTATCGACCTTGAGAGATTCAAACCAAAACAAGACTGTCCATATCACGATTACAACCCCGATTGTGACACTTGCAATATCAAACGGGAGCCTCACAGGTTCATTTACTCCTCTTCCCCGAACCGAGGCTTAGACATTCTGCTCGACATGTGGCCCAAAATTAAAGAGAAACTCCCCGAAGCTGAGTTACACGTGTACTACGGCTGGAAGACCTTCTACGAGATTGAGAAGAACAACCCTGAACGAATGATTTGGATGAAGAAGGTGCAGGAGAAGATGAAGCAGCCAGGAGTTATAGACCACGGCCGAGTCGGACAGAAAGAACTCGCACAAGAGATGATGAAGTCAAGCTTCTGGCTCTACCCAACCTACTTCCCTGAGATTGACTGTATCACCGCTAAAGAGATGCAAGCTGCAGGAGTGATTCCGATTACCTCTGGTTACGCGGCCTTGGAAGAATCTCAGCAGTCCGGACTGAGGTGTCCCGGAGACGTATATGAACCAGAATGGCAAGAGGACTACGTGACAACAACTACCGCCATAGCTCAAGACCACCGCCGCAGAAGTATGGAACAGGCAAAAGCCCTAGCGGTGGCTGATACATTTTCTTGGGACAACGTAGCCCAAGTGTGGAACGAACAATTAACTCAAATTAACAATGTTCAAGAAGAAGAAAGAAGAGCAGCCTAAAGAACCCTTCCAAATCTACTACACCCCTGGAATGACCCTCCAGCAGATAGTGGACCAATTAAACGAACACTTCAAAGAATGCGAATAGCCTTCCTGTGGGAGGGAGTACAGAACTACAGATTCAGACTCAACGACGGACTCGGTGAAGCGCTCAAGCTTCTAAAACAGCGCGGCCACGAGATTGGCTACTTCGAGCCTGACGACGAAATCAGAATCATCGGTTTCAAGCCTGACGTGCTCCTCAACTGGGGACCCCTCTGCGCCCGCACCACTCCCAAAGTTGTCTCCTACCCTTACAAGAAAGCTATCTGTTTCGGCGGCGGCCCCATCGACGCTTCCAATGTTCACGGCTTTGACCTCTACTTCACTGAGTCAGAGATAAACGAACTTGAGCTTACCGCCTTTGGTAAGCCTTGGATGAGAGCCTTCGGCATAAACGAAGCCGTCTTCCGCCCCCTTCCCCTTCCTAAAAGGTATGCCGCGTGTTTCGCCGGCTCCTTTGCCAGATGGAAGAGACCTCACTTATTCGCTGAAGCTGTAGGTTCGGAAGGCGTGGCTGTGGGGATTTTCCAAGACCACGAGAAAGACTGTTACGAAGTCTGCCAGAAAGCCGGAGTCGAGACTCACAACGAGCTCCCAAGAGAGCGAGTAGTCGAGTTTATAAACCAGTCCCACACTGTTGTAAACCCCTCGGATGTGTGGGGCGGGGGACAGAGGCTCACTTTAGAAGCCATGGCCTGCAACATTCTGCCGATTGTGATGAAAGACTCTCCTAAGAACCGCGAGTACGTAGAAGATTCTGCCTTTGGCTGGATAACCGAACCGAACCCGGAAGCAATTAGAGAAGCTGTCGAGAAGCTTAAGGGGACAAAGACAGGAAGTATGGGCAGAGATTACATCCTTTCCAAATTTACTATCAAGCACTACGCAGACGCCCTTGAGAAGGGCCTGTCACAACTGTGAAAGTAGCCAGCATCACTCCCGACACAAATTCAACACTTTTAAATGACAGCTTCCGTAATCATTCCAACGCAAGGCAAGAGAGACACGCTTTTAGAGACTGTCGAGTCCGTTTACAAGCAGACCCGCAAGCCCAAGGAAGTCATTATTGTCTTTCCTGAGCGCGAGGATGAAACTTCCTGGTCCAAGTTCAACCGAGGCATCAAACAGTCCACAGCCGACGCCTTCATCCCCTTAGCAGACGACGACCTTTTAGACCCCACTTACATTGAAAAAACTTTAGGGCTAATGGAGCAAACCGGAGCCGACATTGTGGCCACCGCCCTTACCAACTTCGGCGACGACACCGGAGTCCACCAGCCCGGCCGGCACCCCTTTGGCACCGCTCTCTACACAAAGAAAGTCTGGGAGCAGGTAGGCGGTTATGACGAAACCGTAGGCATAGCGGCAGACGCTGACTTCGGCCACCAAGCCCAAAAGTTAGGCAAGCGAGTAGACATCTCCGAAGGGCTATTTTTTTACAGAAACCATCCCGGCACCTGGACCCGCACGGCCAGCCAGCAGGAGTGGGAGCAGAGCCTCAACAACGTGAGAAACAAACTATGATTTCAGTTATCTGTGTCACCAACCGGCAAGGGGCGCTCGACTTCTACCGCCAGCAGCTGGACAAGCAAACCTTCCGCGATTTTGAAACTATAATAGCCGACGATTTATATGACCAAAGACCCATCTGCTGCGTACCCAAAGTCACGCACTTCAAGCCCCGCCAAAAAGAAGAAGGCGACGCCTGGAACATCAACAAAGCGTACAATGACGCGCTCGAAAAAGCGCAAGGCGAGCTGCTAGTTTTCTTACAAGACTTTATTCACATACAAGCCAACGGCCTCGAAAGGTTCTGGGAAGTCTACCAGCTCTACCCCGACTGCCTCATAACCGGAGTGGGCCACAAAGCCAAACACGGCCTGGAAGGCATCAGCGAAGTTGACGAACGCGCCCTTCAGGCTCCAGGACTCTACCCAGGCAACCATTCCCACTTCGAGCTCAACTGGGCAGCCTGTCCCCGCAAGATAGCAGTTCCTTTTAGCGAGGAGATGGATAAACACTACGGCGGCGAGAACCAGTACTTCGCCTACAAGGCCAACAAGCCCGTTTGGATAGACGCTTCAAACCGCTGTATCGGCCTCTCCCAAGAGGAGTGCGGCGGCCGTCCGGCCGACTGGGAAGAGAAGCATTTTAATAAGCAACCAATTTCATGGATGTAATCACGCCCCAACCACAAGCAGAAGTTCGCGAGCCCGAGACTCAACCCGAGGGTTCTGTTAACGCCGGCGCCCAAGAGACGCCCCTGCCTCCGGACACTTTCTACAAGCTGAAGGAACACTTCGGCCTGCACTACTCCGACTCCGGCGCAGACGACAAGCTGTCTTTCCTGGTTCAGCGGTTTAAAAGCGCAGGCGCCCGCTCTTTCGGAGACATTATGTTGTCTCTAAAGAACGTTGAACTTCAGCTTGGCACCACCAACTTGCAAAGCGTCTACAACTATCTTCGGCTGGATGATGACATCGAAGAACTTTTGAAACTTAAAGCCTCAATGACAAATGCCAGGTAATAAAAATGAAATCCAAAAGCTAGAGCACGATGATATATACCACGTAAAGAAGTCTTCCAACTTCGTCAAGGTGGGTTCTGACTTGGTGCGCCAGACGGGTAAAACCGTAGGCTCCGACACCGCTGCCTCCGTGGCGATTGTCGACGGCTCTGGCAACCAAATCACCAGCTTTGGCGGCGGCACTCAATATACCGAAGGCGACACCGATACCACAGTCACCGGCACCGCAGTCATGTGGGAAGACTCTTCCGACACTCTAAGAGTCGCTTCTTCTGCCAAGCCCCTGCCGGTAAATATCGTGGCCGGAGGAGCTGGCGACGGCGCACTCTTGGACGGCGCGAACTCCGCAATAAAAGCCACAGTTTTTGACTACACCAATTCCAATCCTTTAGCAGTGGTACTGCGCGACACCAACGGCGATTACGTAGCCGTAGGCGGCGGTACCCAGTACACCGAAGACGCAGCGGCAGCCGCAGACCCGGTAGGCACGATGTCTATGGCTGTCAGGGCGGATTCCCTTGCTGCAGTAACCTCGACTGACGGCGACAACATCGCGCTGCGCTCAACCAACAAAGGCGAGCTTTACGTCAAGCAAACCGACTCTGTCCCCGTAACTGACAACGGCGGCAGTCTTACCGTTGACGGCACTGTCGCTGTTTCCGGCACCGTGGCTGTTACTCAATCCGGTACCTGGGACGAAGTCGGCATAAACGATTCCGGCAATTCTATTACCGTCGATGACGGGGGTTCTTCCCTTACAGTTGACGGTTCAGTCTCGATTAGCGGCGCGGTTGATACAGAACTTACTACCGCTGACCTCGATACTGGCGCCGGCACAGACACCCGCGCAGTTGTCGGCCTCGTCGGCTCGGCTTCTGGCGGAGGCCAGCTCATACCTGGCTCTTCTACAGACGGACTCCTAGTAAACCTTGGCTCAAACAATGACGTGACCGTTACCGGCGCTGTCGCAGTGACCCAGTCGGGCACTTGGGATGAAGTCGGGATTAACGACTCGGGCAACTCCATCACTGTTGACGACGGCGGCACTACTCTTTCCATTGACGACGGTGCTTCTTCGATAACCGTTGACGGTACAGTCACAGCGAACCTTGCAGCCGGTACTAACAACATTGGCGATGTTGACGTTTTGTCTGTCGTTCCTGGAACTAGCGCGACTAGTTTGGGTAAAGCGATAGATTCCGCCGCAGGCTCCACTGACACTGGTGTCGCCACTTTAGCTGTGCGCGTTGATTCTCCTGGCACACTCACTCCAGTAGATGGAGACTATGTTCCCTTAAGGGTCAATGCAAACGGCCAGCTTTGGGTTGCCAACAACCAATTCACCGACATCAACTCAAACACAGCGAATGTTGCTAACACAGTATTCGTTGAGGATGAAGCCCATAGCTCTGGAGACTCCGGTCTTAGTGTCTTGGGTGTTCGCCGCGACGCTGACACCAGCCCCGTGGGAGCAGATGGCGATTATCACAACCTCATTTTTGATAACGCTGGAAACCTAAAGGTGAACGTGAAAGCCGGTTCAACAGCCGGCACCCAGTATACGGAAGGTGACACCGACACCACCATAACCGGTACTGCTCTGCTCTGGGAGGACGCTTCTGACACTCTAAGAGCTGTCTCAGCTTCTAAACCACTACCTGTTTCATTAGGTACTTCCGATGTTGATGTAGTTCCGGGCGATACTTCCCTGTGGGGAATTTATCCGGAAGACTCCACTCACACCGATACTGACCGCGGCTCTTTGATTTTCGGCGTAAGAAATGATTCAGGCTCCACCACCTTTGGCGGCAACGGCGACTATACCCCGCTTGCCACAGATGCAAACGGCCGCGTGGGTGTTTCTGACTTAGGCGGTTCTATTTCTATAGACGACAACAGTTCGTCAATCACGGTTGATGGAACAGTCACAGCGAACTTAGCAGCCGGCACGAACAACATCGGCGACGTTGACGTCCTCTCAGTCATTCCCGGCACAGGAGCCACAAACCTCGGTAAGGCCGTTGATTCTGTCGCTGGCGCAACTGACACTGGTATTGCCCCTCTCGCCGTCAGGGACGACTCCCTCTCTACCCTCTCTGAAGCTGAAGGCGACTATGTTCCTTTAAGAGTTTCCGCTACCGGTGCGCTTCACGTAACCGGAGGCGGCGGAGGCACTGAATACACAGAAGACGCGGTTGCTCCCGCTGACCCGGTGGGTGCCACGTTTATGATGACCCGCGACGACCAGCTCTCCACAGTCACTGAGGCTGAGGGCGATTGGTCCAGGCCCAGGGGAACTTCCAAAGGCGCTTTATGGGTAGCTTTAGCTGACTCCAACGGCGACCCGATTACTTCTTTCGGAGGCGGAACTCAATACACCGAGGGAGACGTTGATACCACCATAACCGGCACGGCTTTGATGTGGGAAGACGCTTCCGATACATTACGCGCTGTCTCTACCTCTAAACCTCTCCCTGTTGACCTTCAGGACTCCACCGTCGCTGTGACCCAATCAGGCACGTGGAATATTACCGACATATCCGGCACAGTCTCGCTCCCAACCGGTGCGGCCACTGCTGCCAAGCAAGACACTCAGACAACCGCCCAGCAGGCCATTCAGACTTCAGTTGAACTCATTGACGATGCGATTAAGGCTGATGACGCGGCCTTTACTCCGGCTACTACCAAGGTTATGATGGCGGGCTTTGAATACGACGATACTACCCCGGACTCAGTTGACGAAGGAGACGCCGGAGCTGCCCGTATGTCTGCCAATAGAAACGTCTATACGCAGATTCGGGATGCAGCCGGCAACGAGAGGGGCGCGAACGTTAATGCCTCTAACCAGCTTTCAGTTTCAGTTGACAACACCGTTACTGTCGCTTCCCATGCGGTGACTAACGCCGGCACCTTTGCCGTGCAGGAATCAGGCTCTGCGCTTACTGCGCTTCAGCTCATAGATGACCCGGTTGCCACCTTGGGCACGACTACTTACTCAGAAGCCACGACCAAAGGCATGATAATCGGCGCGGTAAGAAGGGATGCCGACACTACTTTAGTAGACACGACCAATGAAGTCTCTCCGCTCCAGGTAGACGCCAACGGCCGATTGAAGGTTGAAGCCTTCTCCGGTGAAACCCTGCCGGTTTCCTTAGCCAGCGTTCCGTCTCACGCAGTCACCAACGCAGGAACTTTCGCGGTGCAAGTTGATGGCGCTGCCCTGACTGCGCTTCAGTTGATTGACGACGGCGTAGCCACCACCGGTTCAGCTATCACCACCAAAGGTATGGCGGCGGTGGGTACTGACGGCACTAACGCCCGCATCCTGAAAACCGACACCTCGGGCGAGCTGCAGGTTGACGTGCTAACAATGCCAACCACTGCGGTTTCCCAATCGGGTACCTGGACTGTCCAGCCCGGCAACACTGCCAACACTACAGCCTGGCTAGTAACCGACACCCCAGCTACCAGCGGCGGCCTCTCTAAGTACCACGTTGTTTCAGCGGCCACTACAAACGCGGCCAACGTCAAAGCTTCAGCCGGGCAAGTCTACTGCATCACGGCTTTTAACACCAACTCTTCTGCCCGCTACTTGAAATTCCATAACACCGCTGGCACTCCAACAGCCGGCTCAGGCGTGACTGATACCTTCCTTATCCCCGGCAACACTGCCGGTGCTGGTGTGGTTATCAACATCGACAAAGGCATTGCCTTTTCTACAGGCATCGGCGTTTCGATAACAGGCGCGATAGCGGATGCAGACACTACAGCCATCGGCGCCAGTGACGTAGTCTTAAACATTTATTACAAGTAATCAACACATAAAATGCTTACATCTTCTCAGCTACAAGCGCTGAAGACGGACATCTTGTCCAAAGTCGGCACAGGTGGCCCTCTACAAGCTGCCTACGCTGCAGGTAATGACCAGGGCATCGCTGATTGGTATAACCAACCCGCTTCGCCAGTTACCAAAGTCTGGAAACCCTCGGTTTCGATAGCCGAACTTAACTCTGCCATTGCTTGGGCAGACATGGTGGGGATTCCCGCAGCCCGGCAAACCACCTATTTAGCGATGACCCAGGCTGGGTCGATTGACATGACCGACGCCCAGGTCAGGCAAGGCTTGGTGGAAATTTTCGGCAACGGCTCAACCTCAGTTACAGGTATCACCAACGTCGGCCGCAGGGACGCCACAAACCTCGAACTGTTGTTTTCCACCGGCACTACAACTAAAACTTCACAAGTATTCGGGCAGCTCCTGACCAACCAGGATGTAGCCCAGGCATTGAGAGGTTAATATGGCCACATTTAAACCTTTATACGCCGCAGAAGCGAGCGTCACTGTCACCGGCTTCAACTCCTTAGCCAACGGCTCGACCGCCACTTCTAACGCAGTTGACAACAGCTCAAACCTTTACCAGGACTACCACATTCGCGTAAACGTGGCTGGCACAGCAACTACAACCGCCTGGCTCGAAGTCAGGCTCTTAGCTTCGCCCGACAACTCAGCCTACGACGTTTGGGAAAGCGGCATCCCGCTTGGCGCAATCAACCTTTCCGCTACGCCGCAGCAGGCTACCTTTTCGCTGCTTAACGTTCTCTACCAAGCTCCTAAGTACTTCAAAATCGCAATTAAAAATAACACTGGCGCCGCCCTCTCAGGTTCAGGAAATACAGTCAACGTCCAAGGCATCCAGGTTCAATCCGTCTAATGGCAACTAAACTTTACCTTCGTACAGATACATCTTCAATCAACCCCGGCAGCGATGACGAGCGGCAGTTAAGCACGAGCAAAGGCACAGCCGCCTCTACGATGGTGAAGAACACGGTTGCTGGCGCGGTGACGCCGCCGACTGCAGCAACGCAGTTTACGGTAAGCGCAGGCGGCACAAACGTCATCTGGTACTCCGAGCCTTTCCTTAATGGCCAGACGATTTCAGGCGCTGTCACGTTCAACATCTGGGCTCACGAATCGGCCACGGCAGCCAACGCGACCATCACAGCTGAATTGGTGCGGGCTAACAACGCTGGCACTGTGCAATCGGTTATCGCCGCAGTCGTTTTAAGCCGCACCGAGCTGACGACCACTTCGGCTGTTCAGAACTGGAGCAACGCCACAGTCAGCTCAACCGCGATGAGTGCCGGGGACCGCTTAGCAGTTAGGGTCTACATTGATGACGGCAACGGTGTCACTATGGCCAGCGGCCGTACAGTGACCATTACCATTGCCGGTCCAACTGATGGCGCTGATGGGGATTCTTACGTTCAACTTACTGAAGATGTCCGCTTCCCCACTGGCGCTAACGCTGGTATTAACTTTCACGGACGCGGCGCTTATGTCTTGGGGAATATCAAGCTTTTCCTCCGCAATGACCCAACCATGGTGGCTTACTACCGCCTTGAGAACAACACCCTAGACGAGAGCGGCAGCGATAACCACTTAACGGCCCACAACTCGCCCGGCTACAGTCGCTTTCTTTTTAGCCAGGGCGCGGACTTTGGCACTTCCAACACGAACAAGCGCTTCACAGTCTCAAACGATTTAAACGTAGACGGCGGCAGCATGACTCTCGGCTGCTGGGGGATGACTAATGCCGACCTCGCCTCCAACACGGACGGTTACTTCTGCATCCTGCAAGACAACACTTCAAAGACAGAATACGCAATTAACATCTTCAACAACGCGGGCACCTTTCAAACCATCGGGGTGCGCACCAGAGTTGGCCAGGTAGACAATGAAGTTCGCGTCAACAAAAAACTTGAGATTGGCAAGCCCTACTTCCTCTGCTTAACTTACGACGGGACGAATGTCGCATTTTACATAAACGGTCAGCTTCAGGGGCAAGCTGCAGCATCGGGCAACGGTACAGGGGCGACAACAACAGAATTTGACATCGGCGCCCGTAACCGCAGCGGCACAGCAGGTTCTTTCCTCAACGGCAAGGTAGATGAGGTTTTCGTCCTCAAGCGGGCAATGAGCGGGACCGAGATTCAAAACTACTACGTGTGGAGCCTGGGGCCTGGCCTGCAAAACAGGTACATGATTGAACACTCCGACGCTGCGCCTGCAGGCCAACAACCCTTCTTCATGATGTTAGGCGTAGGTTCATAAATTAACTTTCCTCTCAAATGCAATTTTCAGACACTTCGACCCGCCAAGGGTTAGTGCAGGACTGTGAAGACCTCTGCAACTTAGGAGCTACCGGGATTTCCGGCAACTCCACCACTTTGCAGACCTTCACCAGATACATCAACCAGTGGTACCAGAAGACGGTCACCATGATTTTAGAAGCCCAGGACGACTGGGATTTTGACGATATAAACAAGACAGACTACCCGGTTGCAACGACTCCTCTGGTAGCGAACCAAAGAGACTACACCCTACCTGCTTCCTTGAAGGTTTTGAAGGTCAAGAGAGTTGACGTTACTTACGACGGCACGAACTACTACCGCGCAGCCGCGATTGACTCC
>Ga0196963_10001733_pt1 | contig 14111 bp, 12 predicted proteins | sample S1_5metaG_FD_148600 | JGI IMG/M metagenome (GOLD analysis project Ga0196963, IMG submission 148600) | Soil microbial communities from Anza Borrego desert, Southern California, United States - S1_5 | ecosystem: Environmental > Terrestrial > Soil > Desert | place: USA: California | collected... | reverse complement strand
CGATGCGCAGGGCGATGTCCACGCCGCGGGCCATAAGGGCGGCAATCGGGCTGCGGGTCAGCAACTCGACCACCAGGCGGGGATGGCGCTGCGCCAGCTCCGCAAGCCGGCTCACGATCATCAGCCCGGCGAACTCCGGCGCGGTGACGCGCACCTCGCCGTCGCCGGCATCGAGCTCGTTGCTCAATCCCTGGCAGGCCGCCTCCACCTTGCCGTGCAGGCTGCCGAGCCGGCGCAGCAGCACCGTGCCCGCGGGCGTCAGGACGTAGCCCTGTGCGCGGCGCTCGAAGAGCGTGGTGGCGAGCGAGGTTTCAAGGCCCTGAACGCGGCGCCACACCGTGGCCTGAGACATGCGCAACCGGCGGCTGGCGCCGGCCAGGCTCCCGGCCTCCGCCACGGCCAGGAACACCTTGAGATTATCCCAATCCATGGCCTATTCAAAAATGAAAGACAAGGTCCCGATATTAGGGACTTCTCATTCAAAAATGCAAAAATTAATGTGCCTCCCAAGCTGTCGCCGAGCCTTGGAGATGTCCATGAATTCAGGGGGTTTCCTTGATCGGACCCGCCTACCTGCCGGCGCCGAGCTCTCCTTTCGGACCGTCCTGCAAGCGGCGCTACTGGCAGCCCGCTCAAGCCTCTCCTATCTCTTCACCCGACTCTTGTCAGTCCTTGCAACCAGGGAGCGATCTCATGTCATTGCGCATCAATTCCGAAGCGCCGAACTTCACCGCCGAGACGACACAGGGGACGATCGACTTCCATCAGTGGATCGGCGATGGCTGGGCGATCCTGTTCTCTCATCCGAAGGATTTCACGCCGGTCTGCACGACCGAGCTTGGTTACATGGCGCGGCTGCAGCCGGAGTTCGACAAGCGCAAGACCAAGATCGTCGGTCTTAGCGTCGACCCGGTGACCAACCACGCCAAATGGGCGAAGGACATCGAGGAGACGCAAGGCGCGGCGGTCAAATACCCGATGATCGGTGATCCCGAGCTCAAGGTGGCGAAGCTCTACGACATGCTGCCGGAAACGGCCGGCACCACGAGCGACGGGCGGACGGCCGCCGACAACGCGACCGTGCGTTCGGTGTTCATCATCGGACCGGACAAGAAGGTGAAGGCCATGCTCACCTATCCGATGACCAGCGGCCGGAATTTCGACGAGGTGCTACGCCTGCTGGATTCGATCCAGCTCTCGGCCAAGCATCAGGTGGCGACGCCGGTGAACTGGAAGCCGGGCGAGGACGTGATCATCGCCGGCTCGGTGAGCGACGAGCAGGCGAAGCAGAAATATCCGCAGGGCTGGAAGGCGCCGAAGCCGTACCTGCGCATCGTCCCGCAGCCCAAGTGACCGGCAGTTACGGGTAACGCACCTTCGGCGGTGGATCCTCGGGGAGAGGGATGAATTCGCTCTCCCCGGGCACCGCCGGGAATTTCCCGGCCCGCCAGTCCGCCTTGGCCTGCTCGATGCGGTCTTTCGAGCTCGAGACGAAGTTCCACCAGACGTGGCGCGGCCCGTCCATCGTGTCGCCGCCCAGCAGCATCAGGCGAGAGGGCACGGGGGCGGCGAGCACGATCGTGCCGCCGGCCGGGAAGATCAGCAGCCGTCCGGCTTCGTACTCCGAGCCGGCTACCGAGAGGCGGCCCTCGGCGATGTAGACGGCGCGTTCGGCATAGTCGGCCGGCAGGGCCAGCCGCTGGCCGGTCGCCATCGACGCATCCGCGTAGAACATCGGCGAGAAGACGGGGAACGGCGCTCTCGCACCGAACAGCGTACCGGCGATCAGCCGCACCCGCACGCCGCTTTCCTCGATGATGGGCAATTTGGCTGCCGGCACATGGGCGAAGGCCGGCTCGGCCTCCTCATGGGCCTTGGGCAAGGCCACCCAGGCCTGAATGCCGAAGAGCGTTTCGCCGGCACGACGGCGCTCGGCCGGCGTGCGCTCGGAATGGACGATGCCGCGCCCGGCGGTCATCCAGTTCACGGCCCCCGGCTGGATCGGCAGCGCGGTGCCCAGGCTGTCGCGGTGCATGATTTCCCCGTCGTACAGGTAGGTGACGGTGGCGAGACCGATATGCGGATGCGGCCGGACGTCGAGCGCCTGGCCGGTCTGGAAGGCGACCGGACCCATCTGGTCGAGGAAGACGAACGGGCCGACGATGCGCCGCTTCGCCGAGGGCAGGGCGCGGCGCACCTGGAACCCTTCGCCGAGATCGCGTACCGGCGGATCGAGCACCAGCTCGGGCGCGACGTCCGTCATTGACTCGCGTAGAGCTGGTTGGCTTCCTCGAACAGGCGCAACGTCTTGTCGACGCTGTACGGTCCCTCGCACAGCGTCTCGGGGTCCCACTCGCTGCGGCCGGTGGCGTAGAAGTCGCCGCCGTAGATATGGATGGCCCCGGTCAGCCGCGGGATCGGGTTGGTCACCGAATGGATGATGTCGCGGCCCAAGGGCGCGGCATCGCCGACGCACAGCGCCTTGGCCCCGGCGGCTTCGACGCGACCCGGCTGGTCCTCGAGCCGGCGCCAGAAGATGTTGTCTTCGCGTCCGGTGTAGACGCCGATCACCGCCCAGATGCGGTGGTCGTGCGGCATGATGGTCATGCGCGGTCCCCAGATGACGTTGAGAACCGTGAGCTCGGGCGAGTGATGCAGCTTCTGGATCCCGGCTCGCCGGGGCTCTCCGAGCGCTTTGAGCACCGCGTTGGGGTCGGACACGGCACGGGCAACGACCTCGCGCGCGGCCTTGTGGGTGGAATCCTCGCGCACGGCGGCGCGGCAATCCTCGATGAAACGGTCGAGTTCGAACATGAGAACAGTATAGCGCAAAAAGAAACGGGACCCGAAGGCCCCGTTTCCCGCCCGCGGATGGACTAGGCCGCCGCGCGTTCGTCGATGAATCCTCGGTCGAGCCCCATGCCGGCGGCTGCCGCTTGTTCCGCGGCCAGCGCTCTGGCGAGCGAGGGGCGGCGGATCAGCGCCGTGAAGTAGGCTCCCAGCTTCGGGAACCGCGGATCGATGCGATAGCCGAGATAGTGGTAGTTGATCAGATTCGAGATCACCGCCACATCGGCGATGCCGAACTGACCGCCGACCAGATATTCGCCCGCGATCTGGCTCTCGAGATAACCGAAGACACGCGGCATCACCTCGTTCTGGATCGTCTCGATCGCGGCCTCGTCCGTCGCCTGGCCGAGGATCTTCGGCCGGATGACATTCTGGAAGAACAGGCCGTGGATGACGTCGCGGAACACGGTGCTGTCGGCATACTCCTCGAGCCACAGCGCCCGGACATGGTCCCGCGTATTGCCGGCCGGGTAGAGCGGCGGCGCGGGATGCTGCCGTTCCAGGTAGGCGCAGATCACCGAGGAATCGGCGAGGTCGAGATCGCCGTCGCTGATCACCGGGATTTTGCCGGTGGGGCTGAGGCGGTCCCAGCCGGCTGGCGGCTTGAAGGGGATCACCGGCTCGTTGTGATAGGGCAGGTTCTTCTCGATCGCTGCGACGATCGCCTTGCGGGTATGCACCGAGATCGGCACGCCATAGATCTTCAACATCGGACACTCTCCTTGGTGGGGCCTTGGCCCCCTGGTTTTGGCAAGCCGCTCCCGTTGCCGAACGACGGGGTCGTGCGGCGGCCGACGGCTGGCCGGTGGAATCGGACGAAGGCGCTAGGACCGGGTCACGACGCTAGCTTGCCTTGCGCACGGGAAACTGGATCTCGACGGTCACGTGCTCGCTGCCGGGGGTCAGGAAGGGCGGCTCGAGGAAGACTTCGCGGCACGGACCGCTGACCTGATACGCATTCGCCTCCATCCACACGCCGAGCGCGCCGAAGGCCAGATGGATGTCCGAGGCCGGTCCGCTGCGCACCACGGTGGCGAGTGTCGCAGCCTCCGGCAGCTGGCGCGGCGTGAGCGTGATCTGGCGCGGCAGGCTGACCGACTTGCGGGAGCGCGACAGGGCGCAGCCGACCTCGAGGTCGAGATCCTGGTCGTCGAAATCGGAATGGGCGACGACCACGACCGGATCCGCCCCGGCGATCCGCGCCACGTCGCGCAGCGTCGCGACCACGTCGCCGAACTGCGGGAAGGTCGAGCGCACGGAGAGGTAGGGCTGGGCCGGCGCCGATTTGACGACGATGTCGTAGTCGGCGAGCGAGCCGTGCTCCTCGATCTGGCGCAGGCGCGATTCGATATGCCGCAGCCGTGTGGCTTCCTCGCTCAGCGTGCGCTCGAGCTCCGCCTTCTTGAGCCGCAGCATGCCGCGGATCTCGTCCGGGGAGATCTTGTCGTCGACCAGTTGCGCGACCTGATCGAGCGACAGGCCGAGATCCTTGAGGGCCAGGATGCGGTTGAGCCGGGCCAGCTGACCGGCGCTGTAGTAGCGATAGCCGGTGACCGGGTCGCTGCGGTCGGGGCGCAGCAGGCCGATACTGTCGTAGTAGCGCAGGAGGCGGCCGCTGACGCGCGCGATCTGGGAGAATTCGCCGATCCGGAACATACCGTGGACTGCCTTTTAGTTATCTCTGAAGAAGACGATCGGGCTTGACGCTACGTCAAGGTCAAGCGGAGTTTTCTGACGGCGAGGCGAAAAAACCGCGTTGACTTTGACTCTGCGTCAATCCGCGTGGGTGTCGGCCATCATTGGGGGTGCGCCTGCCGCTGGAGCAGCAGCAGGCCGCCGCCGGCGATCAGCAATGCGCCGAGCCAGGTCGACGCGCTGGGAACCTCGCCCTGAGCCATGAAGCCGATGGCGGCGGAGAAGAGTACGTAGCTATAGGTGAAGGGCGCGAGGAAGCTGGCATCCGCCAGCCGGTAGCCCTGGACATTGAACCATTGTCCGCAGAGCGCCAGAGGCCCCAGGAGGCACAATACGGCGAGCATCGCGACGTCCATCGGCTCTGACAGCCAGAGGACCGGAACCACGAGGATCAGGGCCGCAAAGCCGTTGACGTACACCAGCATCGCGGTGGCGCTTTCGCGGGCGGAGAGGAATTTGAGCAGGATCACCTCGGACGCCACCAGGAACGCCCCGAAGAGGGCGAGGGCCGGTGCGATTCCGGGAACGAACTCGGGCGCGACCGCTTCGCCTCGCACGATCGTCAGGGCGCCGAGAGCGCAGACGAGTGTCGCCAACGCCTGCCGCCACGACAGGCGCTCGCCGAGGAAGAGGAGGGCCAGGAACACGACGAACAGACCCTGCGTGAGACCCAGCGCTGCCGCGTCGGCGAGCGGCATGTGCAGTGTGGCGTAGATCGTGGTCACGCCGGCACCGGCTCCGCACAAGGCCCGGAGGAAATGAAGCGAGCGCCGGCTGGTCGTGACCATCTGCCGCCAGCCATGGCCTGTGGCGCGGGCAGCGATGAGCGCGACGACGAAGCCGCTGGCGTAACGGACGAGGACGATCTGAAAGGCCGAGACCGTACCGCCGGTGAGCTTGCCGGAGGAATAGACCAGCGCGAAGGCGAAGGTGCTGCCGAGAACCCAGAGAGCGGCGGCGAGGCGAGGGTTCATATCGTTTGATTACGGACAAAAAGAAACGGGGCCGATCAGGCCCCGTTTCCGTCTGCTGAGAGGCAGAAGAGACTCAGAAGATGTTCTGCGCTCCGACCATGAAGTAGAGCATGGGGATCGAGAGCATCGTGTTGACGCGGCTGGTGAGCATGGCGATCTTTGCCGCAGCCGCTTTCTCCTCGGCCGTGGCGTCGACCAGACCCAGCGCCTTCTGCTGGTTCGGCCAGATGATCATCCACACATTATAGGCCATGAGCAGGCCGAGCCACATGCCGATGCCGATGGCGAGCGGGCGGCCGGCCATGAACTTGTTGAGCATCAGCGCGTCAAGCAGGTAGCCGTTGAGGTGTGCCAGGATCAGGCCCGTGATCACGGTCGAGAGGGCGGCCCAGCGGAACCAGAACAGGGCTTCAGGCGCGATGAACTTGCCGACCGCCGGCTTCAGCTCGTTGGGGATCTTCGGCATGGTCGGGATCTGGACGAAATTGAAGTACCAGAGCAGGCCGATCCACATCACGCCCGACAGGACATGCAGCCAGCGGAAGAAGAAGCTCCACCATCCGTAGTCGAGGGCTGCGCCCCGCGAGAGGATGGCCAGAACCGCGGCAATCACCACGCCGTAGATCAGGGCGTTATTGAGTTTGCCGAGGCCGATCTTGTCGAGTAAGTCCGCCATAAGAATGTCCCCCAATGTCCTGCCGACAACCGAGTCGCAGGTCTTTGTTAACAATAACAAGCTGGCCGCCTGGCAACAATGACGAGGCCGGGCGGATTTCGGCCCGATGAACCGCTCGCGCCAATTTATTAATAGTTGAAACATCCGTTGCAATGCCGGGGCGGCCTGGGGTCTACTGCAAGGGATGGACAGCGAAACCCTGGTCGGCCGGATCGTCGACGGCTTTGAGTCTATGGCCCCGCAGGTGCAGGCCGCGGCCCGGTTCGTCCTCGACTACCCGGAAGACGTGGCGATGCTCTCGATGCGCGAGCAGGCGCGCCGCGCCGGCGTGCCGGCCGTGACCATGCTGCGCCTGGCCCGCCGCGTCGGCTTCAGCGGTTACGAGGAGTTCCGCGGCATCTTCGCCGCGGCGCTACGCCAGCCGAGCCGCCGCTTCAGCGAGCGCGCCAACGCGCTCCAGGCCCGCCAGAAGCAGAGCGGCGACGAAGCGCTGCTCGACCAGGTGACCGGGGTGCTTTCCGCCGAGGTGGCTGGCCTAGTGCCGCGCAACAAGCCGGCCGGCTGGATCGCCGCCGCGCGCGCGCTCGAGAACTCCCGCCGCGTCTACTGCCTGGGCCTGCGCTCCTGCTACCCGGTGGCATTCCACTTCCACTACATCCTCGGCCTGTTCCGCGATAACGCGGTCCTGCTCGATGGGGCGGGCGACACCGGCATGGATGTGCTGCGGCATATCGGCGGGGATGACACGTTGCTGGCCGTGAGCGTCGCGCCCTACACGGCGGCGTCGCTCGAGATGGCGCGTTACGCAGCACGCAAGGGCGCCACCCTGGTCGCCATTACCGACAGCCGCGTGGCGCCGCTGGCGAAACTCGGGCGCCACACGCTGCTCGTGCCGACAGCGACACCGTCCTTCTTTCATGCCATCACGCCGGCCTTTGCCGCCGCCGAGACGCTGGCCGCATTGGTCGCGGCGCGCGGCGGTGCCGCGGCGCTGAGCGCGCTGCGCAACAGCGAGGAACAACTGGCCGCCTTCAACACCTACTGGCCGGCGCGCCGCACGACATCGAGAAAGACCAACGCATGAGCCGCATCCTGCATCGCGATACCCGCATGTCCTTGCCGCAGGCGGTGGGCGGCGAGGGCATCCACGTCCTCGACAGCACCGGCAAGCGCTACATCGATGCCTCGGGTGGGGCGGCTGTCTCATGTCTTGGCCATGGCCATCCGGACGTGACCCGCGCCATGAAAGCGCAGATGGAGCAGCTTGCCTACGCCCACACCAGCTTCTTCACAACCGCGGTCGCGGAGGAGTTGGCCGCGACGCTGATCACCGACGCGCCCAAGGGCATCAGCCACGTCTACTTCGTCTCAGGCGGCTCGGAGGCGGTCGAAGCGGCGCTCAAGATGGCGCGTCAGTATTTCGTCGAGAAGGGCGAACCGCAGCGCAGACATTTCATCGCACGGCGCCAGAGTTATCATGGCAACACGCTGGGCGCGCTCGCGGTCGGCGGCAACCAGTGGCGACGCCGGCAGTTTGCGCCGCTGCTGATCGATGTCGCGCATGTGAGCCCTTGCTACGAGTATCGCGATCGCCGACAGGATGAGACAGCCGAGCAGTACGGCGAGCGCCTGGCGCAGGAGCTTGAAGCCAAAATCCGCGAGCTCGGGAGCGACAGCGTCATGGCCTTCGTCGCCGAGACCGTCGGCGGCGCTACGTCGGGCGCCATCACGCCGGTCGCCGGCTACTTCAGGAAAGTCCGCGAAGTGTGCGACCGCTACGGCGTGCTATTGATCCTCGACGAGGTCATGTGCGGCATGGGCCGCACCGGCACGCTCCATGCCTGCGAGCAGGAAGGGATCGCGCCGGACCTGATGTGCATCGCCAAGGGCCTCGGCGGCGGCTATCAGCCGATCGGCGCCGTGCTGCTGCAGCAGAAGGTCTACGACGCTTTCGCCAAGGGCTCGGGATTCTTCCAGCACGGCCACACCTATCTCGGCCACGCGGTGGCCTGCGCCGCCTCGCTCGAGGTGCAGCGCGTCATCAAGCGCGACAATCTCCTCGACAATGTGAAGCGGCAGGGCGCGAATCTGACGGCGAAACTGCAGGAGCGCTTCGGCAACCACCATCACATCGGCGACATCCGCGGCCGCGGCCTGTTCCAGGCTATCGAACTGGTGCGCGACCGGACGAACAAGTCGCCTTTCGATCCGGCGCTACGCCTGCATGCGCGGATCAAGAGGGAAGGAATGAATCGCGGCCTGATGGTGTATCCGATGGGCGGCACCATCGACGGCCAGCGCGGCGACCATGTATTGCTGGCGCCGCCCTTCATCGTCACCGACGCGGATCTCGACGCCATCGTCGAACGGCTCGGTGCCGCGGTCGACGCGGTGTTGAAGGAAGCCGCGTAATGGTCTTGCCCGGGATCAACCGATCCCGGATGATGCCGGGCAGGCGGCACCGGGACGTTCTGTGCCGCAGCGAATCAACGCAGGAGGGAAGCAAGAATGACTCAAGCGAAGACCAATCTGGGGAAGGCGCTGCTTGGCGCGGCCTTTGGCGCGGCGCTGTTTGCCGTGCCTTCGACCGGCTGGGCGCAGCAGCAGCAAAAATTCGTCACCATCGGCACCGGCGGTGTGACCGGCGTGTACTACGCCGCGGGCGGAGCCATCTGCCGCCTGGTCAACAAGGATCGCCGCACGCATGGCATCCGCTGCTCGGTTGAGTCGACCGGCGGCTCGGCCTTCAACGTCAACACGATCAAGGCCGGCGAGCTCGATTTCGGCATGGCTCAGTCGGACGTGCACTTCAACGCCCTCAAAGGCGCGGGTCCGTTCAAGGATGCCGGCGCCTACGGCGACCTGCGCTCGGTCTATTCCATCCATCCCGAGCCGTTCACCGTGCTGGCCCGCAAGGAAGCCAACGTCAGCAAGTTCGAGGATCTGAAGGGCAAGCGCTTCAACGTCGGCAACCCCGGCTCCGGCACGCGCCAGTCGATGGAAGAGCTGCTGACGGCAATGGGCTGGAAGCTCAGCGACTTCTCGTTGGCCTCAGAGCTCAAGGCCGACGAGCACGGCCCGGCGCTGTGCGACAACAAGATCGACGGCTTCTTCTACGGTGTGGGCCATCCGTCGGCGAACATCCAGGATCCGACCACGACCTGCGGCGCCAAGCTGGTGTCGCTGACCGGTCCGGCCGTCGACAAGCTGATCGCGGCCAACTCCTATTACGCCAAGGCGACGATCCCGGGCGGGCTTTACGCCAATAACCCGCAGCCGACAATGACTTACGGCGTGCTCGCGACCATGGTGTCGTCGAGCAAGGTGCCGGCCGAGACGGTCTATCAGGTCGTCAAGGCGACGTTCGAGAACTTCAACGAGTTCAAGAGCCTCCATCCGGCGTTCTCGGCTCTCGATCCGAAGAACATGGTCAAGGACGGCAATTCGGCGCCGCTGCATGACGGCGCTGTGAAGTACTACAAGGAAAAAGGCTGGATGTAAGGACTGAGACACCGGCCCGCTTCCGGAAGGAGCGGGCCGGTTCGCTTTTGCGATCACACGCCCGGATGAACGGGCGGTGACAGGCGGGCAGGGGAAACCATGGCTGAGGCGGATGCCGCGAGACGTCCGGCGACGGAGCAGGAGCTCCAGGAACTGGTCAAGGAAGCCGACACCGGTGCGCGCGAGCCGACCGGATGGGTCGGTCAGCTGCTGCTCTGGGTGGCCGTAGCCTGGTCGGCGTTCCAAGTCTGGTACGCTTCGCCGCTGCCCTTCGTCTTCGGCGTCTTCATCCTCAACGATACCGAGGCCCGCGCCATCCATCTGGGCTTCGCGCTGTTCCTCGCCTTCACCGCCTATCCGGCGTTCCGTAAATCGCCTCGCGATCATGTGCCGGCGATCGATTGGATCCTGGCTGTCGTTGCGGCTTTTGCCGGCAGTTATCTTTTTCTGTTCTACGGGCAGATCGCCACCCGGCCGGGACAGCCTTCGACCCTGGATCTGGTCACCGGCTTTGGCGGGCTTCTCCTGCTGCTGGAGGCGACGCGGCGCTCGTTGGGGCCACCGATGGTCGGCGTGGCCCTGGTGTTCATCCTGTTCACCTTTGCCGGCCCCTATATGCCGGAAGTCATCCAGCACAAAGGCGCCTCGATCTCCAAATTCGTCCAGCACCAGTGGATCACCACCGAAGGCGTGTTCGGCGTGGCGCTCGGTGTGTCGACCAGTTTCGTCTTCCTCTTCGTGCTGTTCGGCGCGCTCCTGGAGAAAGCAGGCGCCGGCAACTATATGATGCAGATCTCGTTTGCGCTGCTCGGCCATCTGCGTGGCGGCCCGGCCAAGGTCGCGGTCGTGTCGTCGGCGCTCAACGGGGTGATCTCGGGCTCGTCGGTGTCGAACGTGGTGTCGGGCGGCATCTTCACCATCCCGATGATGAAGCGCACCGGCCTGTCCGGCGTGAAAGCGGGCGCGATCGAGACGGCGTCGTCGATCAACGGCCAGATCATGCCGCCGGTCATGGGTGCCGCTGCCTTCCTCATGGTCGAATACGTCGGAATTCCGTATTCGGAGATCGTCAAGCACGCCTTCCTGCCGGCGATCATTTCCTATGTGGCGCTGTTCTATATCGTCCATCTCGAGGCGGTGAAGATCGGCGCCCAGCCGTTGAAGCGGGCGGTCGAGCGTCCGATGAACGAGCGGCTCGTCCGCCTGGCCTTGGGCTGGGCTGGAACGATCGCGGTCATCTGCGGCCTCTATTATCTGATCAACGGGATCCAAGCTGTCTTCGGGAGCGGGGCCGGGCCTGTACTGGCCATTGCCGGGCTGGTGCTTTACGTCGGCACGACGGCGTACGCAGCGCGTTTTCCCGACCTCGAGCTCGACGATCCCAACTCGCCGGTCATCCATCTTCCGGAAACCTGGGTGGTGACGCGGACGGGCCTGCATTTCCTGCTGCCCATCTTCGTCCTGCTCTGGGCGCTGATGGTCGAGGAGCTGTCGCCGGGCCTGTCGGCCTTCTGGGCGACGGCAACGATCATGGGCATCGTCGTCACCCAGCGGCCGCTCATCGCCTTCTTCCGCAAGCAGAATGTGACGGCTGCAACGCGGCTCGGCCTGCGGGAGCTGATCGAGGGCTTCAACCTTGGCGCCCGCGGCATGATCGGCATTGCGGTCGCGACGGCGACGGCCGGCATCGTCGTCGGCACGGTGACGCTCACCGGCATGGGCCTGATGATGACCGATTTCGTCGAGTTCCTGTCCGGCGGCAACGTCATCGTCATGCTGCTGCTGACGGCGGTCATCTGCCTCCTGCTTGGCATGGGTATCCCGACGACGGCGAATTACATCCTGGTTGCCACCTTGATGGCGCCGGTGATCGTCGAACTTGGCGCCCAGGCGGGCCTGGCGATCCCGCTGATCGCCGTCCATCTCTTCGTGTTCTATTTCGGCATCATGGCGGACGTAACGCCGCCTGTTGGTCTCGCGAGCTTTGCCGCGGCGGCGATCTCGGGCGAGGACCCCATCAAGACCGGATTGCAGGGGACGATCTACAGCATGCGCACGGCGATCCTGCCGTTCGTCTTCATTTTCAACCCAACGCTGCTGCTGATCGACATCGAAAGCTGGGGCGAGACGGTTCTCGTCATCACGATGTCGACCGTGGCCATCCTGCTGTTCGCCGCCGGGACCATGAACTGGTTTCTGACCCGCAGCCGGCTGTGGGAATCGGGCGTTCTCTTGCTGGTATGTTTTACCTTGTTCCGCCCGGCTTTCTGGATGGATATGGCCTATGCGCCGTATGCTGAAGCACCCGCCGCTCAAATCTTCCAGGTTGCGGAACGATTGCCCGAGAACGGTCGACTGACCTTCGTGGTGGCCGGTACGAGCATCGAAGGCGACGCCGTGCAAAAGACCATCAGCCTGCCGATGGACGATCCGGGCAGCGGTCGGGAGCGCCTCGAGCGGGCCGGGGTGCAGTTCACGGCGCTCGGTGACCAGGTAAGGGTCGGGGCCATAAAGTTCGGCTCCTACGCCAGGCGTGTCGGCCTCGAATCCGGCTTTACGGTGACCAAGCTTCTGTTGCCCGCCGACCGGCCGTCGAAATATTGGCTCCATCTCCCGGCCCTGGCGCTGCTGGGCGTGGTGGTGCTGCTGCAATGGCGGCGACGCAGCGTCGAGGGACTGCCCAAGGCCGCGGCAGCCACCGCCTAGCGCTTTTCTAACGCGAAACCTCGCGCGCGGCCGCGAAGCCGGAGCGTACCGCGCTTTCGATCGTCGCCGGCAGTCCGGTATCGGTCCAGTCGCCGGCCAGGACCAGGTTGCGCCAGGCGCTGCGGCTCGGCGGACGGCGGCGCTGGTTGGCCGGGGTCTGCGCAAAGGTCGCGCGCCGCTCCTTGATCAGCCGCGCCGCCGGGCGCGGCGTGGCGATGCCGAGCACGCGGCCGACATCCGACCACAGCAGATCGAGGAGATCGTTGGTGGACCGGTCGACCAGCGCGTCGGCGCCGCTGACTGTGACGCTGACGATGTCGTCGCGCGCGATCAGCCATTGCGCGTTCCCGCCGATGATTCCGAGCAGCGGTTTGCCGCCGGGCAGAGGCAGCGCCGCGTCGAGCCGATAGTGGGCGTTGACGATGGCGTTGCTGCCGTCCGGAATCGTCAGGCCCGGCAGCAGATCGGCGGCGACCGTCGGCGGCACGGCGAGCACAACGCGTTCGTTCTCCGCAAGGACCACGCGTTCCTCGTCGAACACCAATGCGGCGACGGCGTTGCCGGAGATCTCCACGCGGGCGAGGCGCCACCCGGGGCGGAAGTCGGCGCCGCGCTGGCTCAAGCGCTTCAGCGTCGGGTCGACGAAGGCGGTCGACAGCCCGGCCTTGGCGATCCAGGCCCGCGAGCCGCGCTCGCCGGGACCAAAGATGCCGAGCAGCGCGCGGCCCAGCGGAGCCGCCGCCGCCTCTGTGGGCGGCGCGTTCATCACCGCGACGGCGAATGGCTCCCACAGCCTGGCCGTCAGGGAGGTGCGCGGCAGGCACTCGGCGACAGTGGCATCCGCAGAGGCACGCAGCAGGGCGATGGCGGCAAGATAGTCGCGGGCCATGCTGCCGGGGACACGGCGGCCGGAGCTGAATATCCACCACGGCAGCGGCCCCGCGTTCGGCCGCAGGGTCCAGTTCTCGCCGGTGGAGAGATCGTGGAACGGAAAGGCGGCCGGTGCGATTTCGCTCATTGCGGCGATGCCACCGGTGGCCTGCAGCAGGCCGAGCGCCGCACGGTTGGCGCCGAGCAGCACATGGCCGCCATTGTCGACCACGCGGTCGAGGGGCAGATCGAGGAAGGAGCGGCAGCGCCCGCCGGCCTGCGGGGCCGCTTCGTAGAGCGTCACCGCGTAGCCGTCCTCGGCCAGGCGCCAGGCGGCGGCAAGCCCGGCGAGCCCGGCCCCGATGACATGGATGCGCATCAGGCCCGGGCGAACAGGACCGCGCGAAGCGCCGCGCCCAGCGCCGCCCCGCGGCTCACATGCTGCCGGTCCGTCATTGGCAGGTGCGAGACGGCGAGACGATCGAGCAGCGCGCGATAGGCGGCGCTCATCGCCAGCGCCGGCCACAGCGCCCGGCGATTGCAGTCGGGCAGGCGGGCATGGGCGGCGGTAAAGGCCGCCTGGGCGTCCGCCACCAGACCCTGAGCGGCGGTGTTGAAACGCTTGTCCTTGAGCACGCTCCCGATGTCGCGCGCGGCGATCCCGGCCGCGGCCAGGTGTTCCGCGGGGACATAGAGCCGGCCTATCGCGGCATCGGCGTGAATGTCGCGCAGGATGTTCGTGAGCTGCAGCGCCCGCCCAAGATAGAGCGCGAACTCGCGCTCGGCGCCGCCGTCAGCGCCGAAGATCAGCAGCGACAGCCGGCCGATCGTGCCGGCGA
>Ga0196963_10001732_pt1 | contig 14112 bp, 9 predicted proteins | sample S1_5metaG_FD_148600 | JGI IMG/M metagenome (GOLD analysis project Ga0196963, IMG submission 148600) | Soil microbial communities from Anza Borrego desert, Southern California, United States - S1_5 | ecosystem: Environmental > Terrestrial > Soil > Desert | place: USA: California | collected... | reverse complement strand
CGGCCCGAGCCTGATCTTCATGGACCAGCCGCCGCGCGCCGAGAGCGCCCCCTGTCCGCCCGGGGCGACGGTGGAGGAGCGGCGGGCGCTGGGCTTCAACGCCGCCTACCGGCTGGCGGCCGGGCGGGTGGACGCCTTCGTCGCCTGCGCGCGGCACCTCACCGACCTGGGCCTGTCGGCGCCGCGGATGGTCGCCTTCGATGTCGAGGCCGGGCTGGCGGTCATGGAGGACCTGGGCGACGGGCTGTTCGCCCAGGCCATCGCCGGCGGCGCCGAGGAGGCGGCGCTCTACGACGCCGCCGTCGACACCCTGGCGGTCATCCACGCCAGCCCGCCGCCGGCCGTGCTGGGGGGCGAGGACGTCCGCTGGCCGCTGCTGACCTACGACGGCCTAGCCCTGACCACGGCCGCCGAGCTGTTCGTCGACTGGCTGCCGAAGCTGCGGCCGGCCTTCGCGCCGGACGCGGCGGCGCTGGAGGCGTGGCAGGCGGCCTGGGCGCCGATCCTGCGGACCGCGGAGGAGGGGGCGGAGGTCTTCTGCCACCGCGACTACCACGCCGAGAACCTGATCTGGCTGCCGGACCGCGAGGGCCCCGCGCGCGTCGGCATGGTCGACTTCCAGGACGCGGTGAAGGCCCACCGGGTCTGGGACCTGTCCATGCTGCTGCACGACGCTCGCCGGCAGGTGACGCCGGAGCGCGAGGCGGCGGCTCTCGAGCGGTATCTCGCGGCCCATCCCTGGCTGGAGCGGGAGCGGTTCCTGGCCGACTACCATGCGCTCGGCGCACTCAACGTGGCCCGCATCATCGGCATCTTCGCCCGGCTGGTGACGCGCGACGGCAAGCCCCGGTACGAGGGCTACCTGCCCCGGCTGTGGGGCTATCTGGACAGCTGCCTGGCCGATCCGGCGCTGGCCGAGCTCAAGGGCTGGTTCGACGCCCATGTTCCCGCGGAGGCCCGGCGATGATCCCCTTCTCCGTCATACCGGCCGCAGCGCGGAGCGCGGAGAGCCGGGACCCAGGGGCGACACCCCCATCGCTCGCGGCTGCAGGGCCGGCATTCCTTCCCCCCCTGGGTCCCGGATCGTCCCTTCGGGCCGTCCGGGATGACGGGGTGGGGGAATGAGCGGGATCAGGACCGCGATGGTGCTGGCCGCGGGCCTGGGCACCCGGATGCGGCCGCTGACCGACGATCGGCCAAAGGCCCTGGTCGAGGTCGGCGGCCGGGCGCTGATGGATCATATGCTCGACCGGCTGGCGCAGGCCGGGGTCGAGACGGCGGTGGTCAACGTCCATTACTTCGCCGACCTGGTGGAGGCGCACCTGGCCGGGCGACAGGCGCCGCCGCGGATCGTCATCTCCGACGAGCGGCCCCGGGCCCTGGAGACCGGCGGCGGGGTGAAACAGGCCCTGCCGCTGCTTCCCGAGGGACCCTTCTTCGTCGCCAACATCGACTCGGTTTGGATCGAGGACGGGGTCTCGGCGGTCGGCGCGGTGGCGGAGGCCTGGGACCCGGAGCGGATGGACGTCTGCCTGATGCTGGCCCCCACGGCCGGGTCGATGGGCTTCCACGACACGGGCGACGTGTTCCTCGAGGAAGACGGCCGGGTGCGGTTCAAGGGGCCCGGGGAGACGGCGCCCTACGTCTATGTCGGGGTGCATGTCAGCAAGCCCTCGGTGGTGGCCGACGGGCCGGAGGGGCCGTTCTCCCTGCTGCCGCTCTGGAAGGCCTTGGCGGAGAAGGGCCGGGTGCACGGGGTGAGCCCGCCCGGGCTGTGGATGCACGTCGGCGATCCGGAGGCCCGCGACCTGGCCGAGGCGAAGCTGCGGGGCTAGCGACTCAACGGACCGTGCCATACTGCCGCCGATGTCCGATCCGCCCGCCAACTGGTTCTCGATCCCGGCCCACCGGCCGTTCCTCGACGACCTGGCGGCGGGGCTGATCGAGGCCCTGCCGGGGCCGGAGGATACGCCCGGCGCCCTGCTGCTGGTGCCGACCCGGCGGGCGGCGCGGGCGCTGGGGGAGTCCTTTCTGAAGGCGGCGGGCGGGCGCGCCGTGCTGCTGCCGCAGATCCGGGCCCTGGGGGACCTCGACGAGGGGGAGCCGCCGTTCGAGCCCGGGGACGCGGGGCTGGACCTGCCCCCGGCGATCGATCCGATGCGGCGGCGATTCGAGCTGGCGGCGATGGTCGACGACCTCTCCGCCGGCCGGCTCGGGACCCTGCATGCCCTGGACCTGGCCGACGCCCTGGCGGAGTTCATGGACGCGGCCGCCATCGAGGAGGCGCCGGTCGCCGCGCGGATCGGGGACCTGGTCGGCATGGACCAGGCGCGGCACTGGGAGGTGTCGGCGGCGGTGCTGACCGTGGCCGTCGAGGCCTGGCCGGAGCGGCTGAAGGCGCTGGGGCTGATGGACGTGGCCGAGCGGCGGGTGCGGCTGCTGGACCACCTGACCCACAGCTGGCGGGAGCGGCCGCCGCTGGGGCCGGTGGTCGCCGCCGGCTCGACCGGGGCGCAGCCGGCGACGGCCCGGCTGCTGAAGGCCATCGCCGGGCTGCCGCGCGGGTCGGTGATCCTGCCCGGACTCGACCAGAACCTGGCCGACAGCGCCTGGGCCGAGATCGAGGACCAGCATCCACAGGGGGCGATGAAGCGGCTGCTGTCCCTAGCCGGGGTCGAGCGCCGGGACGTGCGGCCCTGGCGGGCCGAGGGCGACCGGCCTTCGGTGGAGATGAAGGGCCGCTGGCGCCGCCGGGTGATCAACGAGGCCCTGCGGCCCGCCGAGGCGACGGCCGACTGGCTGCAGGTGATCGCCGACCTGCGGGCCGAGGGCGAGCAGGCGGGCATCGACCCGTTCGAGGCCGGCCTGCAGGGGCTGTCGGCGGTGACCGGGGCGAACGAGGAGGAGACGGCCAACCTCTGCGCCCTGCTGCTGCGCGAGGCGCTGGAGACGCCCGGCAAGACCAGCGCTCTGATCACCCCGGACCAGGCGCTGGCCCGGCGGGTGTCGGCCCGGCTGGCCCGCTGGGGGGTGGCGGCGGACAGCACCGCGGGGGTCAGCCTGGCGCTGAAGCCCGCCGGGGCGGTGGCGGTCACCCTGGCCGAACTGGTGCTCGACCCGGCCGACCCGGTGGCGCGGCTGTCGCTGCTGAAGAGTCCGCTGGCGCGGCTGGGGCGGGCGCCGGGCGCCCTGGCGGCGGCGGCCGAGACCCTCGAGCGGCGGGCGCTGCGAGGCCCGCGGCCGCTGGGCCCGCAAGGGGTGGCGACGCGGCTGGACGAGCGGGCGAGGCGGGCGCCGGCCGAGGCTGGGCGGCTGGCCGAGGCCAAGGCCCTGTCGGAGGACCTCGACGGCGCCATCGCCCTGGCCCGCGCCCCCTTTGCCGGCGGGACAGCCGACCCGGCGTCGGCCGCCCGGGGGCTGGCGGCGGGACTGGAGGCGCTCTGCGACGGCGCCGGGCTGCTGTGGTCCGGGCCGGAGGGCGAGGCGCTGTCCCGGCTGCTCGGCGGACTGATCGCCGAGGGCGGGCGGCTGGCGCCGGTGACGCCCCTGGCCTTCCGCACCCTGATCCACCGGATGGTGGGCGAGGAGAGCGTGCGGGGCGGGGAGGCCACCCACCCGCGGCTGCTGATCATGGGGACCCTGGAATCGCGGATGACGCGGGCCGACCGGCTGGTGCTCGCCGGGCTGGAGGAGGGGGTCTGGCCTCGCGGGGCGCCGATCGACCCCTTCCTGTCGCGGGCCATGCGGCGGACCCTGGAGCTGCCCAGTCCCGAGCGGCGAATCGGGCTGTCGGCTCACGACTTCGCCCAGGCGGCCTGCGCGCCGGAGGTGGTGCTGGTCAGCTCGGCCCGGCGCGAGGGGGCGCCGGCGACCGAGAGCCGCTGGCTGTGGCGCTTGCGCACCCTGGCCAAGGGCGCGGGCAAGGCCCTGCCCGGCCGGCCTGACCTCGTCGACTGGGCGCGAAGCCTGGACGTCGGCCATGGGGACCGCTGGATCGGCCGGCCCCAGCCGACGCCCCCCGTCGAGGACCGGCCGACGCGGCTGGCGGTGACCCGACTGGAGACCCTGACCCGCGATCCCTACGCGGTCTGGGCGCGGGACATCCTCAAGCTGCGGGCCCTGGAGCGGCCCGACCAGCTGGTCGAGAACACGGCGCGGGGCACCGCCATCCACGCCGCCTTCGAAGCCCTGTCGCGGCAGTGGAACAGCGCGCCGCCGGCCGACCCGGAGCGCTTCTTCGAGCAGAGGTACATCGCCGAGCTGCAGGCCCTGGGCCTCTCCGAGGCGGCCCTGGCCCGCGAGCGGGTGCTGGCCCGGGAGACGGCCGCCTGGGTGGCCGACTTCGAGCGCCAGCGGCGGGCCGGCGGCGCGCGGGTGCATGTCGAGGTCGAGGGGAAGATGAGCCTCAACGCCGGCGGCGTCGCCCACACCCTGACCGCCAAGTCCGACCGGATCGAGATCACCCCGGACGGAGTCGGCCACATCCTCGACTACAAGACCGGGGCGGCGCCGACGGCCAAGATGATCGACACCGGCTTCTCGCCGCAGCTGACCCTGACGGCGGCGATCCTGGCCTCCGGCGGGTTCGACGGGCTGAAGGGCTCCTTCGGCGACCTGACCTATGTGCGGATCACCGGACGCAACCCCGCCGGCGTGATCGAGACCCGGAAGGCGGCCGGCGAGGAGAGCGAGGCGGCGGCCAGGGCGGCGGTCGAGGGGGCGATGCGGCTGCTGGCCGCCTACCGCAACCCGGACCAGCCCTATCCGAGCCGCACGGCGCCGCAGTTCGTGAAGACCTACGCCGGCGACTACGACCACCTGGCGCGGGTCATGGAATGGTCGACCGGGGCGGACGGGGAGGAGGGGGAATGAGCCTCCAGCTCGACGAAGCCCAGGCGCTGGCGGCCGATCCGGAGATCAACGCCTTCGTCACCGCCAACGCCGGGTCGGGCAAGACCAAGACCCTGATCGACCGGGTGGCGCGGCTGCTGCTGGCGGGGGCGCCGCCCTCGGCCATCCTCTGCGTCACCTACACCAAGGCGGCGGCGGCGGAGATGCAGGGGCGGCTCTTCGGTCTGCTGGGCGACTGGGCGGTGACGCCGGACGAGGCGCTGTCCAGGGCGCTCGACCAGCTGCTGGGGCCCGGCCATGGGCGCGACCTGGCCGACGCCCGCAAGCTGTTCGCCCGGGCGCTGGAGACGCCGGGCGGCCTGAAGATCCAGACCATCCACGCCTTCTGCGAACAGCTGCTGCGGCGGTTCCCCATGGAGGCCGGGATCTCGCCCCGGTTCACGGTGATGGACGACGCCGCGGCCGCCCTGGCGGCGCGGGATGCGCGCGAGCGGCTGGCGGGCGTCGCGGGGGCGGGACCGTCGCGGGTGTCGGAGGCCTACGCGCGGCTGGCGATCGCCCTGGACTACCTGAGCTTCGAGGGCCTGTTCCGGACCTTCCAGGAGCGGCGCGGGGCGATCGGCGACTACCTGGCCGGACTCGGCGGCTACGAAGGCGCGGTCGCAGACGTCTGGCGCCGCTGCGGCTTCGAGGCGCCCTCCGATGTCGAGACGGTCGAGCGCGAGGCCGTCGCGGCGACCGACACCGGCCTCTGGCGGGCCGCCGCGGCGGTGCTTGGCCAGGGCGGCAAGACCGACGTGAAGTGCGCCGAACAGTTGCTGGCGGCGGTCGAGGCCTCGGATTTTCCGGGCATGCTGGCGGCGCTGTTCACCCAGGGCGGGGCGGGAACCCCCGCGGCCTGGGTCGCCAAGACCTCGGGCCTCAAGGGGCGGGAGGACCTGCGCGAAGCCCTGCTGGCCGAACAGGACCGGCTGGCGGCGGCGCGCGAGCGGCGGCGCGGGGCCGTGATCGCCGAAGACACCCTGGCGGTGCTCTGCCTGGCGGAGCAGTACGCCGATGCCTACGAACAGGCCAAGCAGGACCGGGGCGTGCTCGACTTCGCCGACCTGGTGGCCAAGGCCCGCGACCTGGTGTCGGCCTCCGAGGGGGCGGCCTGGGTTCTCTACAAGCTGGACGGGGGGCTGGAGCACATCCTGATCGACGAGGCGCAGGACACCGCGCCGGAGCAGTGGGCGATCGCCCAGGCGCTGACCGACGAGTTCTTCGCCGGCGCCGGGCGCGCGCGGCCGGCCGCAAGCCCGCATCGGACCCTGTTCATCGTCGGGGACGAGAAGCAGTCGATCTACAGCTTCCAGGGAGCCGATCCCGACCGGCTGGTCGCCGAGACCGACCGCTACCTGGCGCTGATCAACGCGGCCGACCACAAGGCGGTGCGGGCGCCGCTGAACACCTCCTACCGTTCGGTTGCGACGGTGCTGGCCTTCGTCGACAGCCTGTTCTCCGACCCGCGCACCCAGATCGGGGTCAAGCCGCCGGTGGGGGCGGAGTCGCTGACCCATGTGGCCTTCCGGGTCGGGCATCCCGGCTGCGTCGATCTCTGGCCCCTGGAGACCGAGGAGCCGGCCCAGGAGCGGGGGGCCTGGGACGCCCCGCTCGACGTCGAGGCGGAGGAGAGCGCCAACCGCCGGCTGGCGCGGCGGATCGCGCGGGAGATCAAGGCCCTCGTGGCGCGCGGGGACACCGTCTACGACAAGGCCGGCCACCCCCGGGCGGCGACCTTCGGCGACGTCATCGTGCTGGTGCGGCGGCGGCGGGCCCTGTTCGAGGATATCATCCGCGAGCTGCGCCGGGCCCAGGTCCCGGTGGCCGGGGCCGATCGGCTGACCCTGTCGGAACATATCGCCTTCGACGACCTGATGGCGCTGGCCCGGTTCGTCCAGTTCCCGAACGACGACCTCAACCTGGCGGCCCTGCTCAAGAGCCCGCTCTGCGGCCTGGACGACGAGGACATCTACAGCTTGGCGCGGCGGCGGCTGGGCAGCCTGTGGGATCAGCTGCGGACGGCGGACGCGGCGGCCGTCGCGGCGGCGCGGACCTATCTGGAGGCGGGGCTGAGCCTCGCCCCGGGCAGGCCGCCCTTCGAGTTCTACAGCCGGATGCTCGGCCTTCGCGACGCCGGCGGACGGTCGGCGCGGGCGCGGATGCTGGAGCGGCTGGGCTCGGAGGCCGGCGATGTGATGGACGAGTTCCTCAGCCGCACCCTGGAGGCCGAACAGCGGGGTGTCCTCGACCTCGAGCGGCTGGCGGCGGCCTTCGAGGGCCTGGAGATCTCGGTCAAGCGGGAGATGGAGGCCGGGGCCGGCGAGGTGCGGGTGATGACCGCCCATGGCGCCAAGGGACTGGAGGCGCCGATCGTCTTCCTGCCGGAGACCACGGTGAAGACCGGGGCCCGCGGCTCGGCGTTGCTGGAGACCGAAGATGGCGGCTTCCTCTGGGCGGCGCGCCAGGGCGACGACTGCGCCGCCAGCGCCGCCGCCCGCCAGCGGCGCAAGGACCGCGACGAGGGCGAGAGCTGGCGGCTGCTCTACGTCGGGCTGACCCGGGCGCGGGACCGGCTGGTGCTGTGCGGCCGGGCCCCGGCCCGGCTCAAGGAAGGGACCCAGCCGGAAGGCTGGTACGGGGCGATGGCCTCGGCCTTCGACCGGCTGGAAGCTGGCGGCCAGGTCGAGCAGATGGCGGACGGCGAATTCCTGTTCCGGCGGTTCGGGACGACGCCGGCGCCCTTCGTCGGCGACGCGCCCGATGCGGAGGCGGTCGCGCCGCCGCCGCCCGCCTGGATCGTCATACCGGCGCCGGTCGAACCGCCCGCCACGGCCTGGTCCTCGCCTTCCCAGGCCGCCAGCCGCAGCCGGCTGGCGGCGCCGTCGCCCCTGGCCCGGGAGGGCGGTCTGGACCGCTTCCGGCGCGGCGACCTGATCCACCGGCTGCTGCAGCTGCTGCCGGACGTGGAGCCGGAGGCGCGCCGCGAGACGGCGCGGCGGATGCTGGCCCATGAGCCCGACCTGTCGGAGACCCAGCGCGACGAAATGGCGGCCGCGGCCCTCGGGGTGCTGGAGCATCCGGACTTCGCGGAGGTGTTCGGGCCGGGCTCGCGGGCCGAGGTGGCCCTGGCCGGCTCGGCGAAGGCGCTCCCCACCGGCCTGGCGATCTCGGGCCGGGTGGATCGGCTGGTGGTGACGTCCGACCGGGTGCTGGTCGTCGACTACAAGACCAACCGGCCCGCGCCGGCCTCCGCTGAGCGGGCCGACCCTGCCTACATTGCCCAGCTGGCCATCTATGCGGCGGTGCTGGGCGAGGTGTTCCCGGATCGGCGGGTGGAGGCGGCCCTGGTCTGGACAGACGGGCCTAAGCTTATGCCCATTCCAGAAAAGATGATGGCCGAGGCCTTGGCTGCCCTGCCCGGCGCCCGTTGACGGGGCTTAGGGGGCGCCTACATGGTTGAACTCGATAGAAGGAGTATTCCATGAGCACCGTGAAGGTCACCGACGAGTCCTTCGAACAGGACGTGCTGCAAGCCGACAAGCCGGTCCTGGTGGACTTCTGGGCCGAATGGTGTGGCCCCTGCAAGCAGATCGCCCCGGCCCTCGACCAGATCGCCGAGGAGCTGGCGGACCATGTGACCGTCGCCAAGCTCAACGTCGAGGACAGCCCCATGGCGCCGTCGCGCTATGCCGTGCGCGGCATCCCGACCCTGATGCTGTTCCGCGGCGGCCAGATGGCCTCGATGATGCGCGGGGCGGTGACCAAGCAGAAGATCGTCGACTGGCTCGCGGAGGCGGGGGTGAGGGCGGCCTAAGCCGCCTTGCCGACGGAAGATTGCAGGGGCGCCGTCCGAAGGGGCGGCGCCCTTTTCCGTGCCGGCTGGTGACTAGAGCGCGTTCCGATGAGTGGGAACCGGTAATCGGATCAAACGCGCGACAAACAAAAACCTGGAGCAGCGCGGTTTGATTCCATCAAATCGCGCCCTGCTCTAGAAGGGTACGTCCGGCGGCGGCTGGGCGGGGGCGGTCTTTTCCTCGACCAGATCACCGATCGGGTCGGCCGCGGGTTTGGCCGGCGGCGCCTTGGCGGCCGGAGCCTTGGTCGGCGGCGTGGCGGGCTTCGCGGTCGGCTCGGCCGCCTCGGCCCTTTCCACAGGTTCGGCCTCGGCTGGCGTGGCGGCCTTGGCCTCGCTCTTGGCGACTGGCGGCGGCTCGGGGCCGGTGAGCTTCACGGCGTTGGGATCGTAGGGCACCGCCTCGGGCGGCCCGGAGGTCGCGGTGGGCGGGGGGGCGCTGGTCGTCCAGTTGGGCGCGTCGCGGCGCAGGGACCCGTCCAGGCCCGTCCACAGCCCGACCACGGCGCAGCCGCCCAGGCCGATGACCACATAGCGCAGGGTGGAAGGCGAGATCCGGTCCATGGCGCGGACTCTACCGGCAGTCGGGAGCGGGGAAAAGCGTCTCGACCTGTTGAAAACTGGACCCTGGCGTCCAGTTGATTCTTGCGGCGTCCGGGTTCCGGCGGTAGGGAACTTGTGGACGGTAGCGTCCAGTTTTGGTTCAAGCGCTCGCGGGGCCGCCCCTCCATGCCGCCGATTTCCAGGAAGAAGCTCGTCCCAATGGTCGCAGCCGGCGCCACGGCCCTGGCCATCCTGGTCGGCGGCGCCGTCTGGTGGCAGGACAAGCAGAGTTTCGAGGGCACCGACAACGCCTTCGTCCAGGCCGACACCGTGCAGGTCAGTCCCCAGGTTTCCGGCTATGTGCTGGAGGTGCTGGTCGCCGACAACCAGCGGGTCGAGGCCGGCCAGGTCATCGCCCGAATCGATCCCTCCACCATCCAGTCCCGCCTTGACCAGGCCATCGCCAACCAGCGGGCCCTCGAGGCCGATGTGCGGGCCGTGGACGACAGGGCGGTGCTGGAACAGGCGATGATCGCCCAGAAGGCGGCGGGGGTGGAAAGCGCCCGGGCCGACGCCGGGCGGATGGCGGTGGAGTCCCGCCGCTACGGCGAACTGGCCGAGAAGGGCTGGGTGTCCGAACAGAAGCTGCAACAGGTCAGGGCCGGGGAGACCCAGTCGCGGGCTTCGGTGCAGGCGGCCGAGGCGGCCCTGGTCGCCGAGCGGCGGACGGCGCAATCCCTGGGCTCGGCCCGGGCCCAGAAGGTGGCCCAGGTGCAGGCCGCCCAGGCCGCCGTGCAGCAGGCGCGGCTGGATCTGGAGCGGACCGTGATCCGCGCCCCCGTGGCCGGGGTGATCGGCGCCCGCTCCGTGCGGGTCGGACAGCTGGTGCAGCCCGGCCAGACGATGATGGTGGTGGTGCCGCTGGGCGAGACCTATGTGGTCGCCAACTTCAAGGAGACCCAGTTGGCCCGCCTGCGCATCGGCCAGCCGGTCGAGATCAAGGCCGACGCCTTCGGCAAGCAGACGATCCGGGGCCGTGTCGACAGCTTCTCGCCGGCCACCGGGGCCGAGTTCGCCCTGATCCCAGTCGAGAACGCCGTTGGCAACTTCACCAAGATCGCCCAGCGGGTGCCGGTGCGGATCGTCGTGGACCCGGGCCAGCCGATGAGCGGGGCCCTGAGGCCGGGCCTGTCGCTGGAGGTCAAGGTCGACGTGCGGGTGCGGTCGGGCCTCAGCTTCGCCGAGACCGGGGCGGCGCGGGCGCAGCTGGCCGCCAAGCCTGAGCCCGCGGCCCGGCCATGACCGCTGCGGTGGTGACCGCGGCCCCGTCGGCCGAACCGGAGACGGTCAACTGGACGAAGCTGTTCCTCGGGTTCGGCGGCATGGCCATCGGCCAGTTCATGGCCATCCTCGACATCCAGATCGTCGCCGCCAGCCTGCCGCAGATCCAGGCGGGCATCGGGGCCAGCGCCGATCAGGTCAGCTGGATCCAGACCGCCTATCTGATCCCCGAGGTGGTGATGATCCCGCTGTCGGCCTACCTCAGCCGGCTGTGGGGCACCCAGAAGGTGTTCATGGTCAGCTGCGCCGGCTTCATCGTGATGAGCGTCATCGCGGGGATGTCGACCAGCATCGAGTTCATGATCGTCTCCCGGGCCCTGCAGGGATTCATCGGCGGGGCCATGGTGCCGACGGTGTTCGCCACGGCCTTCACCGCCTTCCCGCCCGAGAAGCGGATCATGGCCAACGTCGCCACCGGGATGATCGTCACCCTGGCCCCGACCGTCGGGCCGACCATCGGCGGCCATCTGACCGAGGCGCTGAGCTGGCACTGGCTGTTCTTCATGAACGTCGGGCCGGGCCTGCTGTCGCTATTCCTGGTCGGCCGCTACGGCAATTTCGACCAGGGCGACGCCAGTCTGGCCAAGGGCTTCGACTGGACAGGCCTGGTGGCCATGGCGGTGTTCCTGATGAGCCTGACCTACGTCGTCGAGGAAGGGGCCAAGGACAGCTGGTTCGCCGATGATGTCATCCTGTGGCTCAGCGTGCTGTCGGCGGTGACCGGGGCGATCTTCGTCTGGCGTTGCCTGACCTACTACAAGCCGCTGGTGCAGCTGAAGGCCTTCAGTGACCGCAACTTCAGCCTCGGGATCCTGATGACGGCGGTATCCGGGGCGGCGCTCTACGGCGGCACCTTTCTGATGCCGCTCTATCTTGGCCGGGTGCGGGGCTACAACTCCGCGGAGATCGGCACCACCATGCTGGTCTCGGGCTTGGCGATGTTCATCACAGGGCCGCTGGTCGGCAAGATCGCCCGCACCATCGATCCACGCATTCCGATGGTGATCGGCTTCTCGATGGTCGCCTGGGGCATGTGGCTAGGCCACGACATCAACGGCGAATGGGCCTTCTGGGAGTTCGCCTGGCTGCAGGCTTTCCGCGGTTGCGGGGTGATGGTCGCCATGATCGCAACCACCCAGCTGACCATGTCGACCCTGCCGCCGGCCCTCATCAAGGACGCCTCGGGGATGATCAACCTGGCGCGCAACACGGCCGGCGCCATCGCCATGGCCGTGCTGTCGACCACCCTGACCACCCAGACGGCGCTGCATTTCTCCAGCCTGACCGCCCGAATCGGGGTCTCGTCGCAAGAAGCGCAAAACATGATCGCGGCGCTGTCCCAGCGGATGGCGATGGGCGGCAGTCCCGATCCGGACGGGGCGGCCATGAAGGCTTTTCAGCACTTCATCAATCAACAGGCGACCATCCTGGCGTTCGGTGACAGCTTCACCATCCTGGCCATCGCCGGCGCCGCGGCCGGGGCCCTGGCCCTGCTGGCCCGCCCGGCCAAGGCCCCGCCCCACGCTGCATCCCTCGCGGAGGCCCACTGACATGCCGCGCATCGTCGGACAGATCGACCTCGCCAAGACCGAAGCCATCCTCGACGCCGCGTCCGAGGTGCTGGCCGAGCGGGGGCTGGCGGCCCCCATCGAAGAGATCGCGCGGCGGGCCGGGGTGTCGAAACAGACCATCTACAACCGCTACGGCTGCAAGACCGAACTGGTCCGGGCCCTGGTCGAACGGCGGGTCGACAGCATCACCGCGCCCTTGCGGAGCCCCGGGGCCGAGGAGCATCCGGAGGAGACCCTGACCGCCTACGCCCGCAGCCTGCTGCGGGTGATCGAGAGCGGCGGCTACAGCCTGATGCGGCTGTCGATCCAGAGCGCCGGCGAGCTGCCCGAACTGGCGCGGGAGGTCTACGCCAACGGCCCGCTGCGCTCGCGGGGCCAGCTGGCGGAGTTCCTGGAGCTGGAAACCCGGGCCGGCCGGATGAAGGTCGAGGACCCGATGCAGGCGGCGGAGTTCTTCGGCGGGATGGTGATGGCCAACCGCCAGATCCAGGCGCTGCTGCGATTGCCGACCGGTCTGACGGCCGGCGAGATCGACCGGTTGGCGGCCGAGGCCGCGCGGGTGTTCATGCGGGCCTATGCGGCCAATCCTCCTCCGACCGCGTCGCGAGCGGGGGAGGAATGATCGTCACCCCGCCAGGTTCGCGAACTCGTCGGGCAGGCCGATCATGTGGAAGCCCGCGTCGACGTGGATCACCTCGCCGGTGGTCGAGCGGCCGAGTTCGGACAGCAGCCACAGGGCGCAGCCGGCGACGCCTTCCATCGAGGTGTCCTCCTTCAGGGCGCTGAACATCCGGCCCTGGCTCAGGAGGCCGCGGCCGCCGCTGATCCCCGCCAGCGACAGGGTGCGCATGGCGCCGGCCGAGATGGCGTTGACCCGAATGCCCTTGGGGCCGAGGTCGCGGGCGATGTAGCGGGTGGCCGCCTCCAGGGCCGCCTTGGCGACGCCCATGGTGTTGTAGTTGGGGATGACACGCTCGGAGCCGAGGTAGGTCAGGGTGATCATCGAGCCGCCCGGCTTCATCATCTTCGAGGCCCGGTTGGCGGCGTCGACGAAGCTGAAGGCGCTGATGTTCATCGCGGTCAGGAAGCCTTCCCGCGTGGTGTTCTCGACGAAGCTTCCCTTCAGCTCGTCTTTGTTGGCGAAGGCGATGGAATGGACCAGGAAGTCCAGCTCCCCGAACCGGCCCTGCAGGTCGGCGAAGGCGGCCTCCATCGAGGCGTCGTCGGTGACCTCGCAGGGGATGAAGTCCTCGACCCCGATGGCCTCGCCCAGCGGCCGCACACGCTTTTCCATGTCGGGCAGGTAGGCGAAGGCCAGCTTGGCGCCCTGGGCGGCCAGCTGGCTGGCGATGCCGTAGGCGATGGAGTTGTGGTTGGCCACGCCCATGACCAGGCCCTTGCGGCCGGCCATCAGGTCGCCCTTGGGGAAGCTGTATTCGTCGGCCATCCGGCTTACGTCTCCTCGTTTCTTGAGGCGGGTTATAGGGCCTTGAACGCGAGAGGCTAGGCCCTGGCGGCGTCGAACAGGGGGGCGAGGGTGCGGATCGCCGCCTCGGCCTCGGCCATGTCCGGCGTCTCGTCCTCGGAGCCGTAGCCCCACATCTCGTCCTGGCCGCCATACTGGACGACGATGCCGTCGGCGCGGGGCAGGACGTTCACATGCCGATAGTAGAGGCCGTAGCGGACCTCCGGCTGCGGGGCGAGCCAGGTGATCTGGCCGCGGACGGGGATGACGGTCTCGTCCCTGAACAGGGCGCGGGCGCCGTAGCCGGCGCAGTTGACGATCACCGGCTGCTTGAGGCGCTGCAGATCGCCCGGTGTGTCGAAGGTCATCGCCTCGATGCGGCCGCCTTCCAGCAGGACGTCCTGGGTCATCTGGCGGGCCAGTTCGGCGACGTTGAACTGCATCGA
>Ga0196963_10001731_pt1 | contig 14128 bp, 19 predicted proteins | sample S1_5metaG_FD_148600 | JGI IMG/M metagenome (GOLD analysis project Ga0196963, IMG submission 148600) | Soil microbial communities from Anza Borrego desert, Southern California, United States - S1_5 | ecosystem: Environmental > Terrestrial > Soil > Desert | place: USA: California | collected... | reverse complement strand
GCAAAGCCTATTTTACAGTTAATGCAATCCCGTTGTGTATAATGCCGGCACCGCGGGGCGCCGGCCCCCGCCCCTACAGCCAGCCCCGCCGCTTGAAGTACCAGAGCGGCACGATGGCCGAGACGACCATCATCAGCAGGGCCAGCGGATAGCCCCAGGGGAAGGCCAGCTCCGGCATGTGCTCGAAGTTCATGCCGTAGATGCTGGCGATCAGGGTCGGCGGCAGGAACACCACCGCCGCGACCGAGAAGATCTTCACGACGTTGGTCTGCTCGATGTTGATGAGGCCGAGCGTCGCGTCGAACAGGAAGCTGATCTGGCTCGCCAGGAAGCCGGCATGCTCGGCCAGGGCGTGGATGTCGCGGCCCAGCACCTTGATGCGCTGGCGCTGGTCCTTGTTCATCCGGGCCTGGGTGGCGGGGGCCATGAAGGCGGCGACGCGGGCGAGGCCGGCCAGGCTCTCGCGCACCTTGGCGGTGAGGCCGCCGATGCGGCCGATGCCCTCGACGATCTCCTCCAGGCTGTTGGTGCGGCTCTGCGGGCCGCCGGTCGGGCGGTGGAAGATCTCGCGCGAGAGGTTGTCCATCAGCCCGGCGATGCGCTCCAGCACGTCGGCCAGGCGGTCGACCAGGGCCTCCAGCAGGCTCATCAGCGCCTCGTCCGGCGTGGCGCAGAGCGCCGGCTGGCGGGTGGCGCGGGCGGCGAAGGCGACGAAGGCGTAGGGTTCGGAGAAGCGCACGGTGATGAGGTGCTGCGGCGACAGCACGAAGGTGACGGCGCTGGTCTCCGGCGTCTCGCTGTCGGTGCGCCAGGTGATCGGCGCCGTCATGTAGATCGAGTCGCCCTCGGTGTAGAGCCGGCTCGACAGCTCGATCTCGCCCATCTCCTCCCGGGTCGGCAGGTCGATGGCGACGAGGCGGTTGATGTATTCGCGCTCCGGCTCGGTCGGCCGCAGCAGGTCGATCCACACCGCGCCGGCGGGCAGCGCGTCGCCGGGCGTCAGGTGGTGCTCGGTCAGGCGGCTGCCGATCAGGGCATAGACGGTGATCATGCGGCGTTTCCCCCGACCGGACGCGGATCAGAAATCGAGCGGCGGCACGGCCAGCCCGGCCTGGCGGCAGGCGGCGACGACCGTGTTGCGCAGCAGGCAGGCGATGGTCATCGGCCCCACCCCGCCCGGCACCGGCGTGATGGCGCCCGCCACCGCCGCGGCCTCGGCATAGGCGACGTCGCCGACCAGCCTCGTCTTACCCGGTTCCGTCGGATGGGGCACGCGGTTGATGCCGACATCGATGACGCAGGCGCCCGGCTTGATCCAGTCGCCGCGCACCATCTCCGGCCGGCCGACGGCCGCCACCAGCAGGTCGGCGCCGCGGCAGATCGCCGGCAAGTCGCGGCTGCGGGAATGGGCGACCGTCACCGTGCAGTCGGCGGCCAGCAGCAGCTGCGCCATCGGCTTGCCGACGATGTTGGAGCGCCCCACCACCACGGCGTTGAGGCCGGTGAGGTCGCCCAGCGCCTGCCGGGCCAGCAGCAGGCAGCCGAACGGGGTGCAGGGCACCAGCGCCTCCTGCCCCACGGCGAGGCGCCCGGCGTTCACGACGTGGAAGCCGTCCACGTCCTTGGCGGGGTCGATGGCGTCCAGCACCGCCAGGGGGTCGATCTGCCGCGGCAGGGGGAGCTGCACGAGGATGCCGTGGATGGCGGGATCGGCGTTGAGCGCCCGCACCAGGGCCAGAAGCTCGGCCTGGCCGGTCTCGGCCGGCAGGCGGTGCTCGACCGAATGCATGCCGATCTCGACCGTGCTGCGCGCCTTGTTGCGGACATAGACGGCGCTGGCCGGGTCCTCCCCCACCAGCACGACGGCGAGGCCGGGCTTGAGGCCGCGCCCCGCCAGTTCGGCGACGGCGCCGGCGAGGCGGGCGCGGAGCGCGGCGGCGGCGGATTTGCCGTCGATGATGCGGGCCTGGGACATGGTGGCGGAACCTCGGATGCGGGAACCCGCCGGGCTAGCGCAGGCCGGCCAGCCAGGCGGTCAGGCTGTTCAACAATTCGCCGGGGTCGCCGGCTATGTGGATTCGCTTGCGGCGGTCGGTCGCCCCGGCCACCACGGCGATGCGCGACTTCGCCAGCCGCCACTCCTTCGCCAGCAGGGCGACGACCGCGGCATTGGCCCGCCCGTCCTCCGGCGCGGCCGTGACCGAGACCCGCAGCGCCACCCCGCCGTCGGGCTCGGCCGCCAGCCCCGCCACCGCGTTCCGCGCGGCCTTCGGCGCCACGCGCAGCGTCGCCGTCAGGCCGTCGGCCGCCGCCCGGAAGGGCGAGGGCTCAGGCAAAGCGGTAGGCGAAATCGACCAGGAGCTGCTGGATGAACCAGATCAGCAGGATGAGGACCATCGGCGACAGGTCGATGCCGCCGAGGCTCGGCAGGACGTTGCGTATCGGCCGCAGCACCGGCTCCGTCAGGCGGTGGATGATCTCGCCGATGCGATAGACCACCGGGCTGCGGGTGTTCACCACGTTGAAGGCGACGAGCCAGCTCAGCACGACCGAGGCGATGAGCACCCAGACATAGAGCGACAGCACGGTGTTGATGAGGTTGATCAGCGGAAGGACGCCGAACATGCCGCTACGCTCCCGTCACAGGTCGATTGCGGCGTCAAGCTAGCCCTGCCGCCCCCCTCTGGCAAGGCCCGGCCCCGCCGAAAGGCCGCGTTGCATGGCAGGTGGCCGATAGCTACATTGATGGGCGTGTTCACGGTCACCTACAGCCCGGCCGCCTTCAAGGCCCTGCGCCGGATGCCGCAGAAGACGGCGCGGCGCGTGGTTGCGAAGGTCGAAGCCCTGGCGGCCGACCCCCATGCCCCGAACAATAACGTCAAGGCCTTGACGGGGCGGCCAGCCTATCGGCTGCGGGTTGGGGACTACCGGGTGATCTACACCCTGGACGACGGGATCAGGGTCTTGGCGGTCGAGGATGTCGGGCCCCGCGGGAGCATCTACGAATGAACCGGATCGAGACGATCGAGCGCGACGGCGTGACCTATGCGGTGGTGCCGCTCGATGTCTATGAGGACCTCATGGACGAGCTGGCCGCTGTCCGCGCCTACGACCGGGCACAGGACACGCCGAAGGACGACTACCTGCCCGCCGCCCTTGTGAAGCGGATGCTCGACGGCGAGACCGCCCTGCGCCTTTGGCGCGAGCATCGCGGCCTGACCCAGGCGGCGCTGGCGGAGCGGGTCGGCATCGGCCGGCCGTATTTGTCGCAGCTCGAGACCGGCGCGCGCAAGGCGTCGCATGCTGTGTTGAAGGCGCTGGCGGAGGCGCTGCGACTGACGGTCGACGACCTGATCTAGGGACCATGAGAGAGCCGGCCCCGGTGGCTCCCACTCTCGGGGGGCGCCCGTTGCTTGGGGACTGCCAGGCTTCGACACCGGGCCCACCCCTCACCCCGACCCTCTCCCACAAGGGGAGAGGGGGCGCTAGGCGAGCCTTCATCGCAGCAATCGAAGCTTTGCCTGTTGGCGCCAACCGCGCAGCAGGCGCCCCCTCCCCCCTCGTGGGGGAGGGCCGGGGTGAGGGGGCGCCTCCGCTGGGGAATTGCCGGGCTTTGGCACCGGGCCCACCCCTCACCCCAACCCTCTCCCGCAAGGGGAGAGGGGGCGCTTGCTGAATCTTCCGTGCAGCAATCGAGGACCATGCCTGCTGCACCTAACGCGCCGCTGGCGCCCCCTCCCCCCTCGCGGGGGAGGGCCGGGGTGAGGGGGCGGCGCCGCTGGGGAACTGCCGGGCTCGTTGTGCAGCCGACCGCGCCAACACGACCTGCTCCCCGACGAACCCCGGCCCCGCCCTACCCCGCCGCGAAGAACTTCGGGTTGGAGAGCCGCAGCCAGACCTGGTCGCGGCTGCGCAGCAGGGCGGCGGCGTCGGAATTGCGGGCGACGTCGACGTCGAGGCGGGTGCCGCCCTCCAACAGCACATCGGCGCGGAGCGAGGGCCCGGCCTCGAACAGCCGGCCGACCCGGCCGCCCAACCCGTCGGCCGAGGGTTCGGGCAGCACCTCGATGTCGTGCGGGCGGATGTAGATGAGGCCCTCGGCCGAGGGCGCGGCGAGGCCGGGCACCGCCACCCCCGCCACCGCCACGCCGCCGCCCTCGCGCCGAAACGGCAGGCGGTTGGCGGTGCCGAGGAAGTCGAAGACGTAGGGCGAGGCCGGATGGTCGTAGACCTGCTGCGGCGTGCCCACCTGCTCCACCGCCCCCTGGCGCATCACCACCACCCGGTCGGCCAGCTCCAGGGCCTCCTCCTGGTCGTGGGTGACGAAGACGGAGGTCAGGCGCATCTCGTCGTGCAGGCCGCGCAGCCAGCCGCGCAGCTCCTTGCGCACCTTGGCGTCGAGCGCGCCGAACGGCTCGTCGAGCAGCAGCACCTGCGGCTCGATGGCCAGCGCCCGCGCCAGGGCCACGCGCTGCCGCTGGCCGCCGGAGAGCTGGCTGGGATAGCGGTCGGCCAGCCAGCCGAGCTGCACCAGCTCCAGCAGGCGCATGGCGCGGTCGCGGATCTCGCCCTTGGAGGGGCGCTCGGCGCGCGGCTTCACCTTCAGGCCGAAGGCCACGTTGTCCAGCACGGTCATGTGCCGGAACAGGGCGTAGTGCTGGAAGACGAAGCCGACCTTGCGCTCGCGCACCGCCGTGCCGCCGACATCGGCGCCGGACAGCAGCACCGTGCCGCCATCGGCCTGCTCCAGCCCGGCGATGATGCGCAGCAGGGTGGTCTTGCCCGATCCCGACGGCCCCAGCAGGGCGACGAACTCGCCCGAGGCGACGGTGAGGTCGATGCCCTTCAAGGCGTCGAAGCCGCCGAACCGCTTCACGATGCCCCTGATTTCGATGCTCATGGCGTTCCCCGGCGGCTCCGTTCAGTGGCGGTGCGACGCGGCGAGCTCGCCGGCGTAGCGCCATTCCAGCAGCGACTTCACGACCAGCGTCACCAGCGCCAGCCCGGCCAGCAGCGAGGCGACGGCGAAGGCGGCGACGAACTGGTACTCGTTGTAGAGGATCTCGATATGCAGCGGCATGGTGTTGGTCTCGCCCCGGATATGGCCGGAGACGACCGAGACCGCGCCGAATTCGCCCATCGCCCGGGCGTTGCACAGCAGCACGCCGTAGAGCAGCCCCCATTTCACATTGGGCAGGGTGACCCACAGGAAGGTGCGCCAGCCGCCGGCGCCCAGCACCCGCGCCGCCTCCTCCTCGTCCGTGCCCTGCTGCTCCATCAGGGGGATCAGCTCGCGCGCCACGAAGGGAAAGGTGACGAAGATCGTCGCCAGCACGATGCCCGGCACGGCGAAGATGACCTTGAAGCCCAGCTCGCCCACGATCCCGCCCAGCCAGCCCTGGGCGCCGAATAGCAGCACGTAGATGAGGCCGGACACCACCGGCGACACCGCGAAGGGCAGGTCGATCAGGGTGACGAGCAGGCTCTTGCCGCGGAATTCGAACTTGGCGATGCACCAGGCGGCGCAGAGGCCGAAGACGAGGTTGAGCGGCACCGATATGGCGGCGACCAGCAGGGTCAGGCCGATGGCGGCCTGGGCGTCCGGCTCCACCAGCGCGTCGCGATAGGCCTCCCAGCCCTCGCGCCCGGCCTCGATGAACACCGCCACCAGGGGCAGCAGCAGGAACAGCAGCAGGAAGGCCAGCGCCGTGCCGATCAGCAGCCAACGCACCGGCCAGGGTTCGGCGGTGGGCGCGGGGGCTGGCGCGTCGGCGGTCTCGCTCGTCATCACCCCGTCGACCATCGCCGGCTCCAGTTCTGCAGCAGGTTGATGACCAGCAGCATGACGAACGACATGGCGAGCATGGCGACGCCGATGGTCGTTGCACCTGCGTAATCATATTGTTCGAGCTTGATGACGATCAGCAGGGGCACGATCTCCGACACGTTCGGCAGGTTGCCGGCGATGAAGATGACCGAGCCGTATTCGCCAAGCCCGCGGGCGAAGGCGAGGCTGAAGCCGGTCATCAGCGCCGGCGAGAGATAGGGCAGCACCACCATGCGGAAGGTCTGGCGGCGGGTGGCGCCCAGGCTGGCCGCCGCCTCCTCGATCTCGCGGTCCAGATCCTCCAGCACCGGCTGCACGGTGCGGACGACGAAGGGCAGGCCGACGAAGGTGAGCGCCACGAAGATGCCGAGCGGCGTGAAGGCGACCTTGATCCCCAGCGCGGCGAGGTATTGGCCGATCCAGCCGTTATCGGCGTAGAGGGCGGTGAGCGCGATGCCCGCCACCGCCGTCGGCAGGGCGAAGGGCAGGTCGACCAGCGCGTCCACCACCCGCTTGAGGGGGAAATCGTAGCGCACCAGCACCCAGGCGACGACGAGGCCGAAGACGGTGTTGACGATGGCCGCGGCGAGCGAGGTGGAGATGCTGACGCGGAAGGCGTTCAGCACCCGCGGCGTCGCCAGGGCCTCGACCATGCCCTCGACCCCCAGCCCCGTCCCGCGCACCACCAGCGCCGCGAGCGGCAGCAGCACGATCAGGCCGAGATAGGCCAGCGTGTAGCCGAGCGTGAGCCCGAATCCGGGCAGCACGCTGGGCTTGCGGAACAGGGGTCTGCGGATCGCGTGGGCCACCGGATTCCCGTCACTTCGCCTGATAGAGCCGATCGAAGCTGGCCCCGTCGGCGAAGTGTGCCTCATGCGCCTTCTGCCAGCCACCGAAGACCTGATCGACGGTGAAGAGATCGAGCTTGGGGAAGGCGGCGGCGTGCCGGGCCTGCGCCTCGGGCTGGCTGGGGCGGAAATAGTGCTTGGCCGCCAGGTCCTGGCCCTCGGGGGTGTAGAGGTGCTTCAGATAGGCCTCGGCGGCGGCGCGGCTGCCGCGCTTGTCCACCACCGCGTCCACCACCGCCACGGTCGGCTCGGCGAGGATCGAGACGGAGGGCTGGACGATCTCGAACTTGCCGCGGCCCAGCTCGTTGATCGCCAGATAGGCCTCGTTCTCCCAGCTCAGCAGCACGTCGCCGATGCCGCGCTGGACGAAGGTGAGGGTGGAGGCGCGGGCGCCGGTGTCGAGCACCGGCACGTTCTTCAGCACCGAGGCGACATAGGCCTCGACCTTCGCCTTGTCGCCGCCGAACTGGCGCTCGGCCCAGCCCCAGGCGGCGAGGTAGTTCCAGCGGGCGCCGCCGGAGGTCTTCGGGTTCGGCGTCACCACCTGCACGTCGCCCCGCGCCAGATCGGCCCAGTCCTTGATGCCCTTGGGATTGCCGGCCCGCACCAGGAAGACGATGGTGGAGGTGTAGGGGGCGCTGTTGTTCGGCAGCTCCTTCTGCCAATCGGCGTTCAGCAGCTTCGCCTCGCGCGCCAGGGCGTCCACGTCGTAGGCCAGCGCCAGGGTCACGACATCGGCCTCCAGCCCGTCGATCACCGAGCGCGCCTGCTTGCCCGAGCCGCCATGCGACATGCGCACGCTCACCTTGTCGCCGCCGGCGGCGGCATAGGCCTCGGCGAAGCGGGCGTTGAACTCCTTGTAGAATTCCCGCGTCGGATCGTACGACACGTTGAGCAGGCTGGTGTCGGCGCGCGCCGCGCCGCCGACCAGGGCGAGGCCGAGCAGGCCGGGCAGCAGGACCGTCATTCTACGAATAGACATTGTAGATGCTCCCACGTATCACGATTGACGTGGAGCAATTAGGCCGGCCCATTCCCTAGCGTGTCAATAGGGTTTAAACGCCAAGCCCACGTTTTCACAAAAACGTCAGGCAGCGAAGCCGACACCTATCACATTCTCAAGGCGTGAATTGTCGTCGCCGCCCGGCAGAAGGTCGGCCAGCGTCGTCTTGTCGAGGATGCCGGAAGTGGCGTCGCGCACCTGCCGCATCACGCGGCGGATGGCGCAGGTCGTCTCCTCGTGGCAGTCCGGGCAGCGGCGATAGGCGCTGTCGCTGGCGCAGGGCACGAGGGCGAGCGGCCCGTCAACGACGCGCAGCACATCGCCCAGGGTGATGTCGCCGGGCCGCTTGGCCAGCAGGTAGCCGCCGTTCTTGCCGCGCCGGCTGTCGACGAAGCCGGCGCGCTTCAGGTCCAGCAGGATCAGTTCAAGGAATTTTCGCGGCAGGTTCTCCCGGTCGGCAATATCGGCCACGAAGATCGGCTGGTCGGTATCGTGCTGGGCCAAAACCAACAGGGCCCGAAGCGCGTACTTGGCCTTTTGGGAGAGCATCCTGGCTCCGTTCAGTATTGCGCGTCATGCGGCTGGAACCTGCGACCGAGGATAGGAGTCGCGGTGTTGCCTGTCAAACACGAGCGGCCGGAAAAGGTTCATCCTGCGCTTGACACGGCGGGGCGGAGGGGCCTATATGCCGGCCATCGCGTGGGGCCGTAGCTCAGCTGGGAGAGCGCTACGTTCGCATCGTAGAGGTCGGGAGTTCGATCCTCCTCGGCTCCACCAACGGGATATCGAGAGGGCCGGTCGCAGGACCGGCCCTTTTGCTTTTCACACCCTTTCTCGGCCATACTCCCGCAAACGCTTGGGGAGGGCTCGGTGCAGGCAGTGAATCCCGATTGGGAGGGGCGGGTGCGGAGCGATTTCGCGCGCCAGGGCGCCATGCGCCTGATCGGCGCCGAGATCGCCGCGGCCGAGCCGGGCCTGTGCCGCCTGCGCGCGCCGTTCCGCGAGGATTTGTCGCAACACCACGGCTATTTCCACGCCGGCATCACCTCGGCCCTCGCCGACACCGCCGGCGGCTTCGCCGGCTACAGCCTGATGCCGGCCGGCGGCGAGGTGCTGACCACCGAATTCAAGATCAACCTGGTGGCGCCGGCCAAGGGCTCGGCCCTGCTGGCGACCGGCCGCGTCGTCAAGCCCGGCCGCACCCTGACGGTCTGCGAGCTGCGGGTCGAGGCGGAGACGGGGGGCGGCCCCGTCCTGGTCGCGGTGGGGCTGCAGACGCTGATCTGCCTGATGCCGCGGAGCTGAGGGGTGCCGGAGATGAAGACCGTCGTCGTGGCGGGCGCCACCGGCGCCGTGGGGATCGAGGCCGCGCGCCTGGTGGCGGCCCGCCCGGAGCTGCGCGGCATCGCCCTGGCGCGGCGCGACGCCCCCCTGCCGCCCGGCATCGCGCCGCGGCGCTTCGCCTATGACGATCCCGCCGCCTACGACGCGCTTTTCGCCGAGGTCCCGGCGGACGTGCTGCTGATCGCGCTGGGCACGACCATCGCCAAGGCGGGCAGCGCCGAGGCCTTCAACCGGGTGGACCGCGACTATCCGCTGGCCCTGATCGAGGCCCTGCGCCGCGCCCGGCCCGACGCCGTCGTCGGACTCGTCTCCGCCGCCGGCACGGCGGGCGGCGGCAACCTCTACTACCGCGCCAAGGCGGCGGTGGAGGCGGGGCTGGGGGCGAGCGGCCTGCGCCACGCCATCCTGCGGCCGAGCCTGCTGATCGCCGAGCGGGCCGAGCTGCGGCCGGGCGAGCGGCTGGCGCTCGCCCTGCTGGCCCCGCCCTACCTGGCCTTCGCCCGCCATCTGGCGCCGCGCTCCCGGGCGGTCTGGCGCTACGCCCCGGTGGCGGCGGGCCGGGTGGCGGCGGCGCTGCTGCACCACACGCTCGACGACCCGCCGCCCGCCGCCGGCCGCATCGTCGAGGGCCTGGAGCTGCATGCCGCGCCGGCCCCGGTCGGGCGGAGGGCGGCATGAGCGAGCGCCGCACCGCCAGCACCCTGCAGGACATCGCCCAGGCGCTGGGCGTGTCGCGCACCACCGTGTCGAACGCCTTCAACCGGCCGGACCAGCTCTCGCCCGACCTGCGCGACCGCATCCTCGAGGCGGCGCGCGACCTCGGCTATCCCGGCCCGCATCCGGCGGCGCGCATGCTGCGCACCGGGCGCGCCGGGGCGATCGGCCTGATCTTCCCCGAGGCCCTGCCCTACGCCTTCCACGACCCGGCCGCCGTCGCCATGCTGTCGGGCGTCGCCCAGGCCTGCGAGGATGCCGGCAGCAACCTGCTGCTGCTGCCCAGCCTCGGCCGGGTGGCGGAGCAGAACCCCCTGCTGGAGGCGGTGGTGGACGGCTTCCTCGTCTATTCCATCGCCCAGCACAGCGAGATCCTCGAACGCGTGCGGCAGCGCCGGCTGCCGCTGGTCTGCATCGACCAGCCGAGCCTGCCGGGCGTGGGCTATGTCGGCATCGACGACCGCGCCGCCTGCCGCCGCATCGCCGCCCATGTCGCGGGGCTGGGCCATCGCCGCTTCGCGGTGATCGGCTTCCGCCTGCAGGACGACGGCTACGAGGGCGCCGCCCCGCCCGAGCGCCGCCGCGCCGCCGACTACACGGTGACCGGCGCCCGCCTGGCCGGCTATCTCGACGCCCTGGCCGAGGCCGGCATCGATCCCGATTCGGTGCCGATGGAGGAGTGCCGGCTGAACTCCGAGGACAGCGGCTTCCACGCCGCCCGCGCCCTGCTGGCCCGCGACCCCCGCCCCACCGCCATCCTGGCGATGAGCGACCGCTTCGCCATCGGCGCGCTGCGCGCCGCCGTGGCGCTGGGCCTGAAGGTGCCGGACGACCTCTCCGTCACCGGCTTCGACGACATCCCCGCCGCCGCCACGGTGCGCCCCGGCCTCACCACCATCCGCCAGCCGACCCGCGACAAGGGCCTGATCGCCGCCCAGCGCCTGCTGGAGGGCGCCGAATCGACCGATACGGTGCTGCTGCCGGCCGAACTGGTGGTGCGCGGCTCGACCGGGCCGGCGGGGGCTTAGGCAGGCGGCGTCAGGCCGGGGCGTCGGCCCTCGGCTTCACCTCGTCCAGCAGGCGCGAACCGAGCCGGTCCTTCGCCGTCTCGAGGTCGTAGGCGGCCTGGAGGTTGATCCAGAACCGCTCGGACAGGCCGAAATACCGCGACAGGCGCAGGGCGGTGTCGGCGCTGACTGCGCGGCGTCCGGCCAGGATTTCGCCGATCCGCGTCTGCGGGACGCCGATATCCTTGGCGAGGCGGTAGGCCGACACGCCCATCGGCTCCAGGAATTCCGCGCGCAGAATCTCGCCGGGATGGATCGGTGCGATGTCGGTCATGGATCGTGCGCCTCCACGGCGGTGGCATCGGGCTCAATGATAGTCGACGATCTCCACATCGTGTGCGGCACCGTCCCTCCAGCGGAAACAGATGCGCCACTGCGCATTGATCCGAATGCTATGTTGCCCCGCCCGATCCCCGCTCAGGGCCTCCAAGCGGTTACCGGGGGGTATGCGGAGATCCTCCAGCTTCTCGGCGGCATCGATCAGCAGAAGCTTCCGGTAGGCCAGCCGCTGGACATCCGGCGGCAGCCGCTTCGAAAAGCGGCGACGCCAGACCCGCGCGGCATCGTCGTCCCGGAAGCTTTCGATCACGCCGTATACTGCCGTATTGCGTTACTACCGCCAAGCATGTCGGCAGCACGCCTCAGGCCACCCGCCCCGCCGCGCGGGTGATGCCGCTGCGGATCGTCGGGGCGCTGGTCTCGTCGAAGCAATAGGTGACGCCGATCAGCAGCATCTCCACCGCCCCGTCCTGGCCGAGCGGCATCAGCACGGCCTCGTAGCTGCGGCGCTGGCCGAAGATGACGAGGTCGCGCAGGCGGCGCTGCGGCCGCGCCGTGGCGCAAAGCTCGTCGTAGGAGCGGGCGAGCATGGCCCGGTTCTCCGGCTCCGGGTAGTCGTCGAGCCATTTGCCGGTCATCTCGACGCCGGTGAAATGGAGGTTGTTCTCCGACCACAGGCGGAAGCGGTAGCGGCCGGGCGCCGCCACCTCCACCAGGGTCACCCGGCCGATGGCGAAGGGGAAGTCGAGCGGGTCGATCTCGTCGCGGCGCGGCATGGCCCGGCCGCCAGCCCGGTCGCGCCAATAGGCGAAGAGCCGCCGCAGGATCGGGCATTCGATGGCGGCGGCGAAGGCGTCGGGATCGGGGTGCATCGGGGGCCGGGGCTTACGTTCGCGTCAAGCCCCAGCCTCGCCGCCCTCTCGATAACAAAGTGTAAAGGACCGAATTCGTTGCAATTATAAGGAATTCGTCACGCCAGGGTTTCGATCACGCGGTCCGGCGGCATGTGGCCGTCGACGAAGGTGCGGATGTTGACGATCACCTTCTCGCCCATGTCCACCCGGCTCTCGATGGTGGCCGAGCCCATATGCGGGGTGAGGACGACGTTGTCGAGCTTCAGGAGCTTCGGGTTGATCGCCGGCTCGTGCTCGAACACGTCGAGCGCCGCGCCCGCCAGGTCGCCGGCCTCCAGCATCCGCACCAGGGCCTTCTCGTCCACCACCTCGCCGCGCGAGGTGTTGACGAGGTAGGCGTGCGGCCGCAGCAGCTTCAGCCGCCGCTCCGACAGCAGGTGGAAGGTCGCCGGGGTGTGGGGGCAGGTGACGCAGACGATGTCCATGCGGGCCAGCATCTGGTCGAGGCTCTCCCAATAGGTCGCCTCCAGCTCGGTCTCCAGCGCCTCGTGGACGCGGCGGCGGTTGTGGTAGTGGATCGACAGGGCGAAGGACCGCGCCCGCCGCGCCACCGCCGTGCCGATCCGCCCCATGCCGACGATGCCCAGCCGCTTGCCGGAGACGCGGTGGCCCAGCATCGTCGTCGGCCCCCAGCCCGCCCAGCGGCCGGAGCGGGCGAGGCGCTCGCCCTCGGCGATGCGGCGCGGCGCCGAAAGGATGAGCGCCATGGTGAAGTCGGCCGTGTCCTCGGTCAGCACGCCGGGGGTGTTGGTGACGGTGATGCCGCGTGCCTTGGCGGCCTTCAGGTCGATATGGTCGACGCCGGCGCCGAAGGAGGCGATGAGCTTGAGCTGCGGCCCGGCGGCGGCGATGACCTTCGAATCGATGCGGTCGGTCACGGTCGGCACCAGCACATCGGCCGCCGCCGCCGCCGCGGCGAGCTGGGCCTGGCCCATCGGCGCGTCGTCGAGGTTCAGGCGGGTGTCGAACAGCTCCATCATCCGCGTCTCGATGGGGTCCGGCAGCTTGCGGGTGACGACGACGACCGGCTTCTTCTTGTCGGGCATGGACCGTGTTCCTGACGATTCGGGCGCGGGCATTCTGCCCCAGGCGCCATCGGGGCGGAAGGCGGCTTCGCGTCGGCGGCGCCGCGGCGCGAGCCGCGCCTTGACCATATGGTAACCAGACCGTTCTTATAACGCCTTAACCGTAACGATCGCCTGGTCGCCCGCCGTGCCGCTCCGCCGCCCGATCCCCGCCCTGGCCGCCCTGCTCGCCTTCGCCGCCCTGCTGGCCGGGCCCGCCCGCGCCGCCGATCCGCTGCCGGTGCCGCGCTTCGTCTCGCTGCGCTCGGGCGAGGTCAACGTCCGCACCGGCCCCGGCGCCCGCTATCCGGTGGAATGGGTCTTCGTGCGCCGCCACATGCCGGTCGAGGTGGTGGCGGAATCCGACACCTGGCGGAAGATCCGCGACGCCGAGGGCTCGGAGGGCTGGGTGCATCAGAGCATGCTCACCGGCAAGCGGGCCCTGCTGGTGACCGGCGGCGTCCGCACCCTGCGCTCCGGCGCCGGCGACACCGCGCCGCCGGTGGCCCTGGCGGAGGCCGGGGCCATGGGCTGGCTCAAGCGCTGCAGCGGCCCGTGGTGCGAGGTCGAGCTGGCCGGCTACAAGGGCTGGCTGAAGCGCGAGGAGTTCTGGGGCGTCTACAAGGACGAGGCGATCGAGTAGCGCCTAATCCGGCGCCCCCGCCTCGATCCGCTCCATGTCGTCGTCCGACAGGCCGAAATGGTGGCCGATCTCGTGGATCAGCACGTGGCGGACGACATGCTCCAGATCCTCGCCCGTCTCGCACCAATAGTCGAGGATGGGGCGGCGGTAGAGGAAGATGCGGTCGATGCCGCCGGTCTCGCCCCAGCCGGTCTTGCGGGTGAGGTCGACGCCGCTGTAGAGGCCGAGCAGGTCGAACTCCGTCTCGCACCCCATGGCGTCGAGCGTCTCCTCGTCGGGGAAGTCCTCGACGACGATGGCGACGCCGCGGACGTGGCGCGACAGCTCGGGCGGGATGGACGCCAAGGCCCGCTCGCCCATGTCGCGCATCTCCTCCAGGCTCGGCGCCGTGCTGAAGACCCGTTCCGCCACCCTGCCCTCCCCTT
>Ga0196963_10001730_pt1 | contig 14128 bp, 7 predicted proteins | sample S1_5metaG_FD_148600 | JGI IMG/M metagenome (GOLD analysis project Ga0196963, IMG submission 148600) | Soil microbial communities from Anza Borrego desert, Southern California, United States - S1_5 | ecosystem: Environmental > Terrestrial > Soil > Desert | place: USA: California | collected... | reverse complement strand
GCCGTCCATCCCCCGCTCGAGCACGACGAGCGACATGCCGCGGTGCTTCTGGGTCGGGTCGGTCTTCACCGCGGTGATGACGAGGTCGGCGTTGATCCCGTTCGTGATGAACGTCTTCGACCCGTTCACGACGTACGAGTCGCCGTCGCGCAGCGCCGTGGTGGTCATCGACGCCAGGTCCGACCCGATGCCGGGCTCGGTCATCGCGATTGCGGTGATCAGCTCACCGGAGCAGATCCCCGGCAGCCACCGGGCGCACTGCTCCTCGGTCGCCAGCGAAAGGAAGTACGGCAGGCAGATGTCGTTGTGCAGCGTGAGCCCGAGCCCGGCGCCGCCAGCGCCGACCGCCTGCACCTCCTCGCCGAGCACGAGGTTGAAGCGGAAGTCGTCCACGCCGCCGCCCCCGAACGCCTCGGGCGCCGCCATCCCGAGGAAACCGGCCGCGCCAGCACGCTCGAACAGCGAGCGGGGTGCGATGCCGTCGCGCTCCCACTCGTCGATGTTCGGCACCACCTCCTTGTCGAGGAACTGCCGGACGCTCGATCGGAACGCGTCGTGCTCGTCGTCGAAGAGGGTGCGCTGCACGTGGTCTTCGTAGCACCTGGCGCGGGACCGAACGCTCGAGCCGCCGCCCAAAACCCGGAACGGTCCCGCCGAAGCGGGACCGTCAGCTCGGGGGCGAGGACTCGAACCCCGAATAACTGGACCAGAACCAGTTGTGTTGCCGATTACACCACCCCCGAAGGTGGACGTCTCAGGTTAGCGACTCGTCCTCGCGTCGAGGTCAACGAGGCGGCGGTGGCCGATGACCTGGCCGACGCCGACGGCCAGCGTCTCCCGGCCGAGGCGGTACACGCCTCGGAAGAAGCCGGTCGACTCGTGCGAGGGCGAGGCGTCGCCCTCGAGGCCCACCTCGTCGGCGATCTGCTCGGTGCGCAGGGCGTGGTACGGGGACGAGACGAGCACCACGCGCGTGATCCCCTCGGCGCGCAGGAAGCGGGCGGCGGCGGCGAGGCTCTCCCACGACGAGGACCCCTGCGACTCCAGCCGCAGCGCCGACTCGGGCACGCCGGCGCGGATCAGGTAGCCCGCCGAGGCCGAGGCCTCAGTGAAGCGGTCGCCGGGCTGGTTCCCGCCCGTGGTCACGACCAGCGGTGCGATCCCCGCCTCGAAGAGCTCGACGGCGTGATCCAGCCGCGCCTGCAGCACCGGCGACGGCGTGCCGTCGTACTGCGCGGCCCCGAGCACGACGATGGCGTCGGCAGGCGACGCCGCGTGCGACCGCGACGCCGACCACACCTGGAGGAACGTGATCCCGAAGTAGACGACGACGAGCGCGGCCAGCACGACCGCGGCGCGGCGCAGCAGCCGGATCACGCCAGCGCGGCGCGCACCCGCTCGATGGCGCCCTCGCGTCCGAGCACTTCGAGCATCGCGCCGAGCGGCAGGCCCTTCGTCTCCCCGGAGATGGCGACGCGCACCGGCTTCTGCACCTTCAGCGGCGGCTCCTGCGCGTCGCCCCAGCCCCGGAGGGCGGCCTCGATCTCCTCGGCCCGCCACTCGACCGTCGCGAACACCTCGAGCGCGCCGCGCAGCACCTCGCGGTCGGCGTCGCTGAAGTCGGCGGTGACGGTCGGGTCGAACGCGAAGCGCACGAGCGGCCACGCCTCCGAGAGCACGGCGACCCGCGTCTGCACCTCCGGCGCCAGCGCGCGGAAGACGGCCATGTCGATCTCCGCCGGCAGCCACTCGGTGACGCGCACGACGAAGTCCTCGAGCGGCAGCTCGCGGATGGCGTCGCCGTTGAACGCGCGCAGCTTCTTGACGTCGAAGAACCCGGGGGCGGACGACACGTCCTCGAGCCGGAACGCCTCGACCATCTCGTCGAGCGTCATCCGCTCCTGCCCGTCCGCCGGGCCCCACCCGACGAGCGACAGATAGTTGGCGAAGGCCTCGGGGAGGTAGCCCTCGTCGCGGTACTCCGAGACCACCACCGGATCGCGCCGCTTCGAGAGCTTCTGGCGCTTCTCGTTCACCATCATCGGCAGGTGGGCGTACACGGGCGGCGCGCCGTACCCGAGCGCCTCCCACAGGAGGAGCTGCTTCGGGGTGTTCGAGAGGTGGTCGTCGCCGCGGATCACGTGCGTGATGCGCATGTCGCCGTCGTCGACGACGTTGGCGAGCAGGAACAGCGCCGACCCGTCGGACCGCTGGATCACGAAGTCCTCGAGCGTGTCGTTGCGGAACTCGGGGTTGCCGCGCACGACGTCGGGCACCACCGTGACGCCCGAGTCGGGGGTGCGGAACCGCAGGGCGCGACCGGGTCCGGGTCCGAGCCCGAGCTCGCGGCAGTGCCCGTCGTAGCCGGGCGGCCCGCCCCGCGCCTTGGCCCTGGCGTCGACGTCGTCGCGCGTGCACTCGCACCAGTAGGCCCGGCCGTCGGCGGCCAGCTTCTGCGCCGCGGCGACGTGAGCCGGTGCGCGCTCGGACTGACGCACCTCCTCGTCCCAGTCGGTCCCCAGCCACCGCATGCCGCCGCGGATGACCTCGATGGCGTCCTCGATGTGCCGCTCGGCGTCGGTGTCCTCGATCCGGAGGATGACGTGACCGCCCTGGCGGCGGGCGAAGTACCAGTTGTAGAGGAAGGTCCGAGCGTTGCCCACGTGGAGGTAGCCCGTCGGTGACGGTGCCATCCGGACCCGAACGCTCACCCGCTCGACGGTAACCGCACCCTGAACAGGACGCGACACGCAAGGTGTCGAAAACAGAGCGCATGCCTCGCCGGTGGCGGGCGGCCGCGGCTGCCCTCTCCTTCTTCGCGCTTGCGCTGCCGTTCGAGCTGGGCTCGGCCGGCGCGCAGGAGCCCGTGACCACCTGTCCCGACGGCGTGCTCTGCGCCGGCGTCGGGATCGCCGACGCGACCTGGCAGGTCGGTGCCGGCGCCGGACAGCACGCCGGTGAGACCGACGGTTCGGCGGTGACCGGGGGCGACGCCGACCCGCACGCCCATGCCACCAAGTCCGAGAACAGCTACGGCGTCCAGTCCCGGCTCACGATGCGGGCGCTCGTCCTGCAGGGCGCCAACGGCAAGCGCATCGTCCTGCTCAAGAGCGACAACTACCTCGCCCAGAACTACCTGCTGCGCCGCGTCGGCCAGCTGCTCGCCGATGCCGGCTCGTCGATCACCGCCGACGACATCCTCCACTCGGCGACGCACAACCACTCCTCGCCCTACTACTCGACGCCCTCGTTCGGCGTGTGGGTGTTCGAGGACGTCGTCGACCTGCGGGCGTTCGAGTACCAGGCCCGCGCCATCCGCGACGCGATCCTCGAGGGCGAGGCGAACCTGCGCGCCGCCCGCATGGGTGCGACGTCGGTCGAGCACGACCTGTTCAAGAGCAACGTCGTCGGTCCCGCCATCGCCGACGACGGCACGCCGGCCGGCTACCCCCGCGACTTCGGCGACAACGAGATCGCCGTGCTGCGGTTCGACGACGCGTCGACCGGCGAGCCGCTGGCGGCGTGGGTCAACCACGGGCAGCACCCCGAGTCGCTCGACAGCTACCAGCTGATCACCGCCGACTTCCTCGCGCCGTTGGAGCGGATGCTCGACGACGAGCTCGGCGCGCCGCTCGTGTTCAGCCAGGGCGACGTCGGCAGCGCCGAGGGCCCGAGCGAGGGCCGGCGCAACGCGCGCACGCTGCCCGACGGCACCGTGCGCGCCTGGTACCACACGGGCTTCGCCCAGGCCGAGCGTGGCGCCCGCCTGCTCGCCGACTCGGTCGTCGAGGGGTGGAACGAGATCGGCGCCGGCGGCGGCACGGTCCCGTACAGCACCCACGTCCCGGTGGAGCTCCTCACCTACTGGGCGCCGGGCCCGGTGTCACACCCCTATCCGGGGGTGTCGGCGTGCCGGACCGAGCCCACGGCCGAGGGGCAGGTCGGCGTGCCGAACGCCGCCGACTGCAACCGCGACGCGCCCGGCGTGCCCGTCCCGCTGGAGTGGGAGACGCTGAAGGCCCACGGCATCCCCGTCCCCGAGGGCTACGACCTGCCCGCCTACGGCGCGGTCGAGGAGAACAACCGGCTGCAGCTGCAGGCGGCACGCATCGGCGAGGTCCTCCTCGGGTCGTGCGCGTGTGAAGCGCAGGTCGACCTGATCCTCAACTTCGAGTCCCGCGCCAACGACGTCACCGGCGACATCTGGGACGGCTACCCGTGGGACCAGCACTGCGACGCCAACGGCGACGGCACGTGGCGCTGCGCCATCCCGGACACCGTCGACCAGGCCGCCGACGGCTCGTGGGTGAGCAGCGACCGCAGCATCGTCGTGAGCGACGCCGCGTACCAGCGCATGAAGGCGCAGATCCACAACGACGCCGCCGGCTGGGACAGCGTCGACTACGCGCCGTACGCGAACGCCGAGCCCGCCGACCCGACGCAGATCAAGGGCAACTTCACCAAGGAGGAGCTCGGCCCCGACGTCGGGTTCCCGTTGGTCGTCGGCCTCGGCCACAGCGGTGACTACAACGGCTACACCGTCTCCTACCGCGAGTACGTGAACCGCGAGTCGTACCGGAAGGCGCTGACGGCCTACGGCGCCCACACCGCCGACTACATGGTCACGCGCCTGGTGCGCATGGGCGCGGCGCTGCGCACCGGTGAGCCGTTCGTGCCGAACGACCCGATGACGCCCGTCGCCGAGGGCGACGAGGCCCGCCAGGAGGGCGCCGCTCGTGCGCTCGGTGCCGCCGCCGGCATGGCGTACGACGCCTGGCTCGCGGCGCTGCCCGACGACGCGGGAGCGCCCGCCGTCGTCCGCCAGCCGACGTCGATCACGCGCTTCGACGCCGCGACCGTCGAGTGGGTCGGCGGCTCGAACGCCGTCGACAACCCCGTGGCCCGGGTGGAGCGGCTCGAGGACGGGGTGTGGGTGCCGTTCGCCAGCCAGCACGGCGGCGAGGTGCAGACGATGGTCGAGTACCCGCAGGGTCTCGCCGGGATCGCCGACACCTACGCCGGGCGGCACGAGTGGCACTGGACCGCGAGCTTCGAGGCCTTCGACGCCGCGCCCGCCCGCCTCGGCCAGACCCCGACCGGCACGTACCGCTTCGTGCTCGAGGGCCACCATCGCAGTGGCGGCGAGACGCAGCCGTACTCGCTGGTGTCGGAGGCGTTCGACGTGACGCCGTGGACGGGCATCACCATCAGCGACCTCGCTGTCGCCGACGGCGACGTGTCGTTCGCCGTCGACCCGATCACCTATCCGCGGACCTACGAGTCCCCGCTGCGCTTCCTCGCCGACAACGGGAACCCGAACGCCATCTGCAAGCAGTGCTCGTTCCGGCCGTGGGCCAGGACCGGCGAGGTCGAGACGGTCACGGTCGACGTCATCGACGACGGCGTCACGGTTCGCACAGTCGACGCCGCACTCGTCGACGGCCGGTGGGTCGCCGACACCGACCTCGCCGGGGACGAGGTCGCATCGATCGGCACCGGCAACGTCGTCGACACCTGGGGCGAGATCAACGGCACCTCCTACGTCATCGCCGCCGACGGCTCGGTGCCCGCCCAGGTCGTCGCCCTCGGTGGCGGCGCGTCGGCCGAGGTCGATCTCGGCGGCGGGCCGTCACTCCCCATCTCCACGTCGCGGACGCCCGCGCCGGTCTTCGCCGCCGGCGCGCTCGCGCTCGCGGTCCTGCTGGTCATCGCTCGAAAGGTCATTTGGTGAAGAGAGCTCTGCTCGTCCTCGCCCTCGTCGCCAGCGCGCTCGTGGTCGCGCCGTCGGCACGCGCCCATCACGAGCCGCGCCACATCACCGGGTACATCCCCGTCGCCCAGGGCACCGACAAGGCGACGACCCTGCACTACCAGGTGCTGCTGCCGGACCCCGCGGTGCACGGCGACGGCCCGTACCCGACCGTCGTGGACTACTCGGGTTACATGCCGGCGATCAACATCTACGACGGTCTCGACGACCGCTTCCTCGCCGCCGGCTACGCCGTCGCCGGCGTGAACATCCGCGGCACCGGCTGCTCCGGCGGGATCTTCGACTACTTCGAGCCGGTGCAGTCGACCGACGGCGCCGAGGCCATCGACTTCCTCGGATCGCAGGAGTGGTCGAACGGCAAGGTCGCCATGGTCGGCAAGTCGTACCCCGGCATCACCCAGCTGTTCGTGGCCGCCCAGCGCCCGGAGCACCTCACCGCCATCGTGCCCGGTCACGTCTTCGGTGACCTCTACCGCGACGTCCCGTTCCCCGGCGGGATCATGAACGTCACCTTCTCCGCCGGCTGGTCCGCCGGGCGCCTGCTCGAGATGTACGTCGGCCCGCAGTACGCACTCGAGAACGACGACCAGCAGTGCATGGACAACCAGGCGATGCACGTCGCCAACCCGCCGTTCAACCCCTTCGTGCGCGCGACCTACAACCACTACGACGGCCCGCTGTTCCACGAGCGCTCGCCGTGGTACTTCGCCGACCGCATCGCGGTGCCGACCTTCCTGGTCGAGTCGTGGCAGGACGAGCAGGTCGGCTCGCGCGCCGTGCACCTGATCGAGCGCCTCGCGCCCGGGCTCCCCTGGCGGATGCTCGTGACCAACGGCGATCACGGTGAGTACTACGGGCCCGACGTCTTCCCGCACATCCTCGAGTTCCTCGACATCTACATGGGCGAGGACACGACCGACGAGGAGCGCGCCGCGTTCGAGGCTGCCGACCGCGTCCGGGTCAACTGGGAGACCGGCGCGGGTGGCGGCCGGACGCCGGCGTGGAGCCAGACGTACGCATCGTGGCCGGTGCCCGGGACGTCGCCGTGGCGCCTGTACCTGTACGACGACGGCTCGATGTCGGAGACGCCGATGGCGCCCGGCGGCGGCGTCGCCTACACCTACGCCCCGGGGATCGGCTCGCAGCAGCGCGGTGGCGAGAGCCTCCAGGACGAGCCGCCGGCGTCGTGGGACGACCGGCCCGCCGACGGCACGTCGGCGTCGTTCACCACCGCCCCGCTCGACACCGACAAGGTGCTCCTCGGCTCGGCCAGCCTCGACCTCTGGCTGTCGTCGACGGCCGCCGACACCGACCTCGAGGTCACCCTCTCCGAGGTGCGGCCCGACGGCAGCGAGGTGTTCGTGCAGCAGGGCTGGCTGCGGGCGTCGCACCGCCGCGAGGTCCCGGGGCTGTCAACCGAGCTGCGGCCGTACCAGTCGCACCTCCTGACCGACGTCGAGCCACTGGTGCCGAACCAGCCGGTCGAGATGCGCGTCGAGATCTTCCCGTTCGGTCACGTGTTCCGGGCCGGCTCCCAGGTTCGCGTCACCGTCGCCGCGCCCCACGTCCGCCCGGACCTGTGGGGCTTCGCCGCCCTGCCCACGCCGGCGCGGAACACCATCTGGCTCGGCAGCAACATCGGCTCGTCGCTCGTGCTCCCGCTCGTGCCCGGCACCGCGGCCACGCCGCTGCCGCCCTGCACGCTCCGCAACCAGCCGTGCCGCGCCGAGGTGGCGCCGTGAACCGCAAGACGCTCCTCGGTGTCGTCGCCGCCTCGCTCGTCGGCGTGACACCGATCGCGATCGCCGACGAGCCACTCCCGCCCGAAGCGCCGCTCCTGCACCGTGAGCTCGCCCGGGGTGAGCTCGTGCTCGGCGAGGTCTCGTACGTCACGCCGAGCGCCAAGGTCGTCGACGGCGATCCGAGCGACTGGATCGGGACGGGCACCGGCTTCGGCGGCACCGCCGTGCGCTCGGCCGGCGAGCTCGTCTACACCGACCACCTCTTCGACGCGTACGGCGCCGACAACGGTGACGACGCCGAGCGGCTCGCCACCCTTGGCCCCCTCGCCGCTGAGGTGCCCGAGACCTACCGGCTCGACGCCCTCTGGAAGGAGGACCCGGGCGGCCAGTTCACCGACACCGACGGCACGCCGCTGGCCGCCGAGGAGCAGTACGGCGACCTCGACCACGTCGACGCCGCCGACCTGCGCGAGGTCCGGCTCGCGAGCGACGGCTCGTTCCTCTACGTGCTCGCGCGCACGACGACGATGCGGGCCGGCAGCGAGCCGACGCTGCGGGTGACCGTCGACGGCACCGACCACTTCCTCCGTCCTGGCGATGCCGACGTCGTGTTCGCTCCCGGCATCGACGGGCCCGACGGGCCCGACTACACGAACGCAATCGAGGCCCGGCTCCCCGTGAGCGGCGCCACCGCATCGGTGGTCGTGACCGCCGGCACCGGCACGGGTGCGGACTTCGTGCCCGCCAACGTCGCCTTCCGCGACGAGCCCGTGCGCACGTGGTGGGACCAGCAGCAGGCGCTGGCCCTCGGCGCCGCCGACCTGTCGCCGTTCACCGTCACGGTGAACCTCGCCGATCTCGCCGCCGGCGTGACCGACACCTGGCGCCTCGGTCCCGGGTACTTCGACCGCATCTTCGAGTCGACCACCGCGAACGTGTCGACCGAGGGTGGCCAGGACGGCATCTGGCAGCACTACGGCGCCTACGTCCCCGCGGCCTACGGCGACGGCTCCGTCGCCGTCCCGATGACGGTGTGGCTGCACTGGCGCGGCGGCAAGGCGCACTCCGCCGGTGCCGTCGCACCGCGCATCTTCCGGGACTTCGGCGAGGGCCGCAACGGCGTGGTGATCTCACCGCGCGGGCGCGGCACGTCGACGTGGTGGATCGGCGAGGGCATGGCCGACTTCCTGGAGGTGTGGGACGACGCGTTCGCGACGTTCAACATCGACGCCAGCCGCGTGGGACTCAGCGGTCACTCGATGGGGGGCAACGGCTCCTACGTGCTCGGCACGCTGATGCCCGATCGCTTCGCGGCGACGATGCCCGTCGCCGGCACGGTGACGCAGGGCGCGTGGACCGGCGCCGACTTCGAGGGCTGCGACGAGCTCGAGTACGACGACGAGTACTCGCCCTGCTACATCCAGACGAACCAAGGCGACGCGCGCACCCAGCACACGCGCAAGCTCCTCGACAACCTCCGCAACACACCCATCGCCATCTTCCAGGGTGCGATCGACGAGCTGGTGCCGACGTCCGGTGTCACGCGGCAGGCGGAGCGGCTCGTCGAGCTCGGCTACCGCCACCGCTACTACGTCTTTCCGACCTACGAGCACTTCACCCACCCCGTCGTCGACGAGTGGATGGAGCTCGCCCGCTACGCCAACGCGCACCAGCGACCGGAGATGCCCGCCCGCGTCACCTACAGGCGCGACATGCCGTTCGAGCGGCGCGTCGAGGAGGGCGCGCGCGACATCGACACGCCGCCGGTGCTGTCGTTCGACTTCGACTCGGCCTGGTGGATGAGCGACCTGACCGCCGCCGACCCCGTCGACGGCGTGGCCGGCTTCGACGGCATCACGATGGCCGTCCCCGATCCCGGCCACGTGCTCGTGCCCGAGGCTGGTGGCCCGGCGGCGCCCGGCCAGGTCGGGCCGTACGCCATGACCGGCCTGGCGTGGCTCGACGACCCGCTCGGCTCGACCGAGACGCGCAACCGGTTCCAGGTCACCCTCACCGGCGCCAGCGCCGTCACCCTCGACCTCGCCGGCATGGGCATCGACGAGTCCCAGCCGTACACGTGGTCGGTGGCCACCGACACACCCGTGACCGTGCACCTCGTGCACGCCGACGGCACCACGACGTCCCACTCCTTCACCAACGACATCACCGAGGTCACCTCGTCATGAGCAAGCTCCCCCGCCTCGCCATCGCCGGCCTCGTCGCCGGCGCCACCCTCGTCTCGACCGCGTGGGCCGGTGTCGGCCTCGCGCCCGTCCGCACGGCCACGTCCGCGGACGACACCGGACCGCTCGGCGACGCCGGCGCGGAGGTGACCGAGACCGTCACCGCCGTCGCGGAGGAGGGCTCACCGGCGGGCGGGCTGCTCGCCGGTGCGTCGAAGGTGTCGATCGAGCCGAAGCCCGACCTCTACGACGGGTACTGGGAGACCGACCCGGACAAGTGCAGGACGCTCGACCCGGCGGCGTTCGAGCAGCTGCAGGCGGATCCGAACGGGCACGGCGCCCACTACGTGACCGCCGGCGGCTCGCCGTGGCCCGAGAACCCCAACTGCCTCTACATGGGCGGCTACGGCATCGGGCCCATGAATCCCATCACCTCCTGGGACCAGGAGTACGGGCTCTGGGTCCGCTCGTTCGCGCTGGGCGACGGCACCGACACGATGGTGCTCACGATCATCGACGCCGAGGGCTACCTCTGGGACTACCGCAACAAGTGCGCCGTCGACGACGACTGCGGCAGCAAGCAGATCGCCGAGGAGCTCGGCGCCGAGCTCGGCCTCGAGCCGTCGTCGTTCGTCATCGCCGCAACCCACTCCCACACCGCGCCCGACCTCATCGGCGGCTGGGGCTTCGTCCCCGACTGGTACATGCGCCAGGTCGGTGACGCCATCCGGCAGTCGATCCGCGAGGCCGTCGGCTCGATGCAGGAGGCCGTCGTCGAGATCGGCGAGGTCGAGGCCCGCTCGCACAACCGCGAGCGTCGCGACACGTACCGGTCCGCCGAGGAGCAGCAGCTGACGTGGCTGCGAGCCACCACCGCGCACGGCCCGAAGGAGACGATCGCGACCGTCGGCGCCTACGCCGGGCATCCCACGACGCGTGACGCCGGCTCCGGCGTCGCCCACGCCGACTGGCCGGCCACGTTCGAGAAGGCGCTCGAGACCCGCTTCGGCGGCATCGGGCTCCACTTCATGACCGGCCTCGGCAACATGTCGGCCGCCGGCGGCACGATGATGGGTGACCGGCTCGCGCAGCTCGTCCCCGAGATCGGCGGGGGTCGCGAGCTCACGGGTCGGGACCTCGCGGTCGGCCAGGTGAGGTGGGCCCAGCCGGTCACCAACGTGCCGCTCGACGCCCTCGGCACGCCGGGCTTCTTCGACCGCGAGTTCCTGCTCGAGCCGTCGCAGGTGCGAACGGGCAAGTCGCCCGACACCGCACCGTGCCTCTCGGCCTCGCCGTCGACGGTCGAGCTGCCGGTGTCGGCGTTCCGCATCGGCGACGAGCTGGCGATCACCGCCGCGCCGGGCGAGGTGTTCTCGAACCTGACCAACACGCTCAAGGAGCAGTCGGGCGCGGCGGTCACGATGCCGCTCGGCCAGGCCAACGACGCACTGGGCTACATGCCGCAGTCCTTCGAGCTGCACCCCGTCGCCCAGCAGGGCCTCGGCTTCGTCGCCGGCGGCGTGCTGATCGTGAACTACGAGGACTCCTACGCCGTCGATCGCTGCGTGGGCGACATGGTCCTCGAGCAGACGATCCAGCTCGTTCGCTCCATCACCTGATCGCGGGGCGGCGGTGGACCCGCAACTAGGGTCCGCCGCCGTGCCCAAGGTGACCGGCATCGCCCTCGCGGTGCTCCTCGTGGTGGTGGCGGCCGCCTGCTCCGACGAGTCCGACGACGACGGCGGGAGTGCATCGTCGTCCACCGCCGCGATCGAGGACGTCACGCTCGACGCGTCGCTGTCCGCGCACCCGACGAGCGCGATCAGCGCCGTGCTCGACGTGAGCGCCGAGCCGGCGGCGCCGGTCACGGTGACGGTCGAGGGGCCCGGCGGCACCTTCGAGGTCCCCGTGGCGCAGGACGCGACGCGCGTCCCGATCGTCGGCATGCGCGCCGAGGCGGACTACACGGTCACGGTGTCCGCCGGCGACGCGGTGGAGTCGCTCGAGTGGACCACGGGATCGTTGCCGGCGGAGATGCCGGCGGTGGCGCTCGAGTCGGCGTCGCCCGACGCGGTGCAGGAGGGCGTGACCGTCTTCAGCGCGTTCGGGTGGGACCCGGTGCCCGAGGGTCAGCCGGCGCCGGACGCCGGCTGGATCATCGCGACCGACGAGGAGGGCGAGGTCATCTGGTACGTGCGCCTGCGCCACCAGCTGCTCGATGTGGACACCACGCCGCGCGGGACGTTCCTCGTCACCGCCGGCGACACGGTGATCCAGGAGATCGACCTGTTCGGCACGGTGCTGCGCGAGTGGGGCACGCGGGTCGCGACCGAGTATGCGGTCAACGACCTGCAGGGGCGGCCGCTCAGCGGGCCGGACACGGTGCCGATCGCCATCGATAGCGCCCACCACGAGGTGACCGAGCTCCCCAACGGCAACATCATCACCCTCAGCACCGAGGTGCTCGAGCTCGACGACGCCACCGCGCAGCGGCTGTGCCCTGACAACCCCGAGGGTTCGATCGTCGGCGACATCGTCGTCGAGCTGTCACCCGACGGCGACGTCGTGCACGAGTGGAAGCTGTCCGACATCTACGACCCGGCGTCGCATCCCGGGTCGGAGATGTGCATCCAGGGCCAGCTCCTCGCGCCGCCGAACTGGTTCTATCCGGCGTCGTCGCCGACGCGCGACTGGTCGCACGCCAACGCCGTCGAGCTCGTCGAGGAGACCAACATGCTGATCGTCTCCGCGCGGCACTTCGACGGCATCTTCGGCATCCGCTACGAGGACGACGACGAGGGACCGGCGGGCGAGCTGCTGTGGTCGTTCGGCGCGCGCGGCGAGATGGCGCTCGACGGCGAGCCCCCGTACCACCAGCACGCGATGGAGCTCCAGGCGGACGGCACGTCGATCCTCCTGTACGACAACGGCAACTTCCGTCCCGGCTCGGTGTCGGCCCAGGGCTCGGAGCCGAACTACAGCCGGGCCGTGCTCTACGACGTCGACGTCGAGGCCAACGAGGCCACGCAGGTGTGGGAGCACCGCGACACGTGGGCCGACGGGCGGCCGATCTACACGCCGTTCCTCGGCGACGTCGACCGGCTCGGCAACGGCAACGTGCTCGTCACCCACGGCGGCGGATCGACGGCCCAGGGCGCCTTCCAGGCCAACATCGTCGAGGTCCTCCCCGGCGCCGCCGCCGACGGCTCCGAGAACGAGGTCGTGTGGTCGCTGCTCGTCGGCAGCGGCGACCCGTCACCGGTCCCTGGCGTCCCGACGGGGTGGAGCGTCTACCGCGCCGAGCGGCTCGCCTCGCTCTACTTCGGCTCCTAGGTCACGAGCTTTGTCGCGCTGCCGTAGCAGGGCTACGTCAGCGCGACAAGGTTCGTGACTCGCGCCAGGCCGCGGCCATGGCAACGCGCTCGACGATGGGCGGGTGCGTGTGGGTGATGCGCTTCCAGAGGGGCGGGTCGATCTCGGCCTTGTTCACCTCGGCGAGCTTGCGGAAGGCGGCGGTGAAGGCGTCGGGGTCCTGGAGCAGGTCGAGCGCGTAGATGTCGGCGGCGCGCTCGTCGGCGCGGGACAGCCAGGTGACGACGAGCGTCGTGAGCATCGAGCCGACGTTGAACACGACGAGGAACAGCGGCACCGCCGCCGGCTGCTCGATCGAGGTCACGCCGGCGACCTCGAGCAGCCAGTCCCACTCGAACGCCAGCGCGGCGACGACCAGCCCGAGGCCCTGGGCGGCGACGACGACCGGGATGCGACGGCGCACGTGCTTGAACCGCCAGTGCCCGAGCTCGTGGCCGACGATCTGCTCGAGCAGCTCGGCGGGCCAGTCGAGGAGCGTGTCGAACACGACGACCCGGCGGGTCTTGCCCAAGCCGGCCACGTGGGCGTTGATCGCCCGCGAGCGGCGTGACGCGTCGGCGACCAGCACCTCGTCGACGTCGAGCTCGGCGACCGCGGCGACGTCGAGCAGGCGCTTCCGCAGCTCGCCGTCCTCCATCGGCGTGTACTTGTTGAACATCGGCGCGATGACGACCGGATAGAGCGTTCCGAGGAGCGCGGTGAACGCCGCGAACACGAGCCATCCCCAGAGCCACCACAGGTCGGTCGAGCGGACGAGCACCCACAGCGGCGTGAGGACGAGCAGCAGCGTGACCACGCCGATCAGCAGGTTCTTGGCGACGTCACCGGCGAACCGCGCCGGCGTCTGCGTGCTCATGTCGAAGCGCTTCTCCCACACCAGCTCGCGCCACCCGTCGAACCACCAGCTCACGATCGCCTCGCAACCGACGAAGGCGACGAGGACGGGCACGAGCTGCAGCCACCAGCCCGACCCCGAGAGGTCGAGCGCGTCGATCACACGCGGGCCGGCGTCGCCGACCACGAACGCGATCGCCACCGCGGTCGAGAACGCGGTGGCCACG
>Ga0196963_10001729_pt1 | contig 14131 bp, 14 predicted proteins | sample S1_5metaG_FD_148600 | JGI IMG/M metagenome (GOLD analysis project Ga0196963, IMG submission 148600) | Soil microbial communities from Anza Borrego desert, Southern California, United States - S1_5 | ecosystem: Environmental > Terrestrial > Soil > Desert | place: USA: California | collected... | reverse complement strand
GAGCAGTTGATGGCATTAAGATCACTCAAATGTTGAAAGCTGACCCCCAAACCGCTCATCTGCCTATTATCCTGGTGACGGCTCACGCTATGGAGGGCGATCGCGAAAACTTTCTCAAACAAAGCGGCGCGAATGACTACATCTCCAAACCAGTCATTGATCATCAACAATTTGTGGCTCAAATTCTGGCACTGCTGCCCAAAGAATAAAATCATTGTCAATAAACACCCACAGGGTGGTTCTTAACGTTGCCAATAGCGGCATTTTTCTCTAATCCGCTGAGGGAGTTGGTTCGTTTCACTACACCTCAGCGGCAGGATAGTCTCCTTACAGGTGTGTTTTTTTACATTTAAGCCTTGATCAGGAACCAGGAATATAAGGGGACAAGGAGGCAAATTTTTCTAAACTGAAAATCTGCAACTTCAAGGCTGATTAGCTCATCACCTTATGATAGGTACATATGTACTACTTTATTGAAATTTAATCAAGAAACTGAATTAGGGATTAGGGATTGGGTAAAATCCTAACTCAATCAGCCTGCGTTAAGTTTGTAATTATGTAAGTTCTGACCTATCAATCCCTCAAAACTTAAGCGGTTCTCTCCATCTCTACTGCGGAACCACTTCTGGTTGGGCAGGTTCTCCTTGACTATTGGCAACCGTTTCCTTGATTCTGGGGGTTTCTAAGAACTTTTGTGTTTCTTTGAGCAAGCGATTGCCCCAGAGATTTTCTTCCAAAAATTTCAGGTCAGCATAGCGACTATCTAATTTAATCGCTGCCTCTCCTAGTGCCAAACCTTGTTCCTTATCCCCTTTAGCATACAGCGCTACAGCCGTTGCCAGTCGGGGTTCAGCAGCTTTGTCATCAAGAGAACTTGCATTCCGCCAGTATTGGATCGCCCCATTTACATCTCCCGTTTCATATTTCACTAGCCCAATATTATTAATCGCAGGCCAGAATTTAGCGTCCTTATTAACAGCTTTTTGGTATTGGGCGATCGCCTGTGGAAATTGATTGAGTTTGTAGTAGGCATTGCCTAAATCAAACAACGCTTCTGGAACGTCTGGTTTGAGCTTTAACCCAGTTTGCAGATCTGCAACCGCTGCTGAATACTGACCTTTCTGAAACCGTGCCGATCCCAAGGAAAATAGAATAGAAGCCTCTTTGGGCGCAAGCGATCGCGCTGTTTGCAAAGCCTCAATTCCCTGGTCTAACTTCTCGGTTTGGATATACAAACTTCCCAAGAGAAACCAAGTTTGAAAACTTTTAGGTGCCAGTTGCGTCGCCAACTGTGCCCTTTGCATCGCCAGTTCATACTGCTGGAATCGGGCTAGCTGAACCGCATCCTGAGTCAGGCTCAAACCCTGCTGTTCCAGTTCTTTGGCATCCATTTGCAGTGTATAAGGCAAGAGTGCCTGGCTCTGAGCTGGTAGAGCAACACTCCATAAACTCAAGAGAGCAAAAATAGAGAATAAAGGAATATGCTTGGGCACGGTGCAGCCTCGAAAGAATAGTAACAAGAAATCTTCAGCTACGTTAACGCATCATCGATTCATCGTGGCAGAAATCTGAGCCAAAAACCAGCCTGTAAGAGAGTCAGGTTCTGGGTTTTGTGGCGGGTTTTAGCCAGAAATCTACTCTCTATGAGGAGCGATCGCATCCTTCCTAGCCCAAGGTTTGACAACTTGATGATTTTCAACCTATATTTAGTTAGCCGGCTAACTAAATATAGTGTGTCAAAGTTACTGGTTAAGACATTCTTTTTAATCCCGTTAAATGTCATCGGCTGCGGTTCCTAGGCAAACTCAACGTAACTAATGTCTCAAAAACCCCTACCAGAAACTGTTAGTTATCTACTTGCACAAATTTGCCACTCTCATCGGGGTTATGCCAGCATTTTACTAGCTGAGCTAGGTCTGCATGTGGGGCAAGAAATGCTGCTATTGCACCTTTGGCAAGAGGATGGCTTAACCTTATCGCAACTAGCCGAACGACTAGCTGTTAAACCCCCAACGGTTACCAAGATGCTGGAGCGGATGCAGAAAGCTGGATTTGTAGAGTGCCGCAAAGATGCTCAAGATCAACGAGTTTCACGGGTTTACCTATCACAACTAGGAAAAGATTTGCAAACCCCAGTTGAGCGGGTATGGGATGTCTTAGAAGAACGGACTCTGACAAATTTAACCCTAGAAGAACGTCTTCTCCTGCGTCGCCTACTGCTACAGGTACATGCTAATCTGACGACGATTTAGATAAAACTATAGGTTTAAAAGTATAGTTAGACGGCTAAACTAATTCCGAGATAACTTTGCACAATTTTTCCTTAATAAGGAGTTGCTCATGACCGATACACCCAAGATTCTGGCATTTGCTGGGAGTACCCGCGAAGCCTCATTAAACAAGCAGTTAGTAAAAATTGCTGCCAATGGAGCGAGAGTAGCCGGGGCTGAAGTCACCTACATTGACTTGCGCGATTTTCCGCTGCCCTTGTATGACGAAGACTTAGAAGCTAAAGAAGGAATTCCGGAAAATGCCCGTAAGTTAAAGCAACTAATGCGGGAACATCAAGGGCTGCTGATTGCTTCGCCTGAGTACAACAGCTCGCTGTCGGCTGTGCTAAAAAATGCAATTGACTGGATTTCACGCCCAGAACCGAATGAACCCTTCTTAGCGTGTTTTGTGGACAAGGTAGCCGTAATTATGAGTACCTCACCCGGCGGTTTGGGGGGTTTACGCGGCTTAGTGCATTTAAGGTCAATTTTAGGGAATATCAAAGTGATAGTGCTGCCTGATCAGATTGCCGTACCAGGCGCTATGCAAGCATTTAATGCCGATGGAACTTTACAAGATGCTAAGCAACAAGCAGCCGTTGAGCAGCTAGGTAGTCAGTTAGCGGGCGTCCTGAAAAAGTTGGTGGCGTAACCGTTTAACAACCTTCCCACAAAAGAGCAGGAATTTTAGGGGAGTGCTTCATCGCCCATTAAACAAAAGGGTAGAACTATGAATCAATCTGCAACGTCAAGCCTGATGCTCAAGTTAGTTTTGCTTTTAGCCAGTAGCATGACGGTCATGGCAGGAGCTACGATCGCCCCTTCATTGCCAGAAATGCTACGCGCCTTTAGCAACAGTGCTAATGCAGCCTTCTTAGTTCCTCTGGTTTTAACCGTTCCTGCTCTCTTTATTGCCTTATGCGCTTCGGCTGCGGGATTAGCTATTGATCGCTGGGGTCGCAAAAAGCTTTTACTGATCTCCATTGGTTTATATGGACTCGCTGGCGCTTCCGGGTTTTTCCTAGATTCGCTGTATGCCATCTTGATGGGGCGGGCAGTTTTAGGCATTGCCGTTGCCGGAATTATGACCACCTGCACCACCCTAATTGCAGACTACTTCATCGGCGAACAGCGGTATCAGTTCATGGGTATCCAAGCCGCATTTATGTCATTTGGAGGCGTTATCTTTTTGACGTTAGGCGGTTTCTTAGCAGAGATCAGTTGGCGATCGCCTTTTTTAATTTATTTATTTGCCTTTGTGATCCTGCCTTTAGCCGCTTACGCAATCATTGAACCAACCAAGAGCAGCGATCGCACCAATCATCCCCTTTCAGAAGAAACCGTCAAGATGCCCATGAAGGGAGTTTGGCTACTCTATGGCATCGCCTTTATCGGCATGGCAATTTTTTATATGATTCCGGTTAGGCTACCGTTTTTATTGTCTCAGTTACAGTTAGGCAGCTCAAAAGAAGCCGGGATAGCGATCGCTTGCACTACCTTAGTAAGCGGCATTACTGCCACCCAATTTCAACGGGTGAGAGCCAGATTTAATTTTTCCATCATCACCGCCTTGATATTTCTGTTTATGGGCGTTGGTTATGGCGTGATTTCCGTATCTAACACTTATCAACAGGTCTTACTCGGCTTAATTATCAGTGGTATGGGACTCGGCTTATTAATGCCCCATCTCAACGTCGCCTTAGTGGAATTAGTCCCTGTGAACTTACGTGGTCAGGCTGTGGGAGGACTCACCACCACCTTGTTTTTGGGTCAGTTTTTATCACCTGTGCTGACGCAACCATTGAGCCAAGCAACCAGCCTCAGCGTATCTTATGGAATTGTCGGCGGTCTGATGTTAGTAGGAGCGCTGATTTTTGGCTGGACTGGGTTAAGACCCACCCCGAAATTACCCTAGAGCTCTCAGTCGGTTTCCCCACCTCAAGCTGTTCCGGCAAGCTTGTTAAAATCAATTGAGAGCCAATAACTTTCATAAGTTAGGTTAAGAGGTTTTCCTCATTCCCATAACTCACCTTAATCTCGGATACAGTTCGCTCACCTCAGATGCCATGCCTTTAACGCTCATCCAGTTATTTTTCTCAACCAACGCCTAACAGCTACTGATGAAACTTCCCCTGATTGGCAAAGTTAAAAGACCTTCGGTGTGGGTATTGAGCCTGCTGGCGACTGGCGTGGTGGTTGCCTCCAGTGGTGCTTATATTGTCAGGCAACAGGCATCTCCAAAAGCTGATATTGATCAACTCACTCTCCCCGTCAAAGCAGAAAATATTCGGGTCAGAATCTCAGCTAGTGGAACGATCGTTCCCTTACAGAGTGTTAACCTGAGTCCCAAAACCTCAGGGCGTCTGTTGAAGCTCTTCGTTGAACAAGGACAACGAGTTGAGCAAGGACAAAAAATTGCCTTGATGGAAAATCAAGAGATTCAAGCGCAGTTCTTACAAGCGAAAGCCAATGTACAGCAAGCCCAAGCGCGGCTAGCAGAAGCCCAAGCTGGGAGTCGTCCCGAAGAAATTGCCCAAGCACAAGCCCGTTTAGAGCAAGCTCAATCCCGTCTGGCACAAGCCCAAGCTGGAAGCCGTCCCGAAGAAATTGCCCAAGCCCAAGCCCGTTTAGAGCAAGCTCAATCCCGTCTGGCACAAGCCCAAGCTAATCGCCCTAAAGAAATTCAGCAGGCTGAATCTCAACTTGAGGCAGCTAAAGCACGCGCTGATTTGGGTAAAGAACGGCTGCGCCGCTACCGGGATTTGCAGCAAAAAGGAGCTATTTCTCAAGACCGACTCGACGAGGTAGAAACAGAAAACCGAACGGCTCAAGCCAGCCAGGAAGAAGCCCAACGCCGATTGGATCAAGTCAGAAATAGTCAGCCCCAAGAAGTAGCTCAGCAGGAAGCTTTAGTTACAGAAGCACGGCAAGCTTTAATCCAACTGAAGAAAGGTACCCGTTCGGAAGAAGTTGAGCAGCGAAAGGCTGATGTAACCGAAGTCAAGTTTGCCTTGCAGCAGCTACGAAATGGCAAGCGCCCAGAAGAAATTGCTGGATTAAAAGCGGCTGTAGAATCTGCCAAAGCGCAGTTAATGGCAGTGCAAATCCAGTTACAAGATACGGAAATTCGGGCACCTTTTTCTGGGATTATCACCCAGAAGTATGCAACGGAAGGGGCTTTTGTCACACCAACAACCTCAGCCTCTAGCACCGCATCAGCCACCTCGACTTCAATTGTTGCCTTAGCAAAGGATTTAGAAATTAAAGCGAAAGTCCCAGAAGTGGATATTGGACAACTTAAAGAAGGACAACTGGTTGAGATTGTGGCAGATGCTTATCCTGACCAGGTTTTTAAAGGAACAGTGCGGTTGGTATCCCCGGAAGCAGTCATCGAGCAGAATGTCACTTCTTTTGAGGTGCGAGTGGCAATTGATACGGGTAAAGAACAGCTGCGTTCAGGGATGAACGTTGATTTAACGTTTTTGGGTGAACAGGTGCCCAATGCTTTGATGGTGCCAACGGTGGCAATTGTCACTGAGAAAGGACAAACGGGAGTCATGATACCTGATGCTAAGAATCAACCTCAGTTTAAGCAGGTAACCATTGGCTCATCCATTCAAGACCAAACCCAGATTTTAGAAGGGGTGAAAGAGGGCGATCGCGTCTTTATTGACCTGCCCAAAGATCGTAAGTTTAACAGCGACAAGGATTAATCTTAGGAGTTACGCATTTTTCCGAAAGCCTCAAGATCTTAGGGACTGGGTAACCCTGGCTCTATAAGCAATTCTTGAGTAGACCTCTTGCAAAAGTCGATAAAATCTTTTATTCCATCTGCGTTCATCTGCGTTTATCTGCTTTCATCTGCGTTCTAAAAAAAACAAATTAGGATTTTTGCAAGAGGTCTAGTTTCTAACTTTTCTAACTGCGTAATATCAATTCTCTTAAAGTAAGCGACAGATAAGCAACGCAAAGACAATTACTCAGTAGAACATCTGCTTGCCTACGGCATACGCTACGTGCTCCATCTGCGTTCAAATCTCAGGACTTGATTTTGGTGAGCAAGTCTCATGTGTCACCAAATTTTAGAGAATTAGTATAACTCCTGAATCTTCAGCTAGAGTCACCAGAAAAGGGCCTAGAAGCAAGAAAATTCGCACTCGACCTTAAGGGGCTAAAGTCTTGACAAAGGCTGCGGTAGCGGCAACAAACTCAGCGGTTGATTCGTAAGGTAAAACGTTACGCCCGGAAATCGTCACCCCCCGACCATTCGGTAGACAGTTGAGGTAGTGAGTTAATCGTTGTTCGGGAGTTTCTCCTTCCCCAGTACGACCAATATTAGAGGCGGCTTCCCCCATGACGACCAAAGTTGGTTGAGTAATTTTGGCGATCGCATCCTCATAATTCTCTCGCCAAAACCCCGCCAAAAAGGAAAACACAGCATAGCGGCTATCCATATTTTCTGCCCCCTGCTTCAGGGTTTCTAGCCACTCCTCATCCACCGCTTGCGCCTCTGCAAACAGCCGTTTTTTAGAAAAGGAACGCAAAAACTCCTCTCGCCGTGCATAGCGATAAAAGGCGATGCCCAAGGGGGAATCAAAGAAAAGATTCCATTGCAAGCGTTGCCGCCATTCCGGTGTTTTTGAGGTGATTAATGGCCATGAAGGAGGGCCACTCAACACTAAGCCACGAATCCAGTGAGATTCAGTTTGCTGTAATAGAGCGATCGCAACCGGTAATAAAGCACCTTGCACCCCTAAGATTACAGGCTTCTGGACAACCGTTTGCAAAAAGTGTTGCAACTGTTCCGCCCAATCTTTAGGAGTATAGGCAACACGCGGCAGATCACACTCCCCACATCCCAAGAGATCAGGGTTATAAATCGGATTTCGACAACCCACCCGATACCATTCATCGCAGAATCGTTGCCAAAAGTGTCGCGATAACCCCACCCCAATTGGCTGTACTAGCAGCAGCGGAATCCCATCATTATCAGTTGCATGTTCTGGCTGACGGACTTCGTAGGCACAGCGATAATTCTTCCAAGTATAAAACTGTGCCGGAGGAAGAGTCTGATTCTCAGCAGTTTGTAAATGAGGTGGCACTGACTGTCTGCTCACTTTGGTCATATCCAATCGGGTTCTTTGTCCAAAAATGTTGCAGGGATGCTCCCACTATAGCGACGAAGCTCCAGCTTGCGCCTATGCACGTCATTCAGTGGGAGCAGTTTAAACGAATAAATCTAAGGGCAAATGACCATACATTTCATTAATTCCCCCATCATAAGCAGACTGGCAGGACACTAACACACCGCGATACTTGCCTACATAGGAATCGAGATAACACAATCCAGTCTTGGGATTAAATTTGATGTAAACGGCATCTTTAGTGGCAGGACTTTCTAGGTTTACTTCATATCCCAAAGCTTGTGAATAGGTTTCTAGGGCTAACAAACCCTGCTCAACCGTATCCGCGCAAATCCCTAAGATTTGGTAGTCTGACAAGCGGGTAAGTAGTAGAAGCGCCTGACGAATTAAAGCTTTCTCCTCGGCAGAGTCTACAGTCTTTGTATCTTTGCAATTAAAAGGAGCAAGGATTCTTTGAGCGGCTTCAACAGTGAGATGGGTTGAGTTTTGTGTAGACATGAATTTTGATAAAACTGATTCAACAGCGATAGGTGCAATCACACCGCTTAGGGCGAAGTGCACTCTCGAATTTTAAGGGCGCGATCGCCAATTTCACTAGTCAGAATTGATACACTCAGGAATAAAATAGACTTTTACTGAGCGAAAAGTAATTCAGAATCCATAAATAGGCATCTTAAACCCAAGAATTCAGCATGAATTCTTGGCAAATAATGTGGCAGCCAAGAGAGTGTCACGCTCTGTTCGACAAACGCTTTAATCTCTATTACAACAGTAAATAGAGCATTTAATTTTCTACTCCCTACAGAGCACAAATCTAGGGAAGTCGTGAGGGTATACCAATGTTGTGGTTTAAACGTTTTGGTCTTCTAGCGTTGGTAACAGCCCTAAGCACCACCTCAGTTGTAGCAGAGGAAGCAAATTTTCAGACCTTGACCTTATCACCGGGTTTTAAAAGCTCAACCGGAGTTACCTCTGGGTATACTAGCGGATCTTTTTCCCTTTCAGCCATAGCTAACCGCGATCGCTACAAAAATCCCTGTATTGGTTTTGGTTCTCCCAAACCTGATCACACCATAGTCTTAGAACGAGACTTTCCTCGGCTAACTGTCCAAGTAGACAGTCGGGGCAAAGATACAACGCTCGTGATTCAAGGACCAGATGGTACCATGCGTTGTGGTGATGATACAGGCCGCAGAAAAGATGCAAGTTTTCAAGACCAAAATTGGAAAGCTGGTCGATACAACATCTGGATTGGTTCCATAGAAGCTGGAAAAACCTGGAATTACAGACTTTCAGTCAAAGAGTAAATCCCAGCAACCTGCGACAATAGATCCAGTTAAATTAATTTCCTCTCTAGCTCTCTCTACCACTAGAAAAGCCCTAGGAACGGTAAGATCATGAGAGCTTTGTGTTGCAAAAAGTGGTAACCCCTCGTGCTATCTACTTTGCTAGCTGACTTCCGTATTATCTTTGAGCGTGACCCCGCTGCCCGTAATTGGCTAGAGGTTTTATTTTGCTATCCGGGATTACAGGCGCTGATATTTCATCGCTTTGCCCACTGGCTCAATCTCTTGGGAATTCCTTTCATTCCTCGGTTGATTTCCCATATCGCTCGCTTTTTGACGGGCATTGAAATTCACCCAGGTGCTGTAATTGGGCGGAGTGTTTTCATCGACCACGGAATGGGAGTTGTAATTGGGGAAACTGCCATTGTGGGAGATTACGCCCTGATTTACCAAGGAGTGACGCTAGGCGGGACTGGCAAAGAAAGCGGCAAACGTCACCCAACATTGGGGGAAAATGTAGTCGTTGGCGCTGGTTCCAAAGTGCTGGGTAATATCCAGGTCGGCAATAATGTCCGTATTGGGGCTGGCTCTGTTGTGTTACGAGACGTGCCCTCAGATTGTACGGTGGTTGGGATTCCCGGCAGGATTATCTATCGTTCTGGCGTGCGTGTGAATCCGTTGGAACATGGAAGTTTGCCTGACTCAGAAGCTGCGGTAATTCGTGCGCTCGTAGACCGCATTGAATCCCTAGAACAGCAGGTTCAAGAGCTACAAAGCCAACCAGCCGTGATGACATTACCTGGGCATTCATCGGCTCCTAACCTTGATTCTTGCAAGGTTCCCGTGACGGCTGCTCCGAGTTGCCGCCTCAATGATGGGTTAATTCGGCAGTTCTTTGATGGTTCAGGTATCTAAAAAGAATGCACACCTTGTAGAGACTTTTGCCGGAACGTCTCTACAAACTTTTATTTAACAGGGTGGTCGTTAATTAACCTGATTTCACATTAATTCAGTTAATTGAATTCAATCTGACCACTCCCCGGATGCTAGGGATTGATAGCTTGTGTAGACCAAATTTGACTACTATCAAGATGGTAGAGACAACGATTTTGTGGGTTTCCTCGCAACTCTAAGTGATCGACTTGCACAGGTTCTAGGAGCAGCAGGCAAAAATTTAGCAGGGGTGTCACGGGATTTGGCAGGGGTGGTGAAAAAGCAGTAGCATCCGCTCTAGTTTCACTCGGATGAGGCCAAGCGAACTGTAAACGAGCCGCATCAGAAAGTGATTGCCACAATTGCTCACGAGCGTGTTGAAGGGTTGGGTTAGGATGATGATCTGAGACTAAGATTAACTGACCAGCGATGCGGAATTGTTCACGAGTCTCAGGAAAGTACCAGCAAGCTTCTCCCCAAGGCTGCTGCTCTATTTGGTCTACCTTGTCACTGCGGGAATCTGTGACAAATTGAAGTTGATTAGTATTTGCCAGAAAGTTCCGAAAGACAACAGTGCGATTAGCAGGTCGTCCGTCAGTCCGCACAGTCGCCAATTGTAGATAACGAGTATAAATTAGGTGAGAATTGCGGTCGAGCGCCTGAGTTAGTAACGATCGCCAGGGTGCAAGAGCCATTTGATTTTAAATGCCAGACTATAATTATTTATCCACGTGCTTTAGTTAGCACGACTTAAACGAAAGAAAAAGGTCTATAGAAGTAGAATTTTTTGCCTACATCTACATAGGCTATATTATTAAAATTCCTTTAGCTGAAAACTTCAAAGATTTCCCCGCATTGCTTGCTCCCGTTCAATCGCTTCAAACAAAGATTTGAAGTTACCTTCGCCGAAGCCTTGCGCTCCATGCCGTTCGATTACCTCAAAAAACAGAGTTGGGCGATCTTGAACGGGTTGGGTAAAAATTTGAAGTAAATATCCGTCTTCATCCCGATCTACCAAGATTCCTAGTTCTGCTAACTTTTTGATTGGTTCATCAATTTTTCCGATCCGTGCTGCCAATTCGTCGTAATAATTTCTCGGTATGCGAAGAAATTCGACTCCCCTTTCCCGCATCTGAGAAACTGTTTTGATAATGTTATTGGTTCGGCAAGCGATGTGCTGCACTCCTGGGCCGTGATTGTATTCTAAGTACTCTGCAATTTGCGATTTTCGTTTGCTTTTGGCTGGTTCGTTAATGGGCATTTTGATCTTACCAGTACTGTCTTGCATCACTTTGGATATCAAAGCCGAGTACTCTGTAGAAATCATCTGGTCGTCAAAATGTCTCAAGAGGCTGAAACCCATCGTATCCGTGAAAAATTGTACCCATCGCTCTATTTCTCCCAACTCGACATTGCCAACAACATGGTCGATGTTGAGCAGTCCGACTCCTTTGTTATTGCCTATGTCTGAGGGCAGGCTATCACTATATCTGGGTAAGAAACCAGGAGCAAATACACCTCGATAATCGCTTCGTTCGACAAATTTGATTAATGTATCGCCAAAACCTTGAATGGCGGCGTAGCGTAAGATTCCGTAGCCATCCTCTTTTTCTGTAGGTGCGATCGCGCTGACTGCACCTCTAGCTGTTGTCTCCTTATACGCACTGACGGTATCTGGAACTTCCAAGGCTATAATGCCAACTCCATCACCATGCTTCAGCGCACTTTGGCAAATCGGGTGATTGGGACTTAATCCCGTGCTTAAAACAAACCGAATATCCCCTTGTTCTACTACATAAGAAGCAACTTCCCGGCTACCCGTTTCTAAACCTCGATATGCCGTAATTGTGAAACCAAAGAACTTGGAATAAAACAGTGCTGCCTGTTTAGCATTTCCCACATAGAACTCTAGGTGATCAAAGTTATTTAGGGGACAAAAATCACTCATTGGAACTCATTGTTGAGAGGGGACAGCCATAGCAGTGGATTAATAACTTCTAAACATAGATAATCTACCTTTAGGTTGTCAATCTCATAAATTAATTGCTGAATCTCTGCTAGATTTTTCCTACTTTTTATAGCAGTAGTTATGACGATATGTTGGAAAAATCTAAATAGCAACAAGCTTCAGACAGAGGCTTACCTTTTTTAATACCCTTATTTTTTGCTTACAGCCTTTTTCTCAAATCGCCAAAAAGAGTTTCGATAAGGGCGATGCTTATGGGGTTTTATTTCCTGGGTTACACCAGCGGTCAATGCCAACTACCCTTGGGATTAAACCAGCATAATCCCAGAATTAAAACTTAATTAGTTCAGTTAACTCAATTAAGAGAACACTTACCTCTGAATTCTCAATAACAAGCGATCGCCCTATGTCAGAAAGTTAGGCGATCGCTTTCTTTGCTTAATTCTAAAACCTTTTATCAAGGTGAAAACTTAAGGAGTAATGTAGCTATCTGAAACCTCTCTCTTTAACCAATCGCGACCAACTTTGATGGTGACATCCGAGTAAAGACTTCCCGAAGTCTCAACCCGTATATCTCCAATTCCTAAAGCTCGGTAAATCGCTCTAGCACTTTCATCATCACCTTGCTGCGCTACAATGTGCGTTACCCGCAAGGGTTCTACTAAAGGAGCGTCAACCGAAACGTTTTGGTAGCCAGCACGCCGAAGTGAATCGATTAACAGGGGAACGGCTCTCGGATCATTGCTACCATCTTGAATAGCTACGCGAATTCGAGATGGGTCAAGCCTCTCGCGATCGCCATAGCCTTGGTCAAAGTATTTCGCTACCATTGATTGAATTCGGCGTTGACTGGGCAACCAGTAGCTAACAGAGCGATGACCGTCTCCATTAAAATCTCCTGGTAGCATCAACATTTGTACACGCGATCGCTCAGTCTGCACAGAAAAGCCAACTAAAGCCAGTAACTCTTCTACACTTAAGTTCGTATCAATGTGTGATTGAATTACCGAAAGGATTTTAGGAGTTCTGGCGACAGTAGTAGGATTCAGTGCCTGTTCCATCAGCGCCTTCATTACCATTTGCTGCCGCTGAATGCGACCAATATCCCCATTTTTGTCATAGCGGAAACGCAGCAGTTGTAGCGCCTGATCTCCATTGAGATGCTGTTTCCCCTGCTTGAGGTTGATAAACAGGTGCTGAGCTTCATCTGTATACTTCATATCCTGGGGAACATAGACAGTGACACCCCCCAAGGCATCCACCAGCTTTTCCACACCTTGAACGTTCAACCGCACATAGCGATCAATCCCCACTCCATCTAGTAATTGGCTAACCGCCTTTGCTGTTAATGCTGGCCCGCCCTCAATATTAGTTTCATTAATCTTCATGGCGCGGGATCTATTCAGCAAAATGCGAGTATCTCGCGGAATCGAGAGAACAACAATTTTTTTTGTCTCTGGATTAAACCGCAGCAAAAGCATTGTGTCTGCCAGACCCTCAAAAGAATCTACCAGTGCGTCGTAACCTAAGTTTTTTAGCTCAGACGGAGGATTTTTTAGGTCTGAAGCCGTTACCTTGATACCCATCACCAAAATATTGACAGGTCGAGTTACCTCCGGTAGTCGCATACTACTGCGGGAGAAGCTATCGTTCTTGGTAAATACAGCTTCATCCTCTGCACTCAACTTTTGTTGCAGGAGAGGTGTACTAGCAAGGGAGACTGCCAAAAAGGCACCTGCCGTTGCAGACAGCATTGCTACGCCTGTCAAGCCTAGCCAAAGCCACAGCCAACGTCCCTGCTTTGCTTTAACAACAGGCTTTTTCCTAATCGGTTGAACGGGTTTTGGCCTCCGCTGGCCTTGGTCGTAAGTTTTTCGGGCTGGCACTGGATTCCTCACACACAAAAAAGATGAGAATGGCTGATCTTAACGAAGCGTTAATTCGCAAACCACATAAAGTATGCCCTCATAGCTAATTTCAAGTAACAGCATGAGTGTTCCACAAGAACACTCATAGCAGTTTTTCTGCCTCTTCGTTGCAAAATCAGGCAAAGACTGACTGAAGTTTTATACAACCTGATTAGACAAAGCAGATTGAGGTTCTGCATTCCTCGAATTTGGGAATTAGCAAATAGGGGTTGGTTTATGATAAGTGCCTGCGAACTACTCGTTCAGCAAAGCGGCTGATCCCAGGTAAACGCAGTGACTTGCGTTGCCACAATAGCACCATCAACCAAAGATTAACTAGGAAATAACCAGAAGTCAGCAGGCTATTCATAAATAATAAGCGCAGTGTCAACACCTCCGAAACTTGCGCTCCAGTGCCTAGTAATAGGTATGCACAAAGCCAAGCGAGAGCAAGGGTCACAGCTAAGCGACTCACGGCTTGTTGTTCCCGGTTACCCTGACGGCGATAAAGTGTCCACAAGGCGGGAAAAAAGCCAACTACGGGCACTAGATAAAAAAACAGATGTAAGTGCTTGAGGTCTTGATTTTCTAAAGGGTCAAGATTTTCCATAGTTTTTAGGGGTTA
>Ga0196963_10001728_pt1 | contig 14139 bp, 10 predicted proteins | sample S1_5metaG_FD_148600 | JGI IMG/M metagenome (GOLD analysis project Ga0196963, IMG submission 148600) | Soil microbial communities from Anza Borrego desert, Southern California, United States - S1_5 | ecosystem: Environmental > Terrestrial > Soil > Desert | place: USA: California | collected... | reverse complement strand
GAGGTGGATGGCGTTGTTCTGCGCGTCCGCGATGTAGAGGAAACCGTCGTTGCCGAAGGCAAGGCCAACGGGAGCATTCAAGCGGCCTTGAGCAATGGAGCCGGGTTGGCCGTTGCCAGCAATGGTGGTGACTGTCCCGTCGAGGGCGACATGGCGAAGCGAGTGGTTGCCCGTGTCAGCGACCACAAAGCCGGTCGTGACAGTGGAGCCATTTGGAAGACGCAGGCCTGCACTTCCGACAGGAATCGAAACAATGCCTTGCGGGTTGCGGAACAGAGCGCGTTGGCCTCGGCCATCGGCAAAGCCATCCACATCCGTGGAACCGGCAAGCACGCTGAGCGCGCCCGTCTCCGGATTCAGCCGAACGATGCGGTCGTTGGCAGAGTCAGCGACGTAATAGTTGTTCTGCGGATCAACAGCGACGCCGTGCGGCTCGCGAAGATTTTCGCCCAGCACAAGCTCGAGCGATTGAGCCGCGGCTGAAGCGCCCATGAGCAACGCGGCTGTGAAAGCAGTGAGCCGGGCGACGTATGATTTAAAAATGTTACTGCGCACTGGGAATCCTTACTACTCGGTAGAAATGTCCCGGCCCGCTGGCGTTAGCGCCTTCACTAAACTCCAGGAGCGAATTCCTGCCTTCGAAACGAGGCGCGGCAGGCGTCCACTTGATCAAATCTGAGCTGCGTTGAACTTCGTAGCTGCGGCCCCACTCGCCGCCCCAGCGAAGAATGAACTCGCCGTTGGCCACTTGAGCGCGAGCGTTCTGGCGCGTTGGGTCGAAGCCGGCCAAAAACTCCTCGTAATTGCTGAAGCCGTCGGCATCCGAATCGGCGTTGGCGTCCGCAGAGGCGTCTGGCGTTAAGCCGAAGAAATTCGATTTCCAATCTTCTGAAAGGATGTTGGCGACAGGTTGCGCAACGCCGATCGCGAAGGCGCCGCGGATGGATTGGAACGTCAGGTCCGCCAATTGCGAGCCTGAGCGAAGAGCCGCGCCGCCGGAATAATCGAAGGCGACGTCGTAGGTTGCGCCAGTGGCATTGGCTGGAACGGGGACGTTCAAATAGCCGAGAAGGACGCGGCCAGTGAGCGGTTGGGCGAACGCGCCGTTGTTCCAGCCGAGATAAATGTAATTGCGGCGAGGCGCGTCTGGCGTGCCATTGCCGGTGATCGATGGCAGCGGAATGCCAGCGGCAGGCGTGAAGGTGACGTTCTGGCTGATGACCGGGCCGTTCGGGCGCGGTGTGATCGCTGCGGAGAAGAGGAGCCCCGCGATGCCACGTTCGCTCGTGACGGTGACGTAAACTGGGAGCTGAGCGACGGAGCCTGCTGCGGGTGTTTGAATCGGGCCGAGGCTTAATGTCGCGTCCCGCTTCCAAACAACATCCGCGCTGGTGGAAGCGAGGCTGAATGCTTCGATTGGGAAGGAGCTGACATTGGTGCCTTCGGAGCGGCGTGAGCCTTCAAACCAGAAACGAAGGAAGTCGCTTTGATCGATGTCCGCGAAGCGTTGGAAAGCAGTCTCCCAATCGCTGAACAGGAGTTGGCGATTGCCGCCGGCGACCGGCGGTGTGTCCGGGAAGAACGTGTCCATCGTGTCGAACAAATCGCTCACGGAATAAGGGACACGAAGGCGTAGAACGGCGAAGAGAATGGCATCCACGTCGTTGTTGTCGATGCGGCCGTCGCCAAAGTCTCCTGCGTTGTACCAGTAAGCGGGGGACGGATCCGCGACGAGATACTCGCGGTTTTCGACGCGAATGATTTGCTCGCCGATCGCTTGAAGCTGCACAGGCTCCGTCGCGGTGCCGCCGGAGAGGCCTCCGAAGCGGACACGGTAACGGCGGCCTTCAGGAACATTGCCGGGGAGCTGAATGGCGAGCATGCCGACAACACCGAAGTTGTTGACCTGAAAACGGGAATCTGTGGCGGAGTAGCTGACAGCCAGGCGAACGGAGTTGCCGACGACGGTCATCGTCTGAGCGCTCGGCGCGTTGGTGCTGGCGGCGACAATGGGGATGCGCTGGTTGCCGCCCATCGGCAGGGCTTGAACGCTGGTGACACGGACGTCGTTATCGAGCGGGGTCGCATCAACGATGTAACCGAGCGACCGCAGGGAAACGTCGGAGCGGACATTCGCGACGACCGGGAGAATCACAGTTGCGCCTTGGCCACCCACCCACTGGCCGTTGAGGCTGGGAGGCACGCCGATTTCGCCTGCGATCTCGCCTTCGAAGCTGCGGCGAGTACCCGCGGTGACGAGGCTGATGTTGGTGCCGTTCACCGCAATGATGCGGAGGGAGCTGAGATCGATGGTCGGGTTCGTGACGCGAATCTGGGCGCGGCCATTCACGAATCGGACGGAGGCGCTGTTCGTCGTGGGGTCTGAACCATTGAGCGTGTAGAAGAACCTTGTGTTGTTGTCGAAGTCCTCGGCGTTGGTGACCTCCACCGTTACGCCCGCAGGGAAATAGCCGGCGTTAAGATTGAGTTCGGGTTGAGCAAGACGGTTCGTGCCACTGCCGGGGGGAACGGGAATCTGGGCGCAAGCATTGGTCGGGAAATCGAAGCCATCAACGCGGCGGAGAATGTGGTAGAACTGCTCACTGGCGAGCACAACGCCGTTGGTGTCCACAGTGACTCCAAATGGAACGCGCGCTTCGGCTTCGAGCGCGGTGCCGTCACGCCAGCCGAGGAAATCTTCGGGAGGGTTGCCGCCGCCGACCCAATTGGCGGGATTCACGCCGTAAAGAGTGAAGGTATTTCCGTCGCACGCGACGACCCGGACGCGGTGGTTGCCGGTGTCCGCGACGACTACGTTTCCGTTAGGCGCAACGGCCACATGGCCGGGGTTATTAAACTGGGCGAAGGCGCCTGTGCCTTCCTGATAACCGGGGATGCCTTGCAGGCCGGCGAGGAGGAACGGGCCCTGGTTGTCGAGAAGATCGTATTGCCAGAGAACGTGACTGGTGGCGTCGCTGATGACGAGGCGCCGGGGGGTGATGAAGGCCAGACCGCTGACCTGGCCGGGAATGTTGATCGACCCGGCGAAATCGCCATCGACATCGTAGGAGCTGATTCGGCCATTGCTTTCGCCAACCCAGAGAAGGCCGGCGCCGATGGCGAGGGCGCGGGGTTGGAACAGGCCGGTGATGAATGGCGCCGGGCCGGCGTTTCCGAAGCGGTTGAACTTCTCAACCGTGCCGGAATTGAAATTCAAAACGTAGAGGTTGTTGGCGTTGTCCCAAATGAGATCAACAGGCGCGCTCAAGCGCGCGGCCCGGGCGCCTTCTCCGAGGTAAGTCTCAACCAGATTATCCGTCGGGTTGAGCACGCGAATTCGGTTGTTGCCGCGATCGGCGATGTAGAGGCGATTGTCCAATCCAATGGTCACGCCGGCGGGCGTGTTGAATTGTGAGACAGTGTTGTCGCCGTCCACATAACCAGCGAAGGCGCCGCCGATCGTGAGAACGGAGACATCGCGGCCGGGAAGCTGGGCGCGCGCAGGCAAAGCAGCCAACGCCAGCAGGATTGCTCCTGCGGCCAGCGCGAACACTTGGCTCAGCATAGGTCTGACGCGTTTCACAAAGGCCTTTCGGTTAAGGCGTTGCCTCTTTCTTCTTCCGCCACTGCTTGGGCTTGCCGCTATCCCAGGCGGAGGTTTCTTCCTCCGGCAGGATGACGGGCTTTTGCTGCAAAAATTCCGTGCTCGTGACGTGGAAATCCCCGTCCTCGATGATCGTGGGCGTGATAAAAACGATCAGGTTGAGCTTGCGCTTGCTCTTGCTGTCCCGGCGGAAAGCACGTCCGATGCCGGGAATGTCCCCAAGTAGAGGAACTTTGGTGTAATCGCGTGTGGAGGAGTCGCTGGTGAGACCGCCCATCACCAACGTGTGGCCACTTGGGATGTTCACTTCGGTCTCGATTTTGCGGATGGCGTAAACATTCGCCTCGTTCACCAGGCCGTTAATGGTTTGCCGATCCTTGGCCACGATATCGGAGACTTCGGGCACGACCTTGAGAGCGACATTGCTGTCAGCAGCAATGCGCGGGGTGACCGTGAGAATGGTGCCGAGGTTGGTGTAAGTGACGCGCGCACCAGCAGGTGAGTTGGCTGAGCCAGGAGTGACTTCAAAGATGGGGAAGGCCCGAGTGACGGCCAGCACCGCTGTTTGGTTATCGAGCATGACGGCGCGTGGCGTTGACACCAAATCGCTCTCGTTATCCGAGTTCAGGAAGGACAGAACAGCGCGCACACCGTCCGCATTCAGGAACGCGGTGTTCGGGTAGAAGCCGCGGGTGGTGTCCATACTGATGCCGCCGATGCCCGCGCCAACGGCGGTATTGAGAATTGTTTGGGCGGAATGACCAGCGCCAGAGCCGCCGGTGGGGCGGCCATTGGGCGTCGTGCCGCCCGTGGTGGTGCCGGGAATCGTCGTCTCAGTTTCGCCAGTGGTCACGCCGTTGCCGAAGCTGATGTTCTGAGCTTGAAGCGTTGGGGACCAATCAATGCCTTTGATCGAGCTGGGGTTGCGGGAGGTTTCGACCAGGCGCGCCTCGATTAGCACTTGCTTGGTGGGGATGTCGATCTGCTCAACCAGATTAGTGATTTGGCCAAGTTCCCGTTGGGTGCTGTAAATAATCAACTGGCCTGTCCTGGCATTGGGTGTGACGCGGCTGCGAGGATCGCCCAAAGTTCCCTGGAGGATGGGAATCATGTTGGTGGGGTTGCTGTATTTGAGCTGAAGCACATGGGTGAACATCGGCTCTTTGGCAGTCGGATCTTTGAAAGTGACTGTGTTCACGCCGGTCCGCTGGTTGGGCATCATCATGAGGCCATGATTCTCAAGGATGGCTTCCATGGCTTGCTGGGCTGTGACATCGCGGAAATCGGCAAGGTTCACGGTGTTCGTGGCGATGCTGGGGATTTCCAGGACATTCGTGCCAACGATGCGGCGGGCGCCGGTGCGAACCTGCGGATCGAACTGGATGCTCATGTTGCTCAGGCGCGCCATCATTTGCAGGGCTTGAATGACTGGCACTTCACCGCCTTGGTCGGCGAGCTGCTGGAGGGTGGTGTTGGCTTCAGGTTCCTGGTCAAGGTCCACCGGGGTGGTTGTCGGGCCAGCGGCGGCGACAGCCTGGGCGATCTGAGAATCGCGTGGGGTGATCACAATGGCGCCAGTGGTGGGGTCTTTAATGAGAACCATGCGGTTCTCAAGGAGCGCGGTGTCGAGGGCCGCAGCGGCAGAGACGTTCTGGGCTGAGAAATTCACGAGGCGACCGGTGACTTCTGTGGCGTTTGGGTCGAGCTGGAATTGGACGCCGGCTTGCTCGGCGAGGACTCCGATCAATTCGCCGAGTGGCACACCGTTGTAGCGGATCTCCGCGACGACTTCCCGCCCGCTGGCCGGGGCAATGTTCGTGGCCATCACGAAGGATGGAACGCGCGGCACATTGTTCGTGGCGGCAGCGACGGGAGGCTGGGCTGGCGGAGTTGGGGCCGCTGGCGCTGGCGCTTGCGCGCGCGACGCTATGAGGGCTGTCGCCAACCCCAGAACCCACAGGCACAGTTTCGTTCTCATATTCCTAATTCCGCTGGGAAATATCATCGGTTGCTCCTTCGGGGCGCTGGGAGGGTGACTTCACGATCTCCCTGGCCCTCGACCCGCACGGTCACTGAATCATCCGCAATGCGCACACAGAAAACTTTCCATCGCTGGCCATTGGCCAACGTGACCATGGCCGAGCGGCCTGGCTCAAGCACCTGGTCATTGATCAAAGCGACGCGGCGAGCACCGCTGCCGAGAATTTGCTGCACGAGCAAGGCGGTGGCCGGTGTGGCCGGGGCCGCAGTTGGCTGTGCGCCTTGAGCGCTGCTCTGGCTGCCGCTCGCAGCCTGGGGAGGAGCCTTCTTCGCTTTGGGGAAAAATGGATCTGGAACGATGTCGCTGTCCGCCACGAAGACAGAGCTGGTGGCGAGGGCCGCAGCGGCGGTGTTCACGGAAACGGGCTGGGGAGCGGCAGCCGCGGCTGCATTGCCGCTCTTCTTCGCGGGAGCGGCGGCGGCATCAGGCTTATCACCGCACCCGGCGATGAATGAGCTGGCGAGGCACAGGCAAACCAGAGCCGCAATGGAAGGGCGAAGGCTCATGGTTTCACGAGTGTCATCACTCGAGTGTCGATGGTGAGGAGGCCTGTTTGCTCCGGAACACTGTTGGTCCGGCTCTCGCCGGGACCGGTGCGCGGGCCGAACGATGTTCGGCTGCTGGCCATCGCGGGTTGGAGCCGGATGTGCGTCAGGCGCATGTATTGATTGGTGTTTTCAAAGTCGGCAACGAAACGGCCAAAATCCTGGTATTTACCCAACGACTTCACGCCGAATGTGGCCGCCTGGAACGGGAACTTCGGAAAGATGCCCACATCAGAAATGATCGCTTCCGGCGTGCTGGTCTCGTAGCTGACGCCCCGCTGCTGCATGAAGGTGATGACGGTGTTGAAAAACCAGCGGTTCCGATCCGCCGGAGCCATGCCGCCTTCTTTGCTTTGGAGGACGCCGCGCGCATCGGCCAAGTCCTGCTCGATGCGGTTGCCGAGGCGCTTGAGACGCTCGGCTTTGTCCACTTTGTCTTTGAGGCCGTCGATCTTGACGGTTAGGTCGTTCAGGGCGGCGCTCTGCGCGCCGATGACGAAGGTGTAGAAGAGGCCCACGACCATAAGGGTCATGATGCCGACGAGCATCACCTTATCCCGTTTGTCTTTGCTCATCTTCATGGCGTGAAGACCCGAGGTTCGAATTGAAGCTCAAGGGTGAAGGGGACGTAAACTTCACCGGGGTTATCCATAGACTCTTCCTTCGGCTTGCCAATCTCGCGGAGGAGAATGCCGCCGCCAGCAGCTTTGCGAAGGCGCTCCTTCAGGTAAGAGCCTTCCGCAAGCGCCTTTGAAAATGCGTCCACTCGGCGAGCCTCACGCGCGTAATCCCGAGCCTTTACGATCACCGTTGTCTCCTCCATGGCTGTAATAGGAGTGATGACTTCGATATTCGCAGTGACAGAGTCGGGCGGGATGTTCGTGACCATGTTCACGAGCTTCATGGTGACGGGAACACGGTTGGTGGTGTAAGGCGCTTTGTTGGTGAGTGCGATGAACTCGTTCGTGATAAGCTGGCCGTAGTTCGGCGCGGGCGGCGCGGAGGCCCAGAATTTCCAGGCGGGAGGCGGCTCGGCGTATGGGAGCTTGAACGTGGCTTTCGTTTTCACCTCGTTGTTCGTGGTGTAACGCATGTCGCCCATGAATTCTTCGATTCGGACCCCTTCGACTTTTTTAACAGCGAGCTGGAGATCGTTAAGGACGTTGCCCCAAAGGAAGCGATTCGTGGCGTAACGCTCGAGGGCTTGGACGCGGAGGAAAGCTTCGTCAGCCAGCGCTTTGTTCATCTTCACTTCGCGGGCTTCTTCATCGAGGCGAGTGAAGTCTGCCTGGTAACGAGCGGCTTCGCTCTTGGCGGCCTGGAGCTTGAAGAACAATCCGACCGACCAGAGGACCGCTACCGCCGCGATAAAACTGCCGACCCAGATGGCGCGCTTCACCGGATCTTTCCGGCGCGCCTCTTCCGCAGCGAGCTGCTCAGCCAATAAATTGATGCGGATAGGCATGGTTAGAGAGCGCCTATCGCGCTGCCGATGGCGATGGCGAGCTGGGGAGCGGCTTGCTCGACTTCGCCGAGCTGCTGCGCAGGCAGCTCAAGGTTCATGGCGCTGGTGGGGTTCCAGGCTTTGCACTGCACCATCAACTCGCTTTGGATCGAATCGACGATGAACTGGGAGCGGGCGGAGCCGCCGCTGATGAAGACCTGGGAAACGGTTTTATCGGATTGATGCTCGAAGAAATCGATGGAAGCGCGCAGCTCACGGCCCAGCGGGATCAGCAGCGCTTGCATGGCCGCTTGAACTTCCTCCGGCAGGCCGAGCTTGATGGATTCGGCTTCGGCGTAGCTGATGCTGAGAGTTTCAGCGAGGGTGTTCGTGAGCTTATCAGCGCCGATGCCGACCAGGCGGTTTAAAGCCAGCTCGCCTTGATTGAGCAGACAAATGCTGGAGTTCCTGAAGCCAATGTCCACCAGAGCCACCACTTCCTTGGCGAAGGCTTCGGGTTGCGCGAGTTCAAAGGCGTTGACGATCCCGGCCTGAGGCGGGGCGACGTGAATGGCGGTTAAACCCGCGGCCTTTGCTGCTGTTGCCAGTTGATCGACCAGATCTTTCTTTGCGCCGCCGACGAGAGTTTTGACCTTGGCGCCGGGCTTGGCTCCGTCCGGCCCAAGAGCATTCAAGTTGAGCAACTGGCAATCGAAAGTGTAACCAGGATACTCCTGCTGCAGGTGGGTCTTGGAATTGAACTTGAGCATCAGCCGCATGTCGTCAGGAGCGACGAGGGGCAAATCGGCCTGGCGCAGGAGGACATCGTTAATGCCCAATGTAAAAGCGGCGAAGCGCGGGGAGCCACCCACTGCGGTGGCAACGGCCTTGATGTGAGCCCCGAGTTGGTCGGCAGTTAAAGCGCTTTCGGAGGGAGGAGTGTCTTGAACGGCGAAGCCGAGGAGATTGAACTTCTCACCACGACGCTGCACCAGGGCGGCTTTGGTCGTCTTTGATCCGAGATCAATCGACAAAATCCGATCCGGCTTGCGCGGTTGTCCGTTCAAAAAAGACAAGGCCATTCGAGTCGCGTCTATAGCTGAGCATTCACCCCCACGGCAAGCCGCAAATAACTGCGCACAAGGACATCAGGGATACCCTGATAGCTCCCTTGCCGTGCCCGAGCGGACCTTAGAGCGACTCCTATGCCAGTTCAGGGGAAAGATGAAATGGCGCCTGCGGCAGTGAGACTTAGGGGTAAGGTTCCCTGCCGCTGGCCCACTTTGGGCGCTTGGCCCCGGCAATCTTTGCCTAACGCAAAAAGGCCCGATGGAGAATCCACCGGGCCTTTCGCAATTTTGATTTGAGGCTCGTTAAACGCGCGCTGCTTTCTCAGGTTTGCGCTTCGGCTCTTCCTTCTGCTTGTAGTCCGCGTAGTAACGGTTCTGGTAATAGTAGTAGGAGTAGTAGTACGAGTCCTTACCTTCGAAATCGATGTCGTTGATGACAACGCCAAGGATCTTGATGCCCGCGTTCTGGATGCGTTGAACGGAACGCTGCGCATGCTGGCGGCGGATCTTGTTGAACTTGTTCACGTAGATCAGGCCGTCCGCCATAGCTGCCGCAATCAAAGGATCGCTCACGGCGGAGATCGGCGGGCAATCCAGCACGATGCGATCGTAACGCTTGCGAGCTTCGGTGAGGAATTCCTGCATGCGCTTCGAGCCGATCAGCTCGGAAGGATTTGTAGGAATCGCCCCGCAGCAGATGACATCCAGGTTCGGAACCTCGGAGTTGTGCAGCACTTCGTCGAATGTGTTCTGGCCGGAGAGGTAGGTGGCCAGACCGACCGGGCTGTGAAGCTGGAAGGCGCGTTGCAACGATGGGCGGCGAAGATCAACGTCCACGAGCAACGTCTTGTGCCCCGCTTGAGCAATGACGATAGCGAGGTTCGAGGAGACCAACGATTTACCTTCGGAAGGAATCGTGCTGCTCATTGCGATGACGTGCAGCTTGTCAGCGTTGTGAGCCAGGGAAACCGTTGCGCGAACCGTGCGGAAGCTCTCGGCCGCATTGGAGTGCGGGTGAGCGTGCGCTTGCAAGCTGCGCTCCACGACGCTGTTCGTCTTGATGTTCGGCACGTAAGCCAAGAACGGCAGGCGGAGGTGGTTCTCGACATCTTCCTGGCTCTTGATGGAGTCATCCAGGTAGCTGACGAAGAATGCCAAACCGACCGCGACGAACATGCCGCCGAGCACGCCGACCAGAATAGTCAGCATCGCGCGAGGCTTGATGAGCTGGGCTGGGAACTCGTCCCGGATACGCATGTTGTTAGAGCCCAGAGAGGCTGTCAGCTGAGTTTCTTTAAAACGGTTTAGCAATGTGGTGTAGAGCGCTTTAGCGTTCTCAGCATCACGCTGGAGCACCTGGTAATCGATGCGCAGCTTGTTGAGTTCGAGCTGCTCGGTTTCCTTCTGCGTGAGCAACGACGTTGCCGCTTCTTTCCGCTTTTGCGCGAATTGAGCAGTGGCGCGGATAGACGCGAGTTGCTTTTCGGATTCGGCCTTAAGATTCCCGCGGAGGGCTGAGAGCTGCTCGCGCGTTTCAATGACCTTCGGCCACTTGTCGCGATAACGCTTCAGGAGTGCAGCCAGGCTGGCGTCCAAAGTGGAGATTTCGGACTTCAACTTGGCAATAGTGGGATTCGCAGCGATGGAGGGAATGCTGTCCAGGGAGGCGCCTGCTTTGAGCATCTTCTCGATCTCAGTAAGTTCGCTCTGGATTTGCGCCGCTTCGATGCTGGCTTTGGTGGCGTCCGCCTGCGCCTGCTGCAAGGACTGCCGGGCGATGTTTTCATCATCCTCGAGCGAGATCTGCTTGTGCTTTGCGCGGTAGGCGTGCAACGCGTGCTCGGCTTTTTCGACGGCGAGACGCTGTTTGTCCACCTCGCGTTTCAGCCAGCTTTCGGCGTTAGTCGCGGTGAACGTCTTTTGATCAATGTTATCAGTGATAAAGAAGGTCGCGAGGGTCTTGGCGATAGCCTCAGCTTGCTTCGGGCTGGAGTGAGCCACGCGGATATCAACCAAACGGCTTAAGCGGATCGGTGCGATGGTGACATCGGCGAGGATAGCGCCTTCCAAGTTGCTGTCCGCACGTTCCGCATACCGATGATCACGATGGAGGCTGAGGTGCTCAGCCACTTTGCGGATGAGCGTGCGGCTCTGGAGGTTCTTATATTGTGTTTGCAGGTAATCCTGCTCCCGGCCGTCCGCGCTGAAGACATCCTGCATGTTGAGGACGTTGGCGGTCTCGCGGTCGATCTGAAGGCGAACGCCCGCCTGGTAGATGCGCTCGGCCCGCACTAGGTAAAGGGCGGAGAGCAGCACGACTGAAAGGAACGCGGTGAGCACGAGCCAACGACGCTCGGAGACCACATGCCAGTAGTGGCGCAGGTTCACCGTGGTCTCCGGAATGGAGGCCGCAGGAGTCGTCTGCGCGTTGTAAGATGGCTGAATAGGGTTATCCATGTTCAAACGAAATCGGGATTAGAGAATGCTCTCGCGGACGTTGATGATGTCGCCTTCCTGCACGTAGATAATTGTGCGGGGATCGGTTTGCTTCTTCAGGTCGTCGATCTTGTAGCTGCGCGTTTGCCCGTTGCGGGTGAACTCGACAGTGCCGCCGGCGCCTTTGGCCAAGCCACCGGCGGCGCTGATCGCGTCAATAATAGTGAGCGAGCGGCCTTCCGCAGGAAGTTCGATCTGGCCCTGTTTGTTGACGGAGCCAGTGACGTTGGCGGTGCGGGTCTGGTACTTCTTAATCGCGACGGTGACCTGCGGGTTAATAATGAAGTCCTTATCGAGAGCGGCGGTGATGATCTGCTCAACCTCGTTCGGGGTTTTTCCTGCCACATGAACGAGATTGAGGAGCGGATAGGAGATCTCGCCTTTGGCGGAAACGCGGACTTCGCGATTGCTCAGCTCCGGCTCGCCGAAGACGTCAATGCGCAGCTCGTCTTGAGCGCGGATCTTGTAATCGGTGGTTTGCCCCTGGCCCTGATTTTGGGCCTGGAGAGTCGGCGCCTGAGCAAGGCTCAATGCGCATAAAAATGCCAAGGCAAGAAACTTCTTCATACGTTAATACCCGATAGCGAGCGTCAAAGTAACCCTGTTTACGTCGTAGTCAATTATCGCAGGGTGAGAACTGTTAAACTTCTCGAATTCGTAACCGAGAAGGACAGAACTCCACCTGGTGAGGTCATACGTCACATTGGCGTATGCCCTGTAAAGGTCGTCACTGCGGTCCACCGGCCCCAAGGCTGATGGTTGCGGCCCTTCGTAAGTGTCTAGGTTGTAGTAAGCTCCGAGAGTCCCCTTCAACCGCCCCTCAGCCCCGATGGCCTGAGTGAACGCCAAGTCTACCACGTCCGCTGCAAATTGCGAACGAACGAATTCAGCCGACACAAACGATTGGCGAGTGTAAGTCAGGCGCAGCACAGACTTCTCAGTGAAGGCGTGCGTAAGGCCAATGGAAACGACAGGAGTGGTTGCGCCACCGATGCCGTCGCCAAACTCGCGCGTTTCATAACCAGCTTTAACTGTGCCACTGAGTTTCTCGGTGAATTCGCCCCGGGCGCCGAGGAAACCGCCGAGGTTCCAGGACCAGGGTGGCTTCAGGCCAGCGGCGTTGGCTCCACGGGCGGTTTGGCCGTAGTACATTTCGCCAAACAAGCTGATGCGGTTGAAGGCTTTCCATGCGAAACCACCACTGCCCATTAAGGTGTTCGAATCGAACAGAGTAGGGTGATCGTAATCGGTTGTATTGTGCAGGCCTTCGACGTAAACGCTCGTCTTCTCGGTGAGATCGTAGCGGAGGGTGTATTCGTCGCGGAAGACAGAGCGATCGACGCGCTGGTTGCGAATGGTGCTGCCGCCGGAAAGAACGCTGGAAAGGAACTCTACATTGTCGCGGCCAGAAATGCTGAACTTGTTGATCGCAAAATGGTTCTGCATGCGCAGGCGATGCTGGTCGGCGTTCAGCTGGTCATTGTCCGCGTAAAAGAAGTTGTCCCAGTTATAATCGGCGCGGAAATAGTTCTCGTTGCGGCCGATATCAAACTCCATCCCCGGGCTGACGATGGAGATGAAGTCGGTTTCCACGTTCGTGTCGCGGAAGAAAATGTTGTCGTTGTACTGGGCGCTCAGGTCGAGCTGCGGCCGGAGAGTGACCGGGCCTTTGCTGAAGACGAGGACGTCTTCGGCGGTGACAGCGTGAGCGGAGGCGGCTGCGAGGGAAGCCATGCTTCCGGCCAGAAGCCATTTTGTAGCGGACGTGGTTTTAATTTTTCTCATGCGCAAAAAGACTCGGATGAGAAAGTTTGCAGGGATGCAAAGCATGGGGCACGGCCACCAGGCGTGTCCAAAAAAGCATCCGCAGAACCACTGAAATCGAACGATCCCTCTCCGAGATTGAGGCGCTTATAGCAAAGGAGGCCAGCCAGAACAAGGCAATTACGGGGGGAGCCGGGTGGGCTAAGGGGAGAAAACGGAGAGAACAGAGGGGAACTAGAAGGAGGAAACAGAGATCTGACGCCGGCGCGCAACGCTGACGAATGGACGCAGAAGCACATTCTGGAAGGAGCGAGGAAAAAGCTCCAAGGTCGCCAAAGCTAAGCGACCCCAGCAAAGCTTGCCGCGAACTACATAACCTTTGTGCGCAGCGCAGCCCATTGTCGTTCCATCCTAAGCGCTCACACCTGGTCGAATCCTAATCTGCGTTAATCTGCGAAATCTGCGAATGTCCTTCCTTCCGCATTCGGGTGTTGCGCTTTTGGCGGGGTTGGCGGAAATAAGTTTGGCAGCATTGAATGGCGAAAGCAGGTCTAGGACGCGGGCTCGGTGAGCTGATGAACGGTGACAAGGTCGCCGGCAAAAGCCCTACCCCCACCTCCCCAGCCGCCACAGAGGAATTGTTCGGGCGCGGGGTGCAGACGCTGCTTAAATCGAACGACCCGGCTTCAAAGGCGGTCGCGGAAACTGATCGGGGAGCCAAGGAGTTGCCCGAGGATGAGCCGCTTTCGATTCCGACTTGGTTTTTCTTTGGGACAGATCTGCTGCTGCTGGCCCTGGCGATGGTGCTGGTGCTAGGGCCAAAGCCGCTGCCAAAATGGAACATTGCGCTTGCTTTGCTCTGCGTGGTGATTGGCTGCTTCTCAGCAATTGTCGGGGTGCGGACCGCTACACGGCGATAAGACGCAAGCTGAACCTTGCGGCTACATTGGCGCTTTTGGTTCTCATTCCGCTGTAGCCGCAACCTTTAGGTTGCGCCGGTCTCGGAATGTTTGACTCCTCGCAGGGGGAGGGACGCAAGCTGAAGCTTGCGGCTACAATAAACACACCAAGGGTTCAAATGGGCAACGCGGCCAGTGGGCGTTTCAAGGTGCGGTTGCCAGGAACTCGACTAGATCGCGGGCTTCACCGCGTGTGAGCATCTGGCGGAATTCTTC
>Ga0196963_10001727_pt1 | contig 14142 bp, 14 predicted proteins | sample S1_5metaG_FD_148600 | JGI IMG/M metagenome (GOLD analysis project Ga0196963, IMG submission 148600) | Soil microbial communities from Anza Borrego desert, Southern California, United States - S1_5 | ecosystem: Environmental > Terrestrial > Soil > Desert | place: USA: California | collected... | reverse complement strand
CCCGCGACAGGGGACGATCACCCCAATCGGGACAGGATCCCCTCGCACGTGCGGGCCAGCACGGAGCACGCCTCCACCGCTGCGGCGTCGAGCACCGGATTCTCCGCCCGTCCCCGCCAGTGCGCTAGCTCCGCCGCCGCCGCCGACCGCACGTCCTCGTCCGTCGCATCCGGACCCAGCCCCAGCCGGGCCCGGGCGCCGCCGCCGCTCGCCACCCGCACCGCCCGCTCCACGTCCGCCGCCGGCAGCCCGAGCCCCGCGCCCCCCGATCGCAGCGCCGTCACCAACCGCACCTCGGCCAGCTCGTGGGCCGACGCCGAGATGCGCTCGAGCTCGCCGAGCAGCGCCGGCGTCGACGGCACCACCGGCGCGCCCTCCAGCACGTCCTCCACCACCGCCAGGCCCGACGCCGCCTTCAGCACGTCGGCCCGCTCGCCGAACCGCGACGACAGCACCGAGCGCAGCTCGTCGAGCCCCGACGCCGCCGCCAGCGCCGACGCCAGCCCCGACGCCGTCAGCGACGGCGACGAGCGCAGCAGCGAGACGCCGAGCCGCACGCCGAACACGCCCAGCCGCAGCAGCAGCGCCGCCCGCTCGGGCGACCCGGCGCCGAACCGGTCCGCGGAGGCCAGCAGCGCGTCGACCTCCGCCGCCGACAGGTCCACGGCCAGCGCGCGCAGCACCGCCACCTCGGCCTCGGTCAGCGTCGCCGACGCCTGGGCCACCAACCCGGCCACGGGTACGACCGTCTGGCACAGCGCCGCTACACGGGGGTCGGCCCGGTACCGCGCCGCGATCGCCGACGCCGACGCCATCGCGTCGGCGCGACCGGCGCCCACCTCGTCGGCGCGCGACAGCACGGCCACCGCCTTCACCGGCGTCCGCGACGAGCCCGAGAACGTCTCGAGGAAGCGAGCGTCCGACGCGTGGAAGTGCTTCATCAGGTACACGACGGCGTCGGCCTCGCTCGACGCGCCGTCGTCACCCGCGAGCAGGAACGACGTCGTCCGCTCCGACACGGACGCCGACAGCGACTCGGTGCCCGGCGTGTCGATGAGCGTCATGCGCCGCAGCCGGTCCGACGGCCACTCCACGATCAGCCGGCGCACCGCCGACGCGTCGTCGACGTCGACGTCGAGCGCGCCACCCGCCGACCGCACCACCGGCACCTGCCGCACCGAGCCGTCGACCGACGACTCGACCAGCACCTGCGAGGTGTGCGAGTCGCGGTACCAGGTCACGAGACGCGTGCACTCGCCGGCGTCGGTCGGTGCCAGCACCTCGCCCACGAGCGCGTTCAGGAGCGTCGACTTGCCTGCCTTCACCTTGCCGGCGATGGCCACGCGCAGCGGCTCGTCCAACCGCTGCCGCAGCTCGAGCAGACGTGACTCCACCGCCCGCTCGTCGCGGTAGGCGTCGACGCACTGGTCGACGAGTCGCCTGACCTCGTCGAGGACCGCCACGTCAGCCGAGCAGCGCCGCAGCCCGCGAGCGCAGCGTCGACAGTCGCTCGAGCTCCTTCTCGACGCCGGCCAGGCGCTTCGCCCGCTCCGACGCGGACGACTCGATGGCCTTCTGGGTGGCCGCCACCGCCGCCGACGTCGAGCGCTGTAGCGCCTCGGCACGATCGGCGAAGAGATCGCGCAGCTCGCGGTGCGTCTGCCGGCCGGCATCGCGCACCTCCTTGCCGACGGTGAAGGAGACGTCGTCGATGTACTTGCGCACCGCCTGCTTGGCGTCGGCCCGGCGCTGCTTCAGCGCGCGCTCGCGCTCCTCCTTGATCGCCTTGCGGCCCATGAGCACACCGGCGACGCCGACGAGCGGGTTGAGGGCGGCGACCCCGATCATGCGGGCGATCATGCCGAACAGCAGCGCACCGCCGTACGACCCCCGCAGCGCGGTCATCAGGCCGGCGCTGAGCCCGGCCTTCGGCAGGTCGGCGCGTGCTGCCCGCGTCGTGTCGACGAGGTCGATCGGTGCGGCGATCGCGAGCTGCACCGACACCTCGGCCTCGAGCTCGGCGAAGTGCTCGGCCACCCGTGCCGCCAGCTCGTGCGTGCGGCGGTTGAGGAAGGCGAAGCTCTCCACCACCTCGTGCGCCATCGCCTGCTCGAGCCACGCCTGGAGCTCGTCCCAGATGTCGGCGGGGTCGGCGGCGTCGATCGTGTCCTCGGCCCGGCGGCTGAGGTCGCGCATGCGCGTGCGGAAGTCGTGCTCCACGTCGGCGTTCAGGTCGGCGATGCCGTCGCTGAGCGTGTACTGCCAGCGCGCCGCCTGGCCCATCAGCCTCGATGCGCCGGCCTTGGCGTCCTCGAGCCGGCCGAGCAGCGCGCCGCCCTCGTCGGGTGTGGTCAGCACCGACTGCTCCGACGCGAACGCGGCCGACAGCTGGTCGACGACACCGAGCACGTCGCGCGCCGCCGACCGGACCGTCGCGCCCTGCACGTCGCCCACCACCTGCTCGACGAGGTGGGCGACGAGCGCCGGGTGGCCCGACTCCTCGTCGGCAGCCGCGTCCCCCGCGAGTGCGAGGCGCCGCAGCGACGCGGAGAACGGGAACAGCTGCACGTCGAAGCCGTGACGGCGCAGGTGGTCCTCGTCGAGACCGACGATCTTGCGCCACTCGGGGTGCAGGTCGGTCTTGGTGACGACGGCGAGGAGGTTCGGGCAGAGGTCGCGCGCTCGCTGGAGGAACTTGAGCTCCGGCGCGGTGTACTCCTGCGACGCGTCGGACACGAGCACCACCGCATCGGCCGAGGGCAGCACGCCCATCGTCATCGCGCCGTGCTTGGAGCCGAGGCCACCGACACCAGGCGTGTCGACGAGCACGAGACCCGACTGCAGCAGGGCGTTCGGCAACCGGACCTCGGCACGCTCGATGCCCTGCGCGTTGCCGGCGTTGCCGAGCTCGGACACGTGCCGGTCGAGCTCCTCGACGCCGACCGTGCGCTCGCCGCCATCGGCGAGGTGCAGCGTCACCGACGCCCGCTCGCCGTACCGCACGACCGTCGGCACGCACGTGGCGACGTCGTCGTCGACCGGGCACAGGTCGATGCCGAGCAGCGCATTCACGAGGCTGCTCTTGCCCTGCTTGAACTCGCCGACGACGAGGACGCGCACCTCGGGTGCGTCGAGCCGTGCGCGGGTGGCGTCGAGGCGGCGGGCGAGGTCATCTCGGCGGTACGCGGTCGCGGCCTTGCGGGCGAGGTCGACGACCTCCCGCGCGTCGTCGATCGTCGCGGGCTCGGTCAGGGTCCGCACGATAGGGCGCAGGCGCCCGCGACTCATGACAGCTCCTCGAGGATCCCTTCGCACGTGCGGACGATCGTGGCCGACGCGTGCACCTCGAGCGGCGCGGCCGTGGGGTCGATCGTGCGCCGGCGCCAGCGGTGCAGCGCCACGTCGGCCGCGGTGCGGGCGGCGTCGACGTCGGCGGTCGCGTCGAGACCGAGCCGGGCGGCGGGATCGGCGCCGGCGCCACCGAGCAGTCGGCTCGCCTCGTCGGCGTCCTCGGGCGGCAGGTGCACGAGACCGGACCGGACGGCGTGGAGGACCCGCAGCTCGTTGAGCTCGTGCGCCGCCGCCTCGATGCGCTCGACGTGGGCGAGCAGCCACGCCGCCGACGTGGGCGGCTGCGAGCGCAGGATCGCCTTCGCATCGCGGAGCGCCGAGCGGGCCTTGAGCAACGACGGGCGCGACACGAGCTGGGCGTCGATGACCCGGCGGAGGTCGTCGAGACCGCTCGCCTCGGCCAGCGTCGTCGCGAGGCGCGTCGGGCTCACGAGCGGCCGGTCGCGCAGCTGGGCGATGGCGGTGCGCACGCCGAACAGCCCGAACCGCAGCAGGAGCCACTGGCGCTCGGGCGCCGAGGGCAGCGTGGGCGTGGTTGCGCGGGCGAAGCGCTCGGCCGAGGCGAGCGCCCACGCGAGGTCGACCGGTGCGGCGGCGGCGAGGGCCCGCAGCGTCGCGACCTCCGCGTCGTCCAGGGCCACCGCGCCCTGCGCCAGCAGCCCGGCGACGGGGACGATGGACTGCACCAGGCGCCGCACGTCGCTGCGCTCGGCCGTCGCCCGCGCGAGACGGCGGGCGTAGTCGACGGCATCGTCGCGATCGACACCGAGCTCGTCGACCCGCGACAGCACGCCGACGGCGTTCACCGCCAGCGGCGCCGCCAGGTCGTCGCCGTGGAAGTCCTCGAGGAAGTCGAGGTCCTCGGCGGTGACCTGCGGCATGACGTACACGAGGGCGTCGGCGCACACGTGCGAGGGCGCCGTCTCACCCGGGAGGTCGACGAACGTCGCGTCGCGGAGGAGGTCGGCCGGCCACTCGACGACGAGCCGGGAGATGTCGCCGACCTCGTGGCGGCCGCTCTCGACGTCGAAGAAGCCGGCGGTGGTCGAGCACCGCAGCTCGACGGGCGCGTCGTCGCTCGCCTGGGCGACGACGCGCGGCTCGGCACCGTGCCGGTACCACGAGGGCACCGCGGCGCGCTCGGAGCCGCGGGTCGGCGCGATCTCGGCACCGATCAGTGCGTTGAGCAACGTCGACTTCCCCGACCCGGGACGACCGGCGAGTGCGATGCGCAGCGGCTGGTCGAGGCGATCGGCCAGCGCGCGCATGGCGGTGCCGGCGGCGCTGCGGCCGCACGCGGCGATCGCGATGTCGAGGAAGGCGCGCACCTCGTCAACGAGCTGATCAGTCACTGTCGTCGACCGTAGGGAGCAGGCGTCGTTCACCAATCGGGGAAACCCCCCGATCACGCTCGGTGCCGTTGACTCCCGCGACGGTCGTCGTACGGTGTGAACCGCGTGAGCTATGACCTCGGCATCGATCTCGGCACCGCGTACACGGCTGCGGCCGTGCACCGCGACGGGCGCGCCGACGTGGTGACGCTCGGCGACCGCGCTGCGTCGATCCCGTCGGCGATCTTCCTCAAGGAGGACGAGACGATCCTCACCGGCGACGCTGCCAGTCGCCGGGCCACGAGCGAGCCCGACCGCATCGCGCGCGAGTTCAAGCGCCGCCTCGGCGACCCGACGCCGATCCTGCTCGCGGGCACGCCGTACTCGGCCGAAGCGCTGATGGCGAAGCTGCTGCGATGGGTCGTCGACAAGGTCACCGAGCTCGAGGGCGGGCCGCCGGCGCGCGTGACGGTGACCCATCCCGCCAACTGGGGCCCGTACAAGAAGGACCTCCTCGACCAGGCGATCCGGCTCGCCGACATCACCGACGCCACCACCATCAGCGAGCCGGAGGCGGCGGCGATCTACTACGCGTCGAACGCGCGCGTCGAGGCGGGCTCGATCGTCGCCGTGTACGACCTCGGCGGCGGGACCTTCGACGCCGCCGTGCTGCGCAAGACCGACGACGGGTGGGAGATCCTCGGCCAGCCCGAGGGGATCGAGCGGCTCGGCGGCATCGACTTCGACCAGGCGGTCTTCTCACACGTGCGCAGCGCGCTCGACGGCAAGATCGAGGAGCTCGACCTCGACGACCGCGCCGCGATGGCGGCGGTGGCGCGACTGCGCGCCGACTGCGTCGTCGCCAAGGAGGCGCTGTCGTCGGACACCGACGCAACCGTGCCCGTGCTGCTGCCGAACGTGTCCACCGAGGTGCGCATCAACCGCGCCGAGCTCGAGGCGCTGATCCGGCCGACGCTGCAGGACACGATCGGTGCGCTGCGTCGGGCGCTGCGGTCGGCGGGCGTCGAGGCCGACGACGTGAGCGCGGTGCTGCTCGTCGGTGGCTCGTCGCGCATCCCGCTCGTCGCCCAGCTCGTCAGCGCCGAGCTCGGCCGACCCGTCGCCGTCGACGCCCACCCCAAGCACGCCGTCGCCCTCGGCGCCGCGCTCACGGCCGCCGGTGCCCGTTCTGGGCGGGAACCTGTGCTCGACGAACACAGATTCCCGCCCAGAACGGAAGTCGCGGCGCCGATTGCACCGCCCGCCGCGCCCGCCCCGCCGGCGCCGAAGAAGCGGTCACCGCTCGTGCCCGTGATCGCCGCGCTCGCGCTCGTCGCCGCCGCGGCCGGCGCCTGGTTCCTGCTCGGCGGCGACGACGACGGCGGTGAGGACGAGACGGCCTCGTCGACCACGACGACCTCCGCAGCCGGGGCGAGCGATCCCGTCCTCATCGAGCGCGTCGAGCGCCGCGCCCTCGGCACCGGCGAGCGCTACTTCGTGATGGTCGACGCGCCGCGCGGCGCCGAGATCCGCGTCTTCTGGGACACGATCGACCCCGAGGACGGCATCGTGTGGGTCGCGTCGAACGATGGCGTGAACACCGTGGACCATCGGTTCTTCGACGTCGCCGAGCAGCCCGACGACGCGACCGAGATCTGCGCCGCCATCGGCGCCGACGGCACCGTTGACTGCGTCGGCCTCCCGACCGAGGTGGTCACCGTGGGCACGCCGCCGACGACGACGCCCGGCGCGACGCCCACCCAGCCGGTCGGCCTCATCGGAATGGACCGCATCGTCCTCGACGGTGACACCTACGTGATCGAGTGGACGCAGAACACCGCCGGCCTGGAGTCGGTGAACGCGCACCTGCACTTCTACTGGGCGGGCGAGAACGTCGCGCCGGTGCGCGCCACCTCCAGTGCCGCCGACCCGATCCCGTGGGCCGAGTTCGGCGACGTCCCCGGGAGCATCAAGGGCATCGTCGACGAGAACGGCAAGGGCTCCTCGCGCGACGAGGCCTTCGCGGTGTCCGCCAAGCCCGCCGGCGCCAACCGCATCTGCGTCGTGGCCGCCACCGGCGAGCACGCCATGGTCGACGCCAACGGCGACTCCCGGCCCGACGGCTTCGGCTGCCAGCCCCTGCCGGCCTGACGCGCCGTCAGGCGTGGCGCATGTGGAGGCGGACCGCCGTGCCCGCGGCCGACGAGCGGACCTGGACGAGATCGCAGATCTGGTTGGCGATCCAGTGGCCGCGGCCGCGCTCGTGGTCGTTCGGGGGGCAGATGCGGCCGATGAGCGGCTCGTCGATCAGCCCGGTGTCGCGCACCTCGCACACGAGTGCGCCGTCCTGATCCCACACGAGCAGCTCGCCGCGTCCGCCGCCGTGCTGCAGCGAGTTCGTGGCGATCTCGTTGACGGCGAGCACGAGGTCGTCGACGCAGAACGGATCGAGCAGCACGGAGTCGGCGAACCGGCGCAGGAACGCGCGCGCCGCGGCGAGCGACGTCGCGTCGAACGCGAAGAGCTGCGCCGTCGGCGGCGCGTCGTCGAGCTGCGACGTGGCGAACGGCGCACGCACGTCGACCGGCGCGTAGTGGGCACTGTCGCCGGCGCCGCGGACGACCGGGTGCGTGCGAAGGGCCTCGTCGGCGACCTCGGCGGGAACGGCTTCGAGGTCGTACGGGCACACGAGCTGGAAGTCGACGTCGGTGTCCGCGAACGCGACGTTGAGCAGCGCCTCGTGGCGATGGCACTCGTGGAGCTCGGCGCCGCTGCGCTGCGGCCCGATCGGCTCACCGACGCCGCGCAGCGGTCGCCCGGTGCCGGTGTGGGCGTCGACGAACCACCGCCACGCCGGGATGATGCGGGCCGGGTTGGCGCCGACCTCGCCCATGTCGGCGAAGGTCACGAGCGACGCGTCGTCCGGGCCGAGGGCGCGCGCCAGCGCGTCGTTCTTCACCTGCGGCAGCACGACGAGCATGGCGTCTCCGCTGCGCGCTCCCTCGCGCAGGAACGGCACGAGGTGGTCGAGCAGCTCTGCCTGCCCGCGGTAGAAGAGCGCCTCGTGCCGAAACGCGCCGGGTCCGCCGCTCACCACCGTCAGCGTAACGGCGGCGCCGGGCCGGTCTTGCGGTCGCTCGCGCGCACGCGCTCGATCTCGGCGAGTGCGAGCTCGACCACCGGTCGCTGGTGCTCGCCGAGGTCGGGGGCCGCGATCGCCGCCAGCAGCCGGAACAGGTCGAGACCGGCGATCGCGCTGTCGCGAGGTGTGACGCCTCCGAGCCCGAAGGCGGCGTCCTGCAGCGCTCGCCACTCGTCGCCCCGGTCGCGGGCGACCAGCTCCCAGAGGTCCTTCTCGGTCTCGTAGAGCAGGCCGAAGCGGCTGGCGACGAGCCCGGCGGATCGCAGGGCGAACACCGACCGGATGACCGATGCCGGCCACGGCCGGGCGTCGAGCACCCGGACCAGCAGGAACACCTCCTCGCAGTAGTGCGTCACCTCGTGGGCGAGGTAGGCGCGGCCGGCCTGCTCGCGGGCGTCGGTCCACGTCCACGCCTCGGCCTCGGTCCGCAACCCCGCCACCACGCCGTCGGGGTCGCGCAGCGGCACCGCCGTCCGCCAGCCGGGCACGACGAACCCGAGCCGGTGGGGGGTGTCGAAGCCGGCGCGGGCCTCCTCGGCCGTGACCCACGAGGACGACACGATCACCCCGTCGACGAGCCGGAAGGTTGCCTCACCCGACCCGATGCCGACGATGTCGACATCGGAGAGACGGTCGGCGTCGCCGCGTGCGTGGCTCCCCATCAGGGCGACGCCCGCCGCGCCCGAGGCCATCATCCCGTCGGCCCAGCGCTCGGCGATGGCGCGCCAGGCCGTCACGTCACTTCGCCGGCCATGTCGCGCTTGCCCTCGCCCGATGCCAGCGCGGCGTGGTTGAGGATGTTGCGCGCCATCGAGGAGACCTGCGTCGCGCTGCGCGCGCCGTAGATCGACGCCCGCAGCGCGTGGGCCTCGGACGAGTCGGGCTGGGCGAGCACCGCGAACTCGACGGCGTGGCACGCGAGCTCGAGCTCACCCGATGCCTGCAGCGCCGCCGCCTTGGCGAGCACGGCGTCGAGACCGCCGGCGAGCTCGACCCACATCTCGGCCTGTGCCGAGCGCGGCGCCGGCAGCAGGTTGTCGGGCTCGCCGTCCCACCAGCCGCCGTAGCGGCGCCACACGTTGCGCACGATGAACTGCGGGTGGTCGTACACCGGCTGGAGGTAGGGCTTGTCGCGCAGGTGGGCCGGCACCTCCACCGCGTGGATGACGTGGTCGAGGGTCACGCCCTGGTTCATCAGCGCCAGCGTCTGCTGCTCGATCGAGGTGAGCAGGTCGGCGGTGTCGGTCAGGGCCGTGACGATGCGATCGCGGCCGACGATCGGGAGCCCGTGGCCGGCGAGCATGATCTCGGGCTCGAGCGCCGCCATCTCGCGCAGGGCGTCGGCCCAGTCGGACACGTAGCGCTGCACCTTCTGGGGGTTGCCGGCGTTCGGCACCGCCCAGATGAACAGGTCGCCGGGCGCCAGGATCTTGCGCTCCGGGCACCACGTCCACGTGGCGTCGTCGGTCTCGCCGCGGGCGTGGCGGAGCTCGAAGGTGGCGTCGCCCCGCCGGAACGTCGTCGCGTCGCGGTAGGTGACGTCGGGATAGCGGTACCAGTCGGGCCACGCGAACTGCGGGAGGTAGATGGCGAACTGCCGCCGGTTGATCGCGCTGTTCCAGCCGCGCGTCCGGAGGTATCGGTCGAAGTGGCGCGGCAGCTCCTCGTGGGCGTACACGAGCGGCTGCTCCCAGCCCTCGCGCGTCGCCTCCTCCTCGAACTGCTTGGTGCCGAACACGTGGTCGACGTGGTGGTGGCTGTAGACCGCGGCGCGCAGCGGCGACCGGCGCCACTTGCGCACCTCGTCGTAGAGCGGACCGATGTCGAGCTGGTGACCGGTGTCGAGCATCACCAGTCCGTCGCCGGTGTCGATCGTGTTCGCGGACGCGATGCCGATGTACACGAGCAGCCCGTCGGCGATCTCCTCCGCCTGCGGGTGCCGGTACTGGACCGGGTGGTGCTCGTGCACGAGGTCGGCCTCGCCGGCCCACATGCGATCCGAGAGCTCGAGGATCGTCGTCATAGGAACCCGATCTTTGTCGCGCTGCCGTAGCCCAGCTACGTCAGCGCGACAAAGGTCGTGACCTAGACCTCGCGATCGGCGATGTAGGTCGCCAGCGCGACGAGCTCCGCGGACGCCTCGCCGTCGAGGGGCACGGTCGACAGCGCCTCGACGGCGCGGCCGGTGAGCTCGTGGATGCGCGCCTCCATTGCGTCGCGGGCGCCGGTCTCGACGAGCACCTCCTGGACGCGCCGGACCTCGTCGTCGGTGAGATCGGCGGCGCCGACGCGGTCGAGCACGGCCATGGCCGCCGGTGACGCCACCTCCCGCGCCGCCGACACGAGCTCGGTGACCTTGCCCTCGCGCAGGTCGTCGCCCACCGGCTTGCCGACGAGCAGCTCCTCGCCGAACGCGCCGAGCAGGTCGTCGCGCATCTGGAACGCCTCGCCCAGCGGGAGCCCGTACGCCGACAGCCCGGGGCCGAGGTCGTCGAGCCGGCCCGCCAGCGCGGCGCCGAGGTGCAGCGGCCGCTCCACGGTGTACTTGCCGCTCTTGAGCACCGAGATGCGCCGGGCCCGGGCCCGGCCGTGGCGACCGTCGGCGCCGGCGCGCATGTCGAGGTACTGGCCGACGTTCACCTCGATGCGCAGCTCGGTGAAGACCGCCCGCGCCGCCGGTGGCACGTCGTGCATCAGCTGGTCGGCGTAGACGAAGGCGAGGTCGCCGACGAGGATCGCCACCGACTCGCCGAAGCGGCGCGACTCGCCGCGCCAGCCGGCCTCCGCGTGCCGCGCCGAGAACGTGGTGTGGATCGTGGGGTGCCCCCGACGAGTCGACGAGTCGTCCATGACGTCGTCGTGGATGAGGGCGAAGGTGTGGAGCAGCTCGAGGGCGGCGCCGGCGTCGGTCGACACGGCCAGGCTGTCGCCACCGGCGCCGGCGTAGGCCCAGTGGCAGAACGCCGGGCGCAGCCGCTTGCCGCCGGCGCCGACGAGTGACGTCAGGGCGTCGAGCGGCTCACCGAGATCGGCGTCGACCGCGGCCCACCGGGCCCGCTCCGACGCGAGGAGGGTGTCGATGCGCGCACCGACGCGGCCGCCGATGTCGAGCAGGCTGCGCGGCGGTGCTTCGCGTCGCACCGACGTGATGGTTTCAGTCGACCCTGATCTGCGCCATGAGCTCGTCGCGCTTGTCGGCGAAGTCCTCGGCGTCGATCAGTCCCTCGTCGAGCTGGATGTGCAGCGCCTGGACCTCGGCGAGGATGTCCTCGGTCGAGCGGGTGCTGACCGGCGTCTCGTCCTCGTCGTTGGACGACTCGGCGCGCTCGATCCGACGCTCCTGCTTGAGCGTCTGCTTCTCCTTCTTGGCCCGGTCCCGCTCTCGCTTCCCGAAGCTCGTGCCTCTACTTGCCATATCTCCTCAGTTCCGGACGCGTGAGGGCCGCCGGCACGGTGCCGGCGGCCCGAGATCGAAAGGCCGGGTCAGACGACCCGAACGTTCTGCGCCTCCTCGCCCTTGCGGCCGGGCGCAACGTCGAACTCGACCCGCTGACCCTCCTCGAGGGTGCGGTACCCGTTGGCCTGGATGTTCGAGAAGTGCACGAACACGTCGTCGCCGCCCTCGCGTGCGATGAAGCCGTAGCCCTTCTCGTTGTTGAACCACTTCACGGTGCCAGTTGCCACTTGGTCTGTCTCTCTTCACTCCGCGGGCCGACCCTCGTGGCCAGACCGTTCCGGTCAGTCTAGGACCGACTCCAGCCGATGCCGCCCCTCGGGCCGTCGCTCAGGGTGCGAGGTCGGGCTCGACGAGGCGGTCGAAGCCCGTGATCTCGAGCACCCGGCGGGCCAGGGGCCGGGGGTTGCGCAGGCGCAGGGCGCCGTCGAGGCCGACGAGGCGCCGCTCGGTGGCGTCGAACACCCGCAGCGCGGCGGCACTGACCAGGCTGGCCTCGGTGAGGTCCAGCACCAGGTCACGGGCGCCCTCGGCGATGGCGCCGTCGATCCGCCGGCGCACGGCCGGCAGCTCGGCGATGCAGAGCTCGCCCTCCAAGGGCAGGACGAGCGTGGTCTCTGCGAGTGCTGACAAGCGGAACCCCTCCCTGGTTGCCACGGTAGACGTCGGTCCTCCGGAGCGGGGTTCGGGCGCGGGCAGGAATTCGGGAGTTTCTGACAGGCTCGGTGTCGATGCCGGTCGACTCCTACGCCTACCTCCCGCGCAGCTTCCGGGCGATGTACGAGGAGCCGCCGCGGCTCGACGGTGAGACCGAGCCGGTCTGGGCGCCGATGGGGCGGCGGCTGGCGGAGTCGACCGTCGCGCTGCTCTCGTCGGCGGGGCTCTACGTGAACGACGGGTCGCAGGAGCCCTTCGACCTCGACCGAGAGCGCGCCGAGCCGGGCTGGGGCGATCCGTCGTGGCGGGCGATCCCGCGCTCGACGCCGCAGGGCGGCCTCGGCATGGCGCACCTGCACGTGAACGACGCCGACACGATGGCCGACCACGAGGTGTCGCTCCCGCTGCGCACGCTCGACCGCTTGGTGATGGACGGCATCGTGGGCGAGTCGGCGCCGACGCACTACGGCGTGATGGGCTACCAGCAGGCGGGCCTGTCGGAGTGGCGGTCGCACACGGCGGCGGAGATCGTGACCCGGCTGCGCGACGAGCACGTCGACTGCCTGCTGCTCGCCCCCGCTTGACCGGACTGCTGCAAGAACGTGCCCGTGCTGGCACGTCACGTCGAAGCCGCCGGGATCCCGACCGTCGTCGTCACGATGATGCCCGACGTCGCGCAATGGCTCCTGGCGCCGCGGGTGGTCGGCGTCGAGTTCCCGTTCGGGCACTCCTTCGGCATGCCGGGTGACGCGGTGACGCACCGCCGGGTGCTCGAGACGGCGCTCGTCGTCCTGGCCGGCGCCGTCGCGCCCGGCACCAGGGTCGACCTCGACCTGGCCTGGCCCGTCTCCCGGGGCGAGGCCTACAAGTCCTGGCAGCCCGCCGAGCCGAGCCCGATCGTGAAGATGCTGCTCGACCGCCAGAAGGGCACCTGAACGCGATGAGTTCCGCCGTGCGCCGTCGTCCAACAGGGGTGACCGTCGTAGAGTCGCGGCCCGTGGCCGTCGCCAGCGTCGACATCCGCCCCGAGGACCTGGAGCAGCACCGCCGGGAGCTGACCGGCTACTGCTACCGGATGCTCGGCTCGGCCTTCGAGGCCGACGACGCCGTGCAGGAGACGATGGTGCGCGCCTGGCGCAACGTCGAGACCTTCGAAGGCCGCAGCGCCCTCCGCTCCTGGCTGTACCGCATCGCCACCAACGTGTGCCTCGACGCCCTCCGGGGCCGCAAGCGCCGTGCCCTCGCCATGGACCTCGGCCCCGCCGGCACGCCCGCCACCTTCGACGGCGCCCAGCGACCCGAGGCGGCGTGGGTCACGCCCGTGCAGGACGGCCGGGTGATCGACCTCGACGCCGACCCCGCCGAGGTGGCGGCGGCGCGGGAGACGATCCGCCTCGCCTTCGTGACCGCCCTCCAGCACCTGCCCGCCAAGCAGCGCGCCGTGCTCATCCTGCGCGAGGTGCTCAAGTGGCAGGCGAGCGAGGTCGCCGAGCTGCTCGACACGACCGTCGTGTCCGTCAACTCCGCGCTGCAGCGCGCCAGGGCCACGCTCGCCGAGAAGAACATCGACGAGGACAGCGCCGCCGAGCGCATCGGCGCGGTGACCGAGGAGCAGCAGGCGCTGCTCGACCGCTACGTCGACGCCTTCGCCCGCTACGACATCGAGACGCTCGTGACGCTGCTCCACGACGAGTGCGTCATGTCGATGCCGCCGTTCGACTTCTGGCTGCAGGGCCCGGCCGACATGTACGAGTGGTTCCTGGGTCACGGCATCGGCTGCAAGGACGGGCGCATCGTGCCCGCCGGTACCGCCAACGGCTGCGCCGCGTTCGGCACCTACCGCAAGGACCCCGACGGCGGGTTCTTCCCGTGGTCGGTGCAGGTGATCGAGCTGTCAGCCGACGGGACCGCCATCGTCGGGCACCACAACTTCCTCGACACCGCCGCCCTCTTCCCCGCCTTCGGGCTGCCCGAGCACCTCGACTGACAGCCCCACGAGGTCGAGCAGGGTCCGCAGCCGCGGACACACGTGGCGCAGCTCGACCCGACACCCGGCGCGCCGCGCCCGGAGGTGCAGCCGGGCGATGTCGTCGACCACCGTCAGGTCGAGCCGCTCCGGGGTCCGGAGCGGCCACCGCGCGATCTCTCGCTCGTCACGGTGGAGGACGACCATCGCCCGAGCCCGCTGCACGGAGAGTTGACGACAC
>Ga0196963_10001726_pt1 | contig 14144 bp, 30 predicted proteins | sample S1_5metaG_FD_148600 | JGI IMG/M metagenome (GOLD analysis project Ga0196963, IMG submission 148600) | Soil microbial communities from Anza Borrego desert, Southern California, United States - S1_5 | ecosystem: Environmental > Terrestrial > Soil > Desert | place: USA: California | collected... | reverse complement strand
GTCGATGACCGTGGACTTGCCCATGTTGGCATATCCGGTGAAAACCGTCAGCGTGCCGGGGATGATGCCCATGCGCTGGCGAAGCGGTGCAACGCCAAACGGAAGCTGTACCAGCGGCCCTTTTTCCGGAAAGTCGCCGATGCGGTATAGGCCCTTGACGGGGTAGGGCTTGGCGCGGGTGAGAGCCGTTGAAACACCTTCCACGCCAGCGTCGAGCAGCGCTTCGTTCAGATCCTTCGATGGAAACGGATACTCTACAAATGAGCAGCGATCGGCCCCGAGAAGCGCCACGAGGTCAGCCCTGAGAGCACGGCCCGGCGCGTCATCATCCGTTGCCAGGATGAACTGCTTCACCTCGTTAAGCAGGCCGCGGGCGTTCCACAGGAACTCGTACCGCTTAGCGTTGGCAACGTCCTCCGTTTCAGTGGCCGGCGCTCCGTTGGGCACGGAGACAGCCCGCCATCCGAGGGAGATTGCCACCATCGCGTCCCACTCGCCCTCGCAGATGACCACCGGACGGTCCGACTTCTCGAGCAGGCAATCGTGGTTCCACAAAGTGAGCCGGCCGCCGCTGTCCATCTGGTGCCGCTTTTCGGAGGTCAGCCGATACTTGTGGTTCACGACCTTGCCGTTCTCCACGTAGGGCACCGACAGCCAGGCCGCTCCGTCCCGCATCACCGTTTCCAAACCGAACTTGGCCGCAAGATCGGCGGAAATCCCGCGGGTTTCGAGCCAGGTCTTGTGTCGGTCGTGAATTGCCATCTGTGATAGCTCCTGAATCGCCGCAATTGTGGCAGTGGAAAACGACGCCGCCTTCGATGGCCGAGACCGACAGGCACCTGTCGCGCTTGTTCTTTCGCTGGTGGCTGCACTTCGGGCAGAGATGCTTGCCGGGTTTCAGCATGGGCTTTCCGCCATCCTTTCGACGCGCTGGGCATTTTCCCGCGCCCGCTGCTGAAGGTTCGCCAGATGGTTCGAAGTGGCGATGAACCATTTCTTCCGAAGCTTATCGTCCGCCTCAGTGACCAGCCAATCGTCTCGGGCTTGGAGAACCGCCATCAGGTCCAAAGCTGGGTAGGCTCGCTGCCACTGGTCGAAGTCGCGCTGGTTGAGCTTGATAACCTTTCCCTCGAAAACGAGGGGCGCCGCGCCCTGCGCGGTTACTTCTTTCTTCTCTTCTTCTGTAGGTGAAGGTGGAGGGGCATCGTTTCCGCATTGCGTTCGCATTGCGTCCGCATCGTCCACATCGTTATTTTCCAATGACTTAGCGTTCCAGCGTGCGTTCGCGGACTCGCGGTTTTGCTCTGACTTTTTTGCGACGAACCGGCGCTCTTTCGATAGGCGCTTCTGTTCCCATCCGTTGTCGGTGAGGGTCCAAAACGCCATCACGATTGGCTTCAGCTTGCCCCATTTCTTGGCAGTCACACCGAGCATTCTCGCAATGCGGGCATCGTCATTCGGGAGCGCGCAATTAGGCGTTCGCCAGGCTATCATGAGCAGCTGAAGATAAGCGCCGTGCTCCTCTAGGCTGAGGTGGCGCGTGTCTGCCAAATAGGCGTCCCCGAATAAGGGAATGGCTGGCGCGGTGCTGCTCATGCCGTCTCCAGCATGTAAGCTTCGATGAGGAGCTGAGCATCGGGGCCATCGAGCGCGCCGTTTTCATAGGCGGCGACAATCAGGTTTTTGCGGCACTCAGGCGTCGGACAAGAGTTGAGCATCTGCTGGAACCCGTGCATTGCCTGGGCTCTGGCGATGATTGGCTTAATCAGCTCGCCGATGGGGGAATAGTCGCGCATCTCCGACTCTATGCTCCCGCGACGGAGGGTTCGATAAGGCCGAACGGTCCCATCACATCCACCCCCATTCCTGGAGCGCTTCCCTGGCATCTTCGACCGAGCGGACGACGGCGTAGGGAAGCTGCCAATCCTGACAGCGATCGGAGAAGTCGGCCTGCTCTGGACGAAGCTTTTCCCCTTCCCTTTTCACCTCGAAGAAGCCGACCTTTGCAGGGCCATCGGCACGTTTCACGAGGATGAGATCCGGGAAGCCGTTGACGACGCCAGCACTCTTCAGCGCCCGCGACTGGATGGCCCGCGCCTTGGCATCACCAGCCAGCACAGAGCCGTTGGGGACGTGGAAAGCGTCAACCCGGTTATGCGATAGCCACTCACGCACTTGGCGCTGGATGTGCTTCTCGAGAGGTCTGGCGGCGCCTTTCATGCGGCCTCCGCTGGCTTGGCCTTGCAGAACGGGGCGGTGCATTTCTCGCCGAACGCCCTCGCCACCATGCGATCGCACTGCATGCAGAAGACGCGGTCGGTCGGCATAGGTGGCGGTGGAACCACAATGGGTCTCGCCGGCGCCTGATGCCCGTTGATGAACTTCGAAATGCGGGCGTAGTGAAGCGCCAGCCCCATCTCCTCGGGAGTGAGGTTATAGGCTGTAGCGACCTGACTGAGGGGAGCGCCGCGGGTATAAAGTCGCATGAACTCGGCGCGAGGGTCGATGAATGTCATACCGCTTGCCGTTGCCTTGACGCCGGCGCGGATGGCCGAACTGGCATAGCCTGCGGGCCGCGAATGACAGCCTCGATCGCACGCAACTGGAATATGGCTTTCACGCGGGCCAGGTCGCGAAGAACGTCCTCCGACATCAGGCCACCCGAGCAAGTTTCATGCCCCGCGCCACCATGCGGAGAGCTACAGGGCGGAGAACGGGGCCATCGCCGGTAAAGTCGCCATCAGCGGCACAGCGGGCGACGTGGGCAGCGTCCAGAGCCTCATCGGCTGCCAGTGCACCGGGAGGCGTGTCGTCCTCTTCGGGCATCCAAAACGACCCTTGCTGCGCTACACGCGAGAGCCATTCGGTGGTAAACTCAGGCCCAAGGAACCGGGAGAGTGAGGCAAGCTCTTCGGCCTTGATTAGCCTCCAGTCCTCGTGGTCGGACTGCTGCTTGTAGCACTCTATCATGCGAGCAGAGACGCCTGCGCCGCGCTGAACGTCCTTGTAGGAGTAGCGTTTGCCGCGCCCGACATAGAGGCTCAAAGCGTGAGCTACTGCGTCTCCAAGAGCGTTGCGGGAAACAAGCGGAGACAATCCCGCTGATTGTGTCGCGGTCACAGGCGATAACCCTTCGCATGGTCGAGGTTGATGACATTGCTGAGCCGGACATCACTGTCCGAGAATTGACCCTCTCCGACGCCCTCACTCGGGAGGTAGTAGCCGGCGCCGGAGCGTTCGCGGGCAGCCTCTTTAGAGCGGCTGTTTTTGGCACGCATGCACGTCCGACATCTTCGATAACCCTCGGTCCAACTCGTGTTCTCAGAGTTGAATTCGTGGCCTTTTCTGCAATGTGTGGCGGCTCTCTGCGCTCTAGCCGCTGCGGCGGAGGCGATGAGATAAGTGGGGTGAGTGATCGTCCCCCGTCTCGAATTTTCAGAAAGCGTTACTGGCTCCAAGTGGGCCGGGTTCACGCACCGCTTGTTGAGGCACAGATGGTCCAGCGTGAGACCATCGGGGATAGGACCTACCAAGCGCGTATAAGCGAACCGATGCGCTCGGCATGCCGCGCCGACGATGTTGAAGATCCCATAACCTTGCTGATGCGTGATGCCCTGCCAATTCCAGCAAGGGGACTCGCCCTCCCCGATGATATACCGGCTGTGGAACTCGGTGAGGGAATGCTCGCAGAGAGGGATGCTGTGGCGAGGCATTTAGCGCCCTCCTTCTCTGCGAGCGGAAGAAGCCCCGTCAGCCAGGGAGTAGCTGACGGGGTCGCAGCGGTTCCGCTCGGAGGTGGGCAACACCCGGAACCGCGTGCGATCGGTGAATTGGTTTTCGAGATTGCCAGCCGCCTTGAAGAAAAGGCCGAGGCAAATGCCGACAATGACGCTCAGCGCGAACCAAGCGAGCAATGCGAGGACGATTTGCCAAGCAGCCATCCCTCAGTCTCCCGACCGACGAGGATGACCGGAAGCCGGGAGGAAATGCCTGCAACCAACGGAGTGCATGCCGTCCTCTTCGCCGCACATCTGGCAGACGCGGGTGAGGCGGACAGTCTTGCCACCGTAAGCAGTCTTGCTGCCGGGAGTGATGCGGAGGCGGGTCACGCAGCGGCGCTTTCCGCCCCTCGCGCTTCCACATACTTGCGGATCTCGCGAGCGTGAGCGCGACAGCTCTTCGCCATCTCGTCATATTCGGTGGCGCGATCCAAAAGCTCTTTGTCAGTCAGCTGCTCGACAGGGACGAGAGTGACTTCGCCTTGGCGTTCCACGGTGTAAGCGATCTGCAGGTGCTCAAAGCCAGCAAGCACAAGCTGCCGGTCAGACGAGGGCTCCTTCGCATCGTACTTGCCGATGGTGGACCGAACTATGTCCTTGATGTGAGCGCGGGCGCAGATCAGGTAGAACCCAGCGTCCTCGCCTTCGATGTCGGAGTGCCGGTCCAGAACCTCTTGCGTGACCCACGGCACCTTGATTTGCTCGCCGTTGACAACCTTGTCCGCGATGAGTTCACGCACTTCCTTGGTGATGTTGGGCATTTCCATCGTTCAAATCCTCGTCATGATGCGGTCGTGGATGCCGTCGATTGTGCCGATAAGCTTTCGCACTTCGGCTGCTTCGGACGGGATGAGACCGGGGAGGATCTGGTCGAGATTGGCCTTGCTGATTGCGGCGGCGTATTCCTCGATCTCGGCAATGAAATGGAGCGAGCGGTTGAACTCTCCGGGGTCCCTGCCCTGCAGGTCAAGCACGGGCTTCGGAGCGGCCCTGCGGCCCATGTCCGCCAGTTTGGTAACTGTGGGCGGCGCTTCGCTTTCTACGGCCTGCTCAAAGTCGTTCGCAGGAACATTGGCGACACGGACAGCCGTCTTCTGCTGCCGCTCAGACAACCCGGCATTTCTGGCTGCTTCAGTTTGGGAGATATTAGGGACGGCACCGTCCCTTATTTCCGTTGGTCTCCCGCGCCCGTCGAACTGCTTCAGAAGCTCGCCACAGCGGCGAATAGCCCGTGCCTGAATGCGATCCGCTTGCTTGCGAAGCGTGTCGTCATCAGCCTGCTTGGCATAGGACGCCAGAGCTTCGGCCTTATTCGCCCAGCCTTGGCATTCGTCGATGCTGGCGCAGTTCGCCAAAGCCAGTTTGGCGGCCTCATAAGCAGCAGGAAGGCGTGCGGAAGCGACGTTGATTTGCGCGAGAGCGTTCATGCCGCCCTCACCGTCTCAATCGGGCGGTAAGTCGCCATGAACCGGCGCACCTCCCGTTCAGTCTCCGGCCAGATGCGGCGCGGTTTCTCCCGCTTCTCGCCGCGAAGATCGCGGACGAACTTCCAATCTTTCAGCGCAAGAACGCCGAACTTAGCTTCGGACATCTCGTGCGTCCGGCAGAACGCTTCGATGTCAGTGAGTAGAGGATGATCGGACATGATGAGCTAAATACACGGGACATATCCCGCATTCAAGCCCTAAGTGACGGATATGTCCCTAAGTTGCGGGATGCGGCCCGTAAGGCGATAAGCGAGCGCATGACTACCGTAATCAACATGGCCGCGCTTAAGAAGGAGTTGATCGAGGCGACAGGCCCAGGGAAGAAGTGGAGTCGAAGGGCTCTGTCGCTGGCTGCTGGCATGGGGCCGGACGGGGTACGCGACATCATATCGGGCCGTAGCGGGAAGCCGCGTGTCGAGACGCTATCAGGCTTAGCCAGCGCCCTGAACATTCCTCTGTCTCGCTTCATTGTTGTCACTGAAGAACCGGAGACTGACGAGTATACGTCGGTTCAGGTTATCGGCGCGGTGGCAGCCGGCGTCTGGCGCGAACAGCCGGAGTGGCCAGAAGAAGACAGGTACAGTGTGCCAGCGATGATTTCACCCGTGCCAGGAGCAAGGCGCTTCGGCTTGGTCGTCGAAGGATACTCGATGGACAGGGAGTTCCCACCAGGCACGATCCTTGATTGTCTCGACGCTTATAATGGCGTCATCGCGCCCAATCCCGGCGATCTTGTTATTGTGGAAAGGCAGTCTGGAGATTTGCGCGAGACGACGTGTAAGGAGCTCCGTAAGCGGGATGACGACACGTTCGAATTGATGCCGCTATCGACCCGGCCAGAGTTCCAGAACGCCATTCCGATCGGCCGCCCGGATGACGGCCACTTTGCCGATGAAGGCGTGACGGTGATTGGCATCGTCATCGGCGCATACCATCCGAGGTTCATGCGGCAACGAAAATAATTCGGGATACATCCCGCATTGATGCTTGACGCGGGACGCATCCCGCACCTATAAGGGTTCCAACAACGGGAGCCCTTCGATGTCACCCATCACCATCTGGACGCAAGACCCGGAAGCTCAGCTTCTCCTTGCAGAGTGCGCGGTCAATCCGCCCGCAAAGCAAACCTTCCACTATCGCTTCCAAGAGACGGAAGAGCGGTACGTTGGCCCCGAAGCCCGCCGCCTGCGCGCCATTCGCGACAGCTACCTGGGCGAGGCTCTGAGGCTGCGCGATCGCACCGGCAGAGATGCTGGCTTCATTCGCAATGCGGCGCTGAGCGTCACTCAGGCAATCGACAATGCGCGAGCTGCCATTGGCTACTCCGAGACTGTCGAAGAGGGCTTCACCGTCTCTGACCAGCCCACTCTCCAGGAGAGCACTGTCGAGCAGTTCATTCGGCTCCAGAACGCCAAGCAAAGGATCGCAGCATGACATTCCGTGAGGCAATGAGACCTCGTGCAGGGGACTGGCTGCCCTATTCCATTTTCCTCGGCTGCGTTGTTGTGGTCGCCATGTTCGCGGGGCTGTGATGGGCGCTTCTGCTTCGCAGACCGGGCTTTCGTCGGCTTCGCCGATGGAGCCCCAAGGGTCTCCACCAAAGGCTTCAATCCCTAGCGCGAACGTAGAATGCCACGGCCTCGATACGCCAGAGCGCGTCTGCTTCTACGAGCAGGACTTCTACGTTCTTTCCAACTTTAGCAGCTTTAGCATCCTTTGGGAGGGTATCCGGTTCGACACGTCGGAACACCTATACCACTGGCTGAAGTTTGCGACTTCTCCCGATGGAAAAAGCGCTAAGCCCGCGCAGGCGGAAGATATACTTGCCGCACCTTCAGCGCACGCAGCTTTCAAGATCGCCCAGGTCTACAAGGCCGACCGCCGTCCAGACTGGGACGAGGTGAAAGTCGACTTCATGCGCCGCATTTTGCGGGAGAAAGTCAGCCAGCACGAATACGTTCATCGGAAATTGCTGGCGACTGGCAACCGCGAACTGGTCGAGAACAGCTGGCGCGACGACTACTGGGGATGGGGTCCAAACCGCGACGGCCAGAACATGCTTGGCAAACTCTGGATGGAAGTTCGCGCCGAGCTTCGCGCCGCGTCAGCGATGAGCGCCGGAACGGCTGAGACCGGAACGGGCTCAGGGCTTCAGCCCGCCAGCGCGACGGTCGAAGACCGAGACGCCCAACCTCTTTCTGGAGAGCAATCATGACTCTTCAAGAAGCTGAAGCACGTAGAGCAATGCTGCTTGAACTGGCTGAGCGGTGCGAGAAGGCGACAGGGCCGGATCGCATGATTGATGCTTTGGTCACGAAGCATTTCCGTCTGTACCGCAGCCTGACGACGCCGATAGCAGATGATCGCTGGATTGAGCTTCGCGAGGCAGACGGACGCCTGCTGATGCATGTGCCGGGCGATGTTTGCGCGCCATACGGCTACAGAGGATTACCTTTTTCCTCCTCCCTAGACGCAGCGATGTCGCTGGTGCCGGAGAATGCATTCTGGCGCCTGGGCCATGACGGCGACGGCGCTGATCCATCGGAGTTTCGTGCTCAGATCATAGTCCCGATGGTGGGCGGAAATGACCCTCGTGGCATTGCAATTGCATCGACCCCCGCCCTCGCTCTCACAGCCGCCGCTCTCCGCGCTCGTGCATCTCAGGAGCAATCCTCATGAACGGCTTCAACGATTGGCTTGATGGTGTGCTGGGCGGCAAGCCTGCGACGGTGGAGAGCTTTGCGCGATCTGCCATTCCGGAGCTTCCCCGCATCGAAACACCCGTTGCCCGTGTCGGAAGAGCGGACGTGTGGCCGCCTCATGTTCTGGAGCAGATCCGCCGCATCCAGGCAGGATTGGAGGATGAGCTATGATCGAACAACTCATCCGCGATCACGGGATAGCGAAGATCGTCTACGTCCCTGCATCGCCTGAAGTCCCTCGGGATGCCTTTCACGTCTGGTTGCGAGACGGCTGGCTGGCTGAGCACATCGGCCGCGGCGACAGCATCGAGGTTGCCCTGCGCGATGCTCTGGAGCGCGTGCATGGGAGGGTCGCGGCATGAACGCCATCTACCTCACCCATCAGCAAGTCTCAGCAGTCGCCCTGATGCTTCAGGACAGCGATGACGAGCAACTGAAGCTCGACGTGTTGGAGGGGGAAACTGACCTATTCGAATGGACCCGCTTTCTCCTTGAGAAAAACGAAGAGGATGAGGGGATGGTATCCGCCCTCAAGGGTCAAATCAGCGCTCGTCAGAAGCGCAAGTCAGCGGCCGAGGGTCGTATAAAACGGCGCCGCGAAGCTCTCCTCGCCCTCCTTGAGTGTGCCAAGCTGAAGAAGCTCAAACTTCCGGAAGCCACGCTTTCGGTAAGCACGACTGCCGCCAGGCTCGCTGTGAATGACCCTGATGCAGTGCCTGACGAATACTGCGTTCATGAGCCCAAGCCGAGCGCTGAGAAGATTGCGGCGAAGTTCACGGTGGACAGCGAAAACCTACCCAACTGGCTCCGCGTCGAGCCGGAGAAACCCTTTTTAACTGTGAGAGGCTGATGACCCACAACCTGTCAATCTGGAACGCGCTCGCGAAGACGGACCCGAAGCACACCAAGCCGTTCAATCGGGCTGGCGGCTTCAAGGGCACCTCCGTGAAGCCAATCTGGGTAATCAAGCAGCTCACTGAGCAGTTCGGCCCTTGCGGCATTGGCTGGGGCGTCAATGAGCCTTCATTCCAAGTGGTGCCCTGCGAAGGCGAGGTCCTGGTCTTTTGCACCGTGTCTGGCTGGCACGGGAAGAAGGAGAATGTTGTCTACGGCGTGGGCGGCGACAAGGTTCAGGCCAAGCGCCAGGGCGGGCATTTCTGCGATGATGAGGCGTTCAAAAAGGCGTTCACTGATGCTGTGAACAACGCCTTCAAGTTCGTGGGCGTCGCAGCCGACATCCACATGGGCCTGTTCGATGACGACAAGTACGTCACCCAGGCGCGTGCTGAGTTCAACGAAAAGCGTGACAGCGAAGTGGATGCCAGCTTGCAGCTCGCCTTGGATGGTGTGAACGGTTGCGACACGCTTATTCAGCTCAAGGAGTGGTGGGCCAGGAACGGCAACGGCATTGCCGACCACCACGTCCAAGCTGTCGTGGACGCTATCGAGGCGCGCAAGCAGGCCATCAACACGATGGACCGGCGAGCAGCATGAAGCGCCTCTACTCCCCCGCTGAAGACGCCGTGCTGTCCGAATATCTGCACAAGCAGGTTCGCTGCTGGGACTCGGTTGTGAGGCGTTTGGACCGCCGCTCCAGGCACAGTGCGGAGAAGCGCCTAGGCAAGCTGCGCCGTGATGCAGGAAGCCTCTGGAAGATACCGCCTGGCGGTGACTTCAGCTGGAGGGAGGCGGCCTGATGCCAGATCCACGTCACCACCCCCAATGCCCACGATGCAAGGGAGAGGGATTTTACCTCCGCCATCATGGCCGCGGATTCTATCGGGACGGAAGCTTCGGCCACAACCAGTGGGAGGACTGCGAGTGCAGCTCCTATGACGATGTGGTGGATTTGCCGAGAGCGATTGAGGCTACGGGAGAGCCCTTCTGATGCGTGTCGATGTACGCCCCCGCAAGAAGAACGCCCCACGGCCCGCGTGGAAGGTAGCTGACTCCTACCGGCAGTGGCTGCGAGGACGCCCCTGCGCGTTTGCCAGTTCCGAGTGCCAGGGGAAGATTGAGGCTGCCCACACGCCCGACCCATTATCCAAAGGCATGTCGACGAAGGCGGCTGACTGCAACTGTATCCCCGCTTGCCAGTGGCACCACGGAGCTCAGACAGTGAAAGGCTGGTCAGCAGTAGGTCTAACCCGAGAGACCGCCCAGCAGATGGCTGATGCCTACTGGAAGGCATGGCCTGGGCGAGCGGCATGGGAGGCTGAGAATGCCTGACGCCCCTCCCCTCCTCTTCAAGAAGGTGCTCGGCAGCCTTCGTCCCGCAAACGAGGCGGCAACGAGAGCTCTGGCAGCCATCGATGGACAAGTCCGCATCGAGTTCAAGTCCATGCGGGGCAACGTCAGGCGCAACGGCTTGTATTGGGCCTGCCTCGGGGTTGCCGTTCCCATGCTCGACGAGAAGGCACCTGGCCTCACCGTGGACCTGCTGCACAAGGTTCTGAAGGATCGCTACGGCCTTGTCCGTGTCGTGACGCTGCCAAGCGGCGAGCAGGTCAAGGATTACGAGTCCACGTCCTTTGCGAAGATGACCGAGCCGGAGCGTGCCGCCTTCATCGATTGGGCGCTGAGCACCGTATCCTCTTGGTTAGGCTGCGATGTCACTGACCTGCGTCGGGAAGGCGAGGCCGCATGACCTTCTCCCAACGCCTCCTTGCCAACAAGGCTGACAAGCTCAAGCTCTACGGCCTTGGCCCCCTCGACTGTGGCGACTGCCGCCTGTGCTGTGAGGGAGAGGATATTCCCATCCTCGAAGGCGACAACTCGCATCAGTGGGAAGTGAAGTTCACTCGTCGCTCCCCGGCTTATCCGAGAGGACTGGCCCTGGCGACCACAGAGGGCCGGTGCGCCTACCTCACCCAAGCGGGCTGCGGCATCCACGACAAGCCACGACCCGTCGCCTGTGTCCACCTCGACTGTCGCGTCTACGCGCTGGACCGTCAGGGGAAAGGGAGCAACCCTCAGATGCAGAGGGTCATAGACCAGGGGCTTAAGAAGATTGCGGAGGAGAGGCGATGACATCCCCACAACTGGAAGCGCTGGAGCCATGCCCCTGGTGCGGCGATCCCATGCTCTGGATCGAAGACATTCATTTCACACACTCTTCATCAGCGACGGATTTGGACGATCAGCAACGGTGCGCGATACGTCACGCCATCTTCCACGCCGAGCAAATCGACTGGTGGAACACCCGCACCCTCTCTCCTCCCCAGCCAATAGAAGAGGATGTGGAACGGCTGATTGAGGCGCTGGAGCCGTTTGCCGACTTGGCAGATGAAATTCAGGAGTGCGTAACCGACGATTTCATAATGCGCGGAGCCTATTGGGATTTCCGAGCAGGCGACCTCCGCAAAGCCCGAGCCGCAATCTCCTCCATGCAGGAACAGAGCCGTTCCCTTATCAATGAGGGACAGGGAGGATGAGCATAGGCGAGCTTGCCAGCAAGTTTCGACGTGCCGTTCGCAACGAGCAGGGAACGCGGCTGACCGCGGAGGAGATGCAGCAGCTTGTCGAGCTCGGGCTATTGTCCATGCTCTCCGAGGCAGAGAATAGGGAGCTGACGGCAAAATGGGCCGACCGAAGCGCGAATATACAGTCGGCGACTACTGGCTCGGCAAACGTCGTGACGGCAAATCGCCAGAGATCTGGCAAATCACCAGCTACAACCCGGCCAATCGACAGATCCGTTATCGCAGCACTCGCACGGCAAGCCTAGATGAGGCCAAGGCACAGCTTCATGTCTTCGTCGAGGAGGAGCGGTCCAAGGGGCCTCAGCAGCCCGAAGTTGCTAAGGTCATATTCCTACTCTTCCGCTATTGGGATGAGCACGGACGACACGCGGACTCCGCGGCTCAGATCGCCAGTTCAATCCGACAGTTCATCGGCTTCCTGATGCAGGACGAAGCCACGCCAGACGTGACGGTCGCCCAGCTCAACAAGCAACTGTTCGAGCGCTTCCGGCGCTGGCGGATGGCCCCGCATAGTTATGACGTGCCGTGGGGAAACAAGGACTACAGGCACAGCTCGCCTGGCGTGTCGGGTGAGGCGGTGCAGCGGAACCTTGATGATGTAAGAGCCGCGCTGAACCACAACGCCGGAGACATGGGACGATTGCCCTATGTGCCGAAGGTTCCTTCCGTGCCGAAGCGGTTCCGATCGCCTCCACGCGAACTGGTGCTCACACGCGAGCAGATGGGCGCAATCATCGGCTATGCCGCTTACGACATTGCGAGCCTTCGCTGGATATTGCTGATGATGGGAACGCTGATTCGCCCTGAAGCTGGGCTGGCAATGGACCCAAGGCGGCAGCACAAGCCGGCGCACGGCATATTGGATCTGCACCCACCTGAATGGCCGCACACGACGAAGGTCAATCCGGTGGTGCCGGTGATTCCCGAGCTTGAGCCCTGGTTGCTGGCGTGGGCTGAGAACCCGCACAAGCCCGTTCTGTCACGCAAGCGCTGGTGGCGAACCCTCCGGAAGAATCTGGGGCTCCCGAAGGAAGCAGTGCCCAAGACGATCCGCCACACGGTAGCCACTCGCCTCCTCGGCATGCGGGTCGGAAACGAAGAGCTCGAGGTCGCCCTAGGGCACCGTTCGCTGAAGCGAACAAGCCGGGTCTACGCGAAGTATGATCCTGACTATTTGGCGAATGTTTACAAGGCGCTGTCCACCGTTTGGCAGGACTATTGCGCTGCGGCGAAGGAGTGGCTTGCTGTCCATTCGCTGTCCACACCCAAAAGGGGTCAGGATTTGACAGTAGTAGAAAACCGCAGTATTCTGCGCACTTCGATGGTGGGCGGTGACGGGCTCGAACCGCCGACCCTCTCGGTGTAAACGTAAGGATACGCTGAATGGCCCCCGACACACGAGAAGGTGCTGACGGAACAAACCGTCAATCAAGCGCGAACGAACAGCAATCTGCAGGCCATTTGCTGTCCATCGGTCTGGGGCCTTGGCCCTTATATATAGTGGGCTCCGAAGGAGAGGGGTTCAGCGTCCACCACAATGACCGGCGAAAGCCGCCCATCTACCTGAACGCACGGACCTTGGCCGCAGCGACACGTGAAGCCATCGAGATGGGCGTGGCGGGCGATCTCGACTTGAAGCCGTATGAGCGGCCGACGAGACGAGAAGCCGAACTCGTCTATTTCATTGCCGGCGACGTGGGCGCGATAAAGATTGGCTCCACCTTCGACCCTGTTTCGCGGTTGAACACCCTCCAATGCGGAAGCCCGATCCCGTTGAAGATCCTTGCCGTGACGGATGGCGGGACCACCCAAGAGCGCGCCTATCACAAGCGCTTCGCTGCTCACCGCCTGCATGGCGAATGGTTCGAGCGGTGCCCAGAGATCCTTGCGGAAATCGAAAGGCTGGCAGCATGACCCGCCGTAAGCTTCCCAAGCTTCTCCACACCGCAGATTTACGCGGGCTATCATTCAAAACCGGGAAACTTCCCACCGCCTGCGCTCGGCCGGTCTCTCAAAATGCGAGCTCAATCCATGTTCCGCGCATGTTCGCGGTAGGAGGTGAAGCATGGGCGAACTAGCCGCAGCTGGGCCGTGGGTGTCTCTCAAGGAGAAGCATCCGCCGCTCCACACACAGGTTCTGGTGAGGCAGAAGGATGCCCCTGGCTTCGTGGCTGATGTTGCCTGCTTCGTTGGTCAGCAGCCGAGCGGAGAGCTTCGGTGGATAATGGCTGACATTAGACTCGAGAGCCGCCAGCTAACGCATTGGGCTGAGCTCTTCGATGTGCCTGATGAGGTAGAGCCAAGACGGTGCTCGCCATGAGCCAGTCCTGCCCCAAATGCGGTATCTACAACGGGCGCCATCGCCCACGCTGTCCTTACGCCGCCTATACGCTTCCTGGCGTTGACCCGAGGCTTGCGCCTTATCGCTCGGTCTGGACGATGCTCCGGGACCTGTTCGGATTCGATAAAGAGAGATTCTAGGAGGATGCAGACGATGTGGCAGCCGATCAAGACCGCGCCGAAAGACGGAACCAAGGTGCTGCTTTTCGTCAAAGGTCAAGGCACGGAAGCTGGCATATGGAACGCGGACGAAGGCGCGTGGTGCTTAGTCAACGCTTGGGATGACTTCGGGAAGATACCGGTCAACGGTCCGTCGATGGACGGCGAGATAACACACTGGCAGCCGGAACCGGA
>Ga0196963_10001724_pt1 | contig 14154 bp, 5 predicted proteins | sample S1_5metaG_FD_148600 | JGI IMG/M metagenome (GOLD analysis project Ga0196963, IMG submission 148600) | Soil microbial communities from Anza Borrego desert, Southern California, United States - S1_5 | ecosystem: Environmental > Terrestrial > Soil > Desert | place: USA: California | collected... | reverse complement strand
ATTCTTGATGCGCGGAGACGGGGCCTGGCAGGATCCATCGACCCTGTCCGCCGGCACGCTCGATAGTCTCGATTCCGCGGACTTCCTGCGCGCGACTTCGGACACGACCTACGCGGGCGCGCTCGACCGCACCTTGACCATCGAGTCGATGCTGACCGGCAACCGCACCGAGGACCTGGTGACGATCCGCCAGGCGGACGACGCGACCGTCGGCAATCTGCAGAGCGGCAGCTCGCTGCTGACGGTGTCGCAGCTCGATGCGGACTCGAGCGGCGCCGCCGTCACTGTCAGCAACGCCGGCTCGGGTCCCGCGCTCTCCATCACGGCCGGTGCGCTGACGACCGCTGGGGACGTCAGCCAGAGCGGCGTCCGCACCTTCTCGACCGGCACTGGCGCGGTGTCGCTCAACGGTGCGACGACGGTCGCCGGCAGCGCGGCTCTCAATGGCGCCAGCCTGACCATCGGCGATGCATCCGGTGATGCGGTGAGCGTGAACTCCGCCGCCTGGTCGTTCGCCAACAACACCGCGGTGACACTGAACAGCGCCGTCAACGCCCTGAACATCGATGGCAATACGCTTTCGGTGAACGCGCTGAACAACCGCGTTGGCGTCGGTACCAATGCGCCGACGACGACTCTCACCGTGCAGGACGCCGCCACCTACGCCATCCGCCACACGCAGACGATTGCCGGACATTATGCCAGCTTCGGTGTCGGCGGGACGTCTTCCTATTACGGCATCGGCCTGACCTACGATGGTTCGCCGCGCATGATCATCGCCTCCAACTTCGGCACGGTCATCGGCACCTATGCCGCGAGTATCCTCGATCCGCCCAGCGATGGCCTGACATTCGCCGGGCGCTTGGGCATCGCCACGAATACGCCCAGCACCAGCATCGGCTTCGGGGGCGCCGCGGCGCGCTCGATCGGTGTCGAACGCCACGCGTCGGGGGGAGGCCGCGCGCTGACTGTCTCGGCCGGCGGCGCGGCGTCGGGCCAGAACGACCTTGACGGCGGCGGCCTCGTCCTGTCCTCGGGCACCGCGACCGGCAGTGGCTCGTCGTCGATCGCGTTCCAGACCGCGAAGGCGGACACAGCTGGCTCCGCCGATCGTGTGCCAGAGACGCGCATGACCCTGACCGGCGACGGGCACCTCGGCGTCGGCGCTACCGGCGCGCCGACCTTCGGCGGCACCTGGGACGGTGGCATCGACATCGGCCATGCGCTGTTCCTCGAAGGCCGCGCGCCGTCCGCGACCCAGAACGTGGCCAACGTCGGATTCGGCGTCTACCAGGACACCGCGTGGCGCCTGGCGCGTCCGGGCTCGTCGGGTCTCGCATTGTCCGCCTCGTCGGACGCGACGACGACCAACCTCAGCTTCCTCCACTTCCCCGCCGGCGGCGCGCTCGGCGATGCCCGGACCGCGCAGAGCATCGGCACCCTGATGTCGAGCGAAGGCAGCCTGGGCCTGCGATACCCGTCCGCGACATCAAGCGACGTGATCAAGGTCCTGCCACGCCAGGCCGCCGAGGTCGCCGGCAGCACGGGATCGCTGAGCAACGCCGACCTGACGACCGATCACACGTGGACCCTGCCGAACGCGTCGGGCACGATCGTCACCGATGGCAACCTGACCGAGATCGATGCGGTCGGCACCGTCGCCTCCGGCACGTGGAACGGATCGACGGTCGGCGTGGGCTACGGCGGCACCGGTACGGCGACGGCCTTCACCCAGGGCTCGGTGGTCTTCGCCGGCGCGAGCGGCGCCTACGTCCAGGACGACGCGAAGTTTTTCTTCAACAACACCAACGACCGCCTCGGCATCGGCAACGCTGCGCCGGCGACGACGCTGCACGTCACCGGCGACACCCGCCTCGGCGGCGCCAGCGATCGGATCGACATCGGCGCCACCGGCGTGATGACCTACGAGGGCGCCGCGCGTCCGCGGCGCAGCATCATCCTGACGCCCGCCAGCGCCATAACCGCTGCCGGTGGACCCACTGTGGACCAGACCGACGGCACCAACTTCTCGTACTACACGGTCGGATTCGACGCGACGCTCACGGTGGCTGCCTGCTGGCAATTCGTCGTTCCCGACAGCTACGTCGCGGATGCCAACGCGACGGCGACGGTCTCGTGGATGTCGCAGACCGAGACCGTGGGCAACGTGCGCTGGTCGATCTCCATCGACGGCAAGACCGCCGGCGACACCTACGACAGCGCCCTCCAGGGGCCGTATGCGGTATCCTCGACCACCAACGGGGTCCTGGCCGGCAAGATCACCATGGTCGTGATACCGCTGACCACGACGGGTTGGAGCGGCAGCGAGGTCGCCGTCGTCAAGCTCGAGCGCATCGGCGGCTATGCCGGGCCTGGCGGCGATGATGACATGACGGGCGACGCGAAGCTCATCCAGATGAAGATCGAGTGGACGGCCGCTACGGAGAGCGACTGACGCCGCTGGTCTGGCGGCGAGAGCGCTCCATCTCGTCCGGGCAATCGGGGACGGCGGACCAACGAGGTTGACGACGTTACGCCGGCCCGCCCGGGGAGCGAAGCGGCAGCGCTGTGCGACGACCGGTGCAGCGCGATGTGGCTGTGCGCCGACTCCTTCGCGCGCAGGCTGGCGGCCGCTCGCCAAGCGTGCCCTACTCATCCCGCGCCTGGAAGCGAACATCAGGAAGGTTCGCCATCGACGCGGTCGATGCCGTCGCAGAGTCCGGGTCGGGCCGCCGGGCGTCGCTGCAGGCCACGGCACGTGCATCCCGCCGACGCGCGCGAGCGCCCTGCGCGGCGCGTCAGGCCGGCACAGCACGCGATCGCTCACGGCGCCTCCTCGCCATGCAGGACGAGTTCGCCGAGGCGGAGATTCCCCACCGGCCAGGATCCTCCGCCCGGCGACGCCAGGCGGAAGCGCCGGCCGACCACCGGCGTCGGGAGGCGATGGCTGTGCGTCGACGCGTCCGCCAGCAGCGTCGCGACCGGCGTCCACGCCGCGCGCGCCTCGTCCCAGGTTTCGAACTGAGCGTCGGGCAGGCTCGAAGCCGGGTGGCGCGGGTCGCCGACGACCGTGACGGCGTCGACCCGCGCCGGCCGGGGCAGCTCGATGACGAACGTCATCTTCCCCATCCAGCCCGAATCGACGTAGTTGATCTGGTGCCACGGCAGCCACGGCTCGGCGGGAGCGGTTGCATCCCCGTCGGCGAGGATCGCCGGCGCGTGCCGCCACGCGATACCGGCTGCCGCCGGATCCCAGCGGGCCTCGATCACGGTCCCCGCCGCCGCGAGCAGGTTCGGTCGTAGCGGCAGCGCCCGCGGGAGCGACGTGGTGCGGCGCGCACGCGTGATCGGCGGAATGCGGTCGGCGCTCGAGGCCGCGCTGCGGACGATGCGCGTCCGCCAGCGCGCGGTGCCGTCCATGCCCAGGCGCATGACCTCTCCCGCCCAGGTCGCCACCACGACATCGCCATCGGCCATCCACGCGCCGACCGGCAGCGCGCCGGCATCGCTCTCGAGCACCGTCCGCCCACGGTCGTCGACGACCAGCAGCGTGCCCGCCTCGCTGCCGACGCAGAGCCGCCGGCCATCGCGCGAGAAACGCGGGCCGCGCAGGGACGCGTCGCCGGTGCGGTGCCAGCCCAGGCCACCGCTCGCGGCGAGCCAGCGCAGCTGGTCGTCGGTGGTGACGGCGATCGAGGCGCCGTCGGGCGAGATCGCGAGATCGTGCGCGACGACGCGGTGCACCGCGCGTACGGCCGCGCCGGCCAGCACGGTGAGCGCCTCGCCGCCCTCGCTCGTCCGCACCACGACCGTTCCGCCCGCGCCCCACAGGGCGACGGCGGGATGCGGCAGCTTGAGCGACCAGGCGACGCGTCCGTCCGCGATCCGGCGCACCTCGATGTCGCGGCCCGTCGCGATCGCGACCAGATCCTCACCGGCGGCGGCGATCAGCGGCCACGGCCGGTCGGTGCCGGGCACAGCCGGCGATTCCCACAGCAGTTTCCCCGTCGGGCTCCAGGCCGCGACGCCGAGGCCGCCCGCGGCGACGACGCGACCGGCCCGATCGCAGGCCCAGCCCGGCGCGATGCCGTTGGGCCACGACGCCATGAACCAGAAGGTCCCGCGGTGCGCGACCATCGGCGCCGCGAAGCGCGCGGTCGCCGCGCCCGAGCGGTCGACGACATGCAAGACGTGCCCTTCGGCCAAGCCCGCGTCCAATCCCCAGATTCCCCACCCGCCCGCGAGAGGCAGGGCGCGGAAGGCGACGTGATCGCCGACGCGGTGGCGCCACGCGACGGCGCCGGTGCGGGCATCGAGCGCGAAGGCGTTGTCGCCGGAGCGGAAGGCCGTGGCGAGGATCGAACCGCCGTCGTCGCTGACCGCGACGTCGCCGAGGCTGGGTCCCCACAGCTCGTCCCACGTCGGGGGCGACGGCGGCATCTGGCGCACCGCCGCGAAGGCCGCCGTGCCCGCGGCCGCGGCCGGCGCGCGCAGCAGGGGGAGAACGTCCGACGCCGGGTCGATGCGCAGCACGCGGTGCTTGCCGACGATCAGGTCCGACGCGGCGATCGTGCCGCCGCGCGGCAGGCGCGGGAGCGGCAGGCGGATGCGCGCGCCGGCACGCCCGACCGCGATGGTCCGCGCCTCGATCTCGGCGCCGCGATCGTCGAGGATCCGGATGCGCACCGGCAGCACGGCATCGATCGCCGTCCCCGCGGCGTCGACCACGCCGATCTCCGCCTCGAGCTGCCCGTCGTCCGCGCGCTCGCACGCGCAGCGGACGTCGGCGATGGCGCGCGGCAGCGCCGCGTAGAGCCGGAATCGCGAATCCGTCAGGTCGAAGTCCATGACCGCGCCTTCGACGCGCCGGCGCGCGGTGACGTCGTAGAGCGCGGCGGTGGGCGGAGGAAGGGTGAGCGTCCCCGCGACCGGGTCCCGCGTCGCGCAATACAGCCCGCGGCGCCACACGGTGTCCGGATCGGCCGCGGGCATGTTGTTGTTGACCACCCACAGGAAACGGCCGGCGCCGCCGCGCTGCATGCGCATCAGCACGCGGCCGTCGCTCGCCGCCACTATGGCCGGGACCCGCTCACCCAGGGCCTCGGTCAGCGCGCGTCCCTGCTCGTGGAAGAGACGCTGCAAGCGCGCGTGCGCGTGGTCGTCGTTGAGCGGGTGCTCGTCCGCGAGCGCGCGATCGAAGGAGACGGCGATGACGCTGGCGTCGGGCACGGCGGCGGCGCGCGACGTCCCATCCGCGACCACGACGATGCCGCGGGCCTTCGCGTCGCGCAGCGCGCGCGCCAGGCGCGGCTCGGCGTCGGCGCGCTGCGCGACGACCAGGACCGCGGAGACGCCGTCCCAGTCCACGCCGTCGAGATCGTCGACGAAGACGAACGATGCGGGCCGGGCGGCGAAGGCGCAGGCGTTCCAGGCCTCGTACAGCGCGGTGAAGTAGCGACCTCCGACGTTCGCCCATTCGTCGATGCGCATCATCCGCGTCGACACCGGGATGAGGATCGTCGGGCTGCGGCGCAGCTCGGCGAGCCAGGGGCCGTACAGGTCGAACCAGCGGTGCGAGGCGCGGTGCGCGGAGATCCGGCCCCGGTATCCGCTGCGCGGATCCGTGAACGCCATCTGCGGGCAGACGAGCGGTGATGAGCCGATCCCGGTGGCGCCGGTCATCGCGAGCATGGCGTGGGTCGTCAGGATCTGGTCGCCGGTGCCGTCGTCGTTCCAGATCTCGGGATGGGCCCACGCGGGCTTTCCGGGACGGGCGAGGAAGTCCGCGAGCTGCCCCGCCGCGTGCGGATAGCCGATCTGCTCGAGCTGGACGTGCAGGTCGACCTCGTCGGTGCCGGCGAACGTGGTGGGCGGGATGATGCCCGGTTGCCGCCAGGGGCCGGTCATCGCGTTGGATAGGGTCTTGCCGGGTGCGGCGGCGCGCGCCGCGGCGTCGAGCCCCCGACGGGCCTCATCCGGGCTGCCGATGCGGCGATCGGTGACCGTGTCGAGGATGGGGTCCCAGCCGCCGTCGGTCAGCGCCCGCTCGCGCGCGGCCAGGAAGGCTTTGCTCTCGCCTTCGTCGTCGGGCAGCCGCTGGTCCAGCCACCAGTTCGCGGCCCAGCTCCAGCCGCGGAACCCGATGATGTGCGACAGTCCCTTGGTCACGCGCGCGACATCGGACGCCACCTGATCGGGGCTGCGGGCGTCGTATCCGTGGCCCGGCACGCCGAGCGGCACGCCGGCATCCATCGACAGCGCGATGCCGCGCTGATCGATGCCGGACGCGCTGCGGCGCTCGATCATGCGCAGGAGCGGCGTCGGGATGACGCGCAGGCGCGCCGGATCGGGGCCATCCGGCCGGCTTTCCAGCCGCTCGGCCCACGCGGCGTGGAGCGCGATCCGTGCGTCGCCGTGCAGCGGGTCGATACCGGCGCCCGCATGGAGGCGGTCGACCACGGTGTCGAGCCCGAGGGTGCGCTCGTAGCGGGCGCGACGCGCTACGATCTCCTCGGCCGGCCAGGTCGCCGTCGTGCCGCCGAAGGCCGGCACGTAATCGCCGTACATGGTGATGCGGAACGGGTTGGCGTCCGACGCCGCCACGCCCAGCTCGATCGCCGTCGCGACCGGCGTCAGCCCCGGGGCATCCGCCTCGAACTCATAGCGTCCGGGCGGCAAGGCTCCGGTGAGGCCTGCTGTCAGCGGAACGTCGCGCGCGCCCGTGACGGTCACCCGCTCCGTTGCGACGACGCGGCCATCCGCGGCGACCAGCCGCAGCTCGACATCGGTCGGCGACGAGGGGCCGCGAACCGACAGGACGAGGGGAACCTCCTCGCCGCGGCGGAACGCGTGGCGGCCATCGCGCGTCCAGGTCGTGATCGTGCCGGTGCTACCCGTCCTGCGGACCTCGACCGGCAGCTCCACCGCGTGGCCCCCGCTGCTCCCATCGGCGCCCGTCGTGACGCGCAGCACGCAGGGACCGAACACGCCGTCGGGCGTGGTCAGCGTACCGTCGTCGAGCGCCACCTCGCGGAAGTCGCCGTCGGGATGGCGCGCGATCCACGCCGTGAGGCGCGGTCTGGGTGTCAGGGCGGATGCCCATTCGACCGTCGCCGGCGCGGGCCTGCCCGCCTCGATCACGTCGGACCCCAGCGTCACGGACAGCACGTCGACCAGTGCCGGCACCGTGCGCACCAGGGCCCCGGACGCTCGATCGTAGGTGCGGAACAGTTCCTTCTGGTCGCGCCGCTTGACGTGGATCGCGCCGTCGCGCACGACGATGCCAGCGACCGCATCGAGCGTCCCCGCCAGCGCGATGGGCGCGAGCGCGGCGCCCTCGTGCGAATAGACCATCACCGGGCCGCCGTCGCGGCGCAGGACGTGCACGCGGCCATTGCCGTCCACGTCGAACGCGCCGGCGTAGCCGTCCCACTGGTTGCCGCCCAGCGGCAGCGGCGCGGACCAGGCGAGCGTGCCATCGAAGCGCACCGCCGAGAGGATTCCGCTGCGATCCTCGGCGATGTACAGGAGGGATCCGCCTTCCCACACGCGCAGCCGCACGGAGTCGGCTCGCCACGCGGTGCCGAGGACGTCGAGCGGGATCGTGGCGACGACCGCGCCCGCCGGCCCGAGGCGCAAGACGCGGCCGCGGGCATTGTCGGGGGCGTAGAAGTCCCCCGATCGGCCCGCCTGCACGTCGCAGGGCGATATCCAGCCCGCCTGGTCGTCGTTCAGGAAATCCGCGCAGCCGCCGCGCGGGACGAGCTCGGCGTCGTGGACGTCGACGCGGTGCTGGAAGTGGGCATGCGCCGTGGCGATCGACCCGTCCGGACCGGCGGCGACCGCGGTGAGCGCCGGCGAGCGCGCGGTGTAGGCGCGGCGCGATCCATCGGACGCGATGCGGATGATGGTCGTCTGGCCGGGCTGGTGCAGGTAGAGGTGTCCGTCGTGGCCGCCGCTCAACGTCGCCGCCGCGATGTCGATGCCCGCGGGCTCGTTCGAGATGACGAGCTCGTGCCGTTCGGCCGCGGCGAGATCCAGCGCGAGCAGCGCGGCGAGCAGCGGCGCGGCGAGGGCGCGGGACGGATGGCGGACGACGATCATGCGGACCTCGTGGGCGAAGTGGGGGAAGCTGGATGGCGGATCGATCGACGGCGGGATGGCGGCGGCGGGCGCGCGGGCTCACCAGAGTGAGGGGGCGCTCACCAGCCGCTGCACCCAGGCCAGGGTGCCGGCGGCGTTCTTGACCTGCATCTGCGTCGCTTGGTCCTGGTAATGCTGGGACGAGTTCACCGGCCGGTGGAGATGCAGTTCCGAGCCGGTCATCTCCGCGTGATACCACATGTACATGTAGCCGAGGTTTCCGGTCACGGCCGGAGACCACTCGACGCGGTACCATAGCCGACGCTCGTGCGCGAGCGCGTCGTCGAACGCCCTCGCGTCGCCGCCGAAAGTCGCGGTCGCTCCGTCGGCGACGACCTCGTCCCAGTCGCGCCACCCATGCGTCGCGCCGGCGCCGCAGGTGATCACGAAGCGGCTAGCGGATTCGCGGTGGATGCGGAACCAGGACATGCCGGTCGTCGACGACAGCGGGCGCGGGTCGCCGCTCGCATAGCCGCTCCAGTCGTCTGCCGCGGGCTGCGGATCCGGTCTCACGAGCAGCGGCAGGCCGTACGCCGGGTCGCTGCGGCCGATGCCTGGATCGGAGGCGGTCGTACGGATCGGATTCGGCGCGGCGGTCGCGGCGATCGCAAACGGCGGACGCTCCCAGGCGTGCATCGGGAAGCGGCGCGACGCGCCCACCGGGAAACGCGAATCGTCGTCTCGCCCATCGTCGACGTGCTTCGGTCCAAGGCGTCCATCGCGGACGTCGATCCAGCCGAAGGTCTCCTCGTGCGCCGCGGTGCGTGGATCGTCCCAGCCGATGCGCCCCGCCTCCAGAATGTAGCTGCACCCGGCGATGAGCATCGCCTTGGCCTGGACCTCGTGCTCCAGGACCACGATCCCCTCGGCGTCGGATCGCATCCGCCCGATGAAGGCGAGGGCGAGCGCCGCGAGGATCGCCGCGGTTCCCGCCACGAGGATCGTCACGGCGCCGCGCCGCCGCTGGCTGCGATCAGGCATCACTGCTGCCCATCCAGCGTCGCGTCGTTGATCGCTCCAGGCCGGTTGTCCCATGCGGCCCACCCGCCAGCTGGGCGGCGCTGCTGGCGCGCCCCGCGCAGCGATGTGCCGAAGCCGGTGAACGACAGCTTGAGGTTGTCGCCGGTGACGGGGCTCGTCACCCGGACCGTGCTCCATGCGACCATGCGCTGCTGGGAGAGGAAGCGCGCCATCGAGACGTTCATGGCGGGCCAGTGCGTCGGACGGAGCGGGAGTCGGTCGCGAGCGTTCGCAATGCGTTCGAGCAGGGCGGCATAGCTATCGGCGGCCCAAGCCAATCTCCACACCATGCGATGCGATTCCTCCATGAGCGTCCCGAGGTCACCGCCCCCGTAGCTCGGGGCGATGACGTAGCGGAAGCTGAAGGAGTCGCGGTGGTAGCCGAAGCGGTCCATCTGGGTCTGGACATTGCGGCCGTTCCACATGACCGGCCATCCGACTTCACTCATCAGGAAGCCGGTCGGTACGCCGCCCGGGTCGGTTCGCGCGGCGTCGTATGCCTCGTGCCAGCCGATGACTTGGTTAGGCGGCAAGTAGTCGAAGATTCCGTAGTAGCCGAGGGAACGCAGCAAGCCGCGCTGCTGGTTGGCTAGCCAGGTGTGCTTCACACCGACATCGCCGTAATCGGACACGCAGGCGTGGCCCGCCGCGGTGGTGTGCGGGTCGCAGCGGATGTGCTGGCGTCGCTCGATGTTCGCGAAGATGCCGTAGTGCCCGCCGCGCAGATCGGGGGCGAGCAGGCCGCCGTGCGTCAGGGTCGCGAAGTTCTTGCGCTGAGCAAGATGCCCGCGCCACCACGTCTTCGGATCCGCAGCGCTCCAGGACTCGGAAGGATCCCAGCCGCGTCGATCGTCGTAGACGCCGGCATCCTGCCGTTCCCAGACGGGCTCGCCTGACGGCGTGAGCGCTGCGAAGGGGGTGAAAGGCATGCCCCGACCATCGTCCGACCACCACTTGTCGACCGAGCCTCTCAGACGCCGATTCGTCGGATCCGAAGGGTCATCGTAGCTGGTCCAGAAGTCGAGGTCGTCGTTGGCCGCCAACGCACCGTCGCGAAGCATGGTGTTCTCGAGCGAGAGACGGGTGGCGGTCGTCACCGCTTGGGAAGCCACGCGCAGCGCTGCGTAGGCGGATCCCGCCACGATCAGCGCGAGCGGGAGCGAGATGAGCATCTCAATGATGGTGAATCCGCCGCGCCTGTTGTGGTCGAGGATGGCCATGCCGTTCCTAACGGAGCGTGAACGCGATGCGCGGATCGTAGAAGTTGAAGCGGTTGAGCGGGTGCGCGCGCATCCGAACCGTCGTCGGCACTGGTCCGCGATCGAGCTGTCGGTTGAAGTCCCGGTCGGCGCCATGGACACCGCAGTAGGTGTCCAGCACGTCGGCGAGGGGAAAATTCGGGTTGAATCCCTTGTGGTCCTGACCGGTGCCGAAGTTGGTAAACGGGTCAGCGTTCGTTCCTGTCGCAATGGCCCCCATCGGTTGGTTGAAGAGAAAGATGTGCTCAGGATTGACGTAGGAGAACACGGCACCACCGGTGATCGGTAACTTGCCGGTGGCCCACATACGCCCCCTGAAATCCGCTCCGGGGACTGGCCCGGCAATGGGGTAGCGGCTTGCGTCGACCGGCGCGCTGGGTGCCGTCTCGGCATCCTCGTACGATTTCCAATCCGCCGACCAGAACACGAGCTGTCGGCAACGTTCGGTCGGCGCGAAGGGAGCCGTCACGGTGAAGCGAGCGGGGTCGCCCCAGAAGGCGTGATCCCTGCCATCGGGAATCTCCAGGTCCGGGTAGCTCATGCTGACACCCGGGTTGACGAGCGGTTGCGCCGACAACGGCAACCACTGCTCGCAGCGATGGTTCGGGTCGATGGCTCCTGACGGTGCTCCGGAACGCGAGGCGAACACCTGCCATTCGAGCAGCGGCACATCCATCATGATCGCGCGCTGCGCAGGACGCGGGGCGCCCCAGTCGTACGGGAAGGATGCCGCGTACTTCATCGCGAGATTCAGGCACGACTCGTGGTAGTACGTGATCAGGTCGTGCGACAGGATGATCGCTGGCGATGGCGCACCGTCGATCGTGACCGACGGAACCGCTAGGCCACCGGACGACGGCTGTCCGCCGAGCTCGGCGAGCGTCTTCCATCGCGTCATGCATGTCGCGGCGTGCGCCAGGAAGCGCATCGCCTGCACTTGCTTGTGCACAGCGACGCCGCCGCCACGCGCGAAGATCCTCGTGCTCGCCATCGGATCCGGATCGTACGGCGGCGGCGGATCGGCGAGCGGCACCGGCGACGGCCCCGGATCATAGAACGGCTGTGGAAGCCCGATCCGCGATGCATACCACAGTGCCCCTTGCAGGTAGCGGACCGCTCCTTCCGAGGAGAAAGCGGGCGGGTCGACGCGCTTCCAGGGTGTTCCAGGAACCTGCACCGGCGCATCGTATCCGTAGGCCAGAAAGCCATAGCGCGCGGCGGGATCGCGCGCGTCCTCGATCCAGTCGAACACTTTGCGCATCGGCCAGTCCGCACCGGCGTCCGACGGATCCGAAATCTCCTCCCAGACGTAGAACGGAAATCCCTCCGGCCGCGGTTTCGTTGGGTCGGGGTCGTTCCAGACAGGAAATTGGAGCGGGAATGTCCGCGCATGACCCGGCAGGAACGCAGCCGCGCGGTTCGGCGCGTGCACAGGGGGCGAGGGATACGCCGCCGAGTAGGGCCACGCCTTCCATGGAAACCCGTGCATCGCGTTGGCCTGCGCGTAGCCATCCACCGCGAACACGACCTTCTGCAACTCGTTGGCGTGATCGCGGGGGAGCCCTGCCTCCTGCAGCCCCGTGGCCGCCGTCGGCAGCGCGTAATACAGATTGCCGCCGCGGTCGAGGATGCGCGCGATCTCGTCGCCGGGCGAATCGAGACGCCGCGCGATCGACGGCGGGACGGGGGCCACGCCGTTGAACATGTTGGCCACCCGTCGCTCGAGATCGGGCGCGAAATTGGAGTAGCCGATGCCGACGTCCCACGCCTCGCGCCCCTCCTGGTCTCCATGCGGGTTGGCGTTGTGGGTGGTGGCGAAGACGTCGAGGATCTCCTGGGCCTTGGCGGCGGCATAAGTCCGGTAGCGGACTTGCTGCTGCACGCGGATGCCGGCGCTGAACTGCATCAGCACGGTGACCACCGACATCGTCAGGATGCCGAGGCAGATCGCGATCTCGAAGAGGCTGAAGGCGGCTCGCGGCACCGGCCGCGCTGGCCGGCCGGGCGATCCGGACGTATACTGGGTCGGATTCGAAAAGGTCCGTCGCATCGCCGCTCCTACCTCCCCGAGGACGCATCGGCAAGCTACGGCCGGACACTGTGTTTTACAATAACATCGATCAGGGCGTCGGGTCCGACGTGAGCCGTGGCGCGACGCGGGCTTTCTTCGTCGTACGACGTGAACAGTTAGGCCTCACCGCGTCGCGACCTCGCGCTGGCCTTCGGCCGGCTTCGGGAGGTAGGCGTGGTTCCTGACCAGGTAGGAGGCCCTGGCCCCGTCATCGGCGAGGACGTCGTGCGCGAATGCGCCAGACCGCCGGAATGCCGGGATCGATTCAGGCGGTAGGCGCATCGGCGCGCACCTGATCCACGAGGCGTGGTGGATCATCGCGAGCATCGGTCGCGGCCGCGTCGTCCGGTTGGGCATGCCGCGGCGCCACAGGCGCATGTCGCGCAGGAGGATCGAGCCGGCGCTCACCTCCGGTTGCAGCGGCGGCCGACGAAGACGCCGCGCGGCGACCGCCCACGTGGGGACCTGGGTCGAATCGCTGCGGATCGACATCAGCGTATCCTGATGCGAACCCGGCCAAAGCTCGGTCGATCCGTTGTCGCGGTGCATGTCGACGAGCGGGACGTTGACGACCAGGGAGCAGGCCCGGTGTGCCACGCCCAGTCCTGCCCAGAGCTGACCCCAGTCGACGTGGATCGGTTGCGGCAGCGAGCCCGGCAGGTTCGTGTTGCCGCTGTAGAGCGCGTTGCGCGCCTCGCCGCCGAGCACGGCCGTCGTCACGGCGATCACAGCGGGGGGCTGCAGGATGTCGTCGAACAGGTACGGATCGAACGGCGGCGGATCCTGCTGCAGGTGCCCGTGCGCGAACTGCACGGGCGGGTCGGGATCGCCGCTGAGCCCGTCGAGGTCCTCGAGCATCCGCTCGCGCAGCATCTGCACGTGCCGCCGGTCGACGACGCCCTGGATGATGACAACGCCATCTTCCGTCAGGGCCTGCGCTGCGAGTTCGACCCCGGCCGACTGGGCAGCGCCATTGCTCCAGATGCGGCTCGATTCGATCGTGGCGATCATGAGGTGAGCTGAGCGTCCTGCCCCGAAGTGGGAAGTTACAATAACAATGACCTTGCACGCCGATGTGACCCGCCACCATCGAGTCCCCGGCCTGCTGGGAGGCTGGCCGTCACCTGTCGCGGCGCCCCGCGCGGGCGTTGCCGACGAGAGGAGGCTGCGCAGATGACGAGAGCCTCCGTTGCCGCCGCCGACGTCGTCGCAGCACTGGATGCGGCCGCCCATGGCTTGCTCTGGGGTCAGATCCCCGCGACGTGGTATCTCTCGCCGAACGAGGCCGAGGACGCGACGAGGGTGCGGCGGACCGCGTCATGGTCGCCCTGGGACATGGCCAATCCGTCGCGTCTGCGCAAGAACCGTCCCAACTGGTTCGCCTGCGATCTGGTCCTCCCGCGCGAGCACGAGGGGCTGCGCCTCGCCGGGACGCAGGCCATGCTCACGATCAACGGCTACTGCCCGTTCACGCTGTGGGTGGACGGGGTCGAGCAGTTCCGCGAGGAGCGCATCTGGAAGGCGACTGGTCCGATCGTCGACCCGGTCTTCCTGCCGATCGAACCAGGGCGGCGCGTCCGCCTCGTCGTCCGGCTCGTTCCCACGGAGCTGCCCGCCCTCGGCTCGCTGCTCGCGATCACGATCAACCCCCGGGTCGCGTTC
>Ga0196963_10001723_pt1 | contig 14157 bp, 11 predicted proteins | sample S1_5metaG_FD_148600 | JGI IMG/M metagenome (GOLD analysis project Ga0196963, IMG submission 148600) | Soil microbial communities from Anza Borrego desert, Southern California, United States - S1_5 | ecosystem: Environmental > Terrestrial > Soil > Desert | place: USA: California | collected... | reverse complement strand
AACCCGAGGTACGCCCAGGGATTTGGCACCAGACCGGCCATGAACGGCGGCGCAAATAGAATGGTGCCGCCGATGACGTTGGAAACGATAATCGCCGCGCCATCGAGCGGGCCGAGGCGGCGTTCGAGAGTGGACTGAGCCATCGGCACGGATTATATGTGCCAAATGGCGCGCGCAGGGTGCGCGGTGACTAACGAGTGAGCAATTGACGTTGGATCGGATACTCGGCGAGCTTGGCCCACACTCGCGAGCCCTGCTTCAAATAGATCTCGACCTTGGCGTCGACGAACTCGCGATTCTGCAGCATCTGCATGCGCGGCTGCTCGCCGGTGTAGCCGAGCGTCGAGCGCATCACCAGCAGCTTGGTTTCGGCGCCGGGCGCCAGCTGCGGCTCGCGGGGGATCGCCCACCCGAAATACTCGCCCCACATTTCCTGCTCGCCGACGCGCCGGAAGATGGCGTTGATCTGAATCGACCGCAGCGGCTTGTCGCTCTTGTTGCGCAGCTTCATGCTGACGCTCGGTACCAGCTTGTTCTTCCCGCCCTCGATTACACCGTCGTCGAACCACCCGGTGACGACGTCGAGCGGCTCGAGTGCTGCGACGGCATCGACGGACGCGCCGCAGCTGACGGAGAGCAGGGTCGCGAACAGCAGAACGACGAATCGAGAGGCCATAGCTGAATTGTAAGACACCGAAATGCGCTCACGGTTCCGATACGAACACACCACCCCGGCTCCGTGCCCCGGCTCCCCCGTTCCCGGCTCTCCGGTCCGGCTCCCCGGTCCGGCTCCCGGCTCCCGGCTCCCGGCTCCCGGGTTAAAAATGCGAGATCTGCACGCGCTTGCGAACCTCGTCGCGATCGATCTTTCCTGTGCGGTACAGGTGCAAATCGGAACCTTTGATGCGGTAGATCATCGTCACGACTTCTTCGAGCGGGTCCTGCGGCGCCAGCGAATCGCGGCCCTCGTCGTCGCGCGCGGCGACCGTCAGCCACTGGTCGGCGCCGACGTTCATCGGCGTGCTGTAGTCAATCATGGCGTCGACGAGCGCGCGGGTCACCGCTTCGGTATACGCGCGGTTCGGATCCTTGACCCAGACGCTCTCGGGCGGCGCCGGCGCGACCTGCGAGGCCGCCGCGGCGCGCGTCGCCGCCACGCCGCTTGCTGCCGCGGCGCCGACCGCTGGTGCGCTCGGCACGTCCGGCATCACGACGCCCGGCGCGACCTGCGGATTACGCGCGGCGCCGGGCACCTGACGTTCGAGCCGCCGCACCGCCTGCTCCATTGATGCGCGCGTCGCCGGATCGGTGATGCCCTGCATGCCTTTCTTCAATTCGTTGATCGCGTTCTGCGCTGAGGTATCGTTCTGTTCCATCATCATGCGCAGGCTCCACACCATGCTCTGACGCAGCATCGGCACGCGCACGTCGAAGAACACGCCGTAACCATCCAGATGCACGCCGCGGGCGCGCGCTTCGCCTTCCAGCATGAACACGCCGGGCATCACCTGCAGAATCTCGCGATTGAGCTGCTTGGCGCCGTAATCGACGGCACGGGCCAGCGCGCCTTCCATCACGTAGATGTGATGGCGCATGTCGCCCAGGTTGACCGGCTTGGCCGGCGCCTGCGCGGCGGGTACGGGCGCCCCTGCGGCCGCGGGATCCTGCGCCGCCACCGGCGAGGCGCACACGAGAGCAACAAGAGCGATCGACGGAATGATGTGTGTCTTCATGGCTTACTGCTGAGGGGACGAGGTCCGAATCACGTTGTTGAGCATCTGCCGCTGTTGCATCAGCTGCCGCGTGAACTGTTGGTCATAGGCGCCGAACGAATCGGTGATGCGGGCCAGGTCGGCGCGGCGCTGCATGTTGACGTCGCGGGTGAATTCAACAAACCGCTGCGCGAGCGCGCGTTCGTGCCGCTGCTCCGCTTCGGCGATCAACTGCTGTACGCGGCGGATCGTCGCCTGGTCGACGTGGGACGATGACGCGAGGCGAGCATCCTGCTCGCGCGTCGAGCGGATTTCCTGACGCAGTTGCCGCTCGAGCGCGGTCAACGCGGTTCGCCATTCCTCGGCCGCGGGCGGCGCCTGCGCGAGCACGCTGCCATCGGACGGCGCGGGCTCCGACGCGGCGGGCCGCATCCAGCCTGTCGTCACGGACAAGCCGTTCTGATCAGATCTGATCTGCAGGTTGGCGATCGACGCGCCTGCCGCGAGTACCAGTATGGCCGCCGCGGCTTGCGCCCATGCCGGCACGGTCTGCCACCACGCCGCGGGCCGCAGCACCGTCGACGGCAGCTCCGACTTCTTGACGATCGTGAAGTCGAGCGGCACGTTCGGCGCCGCCCAGGCGCCAAGTTCGGATCGCACGTCGCCGAGCGCCGAGATTTCCGCCGCACACGCGGCGCATACCGCGACATGGGCGTCGACAGCGCGGCGCACGGCCGGCTCGATCTCGCCGTACAGATACGCAATCAGCGTGTCTTTGTCGTCACATGAATACTGGTTCGTCATCATTGCTTTTCGCTCTCGAGGCTGGTCATGCCGTGGCTTTCCAGGTGGCGGCGCAAGACCGTCAACCCCTGGTACAGCCGCGTCTTGACGGTGCTCAGCGGGCAGCCTTGCAGATCGGCGATCTCCTGGAAGGTCAGGCCGTGATACTCCTTCAGCACGATTGCCGTGCGTTGTTCTTCGGGAAGCAGTTTCATCCCATCGGCCACGATGCGGCTCATCTCCTGCCGCGCCACGAGGTCCTCGATCGACTCGACCGGTCCCTGCTCGGCGGCGAGTTCGGCGACGTCCACGCCCTCGGGCATCTCCACCAAAGGCGTGCGTTTGCGGCGCCGAATCCAGTCGCGGCACAGATTCAGCGCAATTCTGTACAGCCAGGATGAAAATTTCGCCTGGCCCTTGAAGCCGGGAAGCGCCCGGAACGCCCGTAGGAAGGTTTCCTGGGCGACGTCACGCGCGTCCTCATCCCGGCCAATGACGCGGTACGCCAAGGCATAAATCGGCCGTTCCCAGCGCAAAACGAGCTGGTTGAAGCTGTCTGCGTCGCCCTCCATCGACCGGGCGACGAGCTCTTCGTCGGTCACGACCATGCGATTAGTTTCGCGAAACGTGCTCGCTATTGTCTAAGACTCCGCCTGCCGGCTGAAAGTCGGCGCAATCGGCCGTATTCCGGCACCACCGCGGCGTGCAACGTTTGCTGTTGGGTTAAGATACTGGTTTCAGAGACACTTATTGGGCGTGAATTTTCCAAACGACGAAATCTTCCTGACGACAGAAGAGGTCTTGGAATACCTCCAGGTGAACCTTCGGACGGTCTACCGTCTGATTAAGGCCGGGAAGATTCCAGCTGTTCGCGTGGGGCGTCAGTGGCGCTTTCGCAAGCGCGACATCGACGCGTGGCTCGATACGCAGCGCCCCCGCGGCGACCGTGTCTCGTCCTCGTCGTCGGCGATCGCCGAGCGGCCGCAGGCTCGCGACGGCCGCAGCCGCGTCCTGGTCGTCGACGATGAATCGAGCATCCGCGAATTGCTGCAGAAAACCCTGGCGCTTGCCGAGTACGACGTCGATACCGCGCCCGACGGCCGCGCCGCGCTGGAGCGGCTGCGCCTTGGCCATTACGATCTCCTGATCGCCGACTTGAAGATGCCTGGCATGGACGGTCTCACGTTGATCCGCGAGGCCAAGCGTCTGAAAGCGGATCTGCCGGTGATCATCATCACCGGCTTCTCGACGGAATCGAGCGCGATTGAAGCCGTCAATCTCGGCGTCGCCGGCTACCTGACCAAGCCGTTCCGGGTCCCGCAAGTCCTCGCCGCAGCGGCGCGCGCGCTCGGCGAATAGCGTTCACCGATCGGCCGTGGGCCCGGCGGTGCGCGCATCGCGCGGTGCCGCTCACCGGTCGACAGCGTTTCCAGACATGCTCCAGCTCCAAGACGTCACGAAAGCGTTTGGTGAAAAGACGCTGCTCGAGCACGTGACCTGGCAGGTTGGCGATCGCGATCGCGTCGGCCTGTGCGGCCCCAATGGCGCCGGCAAGACCACACTGCTGAAAATGCTGGCCGGCCTTGATGAGCCGGACTCGGGCATCATCCAGAAACCCAATGCGCTGACGCTCGGCTATCTGCCGCAGGATGGCTTGTCACACAGCGGTCGCACCGTCCGTGATGAAGCGAGTCTCGCGCTGAAGCCGCTGCTCGATCTGAAGGAGGAGATGCACGCGCTCGAAGCGCGGTTGGGTGACACCTCCCTCGGTGAAGCCGAACATGACGCAGTGCTGATGCGCTACAGCGAGGTGCAGGACCGCTTCCGCTTGTCGGACGGGTACCAGATCGAGCTGAAAGTCGCCACCGTGCTGCGCGGCCTCGGGTTCGAACCCGAGGCGCAGCTGCAGCTCACCGATCACCTGTCCGGCGGATGGCAGATGCGGCTCGCCCTCGCGAAGCTGCTCCTGAGCCAGCCGGACCTGCTGCTGCTCGACGAGCCGACCAACCACCTCGATCTGGAGGCGCGCAACTGGCTGGAGGAATATCTCGTCGCCTATCCGCACGCGGTCATCCTCGTCTCGCACGATCGCTACTTTCTCGATGCGGTCGTCACGCACATCGCGGATCTGACGCTGCGCAAGATCACGGAGTACCACACCAACTACACGCGCTACCTCGAGCAACGCGACGCCGCGATCGAGCGACTACGCGAAGCGAAGCGGCGGCAGGACGAAGAAATCCAGCGCGTCGAAGAGTTCATCAACCGTTTTCGCTACCAGGCGACCAAGGCGGCGCAGGTGCAAAGCCGGATCAAGATGCTCGAGAAAGTCGAGCGCCTCGAGGTCCCGCCGGAACGCAAGCGCATTCACTTCCAATTTCCGGCCGCGCCCAAGAGCGGCCGCATGGTCCTCGAACTGCAGCACGTTCGTAAGGCGTACGGCGACAAGGTGGTCCTGGACGACGTCACGCTGCACGTCGAACGCGGCGATCGCATCGCGCTGGTCGGGCACAATGGCGCCGGCAAGTCGACGTTGATGCGGATACTGTCCGGCGAGGAAACGCCTGACGCCGGCACGCGCAGCGAAGGCCATCAGGTCGTGATGCAGTATTTCGCGCAGGACGAAGCGACCCGGCTCAACCCGGCCCTGACGGTCTACGAGACGATGTCGGCGGATTCGCCACACACGATGGTGCCGGCGATCCGCAACATCCTCGGCGGGTTCCTGTTCTCGGGCGACGACATCTACAAGAAGGCGGGAGTGCTGTCCGGCGGCGAGCGCACGCGGCTGGCCGTCGCGCGCATGTTGCTGCGGCCGTCGAACACGCTGTTGCTCGACGAGCCGACCAACCATCTCGATATCGACTCGAAGGAAGTGCTGCTCGACGCCCTGGCCGATTACGGAGGCACGCTGATCTTCGTGTCGCACGATCGCTACTTCGTGGAAAAACTGGCGACGAAGATCGTCGAAGTGGGCGAAGGCAAGGCGACGTTGTATCCAGGAACCTACGAAGCGTTCTTGTGGCGGAAGGAACATCGCGACGCGCCCGGCAACGGCCCCTCTCAGCCCGCGGCGCCCGGTAAGACTGACACGGCAGGTCGCAAAAAGCCCTCAGGGCCGGCTGGCCACCCTGTCGCGGCGCCGACCGCTGCGCCGGGCCTGCCGGCACAGTCGTACGACGACCGCAAGCGCGAAGGCGCGGAAAAACGCAAGCGAGAGCGAGCCTTCAAGGCGCTGCAGACGCGCCTGGCCGACATGGAGGCGCGCATCGCGGACCGCGAGAAACAAATCAAGGATCTCGAGCAGGCGATGGCCGCGCCCGACTTTTATTCGAATCACGAGAAATCGAAGCCGGTACTCGCGCAGCATCAGGCGCTGATGTGGGAAGTCGGCGAATTACTGGCTCAATGGGAAATGCTGCAAGCCGAAACCGAGCAGTACGGAGATCTACGAAATCAGTGATCTAATTACGTTTTTGTCATTACTCCCTCCGTTAGGCCATAATCCAAATTATGTAATCGCAACGACTTAGAGCGTCGAGTCGTTGCCAGCAGCTGGGGCACGGGCTTTGCTCACGCCGGCTCGGCAAATGTTGATGGCCAACCGCCTGAATGACTCGCGTCTCGAGGACGTGTTTTTCCGCCACATGGTGGGGAACATGCGCAATGGCGTTCTGGCCATCGATCGCGATGGCACTCTGGTCGTGATCAACGACGAGGCACGCCGGCTGTTTCGGCTCGCTCCCGGGCAAGTCAGCGGCGCCCCCTATGCGGACATCCTCAAGGAACATCCCGACATCGTGCGGGTCCTCGGCGGCGCGTTCGAAATGAAGTCGCTGCCCAATCGCGCGGAACTGCGCCTCAAGTCCACCGACACGGTCATCGGCTACACGCTGTCCCTGGTGCGCGACGACCGCGGCGAGCCGGTCGGCGCCGCCTTGTTCTTCAAGGACCTGACGCACGTCGAGCAGATCGAGGAACGCGAGCGGCTACGCGATCGCCTCGCCGCCGTCGGCGAGATGGCTGCGGTCATGGCTCACGAGATCAAGAATCCGCTGGCCGGCATCGAGGTGCTGGCCGGCCTGCTCCGCCGCAAGGTCGCCGACCCCGATGCCCAGGCGCTGGCGACCGACATCATCAACGAAGCCAAGATGGCCAATGCCATCGTGCAGGAAGTATTGGCGTTCGTGCGTCCGGTCAGGCTGCAGGTCGATCGCACGTCGTTGCGGGACGCCATCGACAGCGCGGTCTCGCTGGCGGACGGTAAGGCGACACGCGGCAGCATTCGCGTCGACCTCAACGTCCCGGCCGAGATCCCGCCGCTCGGCGCCGATCAGCATCAACTCACGCAGGTCTTCTGCAACCTGCTCATCAACGCCTACGAAGCGCTCGAAGGCCGCGGCTGCGTCGACATCTCCGCACGCATCGCTGAGACCGCCGCCGACGGCGCGCTGCTGCCCGATGGTCATCAGCCGGTAGCGACGGTCGTCATCGATGTCACCGACGACGGCCCTGGCATGCCGCCGGAGGTGGCGGAGAAAATTTTCAACCCGTTCTTCACCACCAAGGCGCAAGGCTCGGGGCTCGGCCTGGCGATCGTCCGCAAGATCATCGACGCGCATGACGGCCGCATCGACATGTCGACGGGTGACGGGCGCGGCACGAAGTTCAGAGTGACGCTGCCCGTCGAGCCGCATAAGGCGGGGCATCAGCCGATCAGGCCGACCGGCAATCACGGATAGAGGGGACCATGGCGCGGATTCTGGTAGCGGACGATCACGACGCACTGCGGCGCGGGCTGGCGCTCTCGCTCAGCACCGCCGGACACGAGGTCGACGAGGCGAGCAACGGCAACGCGGCACTAGAGCGCCTCCACGAAGGCTATTTCGATGTCGTCGTCAGCGACCTGAAAATGGGCGGCTCTGACGGCCTTGACGTGCTGCGCACCACCAAGACGCTGCATCCGTCGGCGGCGGTGATCCTGATGACGGCATTCGGCTCGGTGAGCACGGCGGTCGAGGCCATGAAGCACGGCGCCTTCGATTACGTGCAAAAGCCGTTCGAGCTCGAAGAGATGGAGGTCAAGGTCGAGAAGGCGCTCGAGCTCAAGCGCCTCCGCAACGAGCTGGACTACCTGCGCAACGAGCGCCAGGAAAACTACGACTTCGATCGCATTGTCGGCGGCAGCGAGTCGCTGCAGCGGGTGCTCGGCGTGGTGCGCAAGGTCGCCAAGAGCAACTCGACGGTGTTGATTCGCGGCGAAACCGGCACCGGCAAGGAGCTGATTGCCGGCGCGATCCATCACAACTCGCTGCGCTCGGCGCGCAATTTCGTCAAGGTGAATTGCGCCGCGCTGCAGGAGAACCTGCTCGAATCCGAGCTGTTCGGCCACGAGAAAGGCGCCTTCACCGGCGCCGATCGCCAGCGGATCGGCCGCTTCGAGCAGGCCGACGGCGGCACGCTGTTCCTCGACGAAATCGGCGACATGAGCGCGAGCACGCAAGCCAAGATCCTGCGCGTCCTGCAGGAGCATGAGTTCGAGCGGCTCGGCGGCACGCGCACGATTCGCGTCGACGTGCGATTGATCGCCGCGACCAATCGCGATCTATCGGCGATGGTGCAGAACGGCTCGTTCCGCGAGGACCTCTACTACCGCCTCAACGTTGTCTCGGTGGAAACGCCGCCGCTGCGCGAGCGCAAGGACGACATTCTGCCGCTGGCGATGCACTTCATCCGCCGCTTCGCCAGCGAGCTGAAGAAGCGTCTCGATGGCCTCGAAAACGACGCGCAGAAGCTGCTGGTCCGTTACAACTGGCCCGGGAACATTCGCGAGCTCGAGAACGCCATCGAGCGCGCCGCCCTGCTCGCGGAAACACCGCAGATTACGGCGAGCGATCTGCGGCTCGGCGACTTCGCGCCAGCGGGCATCGGCTCGAAGGACTCCCAAACGGTCGTCAAGATTCCGCCGACCGGCATCGCGCTCGAAGACATCGAACGCCAGGCAATCACCGAAGCGCTCAAGATGGCGAATTGGGTGCAGAAGGATGCCGCGGAGCTGCTGCAAATCAGCCCGCGCGTGATGAATTACAAGATCAAGACGCTGAATATCGAAATGCCGCGGCGGCGGGTGCTGGCGAGCGCCTGAGACGTTGAGACACGTCGCCGTGGGCCGCGCGGCGCTGGCCGGGACGCGTCTCACCGTGACCGCGACGCAACACTTCGAGGTTTGCCCTGGATATAATTCGCGCCATGAGCCCCGTCTCACGGCGCGAGTTTATTTATGGCAGTGGCGTCCTGCTCGCCGCGACCTGCGTACCCGAATGGGCGTCGGCGTTCCAACCATCGCCCGAACGCGAGGCGCGCCGGACGGAAGTCGCCGATGCAGCGCTGAAAGCCGCGGCCGGCCTCGGCGCCACCTACGCTGACATTCGCATCAACCGTTACCGGCGCGAATCGATCTCGACGCGCGAACAGCAAGTGCAAAACGTATCCCGATCGATGAGCTACGGCTTTGGGCTGCGCGTCCTCGTCAACGGCGCGTGGGGTTTCGCCGCATCCAACGTCGTCGAACCGGCTGCAGCGCGCGCGGCGGCGGAACAGGCGGTGGCAATCGCGAAGGCCAACGCGATGCTGGCGACGCGCAAAGTCACGCTCGCCGAGGCCGACCCGGTCGTCGCGACCTGGACGAGCGCGTTCAAGAAGGACCCGTTCGAGGTGCCGCTCGAAGACAAAATCGCGTTCCTCCTGAAGTTGAACAAGACGGCGCTGGTGCCGGGCGTATCGTTCGTGACATCGCAAATTCTCTTTGCCGACGAGCAGAAATACTTCGCATCGAGCGAGGGCTCGCGCATCACGCAGCGGCTGATTCGCACCTATCCACAATTTCAGACCACCGCTACCGATCGCGCGAGCGGCGATTTTCAATCACGGCCGGTCGTCGATCGCGCAAAGCTGCTCGGCTACGAGTACGTCGAAGAGTATCCGTGGCTGGCCGACGCGGAGAAGGCCGGTCACGAAGTCGTCGAAAAACTCAAATCGAGGCCGGTCGCGCCCGGCCGCTACGACATCGTCGTGGATCCGTCACAGTTGTTTCTCGCCATTCACGAGTCGGTCGGCCATTCAACCGAGCTCGATCGCGCGCTCGGATACGAGGCGAACATGGCCGGCACGAGCTTCATCAAACCGGCCGATGCCGGCAGGCTGCGCTTCGGTTCGAACATCGTCAATCTGGTCGGCGACCGCACGCAGCCCGGCGGCCTGGCGACAACGGGCTACGACGACGAAGGCGTGAAGTCCGAAGCGTGGCACATCGTCCGTGACGGCATGTTCGTCGATTGGCAGACCACGAGGGAGCTGGCGCCGCTGGTCGGCCAAAAACGCTCGCACGGCTGTCTGCATTCCGACAGCTGGGCGAGCGTGCCGTTTCCACGCATGCCGAACGTCTCGTTGCAGCCTGCGCAACAAGACATCACGCTCGACAATCTTTTCGCAGACATCAAGCGCGGGCTGTTCATCGAGGGTCGCGGCGTGTCGTCGATCGATCAGCAGCGCTATAACTTCCAGTTCGGCGGCGCGATCATCCGCGAGATTCGCGACGGCAAGCTCGGCGCGATGGTGAAGGATGCGGCGTATCAGTCTCGCACGCCGGATTTCTGGGCGTCCTGCGACGGTGTGGGCGGGCCGGCGACTTACCGGCTCTGGGGGACGGCGGCCGACGGCAAAGGCGAACCGGGCCAAACCAACCAGGTCAGCCACGGCTGTCCGCCTGCCCGTTTCCGCAACATCACCGTTCTCAATACGGCGGCCATCTAATGTTGACCCGCGACGAAGCACTCAAGATTTGCGAGGCGGTTCTCGAGCACGCCAAAGCCGCCGGCGCCGATGACGCATCGGTGTCGCTGAACAACAGCGTCGAATCGCATGCGCGGTTTGCGGACAACCGCGTCACGACCAGCGGCCGCTCGGAAGATGTCGACATCACCGCCACCGTGTGGGTCGACCGCCGTCGGGGTGCGGCGACCGTCAACGACACCGGCGCGGTCGCGCTCGAGCAACTGGCGGCCGATGCGGTCGCGATCGCCCGCCTCTCGCCGGTGCAGCGCGAGTACGTCCCGACGATCGGCCCTCTGCAATATGCTGAGGATCGCGGATACGCCGCAGCGACCGCGACTACCGACGTCACCGCACGCGCGCGGGCGTTGCAGGCGGTGTTGGAAGTCTGTCGTGCGCAAAAGGTCACGGGCGCCGGGTTTCACACGACGCGCGCTTCCGCCGCGGCAACGGCGACGGCCAATGGCAATCGCCGGTATTTCAGGTCGACGCGCGCCGACTTCAGCGTCACTGCGCGCACGGCGGACGGCACGGGTTCCGGCTATTACAGCGGCGACCACTTCGATCTCTCACGGCTCGACGCGCAGCAGATCGCCACGCAGGCTGTCAACAAGGCGGTGCGATCGCGCCAGCCGCTGCCGATCGAGCCCGGCAACTACCCGGTGATTCTCGAACCGCAGGCGGTGTCCGACGTGATCGGTTTTCTCACCGCCGCCTTCGACGCGCGCACCGCCGAAGAAGGGCGCAGCGCCTTTTCGGCCAAGGACGGCAAGACCCGTCTCGGCGAGACGATGTTCAGCGAGCGCCTCAATCTGTATAGCGACCCGATGCATGCCGAGCTGCCGGCATCGCCGGCCACGGACGAAGGTATCCCGGCCGCGCGGCTGTCGCTGGTCAGAAATGGCGTCATCGAAAATTTCCGCTACAACCGGTTTTGGGCGCAGGAGCGCAAGCGCGACGCGACGCCGGGCCCCGTCAACTACATTCTCGAGAGCACGCAGCCGCCCGTCTCGATGGACGAGATGATCAAGGGCATGAAGCGGGGTCTGTTGATTTCCCGTTTCTGGTACGTGCGTCTGGTCGATCCGCGAACGCTGGTCCTGACCGGGCTGACCCGTGACGGCTTATGGTGGGTGGAGAACGGGCAAATCAGGAACCCCGTCCGCAATTTGCGTTTCAACCAAAGCGTGCTGGCGATGCTGACGCCGTGGAACGTGGAGGCAGTCGGAGCCTCGCAGCGGCTGGCGCCCTATATGGTGCCGCCCCTGAAACTCGCGTCGTTCACGTTCACGTCGATTTCAGACGCCATCTAGACGGCGACCGCCGTCAGTAGGCGATCGCGTAGCAGTCGCGGCGCGGATCCGCGCCGGCGATGCGGTTGCCGCTGGCCGGATCGATCATCACCGCGGTGGCGCATCCGGACATGCCGAACTGCCGGATGCGGCTGACATCGTGACCGCGCGCCCTGAGTTCGTTGAACACCGCGTCCGGAATCGCCGCCTCCACATTGAGTTGATTGAAGCCGGCCTCGTGCGGCCAGAACGATCCGTAAAAGTGCAACGTCTGCACGCGCGGCCGTTCGATCGCGGCGTGCAGGTTCGGATACCACTGATCCCAGAATTCAACGATGCTCAGGAACGCCTGCAGGATCGTCTGATCCTGGTTGTCGCCGCCTGGTGTGCCCAATCCCATCAGCGGCGTGTCGCCTTTGAACACGATGCTGGGCGTCAGCGTGTAGCGCGGCCGCGAACGCGGACGGATCTGGTTGGCGCGAGTCTTATCGAGGTGGAACTGCTCGCCCCGCACGCTCATGGCGATGCCGGTGCCGCCGAGGATGACCGCGCCCGGCACCCAGCCGCCGCTCGGCGTCACATCGAAGATGTTGCCATCCTTGTCGATCACCGCCATATGCGTGGTGTCTTTCGAGACGCCACCGGAGTCGAGGCCGAGTGATGCCAGCTGCGCCTGTCCTTGCGTGCGTGGCGTCGCGCCGTGTTCGACGTTGGCCTTCCAGAACGGCCACTCTTTCACCGTGGAGTCGTACTTGAGCGGATCGCCCGCGATGAACGACGTCGAGGCGCGCTTCGGATCGATCAGCGCCGCGCGTTCTTTGGCGTAGGCCTTCGAGAGCAGCCCCTCACCGGGTACCTGCACGAAGGCTGGATCCGCGTAATACGTATCGCGATCGGCGTAGGCCAGCTTCAACGCCTCGGTGACGGTATGCAGGTAGTCTGCGCTGGCGTGGCCCATCCGGCTGAGGTCGAAATTCTCGAGGATGTTCAGCGCCTGCAGCAGCACGGGACCCTGGCTGCCGAAGCCGTGTTTGTAGACGGTATAACCGCGGTAGGTCGTCCTGGCCGGCTCTTCGATCCGCGCGTAGAAATCGGCAAAGTCGCTGAGTTCGAACGGCGCGCCGTGTTTCTGCAGAAACGCGACCATCTCCCTGGCGATATCACCTTTGTAGAACCGATCCCGCGCGGCGACGATACCGGCCGCTCTGCCCTTCCCCTTGGCGGCGCGCTCGGCCTCGACCATGCGCCGCAGCGTGCGCGCCAGCGTCGGCAGCTTGATCGTTTCGCCGGGCTGATAGGTCGAGCCGTCGGCCTTCAACCAGTACTTCTTGTTGTCAGGCCAGCTCTCGAAGAACGTCAACTGCCGCTGGATGGTCTGCGCCGTGCTGTTGCGCATCGGGAAGCCGCGTTCCGCGTAGGCAATTCCCGGAGCGGCGACTTGCTCGAAGGTCATCGTGCCCCACCTCTCGAGCACGGTCAGCGCCGCATGCAAAGCGCCGGGAACCACGGCGGGATCGAGTCCCGCGCCATCGAGCGTCTTGTTGCGCGACAGGTACCAGTCGACGTCGACCGCTTTCGGCGCCCACCCCTGGCCGACGATCGCCGTGACTTTCTTGTCTTTTTGCGGATAAACGAGAACGAGCGCTTCGCCGCCGAGACTATAGAGATCCTGTTCGAGCACGCCGCCGGCGATCAACGACGCGACGCCGGCGTCGAACGCATTGCCGCCTTTGAGCAGGATGCCGAACGCCGCCGCCGTGGTCAGCGGATGGCCGGTCGACACTCCGGCAGTTGGCCCGGCCACCAGCGGGCGCAGCGCCGAACCCGCGGGTTGCCGATCTTGAAGCGGGACCTGCGCATGCAGAGAAACCGCAAGCAGTAACGCGGCGACGATCGCAACTCTCACGGTCCCTCCGCCCTTGGCCTCTTGGCCCATCGGCCCCTTGGCCCATGAGCCCCTTGCCTACTTCTCGATCGTTGCCTTCTTGATGAAGTCCAGTTTCGGGAACGCCTTCGTCAGGTAGCGGTTGCCGTTGTTGCGAATCTGCGCCTGATCGGGCTCTTCGCGATACTCCGCGTTGATCTTGTCGACCACCGCCATCCCCGCGGTCACTTCGCCGAACGGCATGAACTGCTTGTCGAGGAACGCGTTCGATTTGTAATTGATGAACACCTGCGTCGACCGCGTGTTCGGACCGCGATTGGCGAACGAGATCGTGCCGCGCGCGTTGCTCTTGACGCCGGCGGGATCGTCCTTGAGGTTGGCGGTATCCCACGGCCGCTGCACGTCAGGATCGCCGTGCATGCCCCATTGCACCATGAAGTTCGGCACGACACGGAAGAACCGCTGGCCGTCATAAAACCCGTTCTTGACCAGGTTGTAGAAGCGATCCGCGCCGAGCGGCGCCCACGCCCGCGTCACCGTGACGACGAACTCGCCGGCGCTCGTATCGAATTTGACTTTGTAGGTGGCCGGCGCCTGCTCGGTGAGCGACGCGGGATTCATCAACGACGGCTTGGTTTGCGCCGCTGCGGGCGCG
>Ga0196963_10001722_pt1 | contig 14161 bp, 10 predicted proteins | sample S1_5metaG_FD_148600 | JGI IMG/M metagenome (GOLD analysis project Ga0196963, IMG submission 148600) | Soil microbial communities from Anza Borrego desert, Southern California, United States - S1_5 | ecosystem: Environmental > Terrestrial > Soil > Desert | place: USA: California | collected... | reverse complement strand
GGAGGGAGTTTGAACTTTCAGTGTGATGTAGAGATCGCCCCTGGTATTACCTCCTTGAGGCAGACCCCGACCTCGAACGCGCAATTGTTGGCCGTTGGTTGCGCCAGCAGCGACTTTCACGGAAATCAGTTCGCCTTCGATCGTTGGAATCTTCACCGTTGCCCCTAAAACAGCTTCCCACGGGGCGATATCCAGCTCGTGGAAAAGATCGGCCCCTTGCGCGCGAAAGTCCGGGTGCTTGGCGAAACGGACGCGGAGGTAGAGATCTCCATGTTCGCCTTCCCCGCTGCCGGGCTCGCCTTTTCCGGGGATACGAATCAATTTTCCTTCGGCTACCCCGGCGGGGATTTTTACGCGGAAGGTATGGTTCTCGACCTGACCCGTTGGTGAGGTTCGCTGGAGCGAAATGGTTTTCACGGCTCCATGGAGAGCTTCGTGGAGAGTGACCAGAATGTCCCCCTCGATATCGGCCCCCCGTTCGTGCCATGCGCCACCTTGATGAGGCTCCGAGCTAAAGCCGCGAAAGCCAGTCTGGTGCGCGCGCCCGCCGAACAGATGCTCGAAAAAGTCACTGAAGCCGGTTGAGCCTTCAAAGTTGAATTCATAGCCTTCGGGTGGCCTGCCACGGTGAGAGCCGGCTGCCTGGCCGCCTTGCCACCCGGGCGGAGGTTGCTGGCGATTCCAATTCATCCCGAGCGTGTCGTACTTCTTGCGCTTCTCTGGATCGCCCAGCACTTCGTAAGCCTCGTTAATCTCCTTGAACTTTTCCTCCGCTGATTTTTTGTCCTTGGCGACGTCAGGATGGTATTGGCGCGCAAGTTTGCGGAACGCCTTGCGAATGTCGTCCTCCGAGGCGGTGCGCTCCACTCCCAATGATTTGTAATAGTCCTTGTATTCGACCGGCATAGCGGCAGAGAAGGCGAAGCCTTCCAGCAAGAATTTCTAGCCAAGACTCGCAAATTCGCAACTGTCCGAAAAGCAGCTGGAATGGTTGAAAAATTCTTGCCAGCGGGCGCGCAATCTCAAGAATCCTGACGCTTTGCTCAACCCGACTTTGCCCATGTCGAAGAACATCGTGTTCTTCGACCTCGAAACCCAGAAATCCGCCGAGGAAGTGGGCGGCTGGCACAACATTCGCGATATGCGGATGAGCGTGGGGGTGACTTACAGCACACGGGACGGGGAATACAAAATCTATTCCGAGAACCGTGTGAAAGAGCTGATCGCGGAGCTGCGGCGCGCTGACCTGGTGGTGGGGTTCAATAATCTTCGTTTCGATTATGAAGTCCTGACTGCCTATGACGTGTTTTTCGACCCGAGCAGCATACCAACATGCGACTTGCTGATCGAGTTGCAGAAGGTGGTAAACCATCGGTTGTCCCTGGATGCCGTCGCCACGACGACGCTCGGGGTTGAAAAAACGAGTGAGGGGATGCAGGCGATTTATTGGTGGCGGGAGGGGAAGCTGGCCGAGATCGCGGAGTATTGCTGCTACGACGTGAAGATCACCAAGCTCGTGTATGAATTCGGCGTTGCCAATCGGAAGCTGTTTTACCGGAACCGCATGGGGCAAACGATTGGCGTGCCAGTGAGCTTCTAGAGCGGAAAAGCTCGCAAGCTGATTTATCAGGGCTGAATTGGGAATCAGCGAAAACCTGAGTGGAACAACTGAGTTCGTTCGCTAACGTACGATTGTGAAGTCATTTCGCCGGTTGGACGCACTGGCGATGTTGACATGACTTCACGGTTCACAAGCCGCTCCTTTCGTTCTTGGACGTAGGAGCGGCTTCGTGGTTATCGCGTCACAATCAGATACATCCCGGCGCAGGCGAGGACCATCCCCGCGACGTAGCGGAGAGTGACGGGTTCTTTGAGGAATATTACTCCGACGATGCTGGCAAGGAGAAGGCCAGCGAGGCGGACAGCAGGTGAAACCAGGCTTATCGGCGCGCCAGCTTGAAAGGCCGCATACAGGCCCAGCGTGACTAGAGTGAAGGTCACGGCGACGCCGATGGCGCAGAATATTCCGAATCGAGTGGCAGGGACGGCCATGCCGCGCGAAGGATCGAGAGCGAGCCATATTCCGGACCAGATGAGCGGCACCAACCCGTAAAACAACAAGCCGAGGTTCGTGGAGATCTTTCCTGCCGCCAATTTGATCATCACGTCCGCAGCCGCGAGAGCGACTGCAGCCCCAAGCGCATAAACCCACCAGTTCACGCGCCATATCTTGCGCCCTTGGGCCGATCCAAGCAATCGTCCCCCTGTGCAAAGGGTTCGGCCATGTTCAGCAGGTCGGACGGAAGTGGTGTAATCTGATAAAGGGAGTTGAAGTGAAAGGATCCGAAAACCTACAACCTATGGCGTCTGATGCGCCTGATCTTGGGGCGGGAACCGGCGGTTGGCGCCTCGACCATTCCTATGCCGCATCACTGCCCGCGCAGTTCAGCACGCCCGTACGGCCTACCCCTGTTGCCAAGCCACACATCCTCTTGCTGAACCATTCTTTGGCTGAAGATTTGGGCCTGGATCCAGTCATACTTGGCGCGCCGGAGCACGCGGGTTGGTTCACGGGCAATACGTTGCCACCTGGAGCTTCGCCCATAGCGCAGGCATACGCAGGGCATCAGTTCGGCAATTTTGTAATCCTCGGCGATGGGCGCGCAATTCTGCTGGGGGAGCAAATCACGCCGCGCGGTGAGCGCTTTGACATTCAACTTAAAGGCCCAGGCCGGACGCCATACTCACGCGGTGGCGATGGTCGCGCAGCGGTCGGGCCGATGTTGCGCGAATACATCATCAGCGAAGCGATGCACGCGCTGAAGATTCCGACGACCCGGAGTCTGGCAGTGGCTTTAACGGGAGAGCATGTCCGGCGTGACACCATGTTGCCGGGCGCAATCCTGACGCGCGTTGCGGCCAGTCACATTCGTGTCGGAACGATGGAGTTCGCAGCGGTCACTGGAGAGGTGGAGAACCTGCGGGAACTGGCGGATTACACCATTGGCCGGCATTACCCTGAGTTGTCGTCGGCTGAACAGCCGCATCTCGCTTTGTTCGAAGCAGTGATGCGTCTGCAGGCCGAGCTGATAGCCAAATGGCAACTCGTCGGCTTTATCCACGGCGTGATGAATACAGACAACATGGCGCTCTCGGGCGAAACGATCGATTATGGGCCGTGCGCTTTCATGGATGTTTACCATCCTAACACAGTTTTCAGCTCCATTGATCGGAATGGTCGCTACGCCTATTCAAATCAGCCGCTGATCGCGCATTGGAACTTGTCTCGCCTCGCCTCGGCCATGCTGCCGCTATTTCACGAGAGTGAAGAAGAGGCAGTGAAGGTGGCGAACGAGAAGCTGCGCGCCTTCCCCGAACTGTATCAAGGGGCATGGCTTCGCGGGATGCGGCGGAAGCTTGGTCTGTTTAACGAAGAACCGGATGATGTCCAACTGGCTGAAAGCCTTCTGGGTTTGATGGCTGATGAAGGGCTCGATTTTACGAATACATTCCGGGATCTCTCTGGTGACCTGACCTCCGCGGTACGTTGTGCGGGTTCTGACCAGGTGCAAGCCTGGCGAGAACGGTGGCAGGCGCGCCTCAGTCGGCAAAGCGAGGATCTTCAGGAGGCGCAGAAGCTAATGCGCGCGAACAATCCAGCTTTCATCCCGCGGAATCACAAAGTTGAAGAAGCTTTGGAAGCCGCTACGAACAATGATTTGGGTCCATTGAACCGGCTGCTGGGTGTGCTCGCGAATCCGTTTGATTATGAAAGCTCGTTGCCCGAATTCAGTGAGCCTTCGCAAGGCGACACGCCTTATCAGACTTTCTGCGGAACCTGACTAGTCAGGCTGCACACTCGGGTTGCTTTTCTGTTGCATTGAAAGCTCGCCAGCGGCGGGCTCCCGCGTCAAATTTTGCCTCGGACCATGAGTCTTGAAGACAAGCTGTACCCGCTGCTGAGCGTTTACGAGAAGCTCCCCCTTGGGGTGAAACGCCCCATTGGGTCGATCTACAGGGCCTTGCCGGAGAGTTGGCGCTGGGGGCCTGCTTACCGGGATTTTTTCGACCTGGTGCGGCAGGCGGAGCAGTGGTCCAGGGAGCAGATCTGGGATTACCAACTCAAGCAACTGCGCCGCACGTTGCGTCATGCCCAGGCCTACTGCCCTTACTACCAGCGGACATTCGCTCGGGCCTCCTTCAAGCCCGACACTGTGCAGTCGCCTGAGGATCTGGCGCATTGCCCCATGCTGGAAAAGCGGGATGTCATTGATAACCTGCAGCATCTCGCTTCCACGGACATTCCACCTTCGCGGCGTTTGCACATCACCACAGGCGGATCCACAGGTGTCCCTGTCGGTTTTTATCTGCATAAAGGAATCAGCCGCCCGAAGGAACAGGCCTTCTTCGATAACATGTGGAGCCGCGCGGGCTACTTCAAAGGCGCTCGGCTGGTGGTGATTCGTGGGCATGTGACCAGCTCCCATTCGAGCGGACGGATCGCGTCCTACGACGCGACGCGCGACTGGATGATGCTCTCAGCCTACCACCTGACACAGGAACGGCTGCCGGAATACCTTGATGAAATTGAGAGGTTCAAGCCGGATCTACTCCATGCCTATCCTTCCGCTGCGCTGCAGTTGGCAGAATATTTGGAAGCTTCTGGCCAGAGTTGGCGTTGGCCGCTGCGCGGACTGCTCTGTGGTTCAGAGCGGTTGACGTTGCCGCAGAAGAGGCTTCTGGAGCGGGTTTTTGGTTGCCGCGTTTATCGTTGGTACGGGCACTCGGAGCGGGTCGTGCTCGCGGGAGAAGGAAAGAACTCAGAGCTGTTTTACTTTTACCCGCAATACGGCTTCGTTGAATTTGGACCGCCTGACGACGAAGGTTTGCGAGAAGTGATCGGCACATCATTTCACAATTTAGCGATGCCTCTCGTTCGCTATCGGACTGGAGATTACGTGCGACTGGCAGATCCCGCTCAGACACCGCATGAATTTCCATGGGTCGCCGCGAGCGAAGTGGCAGGCCGCGAGCAGGAATTCCTGGTGAGCGCAAGCGGTCGACGAATCTCACTGACTGCATTCAACATGCACGATCGGATCTTTGATGATTTGTACGCGGTGCAGTTCTACCAGGATGAGCCTGGACGCGCGGTCTTCCGCTACATGCCGGGGCCTCAGTTCGATTCGACACGGCTGGCGACGATCGAAACGGGCATTCGGCGGAAGCTCGGGGATGATTTCGCGTTGGAACTTATGGCGGTCTCCGAAGTGGAGAAAACGGCCCGCGGGAAGCACAAGTGGCTTGTCAGCAAATTAGCGAATTAAGCTCTTCCTTTGCGCTGGAGGATCGCTTCGAAGATAGCCGTGACCTTCTCGCCCATTTTGTTCCAGGTGTGGTGGGCGTGCACAAACTCTTTAGCGGCCCGCACCCGCTGAAGGGTGGCAGTCTCGTTCTGGAGCGTGGCGGCAATCGCTTGCGCAAGAGCTTTGGAATCACTGGGCGGCACAAGAAATCCTGTCTTCGCGTCAGCAACGATCTCTGGAATGCCGCCAACCGTCGTGCCGACCACAGGTGATTCGGCAAACATCGCCTGCAGCAGTGATTGCGGAATTCCTTCGTTCTTCACACTGGCGAGAACCGACAGATCGAAGGCGCGGAAGAACGGCCAGGGATCCGACTGATGGCCGGGAAAATGGATTCGGTCGCGAGCGTCTAATCGAGCTTTATACCCTTCGAATGGCTCACGACCGGGACCGTCCCCCGCAAGCACCAGATGGTGATCTGGAAAACGGCTGGCGAGTTGATCGAACGCATCCATCAGCACGGTGTGGCCCTTCCAACTTCGAAGCACAGCCACGGAACCGATGAATCGCGCGCTGGAGGGGAGCTTCAGTTTTTCAGCCAATGCCAGGCGGGCTTGCTCGCGGTCAAAAGTGAAAGCCGGTGGCGTTATTCCGGTAGCCACGACCGTCACCTTCTCAGGATCAACGCCCAAGCTTTCAATTAGCGGGCCGCGAATGCACTCACCTGTGGTGATGATATGATCTGCCAATTGCCGATATTGAAGGCGATTGATGGCCGTGGGGCGGACAGGAGTGCTCACATGACGGTAGCGAACCCGCCCGGGAATTCGCGCCAGGGTAGCAGCGCTTAAACCGGCCCATGTGTCGCTGCTGCTGTGGGTGCCGATGAAGTCCGGCTTGAGCTTTAGAAGAAAGGCGGCAAGACGGGCTGCATCCAGGGGTTGCGTTGCTTGCTTGAAGGGGAGATGGAACAATTCAAAGCCTTGCTCCCCTGCTCTTTTGTGAAGGGCGCTCTCTCGCGAAGCTGCGATCACCACGTGATGGCCTTGCGCGCGCATCCATTGGCACTCACTGAGGATGCGAATCTCCTGCCCACCCCAGCCTAAAGAGGCTTCAGTGTGGAGAATTGTCCAGCGTGAGGGGCGCGTCGACACGGCGCGGGACTTTACGGACGCCGAAGGGTTCAATCAATCATCGGTTGAGGCCAAGTTTTTCGGCGAATTTCTATTGTCCTCAGGTCAAAGATGTTTAATCTTTCCCGCTCTTGCGCCTAAGCGCATTGAATGACGAGCAGCGAGCCACGCAAATTACGCTTCGGATTGCCCAAGGGCAGCCTGCAGGACGCGACTATCGAGAAGATGGCCAAGGCCGGATGGAACATCCAGGTCAGCAGCCGCTCGTATGTGCCTTACGTGGATGATCCTGAGCTGGAAGTTCGGCTGATTCGCGCCCAGGAAATCAGCCGTTACGTGGAACTCGGCTATCTCGACGCGGGCATCACCGGACGCGATTGGGTGGAGGAAAACAACTCCAACGTGCATGAAGTTGGCGAATTTCTATTCAGCAAAGCCACTCGGCAGGCCGCGCGTTGGGTGTTGGCTGTTCCCGACGAGTCGGAGATCAAGTCGGCTAAAGACCTCGAAGGCAAACGGATTGCCACGGAGGTGGTGAACCTGACTCAGAAATACCTGCGCAAGCACGGCGTTAAAGCTGAGGTGGAATTTTCCTGGGGCGCGACGGAGGTGAAGGCTCGCGAGCTGGTGGATGCCATAGTGGAGATCACCGAGACTGGTTCTTCGCTGCGGGCGAACAAGCTGCGCATCGTGGACACCTTGCTCGAATCAACGCCGCGCCTCATTGTGAACCACAAGTCCTGGGCGGACACGTGGAAGAAGCGGAAGATCGAAGTGATGGCGCTGCTCCTGAAAGGAGCGCTCGATGCGGAGGCCAAAGTCGGCCTCAAGATGAACATCGAGCAAAAGAATCTGGCAAATTTGTTGCAAACTTTGCCCGCCTTGCGTAATCCCACTATCTCGAATTTGAGCCTCTCAGGCTGGGTGGCCGTGGAGACTATTATCGACGAGCATGTGGTTCGCGAATTAATCCCGGCGCTGAAAGCGGCTGGGGCCGAGGGCATCATTGAGTATCCGCTCAACAAAGTGGTTTACTGACCAATTTTAACTAACACCGTATGGGTTCACTGAAGAAACGTAGAAAAGCCAAGATCAACAAGCACAAGCGCCGCAAGAAGCTGCGCGCGAATCGTCACAAGAAGCGCACTTGGCAGAAGTAGTTGCGGGCCATCCGCAGCTCACATACAGTTTTACAAAGGGAAGCGCGCAGTTCGCGAGGACTGCGCCTTCCCCTTTTTTAGCATGCCTGTGCACAGACGCGCGCTCTGGTTCATTTGTCTGGCTGCGGCCATGGTTCTGGCTGGCTGCGCCAGCAAGCCCCCTGCTCCATCGGCGAAGAAGGCTGCTCGCGCGCCAGCACTTGAAACACCTGAGGACACGGAGCGCCGCATCGCGGCCTACGCGCATTACGCCACCGGGCTTCACTACGATCTCAACAACCAGCCGACTGCCGCGCTGGAGGAATACATCCAGGCAGCCCAAGCGAATCCCGGTTACGAGCCGCTCGCGTTGGAAGTCGCGCGCAGGCTGCTGCGGGAAAAGCAGCCGGAACGAGCTATTGAAACGCTGAAGCCCGTTGCGGCCCACGCGAATTCCACTGGGGCTGTGGACGCCTGGCTCGGTTTAGCCTATGCGCAAGCCGGGCAAACGAATGCAGCCATTGCGGCCAATAAAGCCGCGATCAAGAAACTTCCGACCCACCTCGCAGCTTACCAGAATCTCTCCAGCCTTTACCTGCAAACGGCTCAGACCAATCTGGCATTGCAGACGCTGGCAAACGCAGCTCGCCAGAAGAATGGGGATGCTGAGTTTTACATCGGTTTAAGCGGATTGTACACGCGATTTGGAGAGCTGAATGTTATCTCGAATAACGTCGCTCTCACGAATGCGATAAAGCTATTGGACCGAGCGGCGAAGACAGAAACCTCGGACCCTGTGGCGCTCGTTCGGCTAGCGGATGGATACATGTTCCACGGCGTTCCTGAAAAAGCGGAGACGGTTTACGCGCGTGTGCTGAAGGACCATCCAGATCTGCCGGGTGTTCGAGAAAAATTGACCGACATTTATTTGAAGTCGGGTGACCGCGCCAAGGCTAGCGCGCAACTGGATGCATTGTTGCGGAATAATCCCACTGATGCGCAGCTATACGTGGTGGCAGGAACAGTTGCGATCCAAAGCACCAATTACACGCGCGCCGAGGAGATGTTTGACACCGCGCTGAAGCTTCGGCCGGAACTGGAGCCGCTTTACTACGAGTTGGCAGGTTTGAAGCTGACATTGCGCAAGCCGGAGGAAGCCCTGCAGTTGATGGAGCGCGCACGGCGCAGATTTAAGGTCGGCTTTCCGATCGAGTTCTACACAGGAGTTGCGCATGGGATGGCCGAACGCTACACGCTCGCGCTGAAGCATCTGACATCCGCGGAGCTGATGGCTAAGACGAGTGACCCGGCGCGTTTGACTGCGGGTTTTTACTTCCAGTTGGGTTCGACCGCGGAGCGAGCGAAGGATTACGAAGCCGCAGAACGCTACTTTCGTCAGGCGCTAGCTCTGAAGCCCGACGACGCGGAAACTCTTAATTATCTCGGGTACATGTGGGCTGAACGGGGCACAAATTTGAATGAGGCTCGTGAGTTCATCGAAAAAGCGGTTAAGCTCGAACCTGAGAACGCGGCGTTTCTGGACAGCATGGCGTGGGTGCTGTTCAAGCTGAACAAACCCGCGGAGGCGTTGCCGTGGATGGAGAAGGCCATTGCGCACAGCAAAACGGATCCTGACGGCACCCTCTTCGACCATCTTGGAGATATCCTTGCCGCGCTTGGCCAAACTAAGAAAGCGAAGGAAGCCTGGATGAAAGCTTTGAGCATCGAAAAGACTCCGGAGATCGAAGCCAAGCTGAAGGAGGCAACGGGCGAATCGAAGCCCTGATTCATGGCTTACCAGTTTTCCAAGCATTACACTCGGGAGGAAGCGCAGGCGTTGTTGCCTGACATCCACCAGTGGCTCGCAACTTTAACGGCTTGCAGGGATGAGTTGATGCAGGCGGATGAGGAGATCACTCGTTTGCTCGGCTTTGGTGACGATCTCGGCGGCCAAAGCATTAACGACTCGGTCCGTACTCAGGTCTTGTTTCAGGAGGCGTTGCGCGAGTTCGTTTCACGGGAGATCCAGATAAAGGACATCGACCGCGGGCTCCTGGACTTTCCCGCGATCGTTGCTGGGCGTGAAGTTTTTCTCTGCTGGGAAAAGTCAGAGGAAACGATCGAGTTCTGGCACGACCTGGAGACCGGTTATTCCGGACGCATGCCACTCTAGCCGCTAGTCGTTGAAATAGACTTTCAGATTCTTGGTGGCGCGGCCCGCGGCGATGATGTCGAGCTTTCCGTTGCCGTCCAGATCAGCGAGTTGGAGGTCTTCACAAGCCATGGTGTTGTCATCGATGGTGAACGCTTTCCATGTCGTGCCCTTGTGGTCTTCAGCCATATAGACGCGGACGCCCACTTTGCCTTCAGCATTTTTGTTGCGCCATCCGACGACGAGTTGATCGTGGCCTTTCCCGAATAAATCACCGGTGGCAAGCGCGTGGGCTTCGGCGAAATCCGATGCTAAAACTCGACGAGGCCAGAGTTGGCCGGGGGCCACTTGATCAGGCTCGATGTAAACGCAAAGGTTCGTCCCATGCATTTGCTCAACCGAGGCAATGATGCGCTTGGAGCCAAGCTTCCCGGCGCGCACCTCCCCTGCCCCGAGGAAACCATCGACCCCGTTCTTCGCGAGCTGAACACTGGTCCACGTTCCTTGATCTTTTCGATCGAGGAGGAGGATGGCTTCGCGGCCTCCAAGAAGAACTTCATGCGCGGGATCAGTGTCCCATTGAACAGGATCGAAGTTGTGCGTAATGTGCATGCTTTGATCGACCGTTTCGAGCTTCCATTCCTCGGTGGGATCGCTGGGGCGGGTGTAGGCGAGTTGGCGAACTGGGGCGCCGTTGCCCATTTTGTTCTCGCGCCCGTGAAGCGGTGAAACGAGGAGTTTGTGCTCTGTGGCGCTGGTGCGGATCCAGCGCATGCGGTGAACCGTAGGCTCGTGGTGCAACGCGATCGGGCTCCACTTCTGGCGAACGTCAGCCCCTGGCTTCAAGTAGAAGACAGCGCCGCTGTTGATGGTGTCGCCCGGATTCCAACCAGCGCCAGCGGCAACTTCAGCTTTGCCGTCATTATCGATGTCGTGCGCAGCGATGGCGACGTGATCCAAGGCGGTGAGTTTTTCGGCGATAACATGCTTAGTCCAACCTGGGTTCTCGTACCAGACGATCAGATTTTTGTCGGCGAGGAGGATGTCAGGTTTCTTGTCGCCGTTCACGTCCGCTATGGCCAGGCCGTAGCCGATCTGCACTTCTTTGTCGACGTTGACGTGGCGGAAAAGTGGAGCTTCAGCAGCTTGCGTCCAAACGGCCAACGCCCCCAGCGCGGCCAGAGTAGTCCCGATGATCTTCATGTGATGCGGAGGAATTTAGCAGAATCTTATAATTTGCGCATCCGTTGAGCGCTGTTCTTCCCATTGCGGGAGCCATGGCCTAGATTGAGCGGAGATATGGAGCAATTAGCGACGGTCCTTTTGCGGCCGGGTGAAGCGGAGCGTTTGGTGGCGGGGCATCCCTGGATTTACGCAGGATCGGTGCAACGGCTCACGCAACCTGCGAAGGATGGCGATGTGGTGCAGGTGAAGGACTCGCGCCAAAGGTTTTTGGGGGTCGGTTTTTACAACTCGAAATCCAAGATTAACGTCCGCATGCTCGATCCTGAGCGCGTGGCGATTGATGAAGCATTTTTCACGACGCGCATTTCTGAAGCCATCGCTCACCGAAAAAAGCAGTTCCCGCAGGCAACCTCCTTCCGGGTGGTGAATGCCGAGAGCGACTTCTTGAGCGGCTTAATCGTCGATAAATACGAGGATGTGCTGGTGGTGCAGACCTCCTCGCTCGGCATGGACCAGCGGTTGCAGACAATCGTTCGGGTATTGCAAAAGCTCCTGAGCCCTCGCGCCATTCTGGAGCGAAATGATATCGGCTCGCGTAAGTTTGAAGGACTTGAGGAACGCCGCGGTGTTCTGGCAGGCGAAGCTCCAGAAAAAGGCTCCATGCGCTTGAACGGCTTGGAGTTCGAGGTTGACCTGATGGGTGGGCACAAAACCGGCTATTACCTGGATCAGCAGGTGAATTACGAGATGGTGGCGCAATACACCCCAGGGATGTCGGTGCTCGATTGCTTCACTTTCCAGGGAGGTTTCGCTTTGCACGCGGCGCGCGCTGGGGCTGCTCGTGTGCATGCGCTTGACCAGAGCGAAGACGCGCTAGCGGTCGCCAAACGAAATGCGGAGCGAAACGGAGTGGCGGATCGTTGCGTGTTCGAGACAGTGAACGTGTTCGATTGGCTCAAGCAGCATGGTTCTGCCGCTCCGAATGAAAGAGTCATCCCGCGATTCGATGTCATTATCCTCGACCCGCCTTCGTTTACCCGGACGCGCTCCGCCATCGGCGACGCACTTCGTGGATACAAGGAGATTCACCTGCGCGCTTTGAAGCTGCTGAAACGTGGAGGGACGCTTTCGACCTTCTGCTGCTCGCATCACATTGATGCCGTCAAGTTTCAGGAGGTCATCCTTGAAGCGGCGTTCGACGCCCGCAGGTTGGTGCGGCGGATTGCGACACACACCCAATCGCCAGATCACCCGATCGTTCCGGCCATTCCAGAAACGGAATACCTGAAGGGGTTTTCCTTTGAAGTGGTGCGCTGAGGGCACATTTCAGGCTTCCCTTTTGAAGGGGTGGTTTTTAGAGTGCGCCGCTTAAATTAAGAACCTGAAACTATGGGCGCAGACACGACAGTAGCACAAAAGCTGGAGGCTCCTCCACTTAAGCCTTTAACCATCAAGTCCAGGCTGGCGCCGACCCCAACAGGCGCTCCGAAATACGCCGTTAAGATCAAGAACACCGCGGGCGCCGAAGTCACCCTCGGCGACCCCAATGCCACGCGCGCGTTGGTTGCGCTGATGAACGTCCATGCGGTGCATGGCGGCGCTGCTTGCCATTGGGGCGGGCCCAGCGCCTTCGCTGAGATCATGGCGGCGATCCACGGCATCATGTTTTCTGTGAAAGGCCGGCAGTGGCATGAGGCGTATAATTTTGTAAACGATGCCGGACACACTGAAAACGGCATCTATGCGCTGCGTGCGAACCTGGGCTTCGACAACATGACGTTCGAGGACCTGAAAGGGTTCCGCAGCATCAAGAGCAAGCTGACTGGCCACGGTGAATCGCACTTGAATCCTGAAGGGGTGTTGCTGAGCAACGGGCCGCTTGGATCTGCTTTGCCCCAGGCGCAAGGTTTGGCGATGGCTGATCGTGTGGCCGGCAATGATCGCGTGACAATCTGCACGGTTTCCGACGGCGCCGCGATGGAAGGTGAAGCGAAGGAAGCTTTTGCCGCAATTCCAGGGATGGCAGCAAAGGATCGCGTTAATCCGTTCGTGCTCATTCTCTCCGACAATGACACGAAGTTGTCCGGCCGCATCACGAAGGATTCCTACAGCATGACGCCATCGTTCTCAGCTATGAGCGCGTTGGGATGGAACGTGATCAAGGTGAACGATGGGCACAACCTGCAGGAGGTTTACCACGCGATTGAGCGCGCGATCACTGAGGCCAAAGCCAATTTGAAGGCTCCGGTTTGCCTGTGGGTGAAGACGATTAAAGGCAAAGGGATTAAATCGACCGAAGACAATGCGGCCGGCGGCCACGGCTTCCCGCTCGCAAACGGCGAGAAGATACCTGAATTCGTCGATGAGATTTACGCCGGCCAGGCTCCGGAGGAGTTCCGCAAGTGGTCACAAGCCTTGAAGCAGGAGTGGAACGAGAACGAGGCGAAGAAGAAATCGCGGGCTGCCGAAACACCCGCTGCGCCCGCTGTTAAGAAGGATAAAATCCAGACGGGCCTCGCCAAAGCGGCCATTCGCGCCACGCAGGAAGGTTATCCCGTTTTCTCGATTAGCTCGGACGTGCAAGGCTCGACGGGCATCAGCGCGTTCCAAAAAACATTCCCCGACCGCTACATCGAGGTTGGCATTGCCGAGTCCAACATGGTGAGCACCGGCGCGGGATTCGCGAAGTGCGGGTACATTCCCATCGTCGATACTTTTGGCCAATTCGGCGTCACCAAGGGCAACTTGCCTTTAACGATGGCGGCTCTTTCACAAGCGCCAGTCATCGCCATGTTCTCGCATGTCGGGTTCCAGGATGCCGCTGATGGAGCTTCGCACCAGGCAACAACTTACTTCGCAGCGATGAGCGCGATCCCGCACACCGTGGTGATCGCCCCTTCCTGCTCGGATGAAGCGGAAGCGCTCATGTACGAAGCTATCAAGCGCTATGCGGCTGATCGTTCCGCAGGCAAAGATGGCGACAATTACATCTTCTTCGTGGGGCGGGAAAACTATCCGCTCTACTGGGTCGAGAATGCCAAGTACGAGTGGGGCAAGGCGCAGGTGATTCAGCAGGGCAAGGACGTGGTGCTCGTTGGCTCGGGGCCGCTCTTCAGCAAGGCTTTGGAAGCTGGCAAGAAGCTCGCTGCCAAAGGGATTCAAGCCACGGTGATCAACAATCCGTTCATCAACAAGGTGGACGTTGAAACCATCGCGGCCGCTGTGCGCACGGCGCAGGGACGCCTG
>Ga0196963_10001721_pt1 | contig 14170 bp, 10 predicted proteins | sample S1_5metaG_FD_148600 | JGI IMG/M metagenome (GOLD analysis project Ga0196963, IMG submission 148600) | Soil microbial communities from Anza Borrego desert, Southern California, United States - S1_5 | ecosystem: Environmental > Terrestrial > Soil > Desert | place: USA: California | collected... | reverse complement strand
GACGAGCACGATTATCCTCTCTGGATCGATCGTTGGTCGCGCTTGCTCCCTCTGGCGGAAAAGGTCGAAGTGAAATCTTCCATGGGCTTCCCCAAGGCCGATCTGCTCGACTGGGCGGATGTTTCGGTTTTCTACAACGCAAACCCCGGGTGGAGTGGGGAGTCTGCCACTGCCATGGACAAATACCACACCCGCGGCGGTGGCGCTGTTTACATTCACTACGCTGTGGATGGAGGCAAAGATCCCGCTGGTGTCGCTGAACGCGTCGGCCTGGCCTTCACTCTCGGTTCACGGTTCCGCCACGGTGAATTGGACCTCGTCTTTTCTCAGCCGCAGCACCCTATTACGAAAGGCTTTCCAACGCTTCGTTTCACAGACGAAAGCTACTGGGCCATGCGCGGGGACACGTCGCGCCTGACCGTGCTGGCAAACTCGAAGGAAGATAACGCGCCTCAACCGCAGCTCTGGACCCTGCAGCGAAACCAAAGCCGCATTGTTGGCTGCATTCCGGGGCACTACACCTGGACCTTTGATGATCCTCTTTTCCGAGTCCTTGTCTTCCGAAGCATCGTCTGGGCGGCCAAAGACTCACATGTCGATCGGCTTGCGCCATTGGCGACTATCGGCGCTCGGCTCAAGGAATAGCTACGAAGGCTGACACCGGGCGCACCAGGCGGTGGTGCGTCCGCCGATGGTTGCACGCTCAAGAGGTGTGTCGTGCTTTGGGCACACACCCTTCCGCGACCAGCGTTCATGGAAGAGCCATCCTTTAGGTGGATCGCCGAACTTCTTGCCGATCTTCTTCAACGCTTCTCTCGCCACGTAGCGCGTCTCTTTCCACAGCCGCGCGCTTGCTTCTTCGGAAAGATCTCGCACCAGGCGAGCTGGCTGAATGCCGGCGCGCCATAAAATTTCATCAGCCATCCAATTGCCGATGCCAGGGAACCCCTCCTGCACGAGCAGCACGGCTTTAACCGTCAACTTCGGTCGCCGCGCCAAAAACGCCCGCATCAATTCCAACGTGAACTCCGGATCGTTCGGGGCCACTCCGATCTCGGCCCACCACGCGGGAGCCTCCTTCCCTTGATGGAAGTGCACGCGACCGAACTGCCGCATGTCCTCAAAAACCAGCGCGCGCTCCTTTTGGAACAGAACCAGGTGCTCGTGCTTGGCTGGTGCGTGATCCGCAGGAGCCGTGGTCAGTTTCCCGGTCATGCCGAGGTGCAAGCCCAGCCACGCATCCTTCGTGAAGCGAAATAGCATCTGCTTCCCGCGTGCTTCAGATGATTTTAGAACGCTGCCGGCCAGAACTCGTTCAAGCCCCTCCACGTCCGTTCCTCGGAAGATCCGTTTATCTCCGTGAAGAGCGACACGCAGCACCTTCTTCCCAAGCCCGTCGTTCCACTGCGTCCTGTAAAACTCTACTTCCGCGAGTTCTGGCATTTTCCCTCCTACTTCGCCGCTGCCACCAAATGGGCCTTTAACTTCGCGTGGTTCACGATGGCAACTCCTGCAAGAATCACCAAGCCTCCAACAATGGATCCCAACGTCGGCAGCTCGCGCAACCAAACCCACGCCACGACGATTGAAAGCGCTGGCACCACATAAAGGAAACTTACCGCCTGCGACGCGGGCAAGCGCGCGACCATTGCCGACCAGGTCAGTCCTGCCACCACGCCGGGGAAGATCGCGAGGTAAATCACATACATCGCGGCTTTCGCCGACGCATGGCTCACCTCGGCCACAGTCCCGGGCCCAAACAACGACAGCCCCGCGGTTCCCGCCCAGATGGTGTAGCAAACAACCTCCAGCACACTGTATTTCTTCAACAATGGCTTTTGCAAAACGATATACCCGCTTTGGAACAGGGCCGCGATCAGGATGAGGACCGCGCCCCGATTCAAGCTGAACCCTTTGCTTTCGCTCATCGCGATTACGAGCACGCCGGAGAAGCTCACCAATAGCCCAATGACGGTTTTGCTCGGCGGCTTTTCACCGAGAAAGCCTGCGGCCAGCAGCGTCGTGAAAAGCGGCACCGTGTTCACGACGAAGCTTGCTGCGCCCGCGCTCACCGTCATCTGCCCAAAGTTCAACGCAGCATGGTATCCCGTGATCCCCAGCAGCCCGGCCAAAATGATTGTCGGCACATCCGCCGCATCCGGAACCCGGACGCGCTTGAACATCGCAATCGCCACCAACACCAGCGACGCCACCCCGAAGCGGAACGTCGCCAGGTGCATCGGGCTGAACTCCGTTAACGCCGCTTTTATGGCGGTGAACGACGATGCCCAAAGCAACAACGTGATAACGATGGCGATAGCTAGGGTCATCTTTGCCTCCCTGCATCCTCCGATGCCTGGCTGCCACTTGCAACCGCCCCTCTGATTAGTCTTATGCCCATAAATAAAAAATCCCTGCTCCTTATTTGGAACAGGGATTCAGAAATTCTGGATGGTTAATCTATTCTGAAGAGCCCTTTCCAATGGCCAGGTGCGCTTTGCGCCAAATGGCTGCCTTGGGGGCTTTCTTAAAAGCGGGAGTAGCCACGCCCAGCATTGGACGCGCGCCACGATTAAAATATCCCGCTACAACGAACATTAAGCGCAGCATGAGGCGAAGGAATGCGCCTGTCAACCAGATCAAACTTTGATGAAGATCCGCCTCTTCTGCATCCAGTACAGGATCAGCCACAGAATGGTGATGACGGCAGCCCCTTGCACCAGGCTCGCATACGGCGCTCCGAAAATATTCACGTATCCTTTGCCGAGGTGAGTGTCCAGTGACCGGCGAATGAACCCGACGAACAACCATTCCATGCAGTAAGCGGCAATTGAGTTCATGCCAATAACGATCAGGAAGAACGCCCAGCGCTTGGCTCCCTTCACATCCAGCAGAGCGTAGAAACCAGCCAGAAACAGAAAACACCAGCCCGCGCTAAAAATGGTCCAAGTCGGCGTCCAGATCTTCTTCACGTTCGGGCAAATGCCTGAGGCATTCAAAGCCCAGCCAACAGCCAGCGCGATCACTCCCGCAAGCGCCAGCTTCTTCGCCTTCTGCATCGGCTCTCCCGCGCGCAGCAACCACCCTCCAGCAATGGACCCCAACACCATGGTGGCCAATGTTGGAATAAAGCTCAGCGTGCTGTATCCGCCGCCGTTAAACAGAAACGGCTTCTCTCGTGGGAACAGGTTCAGGAACCAGGTGTCGAACGCCCACGCCGCGTTCGTGTTTTTATTCCAATGCGCCGCGAACCCGCTCAGGTGATGCGGCCAATCCGCCGCGACGCCGGCCTTTGCCCAATCAAAGTCCGGCCCCGGCAAAGGATACAAAGCAAACGCGAGCCAGTATCCGAACAGAATCGCAGCCACAGAGCCCCATTGAAATCGCTCGGACTTCCTGCCGATCAAATAGAGGAACACGTAACCGAGCCCAATCTGCGTCAGCGTGTCTTCGAATGTGAAGTTTGTCTGCGCCCGACCAATTGATCGAAGGAATATGCCAAGGAATATCAAGATCACCGCGCGCATGACTGCATGTCCAAACATGCTTCCCTCACTTTGCCCGCGCGCAGCGCGGCTCATCAGCGAGAACGGCAACGCCACACCAACGAGAAATGAAAACGATGGCTGAATCAGGTCATGCAACGAGCAGCCCACCCATTCCACATGTGATTGATGGAAGGCCAGAAACTTCCAGAATGAACTGTCCGGCAGCGCGTCCGAAACGCGGTGGAACGAAAGCACCTCCCCAATCATCAACAGCATGACCAGCCCCCGGTACGCGTCGATGGAGGCCAGGCGTGAAGGGGACGCTGTGGCTGCGGGCGGATCCGCGGCAAGCGCGGCAGCCTGGAGGGCAGGGGAGTTCACAGCCGCAGGTTAGGCGCTCAGGTCGAGTCTGACAATTCCGGAACTTACCGCGATTGCCGCCACTGCCGGAGCTTGTCCAACCCGACCGCGAGGATGATCACGACGCCGATGATGATCTCCTGCATGTAGGTCGGCCAACCCATCTGGTTCGACCCGTTGCGCAGCACCGCCATAATCAGCGCCCCAATCATCGATCCCAGGATGCTTCCGGTGCCCCCATTCAAGCTCGCCCCGCCGATTACCACCGCCGCGATAATGTCCAACTCCAATCCGATCGCCACAGTCGGATCTCCTTGGGTCAAGCGCGACAACTGCATCAATCCCGCCAAACCAAAAAACAACCCAGCCAGTCCGTAAATCACCATCTTCCGGAATTGCACTGGAATGCCGCACAAGCGCGCGGTCGCTTCATTCGAGCCAATCGCGAAGAGGTGTTGCCCAAAAACTGTTCTCTTCATCACCACAGACAGAGCTATGGCCAACGCAATGGCGACCCAAACACCATGCGGCAGGGGAAACAATTGATCGGGGTTCACAAGCGCCATGATGCTGTTCACCGGCGTCTCTGGCGGATTCACCGTTTGGCTCCCGGACATCCACTTCGCCGAGCCCCGCGCGATCCCCATCATCCCGAGCGTCACAATAAAGGGCATCATGCGGAACCCCGCAATTACCGATCCGTTAATTAGCCCGATCAACCCTCCGGTCAGGATCGTCGCGGCTATCGCGGCCCCTGCCGAATACTCCTTCACCAACGCTGTCGCTCCGACAACACTGCAAAGCGCCACTGTGGATCCGACGCTCAAGTCAATGCCGCCGCTGACGATGATCATGGTCATTCCGAGCGCGCCAATGGCCACGATGACCGTTTGCGTCAGAATGATTTTGAAGTTGGGCCCCGTTAGGAAATACTGCCGCACCTCGCTGTCAGCGGAGAATAAGCCAATCACCAGCAGCAAGCCAAAGAACGGGCCAACTGCGTTTAAGATCGCCGAAATCTTCTGCCGATTTGCCCCAGCCCCGCTCATGCGCGGCGCGGCTGTGGACGATAAAGCCTGCGCATCCATCCAGCTTAATCCAAATACTCCTTCAAGGGCGGTTGCAGCAGCTCCTTCACTTCAGGGCTGTTCATGTTCTCCGGGCTAACCATCGTCACGCCTGTGTCGATCCGCTTCTCCACCTTCTGCCCGCTGAGATGCTGCGCCATCGTCATCACGCCCAGGTAACCCATCTTCATTGGGTTCTGCACCACTAGCCCCTGCACATCTCCATCCTTCATGTCCTGCACAGATTGCGAGCCCGCGTCGAACCCAACCATCTTCACCAGCCCTTCGCCTTTGCCGATGTCGCGCAAGGCCTTCGTCATGGCGATCGTGGAAGTTTCATTGGGAGCGAACACCCCGTTGACTTCGCGCCCGTAACGGTTCAGCAGGTTCTGAGCGACCTGGTAAGCCGTCTCACGCGTTACACCGGCGTGTTGGTCGGACGAAATGATCTTGATGTCTTTATGCTTCTTGAGCGCATCCAGGAAACCAGCCTCGCGTTCCTCCGTGCTCGCGGAGCCCACCGCGTAGCGCAGCAAAATCACATTCCCTTTTCCGCCGAGCAGCTTTGCCAAATGCTCGCCAGCCAATTGCCCCCCTTTGAAGTTATCCGTCGAAACAAAGCTGACGTATTTGTCCGTCTTCAATCCGGAGTCAATGATCACCACCGGCACCTTTGCCTGGGCCGCGCTGTTCACCGGACGCACCAGGGCCTGCGAATCCAACGGCGCCAACACGATCCCGCTCGCGCGTCGGGCCATAAAATTCTCCACCACCTGGATCTGTTGATCCCGGTCATCCTCGCGGAGCGGGCCCTGCCAGATCACCTTGACCTTCGTCCCCTTCGCGTTCAACTCACGCTCCGCCTTCACTGCGCCAGCATGTATCGATTTCCAAAACTCATGGGTGGTCCCTTTGGGAATGACAGCGATGGTCAGCGTCTTATCTGCTGTGGCTCCGGTGACGCAAGTTACGCCCATGCAAAAGAGCGCAAGCGTTGCCAAAAAATGGCGCAGGGATTTCATGCCTGAACGTTAGGCAACCTGCGCCCCCGTTTCAATGCTTTTGCAGCAGCGGTCCGCTTACAGCGCTGAAATCGATTCGATGTAGGCAGCCGACCCGTCGCGAAGCCAACCATCAAGCTGGGCCTGATCCTTGAGCTGCTGCCCGCGTGGACGAGGCACAACCACAAACCTGGAATCCACTTCCGGCAGAGCCGTCATGTCGCCCCAGAGTTTCTCAAACTGCATGACCGGAAAAATGTCCTCCTGCCCGTGACCCCAGCGCCGCTTCACATCTTTAAGCGTCACGTAAGTCGGCATGCGGTAACTCAGCTCCCGCACCGCGGCCGTAACTTTCCCCTCATCGGCGAGGTCTTCCCGCGTGAGCTGAAACGTCTTCAGCATCGCATCGATGTTAATCCAGGTCGTTAGCGTGTTGTAATACGACAGCGCGAACTCACTCTCCTCGTGCGGCATCGCCAACCCTTCGACTAAGCGCACCTGCCCATTCACTCGCGCCAAACCTCCGCCTCGGTCTTCAATCTTGCGAGTGATCACCTCAAATGTCAGTCCGGCGCCGGACTCGATGTGCAATCCCAGCAACGACGGATCCACATCCGCCCCCAGAGTGTCGATGTTGTGCAGGAGCAGATGCTTAAGTTGCGGCCGTTCCTTCAGCAAGCGAAGCAGCGTTCCGTTTCGCAGCAGGTTGGGCGGTTCATACCAATGCCCCACCGGATGCAAGCACTGCAGCGGCACATTCTCGGTGTAATCACTGCCTTCGCCCGTTTTGCGCGCCCATTCCATCAATGCGGCGCGCACGCTCTTCCGCACCTTCTGCGCCTGCTCGTCCAGCGTCTGCTGCGGCATCACTTCCCACGCGAATCGCAGATCCCGCACCATCGGGACCATCCGCAATCCAATTGAGCGCCCGGCCGACAAGATCACCGGTCCGTCGTACCCGTAGTTGTTCTGCCGCGAAAGATATTCCGCGATCGGCTCATGCGTCAGATAGCTCGTCGTGACAATATGAGGAATTGCAGTACCCGCGAGTCGCGAGATCCTCCGGCTCTTCGCCAAATGCACCTCGATGAACGTGCGATGCCGTCCCTTCAGTTTGCAGAAAGGATGCAATGCTTTCACCACGCCCGCCCCTTGCGTCCACCGGCTGCCAACACCCGCAGCTAATGTAACCACCGCCACTTCCCCGCGCTTCAACGACTCCAGCCCGAGCTGCCGTGCATTGTCCGGTATACCATTGGAAGCATCGAGCACATCTCCCGGCTCCACATCTGTGATTGTCGTGCTTGGCGGCAATCGATTCTGAGCCAGCCCAATTCTGCCCTGGCGCAAATCCGCGCGCACTTGCTCATGCTGCGTCCGGTCGAAGCCGTTTTCCTCCAGCAGTGAATGCAATGATTGCGACCCGCGCTTGCTCTTCTGCAACTGCGGGAAAAGGCGATCGAACAGCGACTGCACCGTTCCGCCCAACTCAGGATTTACGCGGCACGCTTGCCCGAAGCGATCCAGTTCCAGCCGCCGCACTGGCGTCAGCGCGCGAATGTCCATCCGCAGCAAGGCTGGCACAATCAGCGAGTAGTAAGTGGGCGGCATCAACGCATCATCACCCTCGAGCAGCGAAGCGCTCGTGCCCGCCTGGTTGATGGCGAAGTCATACACCACCGGGTCCATCGCAAACGGCAGCGCATGTTCCAGGTCGCGCTTCGTCTGCAGCATGATTTCCTGCATTCGGTCCTGCGCGCGCTGTTTCACCTTCGGATCAAAGATGAACCCCATCCCGCCGCCAGACATTCCGCCGAGCATCCAAAAGCCCCAGAACGCCTCCTTAAATTCGGCCCGCGCTTTCTCAATCAGCGTCTCTGTGTAAAACGTGCTCGCCCAGGGAATGATCGTTTGAATTGGCCCGAAGAAGTTGCCTGTTGTCAGCTCCCCAATCTTCTTCGCATCGCCGCTCCCGAGCGCCGCAATAATCTCCTTCAAACCAGAAATCGCCGCCTGCCGCCCCTCCCATTCCTTCTCCGAACGCAGGAGGTATTTCTCGGTCACCATTTCGAGAATCGGCCCCACATTCTGCGCCATCCCGCCATGGACGAGCACCAAACTTTCCTCTAAGCGCGTGCGCGCCGCTTGCGGCGCTTCCTCTTCCCCGAAAATCTGATGGCTCGGCAAAAGCCTCCCGCGGCTCGTGCCAAATTCCACATCACCATCTTCCGCCAGCATCCCGCGGATCAGCTTGATGCCCGGCCAAACTCCGCCCGAATCCTGCCAGCCACCGCCCGACCCGCCGATCCATTCTCCTAAAATCGCCCGCGCCGCCACCAGCCGCCGCTCACTTTCCTCCAGCGGTCCAATCAATGACTTGGCTTGCCCGGTCGCGCGCATGCAGGCGGAAATGAGTGATGCGAGCAAGTTCGTCGAAACAGCCAGCCGTGACCCCTTGGGGATATTGTTCACGTTGCTGACGACCTCCAGGCCAAGCCCCGGCCCCACTAATTGCTCCAGCAAATCGCTGAGATTCTGCCCCGACCCCTCCAGCCCTGGCGGCACAATGCCCGACGCAATCACCGCCGCCTTCAACAACCCCAGGTAATCCTTCGCGAAATCAAAGACCTCCGGCAGATCGATGATGTCCGCCGTCGCGCCCAGATCGATGCTGGTCAAGCGCAACACCGGCTCATCGATCACCCGCAAGTAGGCTTCCACGGGCGGACGCGGCTTCCCATCCCTTCCGCGCACCGCCAGATCAATGGAGACATTCAGCACCTGCGCGCCTTCGGGGAAATCCATCCCCAAAAAGAAAATGTCGCTCCACGCGCTGTGGGACAGATCCATTCGCACGGGCGTGCACTCGCGCAAAATTGGATATAGCGCTTGCTCGCTGGCGCGCTGCTTTAACTCAGGCCGAATCCGCAGCGGCTGATCCATCGGATGCCCAATGCGGAACATCCATTGATTGCCCCGCACGGAACGCACGCTCTTTCGCACCTGGTCAGCAAGCGTCTGGAATCCCAAGCCGTGATAAGCCGACGCCAACGCGCTCGACACACTCAGGCTCGGCCCTTGCTCCTTCTGCGCCTTAAGGAAGACGCCCAAAGCTTCCGAAAAACGCCGCTTCAGCAATTGCTCATATCCCTCAAACGGAATATGCCCCGCCGCAGCCACGCCTGCTTTCGTCGGGAGATGATAACGATGGATAGCGTAAAGGAAGAAAAGAGCGCGCACCCTTTCGTAAAGATTGTCACTTGCTTGCCGAAATGTTTCGAGGGCCTCGCACTCGGCTAGCAGGTCATCGGCTGAGGCGCTCCCGCAGAAACGGTCCAGTGAACGATTCCGCACATCCTGATCGCCGGATGTGATCAGTTGAACCAGCGTCCCAGCCATGCTCATTCTCCTGACCCGCGCGACGCCAGCAGGTCTACCAACGTGGCCAAAACCTCTTCTCGATCCTCACCCGCCAGGCCCAAAGCCAGTTGCGAAGTCAACAAGCCGAACTTCACGCCCATGTTGTGCCTACGGCCCGGGATCTCGAATGCCAGGTAACGCTCCCGCCGCGCCAGCTCCGCCAGCGCTCGCGACAAATGAATCTGCCCATGCGCCTTGGCGGCTTGGTCCGCCAGGATGTGCATGACCGTTGGCGTCAGCACATGCATCCCGAAATAACACAAGTAATGAGCCGCCCGCAGCCCCGGCACAATCAAGCTCTGCTCAGCTTCTGTGGGCGTCGGCTTCTCCAGCACATTGTCGATCACGTACAATCGATTATTCTCGTGCAATCGCTTGCCGCCCACCGCCCCGTAATACGGAAGCATCGTTTCCCGCGTCGCTTGCACTGCCGACACCGCGCACTCCTCCGCCGCTGCGATATCCGCCAGTTGCTGCGCGGACGTTTTCCCCTTCGTGCCGCTCAGGTAAAGATGATCGCTTACGAGGTGCAGGAACGGATCACCCCCCACAAACTCCCGAGCGCAAAGCAAGGCATGCCCGTAGCCGCGCGGCTCCGGTTGCTCCACGAAATGCAGCGCCGCATTGATCCCTCCAATCGCCTCGCGGTACGCCCGCTCGTCTCCTGGATGAATAATGATCCCGATCTCCTCGACTCCCGCGCTCAGGCTCTCCTCCAGGATGATGCGCAACGCCGATTTCTGCGTGCCGTCCCGGTCCACAAGCGTCTGCAACGGGAGAGTTCGCTGGGAAGGTGCGGCCGCGGTGATGACTGCTTTTCGGATATTCACAGTTTGATAGCGCTCCAGTGCTGGGCGAGCCTGCCAGAGGGGCAGGGGAACGGTCAATCCGCCCACCCCCTGACTCGTGCTGGGGAATCTACTCAGGGCTGCAGTGCCGCCCCCTCTTTCAGGAACTTCTCGAAGAACGCGTAGATCTGCTCATTCGACTCTGTCGTCGGGTCGTGACCCGGCCGATTCGTCATGGCCACTTTGTTCGTTGCCCCGAGCAGATGATAAACCTCGTTCACCCGCCGCAATGCATGCCACCGTTCCGGCGGATCCTCGCTTCCGCCCGACACCAGGAATGGCCTTGGCGCGATTAACGCCATCAGCTCATGCAGATCCCGCCCGCTCTCCACCAGCCGCTTGTAAGCCCCCGTTCGACCGTCCGTTGCTGTGATGACTCCCTGCTTCCGCGTCTTTCCTGGCTCAAAACCCAAATACCACGGCTCCCAGTAATTCACGTTTGGCCGAGTTTCATCGAACACAATGCCCGGATCACTAAACGCCGCCGCCGCAAACCGATCATCTAGAGCCGCCGCGAACAAAGCCCACTTCCCCCCGTAGGAATGCCCCACAATTCCAATCCGCTTCGGATCGACCTCCGGCCTCCGCGCCAACGCTGTCTGCGCGTTCGCCGCCGCATACGCCAAATAGGACAGTGGCTGCGTCACCGCGTCGCCCAACTGAGGTTTCCGTGCATCCCCGCCCGGCGACCCAATCGACAATGTCACAAACCCCCGCTTCGCGAGCTGCAGCCCAAAATCCCGCAACTTATTCGTGCTCAGACCCGCGCTCGTCTCTGGGTCGTAAAACACCACCAACACCGCCGGAAACTTTCCAGTCCCCTCGGGCGTCAGCAGATACCCGGGCGTAAACTGCTCCTTCGCAACCTGCACCTCCACCTTCCGTTCGGTGTAACCCCGTTTAGCGATCTGGCTGGCCACCCGCACCTCCGGCGCTTTCAACAATGTTGGCCATGGCCCCAATTCCTTCCTCCACGCCTGGAAAATCTCCTCCCTCCGCGCAGGCCACTCCCGCGCCTCCGTCACCCCACCCAAAACACTTGGGTACTCCGCCGCAGGCACTTCCAACCCGACCGGCTCTTTGAACGCGCTCTGGGGAAATTCCGCCGCACTAACCCCCGCCACCGCCGCCATCCCAGCGACCAAATTGATGAACCAATTTCTCACGCGCTCCAGTCTCCACATCAGCCCCGCCCCGTGAAGACTAAACAGCACATCGGCCCATCGCGTCGCGTCCTCATGCTGCCTCCGAACACTCCTCTTCCATTCCTTCTTCGTGCTCATCATGGTTATCTGGCCTCCTTCTTGGAACGACCTCAACAACATTGCTTCGGCTTACAGCTCTCATTATTATCACGCTCTGCACCTGCCTACGCCTTGGCGTAAACGGATCGATTTTGGTGCAGCCCCAGATGGAACTTGCGTCAACTATGGGTCGAGCGTGCAGGCATTTACTCCTGAGAGGAAGGAGCACTGGCCGGCGCATCTGGATGGCCTTGGCATTAGTCGCTGCTGTTTTTCTGGTAGGTGTAATCGTTTACGCTAGGCACCGCGCGAGCAGCGTTCAATTCGGTGAACTATTCCAAGCATTGGAACAACTCGGCTTTACAAACAAAACCGTTATCACCGCGTACAGCCAGTCGGGCACCTCTCCGCGCGTGGTGGAAATGAAGCACATGCTCAGCCGCGCCCTACCGGACGTACTCCGTTCCAAACGCCAAACGTTTATCTTCGAGTCCATTGGAGAAAGGTGGTTAATGGAGGTGGACAGCCAGTTCGGGAAAGTGGACTCGATAACCATTAGAGCAAACCCAGAGACCGAAAAGCAGCTATCGGCAGTTTTCTCCTCCCTGCGACGGGAAACACATCCCTTGGTATTCCGCCCACTCACGCTTGATGACTTCTGGTGGGAGCCAAAACCTGCGTTATAAAGTATGCACAAACGTCTCGCCTTCACTCTGGCCTGGATGCAATCTGCTCCTGGTCCGCCCTCGATGCGTAAGCCTTGGAAATTTCTTCTTCTCGCCCTAGCCGCTGTTGCGCTGTCGCTTGCGGTTGTGACCCTCCTCGCAGGACCGAGTGGCCGAGTCACCATCACGCTGCACCAAACAACTACCAATAACACCGGAGACGTTGTCCATACCTTCAAGCTCCACAACGGCGGCTGGGATTGCACGGTCAAAGCTCAACGCATCACGCAGATGGGAAGCGTCCACGGAGTGCAAGAAATCCCGCTCCACGCGGTCAACGCCGCAGTTTTGAAGAAAGGCGAGAGTGCGGTTCTCACATGTGCGCATTCCGCCAAAGATACTGCTCACTTGGTTGTGGATTGCGCTAAAGCCAACGCCTCGCCGCTCTACAAACGTCTCACATCATTGAACGAGCGACTGCATGGTGAACTCCCGTTCGTCCCCGTGATCTTCCGCCATGACCAAATCATCGCGCTCGACCTAAACGCCGAGTTAACGTCCCTCCGGTAGGTCATCCTAAGCGCAGCAACCCCCGGGGAGACGCCGATGTTCGTTGGCTGGCTTTGTAGCTGGGCTAGAAGATGCCCAGGAGAACGCCTAAAGGTTGCGTGGCAATTCATAATCCCAAGTTCCTCCTAATTTTTTCTTTATCTGCGAAATCTGCGCAATCTGCGGATTTCCTCTCCTGTTCTCCCGAAGGGCAGCCCGATGAATAGGCAAAATAGTCGAGGGGGTCCGACACTCTATGTCGGACCCCCTCTGCAAAGATGTGGCCGATGAAAGTAAAATTTTTGCCAAGTACAGTTCCCTCCCTGGTCGCCTCTGATCGGTTACCGGCCGGGTCCATTTCCCACAGCCGCCTCCATCTTGTTCCCCGCGCGACACGGTCGAATCACAGTGCGTGCACGGTCCGAAACACGGTCGAAAAACACACAGATTTCCTCGAAAAACACGCTCAGACACGCAAAAGCACGCTCTTTTTTAAGTGGCGCCTCTTTTCGCTTCCCAGCCGGCCATCCAATCACCCCATCCTTTTTCTGCCAGCAGGGATGTTGTTGACACAGGGCGGCGCCATTTTTATGGTCTGCCCGTAAATACCGAGCGTGCGCCCCGAATTTACGATTTCGGGGCTTTTTACTGTCTGGATATCTCAAGCAACTATGGCCAATACGATCCTTGTGGGCGCCCAGTGGGGTGACGAAGGCAAAGGTAAAATCATCGACGTGCTCACCGAGCAGGCCGATATCGTCGTGCGCACCCAGGGCGGCAATAACGCCGGCCACACCGTTTTCATCGGCAAGGAAAAATACGTTCTCCATCTCATTCCTTCCGGCATCCTGCGCAAAGACAAGCTTTGCGTCATCGGCAATGGCGTCGTCATTGACCCCATTTCGCTCGTTGAGGAAATCGATGGCTTGAGCAAGCTCAAGATCACCAGCCGCAACCTCCTCATCAGCGAAACCGCACACCTCGTTTTCCCGTACCATCGCGAGCTGGATGCCCAGCGCGAAGCCCTCAAGGGCCGCAACAAAATCGGCACCACCAAGCGCGGCATTGGCCCCGCTTACGGTGACAAAGCCGCGCGCACCGGCGTGCGCATGATTGATCTCGTGAACCCGGATCGCTTCGCTGAGGTCTTGAAGCTGCGTCTGAAGGAAAACAACGAAGTCCTGAAAGCCTTCGGCGCCAAGCCGCTGTCCTTCGCCAAAGTGCATGAAGCCTACCGTGTGGCTGGGGATCGCCTTAAGCCATTCGTGACCAACACAGTCATCACACTGCACAACGCGATTCAGCAGAAGAAGGACATCCTTTTCGAAGGCGCTCAAGGGACATTCCTGGACATCGATCACGGCACCTATCCCTTCGTGACCTCGTCCAACACCACTGCGGGCGGCGCTTGCACCGGTTCCGGCGTGGCTCCCAATCGCATGGACCGCGTCGTCGGGGTTATGAAGGCCTACACGACGCGCGTCGGTGAAGGGCCTCTCCCCACCGAGAACGCCGAGATCGCCGACAT
>Ga0196963_10001720_pt1 | contig 14177 bp, 8 predicted proteins | sample S1_5metaG_FD_148600 | JGI IMG/M metagenome (GOLD analysis project Ga0196963, IMG submission 148600) | Soil microbial communities from Anza Borrego desert, Southern California, United States - S1_5 | ecosystem: Environmental > Terrestrial > Soil > Desert | place: USA: California | collected... | reverse complement strand
GGGCGGCTGGCGGCGACGGCGGGGGAGGTGATTTGGGTGCACCGGACGGTTTGAAGTGGGGCGTCTTGGGCAGGGCGGCGGGAGCGGGGGTTTGTGGGCGGGTGATCCGGCGCATCCCCCTCAGCCCAGCCGCGCGATCGCCGCCCGGAGCCGCGCCGGGTCGATCGGCTTGGTCATGTGTTCGGCGAAGCCCGCGGCCGCGGTTCGCCGGACGTCCTCCTCCATGCCGTAGCCGGTCAGCGCGATCCCCCGCATCGCGTGCCGCTTGCCCAGGTCGCGCATCAGTTCCAGCCCGCTCCCGTCCGGCAGGCCGACGTCGCTGAGCAGCAGGTCGAACGGCTCGGCGTCCGCCGCCGCCGTCGCCGCGCCGACGCTGGCCGCGGCCCGCACGTCGTGCCCGAAGCTCCGGATCAGCCGCACCATCAGCTTCGACGTCGACTCGTGGTCCTCGACCAGCAGGATGCGCAGCCGCCGCGCCGGCGGCGGGGCGTGCGTCGTCGTCGTCGTCGTCGTGGCCGCAGCGCGGGCGGGCTCACCCGCCGCGGGCGCCGTCGCGGCCGCGGCCGCGGTCGGCAGGGTGACCGTGAACGTCGCGCCCCGCCCGGCGCCCGGGCTGCTCGCCGCGATCCGCCCGCCGTGCATCGCCACCAGCGACCGCGAGATGCTCAATCCGAGCCCCAGTCCGCCGAACCGCCGCGCCACGTCCGGCTCGCCCTGTTCGAACGCGGCGAAGATCGCCCCGACCTTGTCCGGGGCGATGCCGATCCCGGTGTCGGTCACCTCGACGATGAGCGGCCCGGCCGCCCCGCCGGCCGTCCGCACGACGATTTCCCCGCCGTCGGGCGTGAACTTGACGGCGTTGCGGATCAGGTTCCAGAACACCTGCTGGAGCCGCGCGGGGTCCGCGGTCAGGCGGTCGTTCTCCGCCGCCGGCTCGTACCGCAGCCGCAGCCGCTTCTGGTGCGCCTCGGCCCGGTACATGTCCAGCGTCTGGCCGAGCAGGCGGTGGGCGTCGACCGGCTGGGGGTGGAGCTGCACCTTGCCGTGGGCGACGCGGGTCAGGTCGAGCAGGTCGTCGATCAGCCGGGCCTCGAGCTCGGCGTTCCGGCGGATCGCCTGCACGTCCGCCAGGAGCTCGGGCGCGAGCCGCGGGTCCGACTCCAGCAGGGTCGCCGCGAGCAGGACCGGCGTCAGCGGGGTGCGGAGCTCGTGGCTCAGCACGGCGAGGAACCGGTCCTTGGCCGCGCCGGCCGACCGCGCCTCGGCCAGCGCCGCCTGGAGGTTGCGCCGCGATTCGTCCAGCGTGGCGGCCAGCAGGTTCGCGCGGCCCGCGGCCTCGCGGGCGACCGCCGACTGTCCGGCCGCGGTCTGCGCCACCAGCTCGCCCCGCAGCGCCGCGGCGACGATCGGCAGCAGCAGCGCCGCGTCCGCCGCCGCGGCCGGGGACGGGTCCCCGCCGATCAGCGCGAGCACCGACCCGTCCGCCCCGGCCACGCCGCGCACCGCGACCGGGTCGTCCCCCCGCCCCGGGGGCCGCAGCCACGCCGCCGCCGACCCGCGCGCCACGCACGCGGCGGCGAACGCGCGCCACCCGCGGGCGTCCGGGAGCGTCTGCGGGAACCCCGGCGCCGGGAGCATCAGGTCGACCTCGGCATCCCGGAGCAGCACGATCAGGTCCGCCGCCCCGACCGCGGCCGCCAGCGCGCGCGCCGCCGCCGGCCGACCGGCGGGGTCGGCCAGCGCCGCGACGGCGGCGAGCAGCCGCCCGTGCGGCCGCGCCCCCGCCGCCTCACCCGGGGAGGGCACAGACCACGGCGGTGCAATTGTGGAATCCACTGAACTGTCCCTCGGCCCGGGCGACCTGCCCGTACGTGTTGCACCCGGCGAACGACGCCTCGCCGAGCACGTCCTGCACCGACCTGAGCTCGAACCCGAACTCCTTCCCCATCCGCAGCCGCGTCGCCACGCAGTCGAAGAAGATCGCGACCGCCGGCCGCTCGCCGTTCAGCCGCGCGACCGCGTCGCGCGCGGCGCCGGCCGCGGCGTTGGCCGCCGACTGGCTGTCGGTCGCCATGATTCGCACGACCGACCCGGCCGGGATCTCCGCCGCGCACGTGACCGCGCCGCCGGCGTCGATCGCCAGCGGCACCCGCAGCTTGAACCCGTCGCCCGTGTCGATGCCCAGGATGTTGTGCAGGAAGAACGGCACCGGGTCCGACCGGTCGAACGCCTGCCCGGTCCGCCCGGCATGGTCGGCGAACGCCTCGACGGCCGGCGCCGCGTTCAGGCTGACGATCCGCGCCCCGCTCGCCTCGGTCACCCGCAGCGGCGCGCCCGCGGGCGTCCACCCGTGCCGCACGCCCACCCCGACCGGTTTGGTCGACAAGATCTCCAGCGCGACGACCGCGTCGGACGCGACCTCGGTGCCGAGGAACACCTGCGTCCGCCGGAAGTTCGCGTCGTCCCCCGCCCCGCCCCCGAAGAACTGGTACGCCCCCTTGGTCAGCAGCGTCAGTTGCTCGATCAGCTCCTCGGCGTGGCCGGCCAGCGCGTCGGTCAGGACGAGCGCCGAACTGTACCCGCCCGTGAACCGCCCGACCCCATTGAACGACGCGGTCACCTGCGCGGCGACGGCCGCCCGGTCCCCGCCGACGCCTCGGCCGATCCCCGCGGCGAACCGCATGTCCGGCGACCGCAACCCGACCGCGCACGCGCTCCCCTGCCCGTAGTGCGTGGTCGTGAACTCTCCGGCCGACGAGCAGCCGACCATCACGCCCGCCGGGCACGCCCGCTCGACCGCCCGGAGGAACGCCGGCGCGTCGTACTTCGGGCTGACGAACAGGATCAGCGCGTCCGGCGGCCGCCCGCCCATCTTCGCGCAGATTTGCTCGCCCAGCGATCGGCCGGCCGCCCCGCTGTCGGACTCGTCGGTACAAACGATCGCGGACTCGGTCATCGCGCTCCCATGGGAAAGTTGATTGCAGATCGCCCCCTGCGCCAAGGATTGTACCGGACCGTCAGGATCCGCGGAACTGCTTGGCCGATGTCGCCCCGCGACCAGGACGGGCTGCGCCCGGCGGGGGTCCCTCACTCTCCCCGCGCTGCGCGGCTCAGGGGGGAGCCGCTGCGCTTCCGGCCGCGGCCCGGAGATCGCCTAACCCGCCATCCGCAGTATTCATCGAACCGCCCCCGCTTTTATCGCCCCGCCCCGCGTTCCCGGACGTCCGCCCCGCCTTCGCGACGCGCCGGCGACCATGTTCTCGGACGCCCGGCCGACGTCCGACAACCCGTTATCCCCGGGGATAACGCCGCTATCCCTGGGGATTGCGCGATTATCCCCGGGGATTGCGCCGGGACTGGTGAAGATTGCGCCGGGACGGGTGAAGATTGCGCCGGGACGGGTGAAGATCCTGACGGGACTGGTGGGGATAGAGCCGGGACTGGTGAAGATAGGACCGCTATCCCCGGGAATGGCAACTTTGACGCGGCCCCGGACGCCGCCGCGGACGCCCGGGAAGGCAGTATCCCCGGGGATTGCGCCGGGATTCCCGGGGATCCCGGCGCTATCCCCGGGGTTCCCGGCTTTATCCCCGAAGATCCCGGCGCCGCGGACGGGCGGCGGGACTCGGCGGAGGCTCGTCCGGACTCACCACGGAGACACGGGCGGCTGGCGGGCGGGGCGGGTGTCGGACGTCGCGGGCCGCGGGGCGTGCCGAAACTTTTGCTAACGAGGGCCGTCCTATTCGCGGTAGGATGGTCGGCGGGTCGATTCACCAGAATGAGGTTGCGCCAATGCGAATGCGGACGTGGATTGTGGCGGGGTGTGTGGCGGTCGCGGGGGTGGGGATCGGGGTGTCGGAGGCGAAGGCGCTCCGGCGGATCATGGCGCCGCAGGCGCCCAACGCGCAGGGGATGGTGAACTTGCCGTACCAGGTGCAGGACGGCACGGGGACGACGTGGATGGTCTACAACGCGGGGTGGTTGCAGCAGCAGGGGAACATGCCGATGTACTCGCAGGGGGCGATGCTGCACATTAATCAGAACCAGTTGCAGCAGAACCAGCCGCAGGCGCGGCTGGACGCGAAGACGGGGGAGGTGGTCCTTGAGAACATGCAGGCCGCGAACGTGTCGGTCACCCGGCGGGTGAAGATCGACAAGGAGGGCGGGTACGCGCGGTACATCGACAGCATCAAGAACACGCAGAACGCCGAGCAGACGGTGCAGCTGATGCTGCAGACGAACACGAATTACGGGGTGAACAGCGCGACGGTGATGAACGACCCGAAGCGGAAGCAGAACCACATCGCGTGGGTCGCGCAGACGTCGGGAAATAGGACGGTGGTCGAGATGTACTCGGGCAAGGGGGCCAAGCAGGCGTTCACGCTGGCGTACCAGCAGGGGAACAACCAGGTGAGCGCGAGCATCTCGCTGGTGATCCCGGCGGGGAAGGAGGTGGCCGTGATGCACTTGCACTCGACGGCGACCGACCCGGGGGCGGCGACGAAGTGGGTGGAGTCGATCAAGGAGAGCCAGCTGATGAAGGACATCCCGCCGGCGGTGCGGCGGCAGATCGTCAACTTCAACAACGGGCAGTCGTTCATCGGGGACATGGAGATTTTGCGCGGGGACGCGTTCGACGTGGTCGAGCTGCGCTCGGGCGACCAGTACCGCGGGACGATCAAGGAGACGGCGTACAAGCTGACGACGTTCTACGGGCCGGTGGAGCTGCCGGTGGAGAAGGTGATCGGGATGATCAACGTGGGCGAGTTCCGCCCGCGGCAACTGGTGGTGACGAGCGACGGGGAGATCTTCGGCGGGCGGCTGGAGAAGGAGACGGTGGCGGTCGAGCTGTCGAGCGGGCAGGTGACGCAGGTGCCGCTGTCGCAGGTCAACCGGCTCGGGTATCGGAAGCGGCCGGGCGAGGTGGAGGAGTGGACGTTCGACAAGCCGCTGGTGCTGATGCGGAGCGGCGACCGGATGGGCGTGGAGATGCCGGCGGGCGACGTCGAGGTGGCGACGCGATACGGGGCGCTCAAGCTCAAGCCGAGCTCGATCGCGGCGGTGACGTTCGCCAGTGAGGAGCACGGGATTCACGAGATCACGCTGACGGACGGGAGCAAGTTCGCGGGACTGGCGACGGCGGACAAGTTCGACATGAAGCTGTCGGCGGGCGGCAAGGGGACGCAGGTCAGCTTCCCGAACAGCGCGGTGGCGCGGCTGCAATTCGCGCCCAAGCCGGAGGACGAGGATGATGGCGCGCCGCGGCTGGCGCTGACGAACGACGACGTGCTGGTCGGGGCGCTGACGGGCAAGCTGAAGCTGGAGACGGCGTTCGACACGCTCAACATCGAGGCCGGGCAGATCAAGTCCCTCAAGCACACGAAGGGGAGCGTGCAGGACGTGCAGGTGACGCTGTGGGACGAGACGACGGTCAGCGGTCAGCTGGCGGAGACGGAGCTGGCGTGCAATTTGCGGTGCGGGGTGCAGATGAAGGTGCCGGTGGCGCTGGTCGAGGAGTACACGCAGCCGACGCCGCAGCCGAGCGAGGCGGTGCTGAAGCGGATCAAGGAGGCGGTGGCGGAGCTCGGGGCGGATGATTGGAAGGCGCGGGACCGCGCGGAGACGGGCCTGGTGAACATCGGGCCGATGGCGGCGGGTGCGCTCAAGCAGCTGCGCGCCGAGCAGAAGCCGGACGTGCAGCAGCGGATCGACGCGGTGCTGAAGCAGCTGGAGGCGAAGGCGAAGGATAAGCCGGCGGGCGGCAGCGGGTCGCCGGTGTCGCCACAGCCGGTGCAGCCGCAGAACCTGGAGGAGCGCGGGGCGATCGACGTGCCGAAGGCGGCGGAGGTGGAGGCGGTCCAGGTGCGATTGGGGCCGGTGGGGCGGTGAGGGGCGTGCGTAAGCTCGGGTTTTGAGTTTCGACGTTTGTCGTTTGCGGGGGGAACCCACGGAGCAAGCTCCGTGGGCTTTCGGCGGGCGTTTTCGGTTCGGAATCGCGCCGGTCAGAGCTGCGCCGCTGCGGCCTGGTCGACGAGCCACACGGTTCGCCCCGGGGCGGCAGGCTTGATGAGCTGGATCGGGAGGCGCTCGGGGTCGTGGGGGCCCGTCAGCACTTCCTTCAACCGCGCCGCCTTGCCCGCGCCCGTGATCAGCGGGAGCACGAGGCGCGACGAGTTGACGAACGCCGCCGTCATCGTGATGCGCCAGCTCGGGCCGGTGGTCGAATTCTCGACGAACTGGCCGACGCAGCGGTGGCGGGGTTCCTTGGTGGCGGGCGTGTGGGGGAAGAGGGAGAGGGTGTGGCCGTCGTCGCCCATGCCGAGGAGGGTGACGTCGGGACCGGCGCCGGGGCGGACGTCGCCGAAGTGCTTTTTGAGGAGGCGGCCGTAGTCCTGGGCGGCCTCTTCGGCGGGGCGCTCGCCCTGCATGCGGTGGACGTTGCGCTTGTCGACGGGGACCTTGGAGAGGAGCTCTTCGGTGGCCATGCGGAAGTTGGAGTCGGCGTGGTCCTGCGGGACGCCGCGCTCGTCGCCGAAGTAGAACTCCCACTTGCCCCACTCGATCTGGGAAACGTAGGGCTCGGCGGTGAGGAGCTGGTAGAGGAGCTTGGGGGTGGAGCCGCCGGAGAGGACGATGGAGAACTGCTTGCGGAGGGAGATCGCCTCGAGGGCGGCGTTGACGATCTCGCCGGCGGCGGCCGCGGCGACGGCAGGGGGGTCGGGGAGGACGCGGACGTCGTGGGGGCCGGTGTTCATGGGACGGGCAGTTGTAGCGTGGGGAGGCGTCGGTGGCCACCGTGTGGTTCGCGGGCGCGTGCGTGGCGGGCGCGTCCCGCGGGTCCTTACTTGCGCTCCGCCCGGACGTCGGCCTCGTCGAACGGCGCGGCGGGGTCGAGGCGGAACACGCCGATGAGCGGGTTTTGGACGACCCGCGCGTCGCGGTAGGCCTTGGCGATCGCGGCCTCGGCGGCGACCTCGGTCAGGCCGGCGACGGGGACCGCGTCCGTGACGAGCGGGGGGCGGACGGCACCCGCGGCGGCGTCGACGGTCAGGTAGGCGACCGTCTCTTCGCCGGGGCCGGCCAGGTCGCCCACCGTGACGCGCAGCACGTCGCCCTTGGCGATCGGCGCGGGCGCGGCGGGCGCGGGGCCCCCGCCCGGGGGGCTGACAGGGGTGAGCCAGACGACCGGTTGTTCGATAATGCGGTTGTCGCGCAGCGCCTTGGCGATCGCCAGGGACGCCGGGCCCTCTTCCAGGCCGCCGATTTTCACCGGGCCCACGTACGGGACGCCGATCTCGCCGCCGGCCCCGACCCGCACGCGCTTGACGTGCGCGACGCCCACCTTTTTTAGTCCGGCGACGTTCACGTCGTAGACGTCGCCCGGCGCGAGCGGCGCGGCCGCCGCGCCGCCGCCGGCGACCCGCCAGAGGGTGACCTGCGGGGTGCGGATGACGCCGGCGTCGGCCAGCGCCTTGGCGACGGCCGCCTCGGCCTTCGCCTCGGTCAGGCCGAAGACCTTGACCGCGCCGACGTACGGCAGCGTGGCGACCCCGTCGCTGCCGACGCGCGGGCGCAGCTCCGTCTCGGTGCCGGCCCCGAGCAGTTCGCCGATCGTGACCGACAGCACGTCGCCCCTGGCGATCGGCCCGCCCTCGTCGGCCAGGCGCGACCCGGCCTCCACCCGCCAGGCGCGGACGACCGCGGCCCGCATCACCTGCGCCTCCCGGAGGGCCGTGGCGAGCGCCCGCTCGGCGTCGGCGGTCGTGCGCCCGGCGAGCTTGACCGGGGGCAAGAAGGGCACGCGTGCCATGCCGTCCGCGTCGACGCGCACGCGGCGCGACAACTCGACGACCCCGCCCTCCCCGATCGTCAGGCGGAGCAGGTCGCGCGGCTCGATCGTCCCGACGCTCTCGGCGATTGTCGTCTTCGGGCCGGGGGCGGCCGGGGCGCCGGGCGGCTCGGCCGCGCCCGCGCGAGTTCCGAGCACCGCTACGACGGCGATGACGATTACTGTGAACCCGTTTCGCATCCGCAACTCCGGTGTGTGAGGTGGACGGATCGTACCCGGCGGCGGTTCGGCGCGGCGAGGGCAAATGCGGTAACATCTCGCGGCGCGATCGCCCCCACGTATGACCGCCCCTTCGACCAACGTCCCGCTGCTCACCTGGCTCCCGCTGGTCGCCGGCGCGCTGTTTGTGCTGCTTGGCCTGTACCTGGTTCGCACCGGCCTGCGGCCGCGGCGGGTGGGGCGGACGCCGCACTGTCCGAAGTGCGATTATCCGCTGGTGGGGTTGCTCGAGCGGGACGATCACGACGACCCGTCGTATTTGGTGACGATGTACGCGACGCAGCCGGACCGGCCGTCGGACCCGCCGACGCGGTGTCCGGAGTGCGGGACGCGCGTGACGGCGCGGAACGTGGTGCGCGGGGATCGGCCGGCGCGCCGGCGGCGCGGGTACGTGGGGGTGGTGGTGCTGCTGGTCGGGCTGCTGGCGGTGGCGGTGGGGGTGGCGAGCTGGACGAAGAAGATCGATTGGTACCAGTACAAACCGACGGGGTGGGTGATCGACGACTTCAAGTCGGATGACGGGACGCGCCGGGCAGGGGCGTGGGCGGAGATCCGGCGGCGGATCGACGCGGGGAAGTTTCCGGCGGGCGAGTGGGATCATCTGGATGCGGTGGCGGTCGAGGTGTTGATCGCAGACCGATCGGGGGTCAGGCAACTCGTGTCGCCGTACCTGATTGACCGGTTTGACAAACTCGCGCCGGGGCCGCGCGGCAAGCTCATTGATCGTTGGCTCGCGAGGCTGGCCGATCCGAACTACACGGAGTCTGAGGCGGCGCGGTCGTGGCTGAGCATCGTGATGGGCGGGCGGACGACGCCGGAGGATCACGCGCGGGTGACGGCGGCGGCGCTGGCGCGGCAGGCGGATCCGAAGGCGCGGCGGAACGACGAGGTGCTGCTCGAGTACCTGGGCGATCGGGCCGCGCGACGGTTGCTGTCGGCCGAGGACGAGCGGCGGTTCTTCGAACAAGCGCTGGCGGTCGAACTGGCGGTGCGGCCTAAGGTCGTCGCGGGGGATGCGCCGCCGTACCGGGTGGCGCTGATCGGGCGCGGGCCGGAGCACGATTGGCGTAGCCATTTCACGATCGATCACGTCGGCGTTGACGACGCGAGCGCCGAATCCGAGGGCATTTCCTCGACGGGCGGTGGGTTCGGCGGGGGCTCAATGGGCTCGACGGTCCGGGTGCCCGACCTCAAACCCGGGCGGCACATCTGTACCGTCGTCGTGACCGTCATGGCGCGTCACAAGGAGGAGGCGGACGCCGCCGGCAAGGCCGTCTATCGATACTCGAACCAGGTCCGGCGGACGGCACCGTTCGAGGTGCTTCCGGCTGGAAGCCCGTCGACCGTCGTGTGGGTCGATGACCCGGCGATGGGAAAGCGGATCGCGCGGGCGTTCAAGACGGACGACGCCACGCGCCGGCCGGCGGCGAACCAGATCCTCACCTTCTGGCTGTACGCGTCCGAGTGTCCGGCCAACGTCGCGTTCCGGGCGACCGTCCGCACGGGCGGCAAGGAGTACCCGCTCAGTCCCGTCATTGTCCGGAAGGGGGGCGACATGAGCTTCGTGTTCGACGTCGATAAGGAGACGGGGTTTCCGGCCGACGCCAAGTCGTTCGACCTGGTCCTCCGCAGCGACGAGACGGTCGCGCGCGGGATGGTCGACATGGTCTCCCTGTGGAAAGGGGAGATCACGCTCCCCGACATTCCCATCACCCCCGACCCGCGATAACCCTTTTAGCCGCTGGGCTTGCCCAGCGCGTCCGATCGCGCCGGTGCGGGTACTACGCCCTCGTCACGTTCTAGAGCGGCTTGCGCCAGTCAGTAGCGCGATTTCCGCCGAGCCGCTAATCTGGTGCGATGGCGTACTCGATGGATTTTCGGGAGCAGGTCGCGCGGGCGCACGCCGAGTCGGGGTCGTCGGCCGAGGTGGCCGAGACGTTCGGCTGCAGCGAGGCCTGGGTCCGGCGGCTCACCCAGCGCCTGCGGGAGACCGGCAGCCTCGCGCCGCGGTCGACCGCGCGGACCGACGACCAGCGGGCGTACGACGACGCCGACGAGGCGGCGATCCGCGACCTCCTCCGGCGGCGGCCGGACGCGACGCTGGCCGAGGTGGCGGCCGCGATCGGCAAGCCCGCGTGCGCGGGGACCGTCTGCCGGACCCTCCGGCGGCCTGGACCTGCCGCGGAAAAAAAGTCGACGCGGGCCGCCGAGCAGGACCGGCCCGACGTCGTAGCCGGGCGGGCCGCCTGGTTCGGCCGGTTCGCGGGCCGGCGGGCCGCCGACCTGCTGTTCCTCGACGAGTTCGGGACCAACACGAAGATGCAGCGGACCCACGGCCGCGCGCCGCCCGGCGAGCGGGTCGTCGCCGCCGTGCCGCACGGGCACTACGTCGCGGTCAGCACGATCGCCGTCCTGTCGGCCCGGGGCGTGGTCGCGTCGGCCAGCTTCGGCGGCGGCACGACGGCCGCGCGGTTCGCGGACTTCGTCCGCCGCAAGCTGGTGCCGGTCCTGCGCCGCGGGCAGGTGCTGGTGCTGGACAACCTGCCGGCGCACAACGGCCGGCGGGTGGCCGAGCTGGTGGCGGCGGCGGGCTGTCAGGTGATGCGGCTGCCGCCGTACTCGCCGGACTTCAACCCGATCGAGAACGCGATCTCGAAGGTCAAGGCGGTGTTGCGGAAGCTGGCGCGGCGGACGGTCCCCGGGCTGCTCGGCGGGATCCGGGTCGCGCTCCGCGCGGTCACGTCGGCCGATGCCAAGGGCTTCATGGCTCATTGCGGTTACGATACGAAGAGGCGCAAGCCGCTCTAATCCGTTCCGCGATGACAGCGCCGTTAGACGCGCCCCGCAAGCGGGGCGGCTACAAGGGGCTCACAACACCTCTCGCCCGCGCGGAGTACCACTTTCGCGCTCCGGCAGGTTATCTTTGCCGCGCGCACCGCGACCCTCGAAAACCCTCAGGAGCCCGCTCCCGATGCCGACGATCCATCGCCGCAGCCGTCTTGCCCTCGCCCTTGCCGCCGCGCTCGCCTCGCCGGCCGTCGCCCAGCTCGCGCCCGAGGCGACGCTGAAGGCCCTTGCCGTGGGCGATGGGCTCGCGGTCCAGTTGTTCTCGGCCGAGCCGCAGTTCGGGAACCCGTGCGACATGGATATTGATAGCAAGGGGCGGGTGTGGGTGACGGAGGGGTGGAACTATCGAAATTCCAAGCTCCGGCCGGCGGGGGACCGGATCCAAGTCTTGGAAGACACGGACGGCGACGGGAAGTCGGACAAGGCGCACACGTTTTACCAGGGGCCGGAGATCAACTCGGCGCTGGGGATCTGCGTGCTGGGGAAGTGGGTGATCGTGTCGTGTGCGCCGAACGTATTTTTGTTCGAGGATAAGGATGGGGATCTGAAGGCGGACGGGCCGCCCAAACCGATTTTTACGGGGATCAAGGGGGTACAGCACGACCACGCGGTGCACGCGTTCGTGTTCGGGCCGGACGGGAAGGTGTACTTCAATTTCGGGAACGCGGGGGCGACGCTGAAGTGGCCGGACGGGAAGGTCGTGACGGACCAGTTCGGGCGGGAGATCAAGGACGACGGCAAGCCGTACCGGCAGGGGATGGTGTTTAGGGCGGACTTCGACCCGGACACGGGCGCGGTGAGCAATGTCGAGACGCTGGCGCACAACTTCCGGAACAACTATGAGGTGGCCGTCGACAGCTTCGGGTCGATGTGGCAGAGCGACAACGACGACGACGGGAACCGGGCGGTGCGGATCAACTTCGTGATGGAGCACGGGAACTACGGGTTCCAGAACGAGACGACCAACGGCGGGTGGCAGGACGGGTGGCGGCGGGCGCAGGCGCGCGGGGAGGGTGAAGATTTGCGGCCGCTGTATCACTTCCACCAGTTCGACCCGGGCGTGGTGCCGAACTTGCTGCAGACGGGGGCGGGCTCGCCGACGGGCATTCTGGTGTACGAGGGGAAGTTGCTGCCGCAGCAGTTTCACGGGCAGATGATCCACTGCGACGCGGGGCCGAACGTGGTGCGGGCGTACCCGGTGACGCCGAGCGGGGCGGGGTACAAGGCGACGGTGGTGAACATCCTACAGGGCGGGGCGGACAAGTGGTATCGGCCGGCGGACGTGTGCACGGCGCCTGACGGGTCGATCATGGTCGCGGACTGGTACGACCCGGGGGTGGGCGGGCACGCGACGGGGGACAAGCCGAAGGCGGGGGACGCGGCGCCGCAGTTCACGCCGAAGGGGCGCGTGTATCGGGTGGCGCCGCCGTCGAGCCCGAAGATGACGGTGGCGGCGGTGGACGTGTCGACGACGGCGGGGGCGATCGAGGCGATGAAGAACCCGAATCTGGCGACGCGATATCTCGGGTGGGTCGCGCTGAACAAGCAGGGGGCGGCGGCGGAGGGCGAACTGGCCAAGTTGTGGAAGGACACGACCGAGCCGCGGCTGCGGGCGCGGGCGCTGCACCTGCTGGCGCGGATCAAGGGGAGCGAGGCGAAGTACGTGGGCGAGGCGCTGGCGGATGCGGACGCGGACATTCGGATCACGGGGTTGCGCATCGCGCGGGAGCTGAAGCAGGACCTCTTGCCGATCCTCAAGACGCTGTCGAAGGATTCGTCGGCCGCGGTTCGGCGCGAGGTCGCGGTCGCGCTGCACGGGATGAAGTCGCCGGAGGTCCCCGCGATCTTCGCGGACCTGGCGGCCCAGCACGACGGGAAGGACCGGTGGTACCTCGAGGCGCTGGGGATCGCGGCGGCGGGTCAGGACGAGGCGTGCTTCGAGGCGTACCAGAAGAAGGTGGGCGACGTGCTGGCGCACGCGGGCGGGGCGGACATCGCCTGGCGGCTGCGGACGCCGGCCGCGGCGCCGCTGGTGGCCAAGGTGATCTTGAACCCCGAAACGCCCAGGGCGCGGGTGCCGCATTTGTTCCGGAGCTTCGATTTCCTTCGGAACGACTACCGGACGGACGCGCTGCTGGGCATTCTCGCGTCGGCGGGTCAGAACAAGACGATTTTGATCGAGACGCTTTCGCGGCTGAAGAATCTGGACGCGGATAGGGCGGGGAAGGTGAAGTCGCAGGTGGCGGGGCTGCTGGACGCGTCGAAGGGGACGCCGGAGTTCGTGCAACTGGTCGAGCAGTTCGACGTGACGGACCGGAGCGCGGACCTGCTGGCGTTCGTGGCGGCCAAACCGACGGACGCGGCGGTGAGCGCGGCATTGCGGCTGGTGCTGAAGAACGACCCGAAGGCGCTGGAGCGCGGGCTGGCCGGGCCGGACGCGGCGAAGATCACGGCGGCGCTGGCGGCGGCGACGAACGACCGGCAGGTGCTGCAGGCGCTGGAGAACATCGTCTCGAACCCGAAGCGGGAGGCGTCGCTGCGGCAGGCGGCGCTGACGGCGATGACGCGGTCGAAGAACGGGGCGCGGGCGGTGCTGGCGCTGGCGGAGAAGGACAAGCTGCCGGAGGACGCCAAGCCGCTGGCGGCGGCGCTGCTGCACTCGTCGAGCCACAAGGACATCCAGGACGACGCGGACAAGCTGTTCCCGCGGCCGGCGGCGAAGGGGACGAAGCTGCCGGCGATCGACAAGCTGGTGGCGATGAAGGGGGACGCCGAGCGCGGGCGGGCGGTATTCACGAACGCGACGAACCAGTGCAGCACGTGTCACGTGGTGAACGGGCAGGGGTCGAGCTACGGGCCTGAGCTGTCGGAGATCGGGGCGAAGCTGCCGAAGGAGGCGCTGTTCACGTCGATCATCTACCCGAACGCCGGGATCACGATGGGGTTCGAGGGGACGATCCTCATGACGGGCGACGGGGACGCGCTGGACGGGATCGTGATTTCCGACGCGGGCGGTGAGGTGACGCTGCGGCGGGCGGGTGGGATCACGACGCCGGTGAAGAAGTCGGAGATCAAGGAGCGGCGGCCGATGAAGCTGTCGATCATGCCAGAGGGGCTGGTGCAGAACATGAGCCAGCAGGACCTGGTGGACGTGGTGGAGTACTTGTCGACGCTCAAGAAAGCCCAGACTACCAAGTAGCGCGTCGCGGACTGCGGAGCGGAGGACGTCGACACCCGCGCGAGGCCAGCTCGCACCTCGGGT
>Ga0196963_10001719_pt1 | contig 14181 bp, 12 predicted proteins | sample S1_5metaG_FD_148600 | JGI IMG/M metagenome (GOLD analysis project Ga0196963, IMG submission 148600) | Soil microbial communities from Anza Borrego desert, Southern California, United States - S1_5 | ecosystem: Environmental > Terrestrial > Soil > Desert | place: USA: California | collected... | reverse complement strand
CGGCCTCGGCGATCCCAATCGGCCGATCGGCAGCTTCCTGTTCCTCGGGCCGACGGGCGTTGGCAAGACCGAGCTGTGCAAGGCGCTGGCCGAGTTCCTCTTCGACGACGAGACGAGCATGGTGCGCATCGACATGAGCGAGTTCATGGAGCAGCACTCCGTGGCCCGCCTGATCGGCGCCCCGCCGGGGTACGTCGGGTACGAGGAGGGCGGCCGGTTGACGGAAGCCGTCCGCCGGAAGCCGTACAGCGTGATCTTGTTCGACGAGGTGGAGAAAGCGCACCGCGACGTGTTCAACGTGCTCCTGCAGGTCCTGGACGATGGCCGGTTGACCGACGGCCAGGGCCGGACGGTCGACTTCAAGAACACGGTCATCGTGATGACGAGCAACATCGGCTCCGCGCAGATCCAGGAGCTCAAGGCCAAGAGCGCGGAAGAATGGGAAGTCGAGGCCGCGGTGAAGGACATGCTCAAGCAGTTCTTCCGGCCCGAGTTCCTCAACCGGATCGACGAGATCATCGTGTTCCACCCGCTGGACAAGGGCCAGCTCACGCGGATCGTCGACGTGCAGCTCGAACATTTGCGCAAGCGGCTGGCGCAGCGCGGGATCAAGCTCGAGCTGACCGACGAGGCGCGGCGGCAACTGGCGGACGAGGGCTACGACCCGACGTACGGCGCGCGGCCGCTCAAGCGCGTGATCCAGCAGCGGCTGGAGAACCCGCTGGCGTCGGCGATCCTCAGGGGCGAGTACGCCGAGGGCGACACGGTCACGCTCGACGCGGACGCGGCCCGACAGGCGTTCGCGTTCCGGAAGGGCGCGGCGCCGGTCGAGGGGGAACTGGTCGGGCACTAACACCCGGCGGGGGGGGCGTCGCCCGCGTGGGCGACTCGGCTCGTGATCAGACGCGCGGAAGCCGTTGGAGCAATTCTTCCAGGATCGCGCGAGTCCCGTGCCGGTCGCACCACGCCCGGATGTAGTCGAAGTCCAAATTGTCCCGCTGCACGGCGAGCACGTCTTTGACGTCGTCGTAATCCTTGTGACGCCGTGCCCGTCCGTACCAGCGCAGTTTCTGAATGACGACGTCTTCCGCGGTCGGCAACCAGACCGGGCGACCGAACATGTTCGACCGACGACGGCGGGCGAACCGCTCAGCGTTGTGCGGATCCTCGTCGAGCAGGAACAACTCGACCGTGAAATCGACGGCCGTGTGCCGCGCGACATACCGCGAGCGGCCCGTCACAGTTTCGAGTTGCAGCTGCTGTTCGACATTGAGGTCCGGTCCTAACGCGCGGGCGAGCGCGCCAAAGTCGATTGTCGTGGCCTCGATCACGAAATCGGCGTCGAATGTGGAGCGCGGGATGCCGTACGCGTTGGACGAGAACGACCCGACGAGCATGTATTGCACGTCGAGCGTTTCGAGCGCTTCGGCAACTTGGAGCATGATCAGTTTGGGATCCATCAACGTGCCCCGCCCGCGTCCGAGCGCTCAAGGCGGCGCGACAGTGCGATTCGCCGCCGCAGTTCGGCGCGCACTTGCTCCTCCGTCCATTCAGGATGCTGGTTCCGAATTCCGGCAAGCGTGATCGAGGTGGCGTACGTGTACAAGTCTGCCCCGAGCGCCAGCTTCTCTTCGATCGACTGCGAGCGCGCGCGCAAGACCTTCTCGCGGTAAATCGCGTCCGCCATTAGCTCGATCTGTCGGTCGTAGTCGGTCATGGATCGGATCCTCGTGCGCGTGACCCCCCCGCATTGTACTCAGTGCCCCGGCGCCAGCTCCGCGAAGAAGTCGTTCCCCTTGTCGTCGACGACGATGAACGCCGGGAAGTTCACGACCTCGATCTTCCGCACGGCCTCCATCCCCAGGTCCTCAAAGTCGACCAACTCGACCTTCTTGATGTTCGTCTGGGCGAGGACCGCCGCCGGGCCGCCGATGCTGCCGAGGTAGAAGCCGCCGTGTTTCTTGCACGCGTCGGTGACGGCCTGGCTGCGGTTGCCCTTGGCGAGCATGACCATGCTGCCGCCGTGGGACTGGAACTGGTCGACGAACGAATCCATCCGGCCCGCGGTGGTCGGGCCGAAGCTGCCGGTCGGCATGCCGGCGGGGGTCTTGGCGGGGCCGGCGTAGTAGACCGGGTGGTCCTTGAAGAACTGGGGCATGGGCTCCCCGCGGTCGAGCATCTGCTTGACCCGCGCGTGGGCCGAGTCGCGCGCGACGATCAGCGTGCCCGTGAGCTCCAGACGCGTCTTGACCGGGAAGCGCGAGAGGATCTCGCGCACCTTCGCCATGCCCAGGTTCAGGTCGATCTTCACCGGGGCGGCGAGCTCCGGCGCCTTGGCCGGCAGGTACTTCTCGGGGTGCTTTTCGAGCTGCTCGAGGAAGACGCCCTCGGCGGTGATCTTGGCCTTGATGTTGCGGTCGGCCGAGCACGACACGCCCAGCCCGATCGGGCAACTGGCGGCGTGGCGGGGCAGGCGGATCACGCGCACGTCGTGGGCCAGGTACTTGCCGCCGAATTGGGCGCCGATCCCGCTCTTCTGCGCGAGCTCCAGCAGTTTGGCCTCCATCGTCACGTCGCGGAACGCGCGGCCGCCGGGCGAGCCGGTGGTCGGCAAACCGTCGAGGTACCCGGTCGACGCGAGCTTGACGGTCTTGAGCGTGGCCTCGGCGCTGGTGCCGCCGACGACGACGGCGACGTGGTATGGGGGGCAGGCCGAGGTGCCGAGCTCCTTGATCTTCGCGCTCAAAAACTTGATCAGGTCCGGCTCGTTCAGAATCGCGGGCGTCTGCTGGTACAGGTAGCTCTTGTTCGCGCTGCCGCCGCCCTTGGCGATGAACAAGAACTTGTACGCCCCGCCCGGCTCAGCCGCGATGTCGATCTGGGCGGGCAGGTTGGTCGCGGTGTTCTTTTCCTTGAACATCTCCAGCGGCGCGAGCTGCGAGTATCGCAAGTTGCACTGCTGGTAGGCGTCCCAGATGCCCTGGGAGAGCGCGGCCGCGTCGTCCCCATCCGTCAGGACGTACTGGCCTTTCTTGCCGTTGACGATGGCGGTGCCGGTGTCCTGGCAGGTCGGCAGTTGCCCGGCCGCCGCGACGACGGCGTTCTGCAAATGCGTGTAGAGGACGAACCGGTCGTTGTCGGAGGCCTCGGGGTCCGCGAGTTCCTCGGCGAGCTGCTTGAGGTGCCTGGGCCGGAGGTGGAACGACACGTCGACGAACGCCTCGCGCGCCAGTTGGGCCAGCGCCGACGGCTCGACCTTGAGGTACGTCCGCCCGTCCACGTCGATCGTCCGCACGCCCTCAGTCGTGACCAGGCGGTACTCGGTGGAATCCTCGGCGAGCTGGAACGGCGCTTCGTACGTGAACGTGGACATAGCCTCGCGAAATTAGCGGAAATGCCGGGGTGCGTCTATCAAGTCGACGGGGGGAGAACTGCCCACGCATGCCGTAGGCGATCGCCCGTCCCGGGCATGGCGGGCCGGCTTGGCGCAAGCACACGGCGGCGTCCCCTTGTGAGGGGCCGCCGCCGTGCGTGACATTTCGAACGATCGCGCGGGGGAACGCGTTACCGACCGCCGGCGCCACCGCCGGTGCCGCCGGTGCCCGTCCCGGTGCCGCCGCCCGAGCCCGAGCCGCTGCCGGTCCCGGTGCCCGATCCGCCGGTGCCGCCCGTGCCGCCCGACCCGCCGGTGCCCGTGCCGGTCCCGGAGCCCGAGCCGGACCCGCCGCCCGTGCCCGTGCCGGTCCCGCCGGTGCCGCTGCCGCCCGAGCCGGATCCCGTGCCGCCCGCGCCCGTGCCGCTGGTGCGGCTGCCGCCGGACGTGCCGGTGCCGCCGCCGGTGCCCATGCGGTCGCCGGAGCGCGTGCCGGAGCCCGACATCGAGCCGGACCCGCCGGTCGAGCCGGAACCGCTGCCGCTGTACGCGCCGCTGCCGCTGGTGGAGCCCGAGCCGCTCTGGGCCCCGGCACCGGAATCGGAGTTGGCGCACCCGAGCACGAGACAGCCGAAGCCCGCCGCGACGGTGTAGACGAACAAACGCTTCATCGAATCCTCCTGCCGCCGTGCGGGCGGCAAAGTAAAGTTGCGTGCCGCGGCGGCACAGATCGCGCACCCCGGTCGGCCAATCCGACCGCGGGCGCGATCGTGCGCCGGCGTGGCGTGAGTTCCGCCGACGGCCGACCCGCCCGAATGGCCGGACCGACCGTGAACGACCGCACCCTAAAGCAGGACGCGCTGCGCTGTGAACGGGCAAATATGGAAGGAGCGAAATAGAAGAGGCCGGTGACGAAGATTGGAACCACGAAAGGCACGAAGGCCACGAAGTAGAGTTCGGATCTTCGATCGCGATGGCACGCCGCCGTGTCGGTCGGAATTCGTCAGCGGGATCGTACGTCGGACTTAACGGGTGTTTGCGCGGTCCGCCGAGGTCGTTGCGCCGCGCCGTGGGCCGGGGCGGCTCGCCCATGAAAAGGGGGGCCGCCGGAGGCGACACGCGAACCCGACGGCCCCTCGCGGTCACGCGGTGGGGCCTTCTGCTTCGTGCCCTTCGCGCCTTCGTGGTTCAATCGTCTTCTACGCCGCCACGCGCACCGGCAGCGTCCCGCCGCCCTGCAGGACGGTGGTGACGGGTGCGCCGGTCGGGCCGGGCTCCTGTTTGCGGTTGACCCAGGCGGCGCACAGCCAAACGCGGGTGCCGCCGGGCAGGTCGGCCGGAAAGGCGACGTCGAGCCGGCCGTCCGAGGTCGCGCCGGCGAACGTCCAGGCGGCGAAATCGGCGGGGTACGCGGGGCCGACGAAGCGGTAGACGCGCGCCGCCACCGCGCCGGCCGGCCTTTTGCCCGCGCCGTTGTCGACGCCGAGCGAGACCGTGCGCTCGCGAACGGCGCGCACCGAGAGCGCCGGTTGGTCGACGGGCGGCGGGATCCGCGTGCGCTTTGCGGAGCGGACGTGGACGCCCAGCAGGACCTTGTCGGGGTCGCGGACCCGCCCGTCCGCCTGCACGGTCGCGTAGACCTGCCGGGCGCAGCCGATCAAAACGTCTCGCGTCGCGTTCTTCGCAGCGGTTTGCGACTCCGACCAGTCGCCGGCCGCGCGGGCGAGCGTCATGGCGGTGAACGCCCCGAGGTACGCGGCGTGGGCGGCCGCGTACCGCGCCACGAGCTCGGGCGACAGGCCGTAGACCGATGCGCCCGACGCGGCCAGCCGCGCGTCGACGTTCGTCGAGTACGCGGCGAGGGCCGAATCTTTGAGCGGGATCGACATGGGGCGCGGCCTCCGGGGCGGGGTGGGGATGACGAACCACGAATCACGCGAATGAACACGAATCGGTCCGACTGATTCGTGCCGATTCGCGAGATCCGGGGTTCATCCGCCGCGTCGCCCAACGCATTCCGGCGGCGCAGGGTCAGTGGCCACTGTTCGTTGCTGCGCGGCGGCCGGCACGTCGAAGCCGTGCGACGATGAACCCGTCATCGGATCGGCAGGACGGGCGACCGACTTGAGGCGACGGGCGGTTTGGCCGGCTTCGATGCGCTTCGGCGCGACGTGGAAGGTCTTCGACGTCGCCCAAAAGGTCTTTGATGCGGACTGAAATGCCTTTGACGTCACCCGAAAGGACTTTGCGGTCGTCCGAAAGGTCTTTGGGGTCACGTCAAAGGTTTACGGAGTGGCGCGAAAGCGCTTCGGCGCGACATGAAACGTCTTCGGCGTCAGTCGGAAGGACTGTCGGGCCACGCCGAAGCGCTTCGACGCGCGTTCGAAACGCTGCGCCGTCACCCGAATGCGCTTCGGTTCCACTATCGCGCGCTGCCGGCTCGGAATATCGGACGACGGTGCGGAGCGGGTATATTGGCGTCGCCATGCCCGCCGCCGCCGGACGCGCCATCTACGTTCAGATCGACATCGCCGCCCCGGTCGATCGGGTGTGGGAACTGACCCAGTCGCCGGAGCAGCACCGGCGTTGGGACCTCCGCTTCTCCACGATCGAGTACCTCCCGCGGCCCGACCCGGCGCTCCCGCAGCGCTTCCTCTACGCGACGCGACTCGGCTTCGGCCTGCTGATCCGGGGCGAGGGCGAGTCCGTCGGCGTCCACGACGGGCCGGACGGGCGGCGCTCCAGCGCGCTCGAGTTCTCGTCCGCCGACCCCAAGAGCCTGATCCGCGACGGGTCGGGCTACTGGCAATACGTCCCGCTCCCGCCGGCCGTCGCCGGGGAGCCCCCGCGCACCCGCTTTCTCACGTCTTACAACTACGCGCCGCGCTTCGGGCTGATCGGCCGGCTGGTCGACCGCCTGGCCTTCCGCCCGCTGATCGCGTGGGCCACCGCATGGAGCTTCGACCGCCTGCGGCTGTGGGTCGAGCGGGGGATCGACCCGGCCGCGGCGCTGCGGGCGAGCGCGATCAACGCCGTCTCGCGCTCGTCGCTCGCGTTGGTCTGGATCTACCAGGGGCTGGTCCCCAAGCTCCTGGCGCGTGACCCCGCGGAACTGGCGATGTTGCGCGACGCCGGCGTCCCGGTGGCGGGGGCCGGGCCGGCCCGCGCGGTCGTCGGTGTCGCCGAAGTCGCACTCGGGCTGCTGATCCTGTTGTCGTGGCGCAGTCGCTGGCCCCTCTGGGTGACGCTGGCCGGCATGCCGTTGGCGCTGCTCGCTGTGGCGCTGCAGTCGCCCGCGTTCCTCACGGCGGCGTTCAACCCGGTGTCGCTCAACGCGGCGGTGTTCGCGCTGGCGGCCGTCTGCCTGCTGGGCGACCCCGACGACCTGCCGTCCGCCGCCCGCTGCGTCCGCACGCCTCCGCGGGAGGGGCCGCCGTGAACTCGATTTACCAGCGGGCGATGGGGGCCGACTTCGACCGGCTCCACCCGATGGTCCGTCGGCGCTTCGCCCTGACGAGCGCCGAACGGCCTGGCCGCCGTCGGCACGGGCGTGATGGACCGCGTCTGGCACGGCCGGGCGTACACCCTGCCGTTCCTCTACGTCGGGACGTGGCGGCGGATCATGTTCCCCGAGCAGGGCCGGGACGTCCCGTTCACGATCGAGAACTACGCGTACCGCGACTCGTTCGGGCGGGAGACGGTCACGTGGCTGCGCACGTTCCGGACGCGGCGCACCCGCCGGTTCGACGCGTACATGGTCTACAGCCCCGCCCGCGGGCGCGTCGTCGACTACCTCGGGACACACCAGCACCTGGCGGTCGACCTCGACCTGTCGGTCGACGAGGCGACCGGCGGCCTGCGCCTCCGGAGCGGCGCGCAGCGGTTCTACGAGGGCCCGGTCGCGTTCCGCTTCCCAATGTTCCTCTCGGGCGTGGCCGACGTGTGCGAGTGGTACGACGACGCCGCCGGCCGCTACCGGATCAAGGTCCACGTCGCCAACGAGCGGTGGGGGCCGCTGTTCGGCTACGAGGGCTCGTTCGCGGTCCGATGGTTACCGATGGACCGGCGCCAGATCCCGCGACACGCGAGGCCGTGCCGCGAAGAGCGCCGGGAATGACGACGCCCGGCGTTGGTGAGCGTCGGCGAGCGGGCGTCTGGCGGCCGGTCGGACGTTGATGACATCCCAAGGTTTAGGAGATAGGACTGCCGTGCGCAACACGGACGGCCGCCCCCGCCGCACGCCAGGAGCGGGTCGGCGATCCCGGCGGGCCTCGCCGGGCGTGCGTCGGGGTCGTTCCGGGGGACGAGGAACGGGCCTGACGAGCCTCGGCCCGGTGCAGTGTCGGGTTACCCGCCGTCGTCGTCCTCGTCGCCGGTCCTCCATCGCGACAGGTCCTCGACGGGCCGGGGCAAGCGCCCCTCCAGCCATTCCGCGCAGCGGTCGGGCGGGAAGCTCGGGTCCGTCGACTCGATCACCCACGACAGGAACGCGACGCCGCCGTTCATGTACGGCGGCGGGGAAACCGGCATGAACACCGTCGGCAGGCGCTCGTCCACGGACACGTAATTCAGGACGAAGCCGAACTCCTGCACGTGCCGCCACGCGAGCGGGTGGGTCGTGTCGAGGCCGAACTTCAGCCACCAGTTCCCGTTCTCGAACACGCCGCGCCCGATCGACTTCCGACCGGCGGGCAGGTCGATCGCGGGCAGCCGCTCGAGGAAGGACAGGAGCTTTTCGAAGGGGTCGTCCGGCATGTTGGCGGTGAATGGGTTGGCGTTCGGCGGCCGGGCGGGCGCCGGACCACTTCTCGAATCACGAGGACCGCGACGCCCGGCGGGTCCGTTGCAGCATGGGGTTAGACTAGCCGGTCGTTCCGCTGGCGATCGTGAACGCGTTCATCGGCTGGCAGTTCTCCGCCACCTCTACATGTCCCACATGAATCTCCACGCCCGCACGCTCATCCTTCACAACGAAACCGTCACCCCGGCGGGCGACCTCCAAGTGCGAGTCGTTCCACTCGGTCGGACCGTGGATGAACTCAGGCCCGATACAGGCGACCGTCAGATTCCCGACTCGACCGTGCTGCTCGAGACGGATGCGCAAGGTTCTGTGTGACGTCGTGAGCTCCCACATCCGCGCGATCGAGCCGTCCCAGCGACGCAGGAGAGTCGGAAAGTGGCGGAGGATATCGTCGATACGGTCGGGCATCGCAGATCCGGCTAAAGGACCCGGTCCATCCATTGCATCGCTGCGTTACTCGCCCTTCCCGCGGTGCCACCATTCCGGGATGGCAACGAAGATCAATCCGAGCAGCGCGGGGAGGCAACCAATCCCAAAAGTGCAAATCCCGATCCAGAATCCCACTCGCGGTGCAGTTCCGGTGAGCTGAAGGAACAATCCGACGAGTAGCAGCACCAAGACGCCGCCGAAAAACAGAGACTCAGGTTTTGGCCAGCGTGATGCCATGGCGGAATAACTACCATTCACCGCCGGGCGCGCGAGCGCCGTCCGTCCTGCCGCGCGTCAGCAACGCGTTGCGTCGCAGCTGTCTTGCTTCTCTGCGGCCTCTGCGCCTCTGCGGTGAATCCTTCCGCGTTCCGAACCGCGCGCTTGACTAGTGCGGCCCCGCGTCGTCCTCGCCGCCGCGGGCGGCGTCGCCGCCGAGGCCGACCTTGACGCACCGCAGGGCCAGGAACATCGGGATCTCCTTGCGGGCCGCGTTCTCGGCGGCGGGGCGGGGGCCGGTGCCGGTGCTGGTCTTGTGGCTCGGCCACTCCTCGATCGCGTCGACGAGCAGGCCGGCGCCGCGCGCGGCCTTCACGTAGTCGCCGATCGGCTTGTGGAAGCTCCACGTGTACTGGTCCGACATGCCCGGGTGCGTGACGATCGGGGCCTTGCGCGGGAGCAGGTAGCGGTCGACCCGGCGGTACTGCACGCCGTTCTCCGCGTCCCAGCCCCAGCTCGTCTCCTTCGGGCCGCGGAAGCACGGGTGCATCATGACGACGACGAACCGCCCGAGCGGTTTGAGCACGCGCGCGACGGCGCGGAACACCGGGCCGATCGGGTGGATGTTCTGGATCGCCAGCACGCACGCGGCCGCCGTGAACTCGGTCTCGGGCAGGAACGACAACTCCCGCGCGTCGCCCAGGTGATAGCGGATCGGCGGGCGGGCGACGCCGGGCGCGGGCGTCGTGCCGTCCGGGTCGGCCTCGTCGGCGGACGAATCCGCGGCGTCGTCGGCGGCCTCGTCGGCGGTGTCCGGCTCGATCGTGCCGGTGACCAGGCCCGCCGCCGCGGCCTCGCGCTCGCGGCGCTTGGCCTTTTTGACCAGTTCCTCCGCCGCGTCGACGCCGGACGCGACGACCCCGCGCGCCGCCAGCAGCCGGCAGAGCACGCCCTGGCCGCACGCGATGTCGAGGATCGTGTCGCCGATCTGCGGGGCGAGCAGGCGGACCGTGCCGGGCAGGACGACGTGGCGGTGGTACTCGCTCCCCTCGTCGCCGACGAGCTTGTCGTACCAGTCGGCGACGCCGGACCAGTGCGTAGGGGGGGCGACGGGCCCGGCCGCCGCCGCCGCCGCGGGCCGCTTCTCCTTCACGGGGCGCGGGGCCGAACTCGCGCCGCCGCCGCCGCCGAGCTTGGGCCCGCCGCCGGTGCGCGCGAACTTGGGCGGCCCATGGGACCCCGGAGACTTGCCGAACCCCGCCGGCTTACCGAACTTCCCGCCGCCGGGTCCGCCGGCACGCGGCACGAACTTACCAGCCCCGGGTCCGCCGGGACGCGGCCCGAACTTCCCGCCGCCGCCGCCGGGCCCGCCCGCGCGCGGCGCGAACTTCCCGCCCCCCGCCACCGCGCCCGGCCCGACCTTCCCGAACTTCGCCGGCCCGCGCGGCCCATCCGCGCGCTGCGGCACCGGCCCGCCCCCCGCCGGCCCGCTCGGCGGCGCGGCCTTGCCCGCCTGTTTCGCGAGGAACTCGTCTTCCCGTCCCGGCCGCGGCTTGGGCCGACGATGTAGCGGTCGCTTTCCCATCTGTACCCCCACGTCTACCGCGTTCGCGCCCGCGGCACAACCCGCGGACGGCGGCGCCGCGTCGGTCAACTCGCCCCGCGATGGCCCACGCATTGCTGCCATCGAACGACAACCGGAGACCTTATGCCCGACGACGAAAACGAGAAGCGCAGCCCCGACCCCACTCCCGCCGACGAGGGCGAGTCCTGTCCGCCGTCCGCCCGCGTCCCCCACATGGGCGAGACCGGCGCCGGCAACCCGAACCCCGCCAGCCGCACGGGCGGCGCGACGTCCGGCGTCCCCACGGAGACCGACGCGCGAAAGGACTGACGATCCGCGGCGAACCCGCCACGCCGGATCCGGAGCCTAAGGCGACGGGCCGGATCTCCGCGCGCGTGCGCACGGCCCCGTCCATCGAGTACCATCGTGCGGCACCCTCCACCGGAGACCCCGCGATGTCCCCCACCCGCCGCGACGTCCTCGCCGCCGTCACCGCCGCGCTGGTTCTGCCCCGCTTCGCCCGCGCCGCCGACGCGCCCACCTACCGCGCCGCCGTGATCGGCCACACCGGCAAGGGCGACTACGGGCACGGGATGGACGTCGTCTTCGCCGACCGCCCGGGCATCGAGGTCATCGCCGTCGCCGACCCCATCGACGCCGGCCGCGCCAAGGCGCAGGCCAAGACCAAGGCCGCCCGCGCGTACGCCGACTTCCGCGAGATGCTCGAGAAGGAGAAGCCGCAGCTCGTCAGCGTCGCCCCGCGGACGACGCCGATGCGGCGCGACATGCTGCTGGCGGCGCTCGGCGCCGGCGCGCACGTGGTCAGCGAAAAGCCCTTCGTCCGTTCCCCCGCCGACGGCGACGCCGTCCTCGCGCTGGCCGACAAGCGCGGATTGAAGATCGCCGTCGCCCACCAGATGCGCCTGGCCCCTGCGGTCGTCCACCTCAAGAAGCGCGTCGACGACGGCCTGATCGGCGACCTCGTCGAGATGCGCGCCTGGGGCAAGCAGGACAAGCGCGCCGGCGGCGAAGACCTCACCGTCCTGGGCATCCACCTCTTCGACCTGATGCGGATGTTCGCCGGCGACCCGCAGTGGTGCACCGCCCGCGTCCTTAATAAGGCCGGCGGGGATGCGACCGCCGCCGACGTCAAATCCGCCGGCGAAGATTTGGGCCCGGTTCTCGGCGACGAAATCGACGCGCAGATCGCCTTCGGCAAGGGCGTCTGGGGCACGTTCACCAGCCGCCAGCGGTTGAACGAATACAGCGGCTGGTGGGGCATCGAGCTGATCGGCTCGAAGGGGTCGGCCCGCATCCTCAACGACATCTGGCCGCGCGTCATGCACCGCACGGCCACCAAGTGGGACGACGCCGGCCGGAGCGAACAGTGGAAGCCGCTGCCCGACGACCCGTCTGCCAATGCCAAGAACGCCGACCGCAGCACGCTGCTGGCCAACGCTCGGATGGTGGATGACTGGCTGGCCGCGATCCGGGAGGACCGCGAGCCGGTGTGCTCGGGCCGCAACGCCGCCAAGGCCGTCGAGATCCAGCACGCGATCTGGCGCGCGGCGCTTTCGGGTGGGCGGGTCAAGCTTCCCCTGACCGACCGCGGCCATGCGCTGGGTGCGTGAGCGACCGGCGTCGACTGTACGAGGCTTGGTCGCTTCAGTGACCGAGTCCCCCGCCGACCCGATCCCCGCGCCCGCGTCGTCAGAACCCACCCCCGTGCGCCGTCTGCCCCCCGGGGTGCGGCACACAGCCCGACCCGTTGACGCGCCAAGCGGATTCTGCATATTGTCCCCCACTCGCCACGTCCTGGCGGCGAGCGCCTTGCGGTCTGAGCCGACATAAGCGGCCCCATCGTCTAGAGGCCCAGGACACCGCCCTTTCACGGCGGCGACGCGGGTTCGAATCCCGCTGGGGTCACTCCCCCGTCGAGCACGGGAACGTACTGCTCGGAATCGCCCGGTAAATCCGGGCGATTCTGCTTTTTCACCGCGTCCCTATTCCGATCGTTTCCGGTGTTTCCCGACGGTACTGTGCCGGACTCTGTGCCGCGCTCGCCGAAGTATCCCCGCTGGGGTCTGCGTTCGCCGCCGCCGCATAGTGAGCGTCGGTAACCTGCAGGTAGTGTTCCTGGGCGACCGCACGCGAATTCCCGAGCCAGGCGCACACGACGTGGATCGGATGCCTTTCCGCCAGTTCGGTCTGGCGCGTCGATCGCAGGTTGTGAAACAGCTTCGGCCACGCCTTCACACCCGCCCGCTTTAGGATCCGGCACAATTGTGTACGCAGGTTGGCGTTCGTGTCGCGATACCGGCTAATCACGAAATCTGTCCCCGGCTCGGCCGCTTCGAAGACTTCCAAGAGGTAGGCCCGCAGTTCAGGGAAGAGCGGGATGAACCGGCAATCGCCCCCCTCCAAATGCTCGGTCTTACGCGACGGCACGCGTACTCGATTCCGCTCCCAATCCACGTCCGACCACCGTAGCGCCAAGTGCTCTGACGGGCACCGCAGGCCGCCGAATCGGCTGAGGGCAAAGAGCAGGCGCCACTGGGCATCGGGGCACGCGTCGAGAACCTTCTGGGCTTCGGCCCGCGTAACGAAGTATTGCCGTGCCGGGTTGCTCTGACTCCCGGCAACGACGTCGGCGAACGGATTCTCCGTGAGGAGTTTCCAACGGACCGCTCGTTTGAACACCTGCCGAGCACACTTAACGCGCCGCGCGATCGTCGAGTTGGACAGGGCGTTGGCCTTCAACCACTGCCGCCACTTTTCGGCGTCTGCGGGTTCGATGTCCCTAAGAGGCTTTCGCCCGCCAAAATACTCGAGCAGCGACCGACGCGTCTGGCCGTAGGTGACGGCGGTGCTCGCCTTGACGACGAGCGCGTCAAAGTGGTCTTTCGCGAAGGTTTCCAGCGTCACCCCCGCACGCGCCCGAGGTTTCAAAAGGCCAGCAGCGACCAACTGCTTGTGCGTCTTGTCCTCGCGAGAGGCAACCCAGCGGGCGGTTTCGTCGTCCATGCTCCCGGTGATCAGCGCGCCGGCCAGCGCCTCGACCTTTACCTTGAAGGCCTCCGCCTGCTTCGCGCTCACCTTGCCTAGGCGGATCGTCCTGCGCTTCCCGTCGCCCGCGACGAACAGGATGCGCCGCCGGCCGTTCGCGTCGTGTCCAATCGTGGCCATGTCATTCACCTTTCGCGATTCGCCGGTCAAGGCCGGGACGAGCTTGCGGTACTTGGCCAGGTGGGACTCGAGGGCCGGGTGCTCGGCCCCGGCCCGGAGGCGGTGCTCCATGTCCTGCCGCCACCCGTCGAACAACGACTGCCCGTCGCGGTCGAACCTGAGGTAGGGGGGCGCGTCATCGTCCAGTTCGTCACGTTCAGCACCGATCGCCTCGGGTGCCAGCGCGGCCAGCCATTCGAACGTCCCGTACGCGTCGGCCCGTGCCTGCACGTCCGGGTACTCGTCGACGTTCTGCCAGTCGCCCGGCACGTCCGGCCAAACCGCGAGTTGGAACCGCTGCATCAGCCCGTCGTCGCCGGCCCCGCCGCCCACCGCCTGACGGAGGTAGTCCTGGAGGACGCCGGGCTGGATCCCGCCGACGATGCTGATGATGGCGGCCCGGATGTCGAGCGTGCCCCGGCCGATCCGGTCGTACGTGTACGGCTTGTCCCCGTCCCACGCGGTCAGGTAGAAGGCGCGGTCGCCCTCGTGCCCGTCCCGGTCGAGCGACCGCAGCCAGCCGATCAGTTCGTCGCAGTACAGGAGTACGCCGCTCGGGTTTTGGTAGAGGCT
>Ga0196963_10001718_pt1 | contig 14194 bp, 14 predicted proteins | sample S1_5metaG_FD_148600 | JGI IMG/M metagenome (GOLD analysis project Ga0196963, IMG submission 148600) | Soil microbial communities from Anza Borrego desert, Southern California, United States - S1_5 | ecosystem: Environmental > Terrestrial > Soil > Desert | place: USA: California | collected... | reverse complement strand
GCCGGGTTGCTGCCGGCCATGAAGGCGTCATCCCCAAGCCTTGTCAGCGACCTGCGGGGCGAGGCGCCGGCGGCGCGCGTCGCCGGCCGCCGGTGGACCCTGCGCGACGCGCTGGTGATCACGCAAGTCGCCTTGACCGCGGTGTTACTGGTCGTCGCGGGACTGTTATTGCGAAGTCTCGGCGCGTCGCAACGCGCTGACGTCGGCTTCGAGGTTCAGGGACTGGCGGCCGTCGCGCTCGATACCGAGATGGTCCGCTACACGCCCGAGCGCTCACAGGAATTCTGGCGTCAGGCATTGGCGCGGGTGGCCGCACTGCCCGGAGTCGTCAACACCGGTCTGGTCTCGCCGACGCTACCGTTCACGTTCAACTTCAATCAGCAGGAAATCCGCGTCGACAGCCGGACTTATGCAGAAGGGCAGCGTGCCGAGACCATCGAGAACGTCGCCGTGTCGCCAGGCTACCTCGGCACGCTTGGCGTCGCGCTGATCCACGGCCGCGGTATCGACGAGAGCGACATTGCGGGCGCGCCGGATGTGGCGGTCGTCAACGAAACGATGGCGCGGACCTATTGGCCGAACGAATCGGCGGTCGGCCGTACCTTCCAGACCGTGAATCCGACCCGGTCGCGCACGTTCCGGATCGTCGGGGTCGTGCGCAATCACCAACGGCATGGCGTGCTCGAGCGGCCCTCGCCGTTCATCTACTTCTCGCTGGCGCAGCGGCCAAGCCAGTACAACTTCATCCTGGCGCGCACCACCGGCGATGCGTCGTCGCTGTTGAACGCGATGCGCCGTGAGCTGCTGTCGATCGATCCGAGCCTCGTGTTCATGGTCAGCAGCACAATGCAGCAGAACCTCGCCAATACCTTGCTGCCGGCGCGCGTCGGCGCGCTGCTCGCAACCGGATTCGGCAGCCTCGGCACGCTGCTCGCCGCGATCGGCCTGTACGGCGTGATCGCCTTCTCAGTGGCACGGCGGACGCGGGAGATTGGCGTGCGGATGGCCCTCGGCGCCAGGCCGGAGGCGGTCCTGGCCATGGTGATGCGCCAGGGCTTCGCGATCGTCGCCATCGGCATCGTCGCCGGCGCGATCCTCGCGGCGGGCGCGGCGTCGGCGCTGCAAGGCCTGCTCTACCGCATCACCCCCTTCGACCCGCTGGCCTGGACCCTCGCGCTGGCCGCAATGATCCTCGCCGCCGCGCTCGCAAATCTGGTCCCGGCACGCCGGGCCATGCGCATCGATCCCATGTCAGCGCTGCGAACCGAATGACAACTTCGAGCGGGGCATCTGAACCTCGAGGCTGAAACTTCCGACTGCAACTGCAGACTCAAACTGTGAACTGACGCCTGTCGACTGGAGACTGCTTTATACTTTCTTGCCGATGAAAACCCTGTTGAAGATCATCCTCGCCCTGGTGGCGGTGGTTGTGCTCGTGGCTGCCTGCGGCATGGGGTACCTGATGTTCGCATTCCCGAAGGTGCCGCCACCGACGAACGTCACCGTGCAGTCGACGCCGGAACTGCTGGCCCGCGGCAAGTACCTCAGCGAGCACGTGTCGATGTGCGTGACGTGCCACACGCAACGCGACTGGACCAAGTTCTCCGGTCCGATCAAGACGGAACTGCTCGGCGCCGGCGGGGAGCCGTTTCCGCTCGGTCCTGGCGGACGGCTGTATTCGAAGAACATCACCCCCGCGGCGGTCGGCGACTGGACTGACGGCGAATTGATTCGCGCGATGACCCAGGGCGTTTCCAAGGACGGCACCCCGCTGTTTCCGCTGATGCCGTATCCGCACATCGGCGCCTTCGCCGAAGACGACGTTCACGCGCTGGTCGCGTATGTGAGGAGCCTGAAGGCGATCGAGAGTACGGTGCCCGAGCGGACTTTGAATTTCCCGCTGAACCTGATCGTCCGCACGATACCGGCCGCGAACACCTACGGGACGCGTCCCTCGCCTGACGACAAGATCGCCTACGGACGTTATATGACCCGCGCCGCGATGTGCAGCGATTGCCATACGCCGATGGATGATCGCGGCACGCCGCTCCCCGGAATGGACTTCGCCGGCGGCACCGAGTTCATCGAAACCGGTTACCGGGTGCGCTCGGCCAACATCACCCCGGATGCCGATACTGGCATCGGTTCCTGGACCGAGCAGCAGTTCATCGAGAAGTTCAAGGGATTCGAAAATCCAACCAACGTGACGCTCGGCGAGCACGAGCGGCCGCAAAACACCGTGATGCCGGTGACCGCCTACGCGGGCATGACCCGCGAGGATCTGTCGGCGATCTACGCGTTCCTGCGCACGCAGAAGCCGGTCACGAATCGCGTCGAGAAATTTCCGGATGCCAGGTGAGCGTGACCTCGTGTAGTCCGCAGTCAGGAGTCAGGCGTGTTTGAGTACCTCACCGGCATCTACAACATCACACCGACGCCGTTCAACCCCGACGGCTCGTTGGACGAGGCCAGCCTGCGCGCGCTGACGACATTTACGCGAGGGACGCGTGTCAACGGGATGACCATTCTCGGCGTGCTCGGCGAGGCCGACAAGCTCACCGAGCGCGAGCGCGATCGCGTCACCGAAGTGGTGATCGAGACGGCCGGCGCCGATTTTCCGATCTGCGTCGGCACCACGCACGCCGGCACCGACGGGTGCATTGCCTACAGCCGGCGGGCGCAGCAGCTCGGCGCGCGGGCCGTGATGGTGGCGCCGCCAAAGCTCGCGCGCAGCAACGATGCCGCGCTCGAACGTCACTATCGGGCTGTTGCCGACGCGATCGATATCCCGGTCGTCGTGCAGGACTTTCCGCCGGCGGTGGGCGGGATCACGATGAGCGTCGAGCTGATTGCGAAACTCGCCGCGGCATCGCCGCGGCTGGCGTTTCTCAAGCTCGAAGACGATCCGGCGCCGATGAAGATCACCCAGATTCGCGCGATCTCGGATGACGTCAGGATTTTCGGCGGCCTGGGCGGCATGATGTTCCTCGAGGAGCTGCGCCATGGCGCGATCGGCACGATGACGGGGTTTGCCTTTCCGGAAATCCTGGTCGACATCTATCAGAAGTTCACGGCCGGCGATCGTGACGGGGCCACCGACGTGTTCTACCGCTACCTGCCGATCATCCGTTTCGAAAATCAGGCGCGAATCAATCTGGCGCTGCGCAAACACATCTACCATCTCCGCGGTGTGATCGCGTCGCCGCGGGTGCGTTCGCCGTTTACGCCGGTTGACGCCGACACGCTTGCGGATCTCGACGACATCGTGATGCGGTTGTCGTTGATTCCGGCCAAAGTCTAACCAGCAGCAGCGAGGACACCGGCTCATGGAACTCGGATTGAACGGCAAACGCGCGATCGTCATGGCAGCCAGCCGCGGGTTGGGGCTGGCGTCGGCGATCGGCTTGGCACGTGAAGGCTGCCGGCTGGTGATCTGCAGCCGCGATCAGCAGCGCATCGAAGCCGCGGCGGACACGATTCGCCGGCAAACGCGGGCCGACGTCACGGCGCTGGTAGCCGACGTCAGCAGCGCCAGCGAAGCGCGGCGCCTCGTCGACGCCGCCGTGTCCGCGTACGGCGGCCTCGAGATCGTCGTCCACAACGCCGGCGGCCCACCGGCGGGGGAGACCCTGCAGATGACCGAGGAGCAATGGCAGAAAGCGTTCGAGCAAAACCTCCTCAGCTTTACACGCATCGTCGGCGCGGCTGCGCCTGAAATGAAGAAGAGCGGCTACGGCCGCATCCTGACGATTGCGTCGTCGTCGATCAAGCAGCCGATTCCAAACCTCGCGTTGTCGAACGCGCTGCGGGCCGGCGTGTGGGGCATCGCGAAAACGTTGTCGCGCGAGTTGGCGCCGCACGGCATTCTCGTCAATGTGATCGCACCGGGTCGCATCGATACCGAACGCATCGCCGAGCTGGATCAGGCCAACGCGCAAAAGTCCGGCAAGTCGGTGGATGATGTACGCAAGGCGTCGGTGGCCAGCATCCCCCTCGGCCGGCTCGGCAGACCCGAGGAGTTGGCGAACCTTGTCGTATTTCTTGCGTCCGAAGCGGGCAGTTACATTACGGGACAGGCGATCACCGTTGACGGCGCCGCCGGCACCGCGTTGTAAGCGGCAATCTGCCGGGGGCGTCGTCTGCGGCCTGCTGGCCGCGTTGCTCGTGTCGGCCGCTTCGCTGGTCGCGCAAGTCGCGATTCCGGCGCCCTCGCCGGTTGTCGAAGAGGGACGGCCGGACTTCACCGCCTTCGTTGCGAACCTCAAAGCACAAGCGATCGCCGCGGGCGTCAGCGAGGCGACGGCCGCCGCCGCGCTGGACCATCTCGAACCGCTGGAAGTGGTGATCGAGCGCGATCGCAGCCAGGCGGAAGTCGTGCTGACGATCGATCAATACGTGCAGCGGCGCCTGACGAGAGGCTTCCTGCGAACCGCCGCCGAGAAGGCGCGCGAACATCGCGCGCAAACCGCGGAGATCAGCAAAAAGTACGGGGTGCCGGCGAGCATCATCATCGCCGTCTGGGGTATGGAATCGAATTTTGGCCGCTTCACCGGGACGCGGCCGATCATCCAGGCGCTGGCGACGCTGGCATGGGAAGGCCGGCGCCGCGCATTCTTCAGCGCCGAGCTGATCAACGCGTTGCAGATTCTCGAAAAGGGGTACATCGAGCCGGAGCGTATGAAAGGCTCGTGGGCGGGAGCGATGGGCCAGACGCAGTTCATGCCGTCGAGCTACCTCGCGCACGCGCAGGATTACGACGGCGACGGACGCCGCGATATCTGGGGAACGCTGCCGGATGTGTTCGCGTCGATCGCGAATTACATGGTCGCCTACGGATGGAAGGAAGGACAGACGTGGGGCCGCGAGGTCAAAGTCCCACCGGGCGGTTCCACCAGGCTGGCCGCGAAGGTCGGGTTCCGCCAGAGCGGCTGCCGCGCCTCGCGCGAGCTGACCGTGCCGCTGCCGCTGGCGAAATGGCAGGCGCTTGGCGTTCGCACCGCGACGGGCGGGGCGTTGCCGAAAGTCGACCGCCAGGCGTCCTTGCTGCGGACCGGCTCGAAGGCCTATCTCGTCTACCCGAACTACGACACCCTCCTCGGCTACAACTGCGCCCATGCTTACGCGCTGGCGGTGGGCCTGCTTTCGGATCGCTTGGACTAAAATCACAAGATGGCTACCACCAAGCCACCCGCGTCAGCTGTGGCCGCGGTGTTGTCGCTGGCTGCTTTATCGATGGCGGCCGGCGTGTACTTTGGAGGGCACGGACAGTTGCCGCTGGCCATGACCAGCGTCGTCCTGTTCGTCATTCTGGGAGGCGTGGGCTTTGAGCTCGCGCGTCGTCGATCATGATGCGTCCGCTGTTTCGTGTGTTTGTCCTGTCGGTCTGCGCGGTGATGGCCGCCTGCGGCGACAATGCTGCCAATAACCGTGATAGCGGCCCGCCACCTGCGGCGCCGGCGCCGCCATCAGCACCGGCACCGCCAACCCCTGCGACAACGGTGACGCTCGTCGAGCCGGCCGACGGCGCCATGTCCGGTCATATCGACTTGTTCCGCTGGCAGCCCGTCGACGGCGCTGACGGCTACGTCATCACCATCAAGGCGGTGACCGGCGATCGCGTCGTGTGGGAGAGTCAGCCGCTGACGGTCACCGAAACGAAATTACCCGCGACGGTCGCGCTCGAGCCGGAAGTGCACACCTGGAGCGTCGCCGCACGAAAGGGCGGCCAGACCCTGGTGACGTCGCCGACTTACAAGTTCACGATCACGCCCTAGGCCGAAGCGATCAACCGCCGTTAACCACGGAAAATAGACACCGATGACCAAAGACCTGCTGAAAGGCCTCAACGAGCACCTCGAGCTCGAGTTCCGCGCGTCGCACGAGTACCTGGCGATGTCGATCTGGCTCGCGGAGCATGACCTGCCCGGCTTTGCGACGTGGATGCGCAAGCAGTCGAGCGACGAGCTGTTGCACGCCCAGCGCATCATCGATCATCTGGTCGAACGCGATCAGAAGGTGGTGCTGCCGGCCGTGGCGGCTCCGCCCGTATCGTGGGCCTCGGCCGAAGAGTTGTGCGCGCACGTCCTCAAGAACGAGCAGCAAGTGACGGCGTCGATCAACGAGCTCTACGCGATGGCGGAGCAGGCCAAGGATCGCCCCGGCGTGGTGATGCTGCAATGGTTCGTCACCGAGCAGATGGAGGAAGAGGCCGCGGCGCGCGCGGTGCTCGGCCGCATCCGGCTCGCCGGCAATACCGGCGTCGGATTGTTGATGATCGATCAGGAGCTGGCCGGTGGCTCCGTCCCCGGCATGCCGCCGTCGCCGACCAACGCCAACTAGCGGGTTGACTCCCTACCGATGGAACCCGGCCGAAGGTCCGCTGACTGAAGCGGCCCTTCGCGCCAAATTCGAATCGCGCGGCTACCGCGTTGCCAAGTACGTCTACGAGCCGGGCACCGTGTTCCCCGACCACGCGCATGACGTCGACAAGATCGACGCCGTTCTCTCGGGCCGGTTCCGGTTGGTCGTGCGTGGCCACATGAAGGTGCTGGGTCCGGGTGAATGGATCGAGATCCCGCGCGGCACGGTGCATAACGCCACCGTTCTGGGCGACGAACCGGTGGTCAGTCTCGACGCGGTGAAGCTGTGAAGATCGCGATCTTCGGATCGGGCGGGGTGGGCGGCTACTTCGGCGGCAAGCTCGCGGCCGCCGGTGAAGACGTCACGTTTCTCGCGCGCGGCGCGCACCTGAACGCGCTCCAGCGCGACGGCTTGCACATTACCAGCCCGCTCGGTGACGTGCGCGTTCGCAAAGTGCAGGCCACCGATCGTCCCCAGGCCGTCGGGCCCGTCGACGTCGTGCTCCTGACCGTGAAGCTGTATGACGTCGACACCGCCGCTGCGTCGCTGGCGCCGCTGCTGGGTCCGGATACCGTGGTCATCACCCTCCAGAACGGCGTCGACGCCGTCGACATGGTGTCGAAGCATGTCGGCGACCATCACGTCGCGGGCGGCGTTGCCTACATCGTTGCGGTGATCGATGCGCCTGGCCACGTGCGCCACACCACGGCGCAGCAACTGGTGTTCGGCGAGCGCGACGGCCGCCGTTCCGATCGCCTCGTCGCGTTCGAACAGGCCGGCCTGCGCGCCGGGTTCCAGGCGCGCGTGAGCGACGCCATCGAAACCGACCTGTGGGTGAAATTCGTCCGGCTCGCCACGTGGAGCGGCATGACGACGGTGACGCGGTCGCCGATGGGAGTGGTTCGCGACACCCCGGCGACGTACGACATGATGATGGCGGCGATCGACGAGGTGATCGCGGTTGGCAGGGCCCGCGGGATAGCGTTTCCCGCCGATTTGCTGGATGGCACGATCGCGTTGATCAAGAATTTCCCGGCGTCGTCGAAATCATCGATGCTGGAAGACATCGAACGCGGCCGGCGTCTCGAATTGCCGTGGCTCAGTGGCGCTGTGGTGCGGCTTGGGCGCGAAGCCGGCGTGCCGACGCCAATTCACCAATTCATCACGACAGTGTTGACGCCGTTCGTAAACGGCGCCCCATCCCCGGCCGACGCGCTCGCCGGATCGCGATAGCGGATACCATCGTCCATCGCCGGCACAACAGTGGCAGAGGACACCAGGCTTCGGGAGCTGATGCGCGAGTATCAGCACGGCCGCTTCGAGGCCTTCGACGAGATCTATGCCGCGCTCGCGCCCACGCTGCGACGATACCTGCGCTCGCAGGTGCGTGACGCGAACAAGGCCGACGACCTGGTCCAGGAAACGTTTCTGCAGATGCATCGCGCCAGGCACACGTACGATCCGCGCCTGCCATTGACCCCGTGGACGATGGCGATCGCACGTCACGTGTGGCTGATGGATCGGCGCAGCGTTTCGCGCCGGCCGTGGGCGCCGGAGGATGTCACCGAGATGGAACTGCCTGTTCGCGGCGAGGCGGCGGCGCTGGCGGAGCGGATCGAGGTGCGGCGCGCGCTCGGCCAGGTCGCCCCGGCCCGGCGTGATGCGGTGATCCAGCACCATCTGCTCGGATTCAGCTTCAAGGAGATTGCCGCGCGTGCTGGCATCGCGGAAACCGCCGCGAAGCTTCGCTCGAGCCGCGGCATGGCGCAACTGCGCGCGCTGTTGAAAGGCGGCGGCAAGTGACGCCGTCGGAGCTTCGCGCCGTCATGGCTGCGGACTACCGCCCGGTCGCGCCATTGCGATCGCCGTGGCTGCGTGCGGCGTTCGTGACGCCGCTCGCCATAATCGCACTGCTTGCCGCGCCCGTTGCGTTTCACGTGCGAGCCGACGCCCAGCGCCTTGGCTGGCTGGCACTATGGGGCGCCTCGGTGCTCCAGGCGGTGATCGGCGTGCTCGTGATCGCCGCCGCTTTGCGCGAGTCGGTGCCGGGCCGCTCGTGGAGTCGAGCGGCAGTCGCGCTGTGGTTGACGATGCCGGTTGCGGTCGTTCTCGCCGTGACGGCGGTCAGCTGGCAGGTCAGCCCGGCGCAACTGCGCGGCAACTGGTGGCAGTTCGCGGCTGTGTGCTTCAGCGGGTCGGCGTCTACCGCGCTGCCGATCGTCGCGCTCGCAAGCGTGTTGGCGGTTCGAGCCTTCCCGACGCGGCCGGCGCTGGCCGGCGCGATGATTGGGCTCGGCGCGGGCCTGATTGCAGACGGCGGGTGGCGTTTGTTCTGCAGCGTCAGCGAACCGGGCCACGTCTTGTCGACGCATTTGGCCGCGGTGGTGATGTGCGGCGCGATCGGCGCGCTGCTGGCGCCTAGCCTCGCTGCGTGTAGAACACGCGCTCGATAAACCAATACGCGCCCGCCACGGTGACCGCGATCGACCCCCAGAACGCCGCGAACCTGGCGGCGGTCGCGCTCTGGCGATGCACGATCAACAGCGCCGACGCCACGACGGCCACGATCAGCAGTTGTCCGGCTTCGACCCCGATGTTGAACGCGAACAGCGACCATCCGAGCGCCGCCGCCGGTAATCCAAATTCCTTCAGGACGTAGGCAAACCCGAAACCGTGAATCAGGCCGAACCCCACCGATAACCACGGTCGTAGATCCGTTTCCGGGACGGCCACCGCAGTCGCTGAACGGGCGCCGGCAGGGCGCGAACGCAGCACCAGCAAGTTGTCCACGCCGACCACGATGATCGTCAGCGCGATCAGCGGCTCGATGAATCGCGCAGACGGCGCCAGGACGTCGAGCGCGGCGAGCGACAGCGTGATGCTGTGGCCGATCGTAAACGCCGTCACGATCAACGCCAGCCGGGCGAACGTGCCGCCTAACAGCAGCAAACCGATCAGGAAGAGGATGTGGTCCGGACCAATCAGAATGTGCTCGATGCCGGAGCGCACGAACGTCTTCACCACCGACCACCGTCCCTGCGTCGTGCCGGAGTAGTAATCGGCGCGCTGTTTCGCGGCGTCGAGGATCATCTGCTGACGCAACGCCGCGTCTTCATAGACGTTGATGAAGGTCTGATGAACCGGATCGTACGGAAACACATGAGCGCGAATCGCGATATGTCCCGGCCGCAGCGGTGTGACGACGAAGTCCAGGCGCAGGCTTTGACGATCCGGGACAACGTCAATACCGCCCCACGTGATCGTCGCGGGTGAACCGTCCACGGTGAGCGCAATGCGCGGCGTTAGCAGCGCCACCAGCGCGTCGCGATAGCGTTGCGCGACCTTGGGATCGAGCAGCGTGTCGGCATTGGCGACGCCAAGATCATGCGCGGCGTCCAGGTCGTGAACGACCAGCGTGCCTTTCATGCCGCCGTCGTCGAGATTCAGATCCAGATAACTGAACGGCGCCGGGTGGGCGGTAAGCGATGCGATCGACAGCAGGTACGCTGCGGCCACGACACCCAGCCACCGTCGCCATGCACCGCCGGCGCTCGGACGATGGCGATTGCGGCCTGCCACATCCCGAGAGCTACGTGGAGAACCGGTCACGCGTTCTTCAGGACGACGCGTGCGGCGGCCCAGATCCAAGTCAGGCATACCGCGACGGTGAGCACGACGTCGCTTGGCCAGTGTGCGCCGAGCGCGACGCGCGCCAGGCCGCCAAGCGCCAGCACGCTGAACGTCGCCGCCATGATCGGGACGCGATAGGGCGCCTTTTTCAACATTGCCGCCAGCAGGCCGAGGCCGCCGATCGTGACCGACAGGAACGTCATCGTCGTCGAGGGAAACGACAATCCGGACGGCGTGCCGATTACCGCGATCAGATCGCGTGACGGCCGGGGCCGCTGAAAGATCGCCTTCGTGTATTCAGCGCCGTACTGCTCGACGAGCAGGAACGCGGTCAACAGTGCAACACCACGCCACCCTGCGACAAATAACGCCGCTGTCAACACGATGGCCACGACGTAGTATTTGCCCGGCGCAGGGGCGAGATTGCTGATTGGTCGCGCCCACCATTCGGGAGCCTGGCTGGCCGACTGAATCGCCCTCGCGGCCGCGACATCCCCCGCGAAGTACGGTTCCATGCGAACGCCGATGCCGATCAACACGGTGACGGCCGCGGCAATCAGCACAGGCAGCAGAGGAGACTTCATCATTGACACATCACTGTAGCCCAGAGGCGTGACGAAACGCCTGATACAGCGCGCTCAGTGTCGGCGCCGCTGCCTGCTCGAAGACAATCCGGCGGCCCTCTCCATAAACGATCGCGCGCGCGCGGCGTTGTTCGATGAATGCCAGCGTCGCCGGCGCATTCGGGAGCAGCGCGACTGTCCTGAGCCGCTCGATCGCGTCTTCCTGCGACAACCCCCCGGCCAGGTATCGTCGTGCGACGTCGGTGACAACCGGCAACAGCGCGGTTAGCCGGTCTTCGACGTCGATGAGCGTTGCCGCATCCTCGAGGCGCGTGAGACCCGCCGCCGGAAACAACGTGTCGCGATACAACGCCACGCGGCGTTCGCGCGAGAGCGCAACGTCCGCGCCCGCTTCGGCGGCGCCCTCGGTGAGCAACAGATGTGGCCCGAACCCAGGCGAGAGCAGAAGTTCGGGGCGCTCGCGTTCGCCGAAAGCGCTGTCCATCAACAGCGACTGAACGTGATGGCCAGGGTAGGCCTCGTGACACGCCAGCCTGAACGCACGCCCCACCGTCAGCGGGTCGTCGTCGTTGATCGTGACAACGGTGTGGTGATTGCCGTCGTAACGGGCAAATGCGTCCCAGCCGATGCCGCCGCGAAATTCGATGGTGACCCGTTCGTCGGCGGGCAGCGTGACCACTTCGACGCTGGCTTGCCGGCATGCCGCCAGCGCCCGCTGCATCACCTGGAGGCGGCGCGCGTTGGGGATCACCGTCGATCGACGCAAGGCGTCGACGCGTTGCTCTAACGGTGCGCCACCGGGCAGCAGCGTTGCCAGTTCGCGATGCGCGGTGTCGACGGCACCCTGATTGAGCGCGGGGATATCGAATCCGAATTCCTCGCGGAATTGATCGTCGATCGACGTCGAGCGGCCAAGTTGCCGTTCGACCGCAAACCGCAGCCCGCGCACCTGGCCGAGCAGGTAGCGGACCCTGGCGTGTTCGCGTCGCGGCGCGGCCGCGGCGACCGCCTGTTCGAGTTGGCGATGCAGCGAGCTGATCTCTTCAGCCAGCTGGGCGACCGGCACACGCGGGCCGGGACGCCACTCCGCCGGCCCTCGCCAGTCTTCGACCAGCGCGGGGTCGTGTTGCGCCAGCTGCAGCGCGGCGCGCACGTAGCGCTCGGCTAGCGCGTCCAGTCCCGCGGGCCGGCTGCCGCACGCAAACGCCGCCAGGCTAATTACTATGCTCGCAACAAAACGAATTGACATCCGTCGAGGGGTAAGGCTGAATCTTCATTCCATCACAGGAGGACCTATGCGTCGGGCTGTCTTCACCTTTTGCGCGCTCATCACCGCCGTCGCCTGCAACCAGGCCGCCCCTCCGGCAGCCCCGCCGGCGCCGGCCGCCAAGAAACTCGGTGTGCGCCCGGCCGGCGACACCGAGATTCAGCCCGACATGTCCCAGGTGCCTCCCGATCTGCAGAAGGTCTACTCGCATATCGACGAGAACATCGACGAGCACGTCGAGCACCTGCAGAAGTGGATTCGTCAGCCAAGCATTTCGAATTCCGGAGAGGGCATCCCGGAGTCCGCTGAAATGGTGAAGGGATTTTTCGACGAGCTCGGGTGCCAGCAGACGCGCATCTTCGATGTCGGCGTGACCGAATACGGCTCGCCCGGCAATCCCGTCGTCTACGCAAAGTGCGACGAAGGCGCCGAGAAGACGCTGCTCGTCTACTGGATGTACGACACGATGCCCGTGACTCAGCCCGACGCGTGGTCGTCGCCGCCATTCGAGGGCCGTCTCGTCGAACAAGCGCCCTATAAGAAGGTGCTGATCGGGCGCGGCGCCACCAATTCGAAGGGACCGCAGATGTCGCAGTTGAACGCCTTTCGCTCGATCAAGGCCGTTCACGGCAAGCTGCCGGTCAATTTGATCTTCGTTGCCGAAGGTGACGAAGAGCGCATGGACATCGGCCTGCGGAAGTTCGTCAAGGATCACGCGGATCTGCTTGCCGGTGCCGACGCGATGCTGCTGTTCGGCAGCCAGTCGCCGAGTGGCGGCGGCAGTTACGGCGCGGGGTCTGAAGGCTGCGTCTACGTCGAGCTCACGACCAGCGGCAAGTCCTGGGGACGCGGCCCGATCCAATCCGATATTCACGGCTCGAACAAGCGCAGTGTCGATAGTCCCGCGTGGCGGCATATCAAGATGCTGGCGTCACTGGTATCCGACGATGGCAACACACCGTTGATCGAAGGCTTTTACGAGGGGATGCTGCCGATCGAGAAGTTCCACGAGGAAGAGCTGCGCACCGCCGCCGAACGCACCGACCTCAAGGTCGCTGCGGAGAACGTCGGCGTGGGCCGCTTCATTTCAGACGATCCGTTCACGATGCTCAAGATGCAGCGCTACGGCACGTCGTTCAACCTCGATGGCATCTGGGGCGGCAACATGTACGCCGGCGGCGCCGGCGCCATTCTGCCGAACAAGGTGACGTCCAAACACAACTTCCGCTACGTTCCCAACATGACCGGCCCCGGCCTCGTCAAGAAACTGCGTGCGCAGCTCGACAAGAATGGCTACAAGGACGTCGAAGTGAAGATGATCGGCGATGTGCCCTGGGCGAAGATGAGCGCCGACTCGGACCTTGGCCGCGCGATGAAACGCACCTACGAAATCATGAACATTCCGCACGGCGAGCCGCGCAAGGAATGGTCGATCGGCGGTGGCGGCGCGGGCGCCGGCGGGTACTGGCCGGCCTATATGTTCGGCAACGGCGAAGTCGGCGAGCGCATCTCGAATTTCAAGGGCGTACCGATTGTCGGCGGCGGCGCCGGTCATGGCGGCCGGGCGCATGCGGCCAATGAGTACTATGTGATCGAAGGCGCCGGGAAGGTCTACGGCATGGCCGGCGCCGAAAAAGCGGTCGCCACGCTCGTCTACGCCTGGGCCGGCAAGGTTCCACCGGCACCGGCACAGCCGGCGGCGGCCAAGACCAACTAATGTTCGAGGTTCGAGAACTAACCAAGCAGTATCACGTCGGCGATCACGTGGTGCACGCGTTGCGCGGCATCACCATGCAGGTCGCCGACGCCGAGTTCGTCACGGTGGTGGGCCCGTCGGGGTCGGGCAAGTCGACGTTCATGCACATCATCGGCTGCCTGGATCGGCCGACCGCCGGGGCGTACCTGCTGAATGGGCGCGACGTGTCGACGCTGCCGGCTGACGAGCTCGCCCGCGTCAGAAACGAAACGATTGGGTTCGTGTTTCAAGGCTTCAACCTGCTCGCCCGCACGTCGGCGGTTGAAAACGTCGAGTTGCCGTTGCTGTACACGCGCAAGGGCGTCGTCAGGGCCAGTGAACGGCGCGAGCGCGCGATGGCCGCACTCGAAGCGGTGGGCCTGACCGACCGTGCCGAGCACCATCCGAACCAGCTGTCGGGAGGCCAGCAGCAGCGCGTCGCGATCGCCCGTGCCCTGGTCACCCAGCCATTGCTGTTGCTGGCCGACGAGCCCACCGGCAACCTCGATACGAACACCAGCCATGAAGTAATGGAGATCTTCGCGAGCCTGCGAGAACACCGCGGCATCACGATCGTCGTCATCACCCATGAACGAGACATCGCTGCATACGGCACAC
>Ga0196963_10001717_pt1 | contig 14198 bp, 5 predicted proteins | sample S1_5metaG_FD_148600 | JGI IMG/M metagenome (GOLD analysis project Ga0196963, IMG submission 148600) | Soil microbial communities from Anza Borrego desert, Southern California, United States - S1_5 | ecosystem: Environmental > Terrestrial > Soil > Desert | place: USA: California | collected... | reverse complement strand
GTGACCGGCGAATTTGCGGTGGACGATACCGTTGCGGCGCTCGACCAGGCGGGCCTGACGTTCAATCCAGTGAATGGCTCTTTCGACGTGCTCGTGCGGAACCAACAAACCGGGCTGACGACGACGACGCAAATTCGCGTCGACCTCAACGGCCTCGATGAAGATACTTCGCTCGACGATCTGGCCGCCGCGCTCAACAGCATCGACGGTCTGGCCGCTGTCGTCACGCCCAACCGCAGGCTGCAGATCACAGGCGATTCGTCGCTCGTCACGTTCGGCTTCGCGAACGACACCAGCGGCGCGCTGGCCGCGCTCGGCGTGAACACGTTCTTCAGCGGCACCGGCGCTGGGAGCATCGGCGTGAATGAATTGATCCAGCGCGATCCCGCGAAGTTCGCGGCCAGCGCTGGCGGCATCGCGGAAGACACCGCCATCGCCGTGAAGCTCGCGAACCTGCTCGACACACCACTGGGCGCGCTCGGCGGTTCCAAGCTGTCCGTGCAGTACGACCGGATGATCGGCGAAGTGAGCCAGGGAGCCGCGGTGACCAAGAGCGTCGCCGATGGCTTCCGCACGTTTCACAGCACGCTCGACAGCCAACTGCTCGCGATTCAAGGCGTGAACATCGACGAAGAAGCCATCCGCATGATCAGCTACCAGCGTGCTTTTCAAGCGTCTGCCAAAGTCATTTCCACGATCAACGAGATGCTCGACGTGCTGGTGAACTTGTAAATCCACTGACCCATGCCCGCGATCTATCCCATCCCGACCAACCGTGTGAGCAGCTTGCTGATTCAGCAGCGTCTGCTCGCGCAATTGCAAGACGATCAGGTGTCGATCCTGCAGCTGCAGCAGCAGATCGCCACCGGCCGGCGGATCGGCTTTCCCAGCGAGGATGCCCCCGCCGGGCAACGGGCCATCGGGCTGCAGCGGCTGCTCGAACAAAAGACGCAAGCCCGCACGAACCTCGCCACCAGCCAGTCGTATCTCTCCGCCACCGACACTGCCGTGCAAGGCGTAACGAACACGCTGAACGCCATTCGCTCGACCGTGCTCGGCGTAACCGACACCGTGAGCAGCGACGAGCAACGCGCCGCCGCGATCGCCGAAGTCACGCGGGCCATCGAACAGCTTGTTGATGTCGGCAACCAGGTGTTCCGCGGCCGGCACCTGTTTGCTGGGGCGCGAACCACGGAGCAGCCGTTCGTCCTCAATGGCAATCAGGTCGCTTACAACGGTAACGAAACGCAGCTGCAAAGTTACTCCGACGTCGATCTGCTGTTCGATACGAATTTGCCGGGCAGCCAGATCTTTGGTGGATTTTCGAATGAGGTGCATGGCACGGTCGATTTGAATCCGATCGCGCGGCGGGAGACGCTGCTTGCCGATTTGCACGGCGGCCTGGGAATCACCAAGGGAAGCATCGCGATTTCCGACGGCGGCACGATTCGCATCATCGACCTGTCCGGCGCCGAAACGTTGGGCGACGTTGCCGATCTGATCGCCGCCAATCCGCCGGCCGGCCGTATGATCACCGCCCGCATTTCGAGCGACGGTCTGGTTCTCGATCTCGACGATGGGCTCGGCGGCAACCTCACGGTGCGCGAAGTGGGCGGCGGCACCACGGCGGCGGAGCTGGGAATTTTCGAAACGCTGGGCGTGGGGACCGCGCCTCTCGTCGGTAACGGACTGAACCCGCGGCTGCGGCAGACGACCAGCCTGGGCGACCTGTTCGGCACTCGCGCGCAGGCGATTCTGGAATATCCGGGTCAGAACAATAACATCGTCGTCGAAGCCCGCCAGCGCGGAGCAGCCGACAACGGCGTGACGGTGCAGCTCGTCGACGATTCGCTCCTTGATGCGACGTCGGGAATCGTCGCCGGCTTTGAATATGCGACGTATTCCGCCGCACCGACGCCGGCCCGGGCTGCCCTGTCGTTCAACGGCTTCGGCAACAATCTGATTCTCACCGGCGCGACGCCCGGCACTGCGCTGAACAACGTTCGCATCGAAGTCGTCGACGCCGGCGCGCTCGGCGCCGCGGCGACGGCGACTTATAACGCCGGCACGAAAACGCTGACGATTGGCATCGATACGGCCGGCGGCACGGAAATTCAAAACGTGATCGCGGCCATCGCCACGGAAGGAACCTTTACGGCGGCGCACGATCCGTCGAACGCGCTCGATGGCGCTTACAACCCAACCAGCACGATTCCCATCAGCGATGCAGGTCTCGTGACGGGCGACACCGGCAACAGCGGCGGCGGCGCGAACACCATCTTTGTGCATGTGCAGCGGAACGCGACCACGGCCAATCAGGTGGTCACGGCACTGCAGGGAAACGCCGCGATCGACGCGCTGTTCGCCACGTCGCTCGAGGCGCAGGATTCGAGCAGCGCGGGATCGGCGGGGACCGCCATCGTCGATCTGGCCGTGCAAGCCACGACGAGCGGCGGCAGCGGCTTTGAGCCCGATCTGACGTCGGGCCTGCGGATCGTGAACGGCAACGCGACGCACAACATTTCGTTCAGCGGCGCTGAGACCATCCAGGATGTCCTCAACACGCTTAACGGTTCGTCGGCCGGCGTGCTCGCGGAGCTCAATGAGGCGGGCGACGGCATCGTTATCCGTTCCCGCCTGGCCGGTTACGATTTTTCGATCGGCGAGAATGGCGGGAACACGGCCGCGCAGTTCGGCGTTCGCTCGCTGACGGGAGCCACGCGGCTCGATGATTTGAACCATGGCCGCGGCGTGGAATCGGGCCCTGGAACCGACTTCACCGTGGTCCGCAACGACGGCACGGCGCTCGCCATCGACATTGCCGGCGCGAATACCGTGCAGGACGTGATCGATCGGATCAACAATCACGCGTCCAATCAGTTGCCCGGAAACATTGTTACCGCGCGGCTGGCAACGTTTGGCAACGGCATCGAGCTGATCGATCCCACGCCGGGCGTCAGCTCGCTGCACGTGCTCGCCGCGACGAACAGCAACACCGCGTATGAGCTGGGCTTCGTGGCGAAGGGCGAGCCACAGTCGCCGGCCGCGGCGATCGGTCCGGGCGGCGTGCGGACGCTCACGGGGCGCGACGTGAACCCCTCGGAAGTTTCGAGCGTGTTCAACTCGCTGCTGCGGATTCAGGAATCGCTCACCAATTTCGACATCACCAGCCTCGGGCGAGCGATGGAACTGCTCGATGAGGATTTCGATCGCATCCTGTTCGCCCGCTCCGAGCTCGGCGCGCGCGCCCAGGGGCTCGACGTGCTGAACATCCGGTTGGAAGATGAAGACGTCGAATTGAAAGCGGCCCTCTCGAATGAAATCGAAGTCGACTTCACGTCGGCCGTCTCTTCCCTCGCCGCCCGCCAGGCCAGCTTGCAGGCGTCGCTGCAACTGACCGCCCAGGCGTATCAGTTGACGCTGCTCAACTATCTGTAAGCGAACCGCCGTAATAATCCAGTTGCGATCTGGAGGTTGATAACAGTTGCGGGCCCCGCGCTTTTTCAGCAAGGCGTTGCAGCCGCGGGCTTTGCGCCGAAAGCGCTGAAAAGTTTGATAACAGCGCGATTGGAATTTCGATTGCCCAAAAACGCGGGATAAGTCCTGATGTTGCAACGACTTCGGCGCAACAATCTGACGAATATCTGATAATAGTCGATCACCTCTTGATAACAGGTTGATTGCAGTCACATTGCACTTCGATAGCAGTTCGATAACGGTTTGATCGCAGCTTGATAACAGTTCCGCGCTACTCAGGCTCCGACTTTTCGCAGCGCGCAGCAGCGACCAGCTCCTGGCAGCGTGCGTTGCCGGAGTGGTGAATGTCTTGGGGCCGAATAATGCGTCCGACCTGGCAGGGATCGCCAGGTTGGACTCAGCGCTGCCGCGCAGGCTTCCCTGGGGCGTTGTAATGCTGGCTGCGAAACGGAAACCCTGCGCTGCGGAATATAAACATTTGTATACTAGCAGCCGTCCTGCTCGCTGTCAAGAGCTGCGCGTCAGTGCGCCAGCGAAAGTAGATGAGCATCAATCAAACTCGCGATTTTCAGACGGAGTTGATCGAACTGATGCGGCGTCACGAAATCGAATTTGACGAGAAGCATTTGCTTTGAACGTACCGCCGGCCCCTTTCGCTGCGCTGCACCGTGACTACATTCCGATGGCTCCTCCGGAGCCGGGCTGATTTACTTCACTTGTCGGTTTCACACTGGCACAGCCAGTGGCACGCAAAATCCAGCGCGTCTGGAAGGGACACCCAAGCCGGCTTACTTCGTAAGCAGTTTCTCTGCCTGTGGGGCCAGCGCGGCGATGTTGTGAGCGACGGCGACGACGTTCCCTTTTTGATCGATGAGCATCATCGTGGGAATGCCGCGCACGCCGTACTTTTCGGCCAGCTCGCTCGCTTCGTCGCCGGCGAGCGTCTCCCAGGGGATGTCGTTCTCTTGCAGATAGGTGTCGAGAGCTTCCAGGTCTTTGTCGACGCTCACGCCGACCACGTCGAAGCCCCTGTCCTTGAGCTTCTCGCGCAGCGCTTTGACGTTGGGCATTTCTTTGCGGCAGGGGCCGCACCAGGTGGCCCAGAAATCGACAATCACGACCTTGCCGCGGTACTTCTCCCAGGCGAACGCTTTGCCGTCGGCCGTGTTGCCGGCGATCTCGAGCGGTTTGCCGACGAGGTCCGATTCTGTGGTTTCCGGCTTCGCCGCCAGCTTCTTGCCGTAGCGGGCCAGTTCCTTGTCGCTGCTCTTGGCAAACAGCTCGCCAAACGCGGAGAAGTGCTGTTCCCGCGCGTCGCCATCCTCCAGCTTGTTGATCAGGTCGACTGTCGCCGACGCCATCCGCAAATGCTTCGCGGCGAGTTTCTCTTTGGCATAGTACTCCTGCAGTTCGTTCAAGAGCGCTGCGATTTCCTCTGATTTGGCTTCGCTGGCAGCGAGAACCTTCCGTTCCTGCTCAAAGAACGAAGTTTCGCGCGTGACGCGGGGGCGGGCATCGTCCTTCAGCTGCGCGACGAACGCGGTCAGCTGCTGATCGGCTTTTTCGTCCCCCTTACAGGCTGCGCGGTGCAGCGCGGCGAGCTTGTTCTCGATGGCGACCAGATGCAATGCTTCCCTGGCGTTCTTATCCGCGAGAATCCGATCGCAGGCGTCGGCGATGGCGGCAGCAAAGCCAGGCCGGGATTGAATCGTCTTGGGCTTATCCAGCATCCGCTCGACCCAATCGTTCAGCTGCGAAGCATTCAAATCAGGCTTCGCGAGATACGGATTCGGCTCGGCCGCGGCTGGCTCCGTTTCCTCGGCGAGGAAGGATGTCAAACCAATCGTCAGAAGTAGCCGGATTCTCCAGAATTCGGAGATTGGCGCAAAGATCCGTGGTGTCTGAATTCTGGCGAATTCAGCTACGGACGGTCGCTTCAGCGGCGAACGTCCCTGCTTGTTCGGCTCCGGGCTTTGTGGCGGCGCGGGAGGTGGCGGCGCCGGCGCTGCCGGACTTTCTGATGGCGTTGGAGCGACTTTCGGAATCGTGGGATTCTCGATCTCCAGCGGCGGCGGCTTTTGAAACTCAAACTTCGGCGCTTCCGGCAGCCCGAGCAGTTCCTTCAGCCGCCCCCCCAATCGCTCCGAGTCGAGCCTGTAGTGATGGATCGAGTCGACTTTTCCTTCCTTGTCGACCAGGATGTAGAACGGCAACGCAAACAGTCCCAGCTCTTTCGCCAGGCTGCTGTCGTGCCAGTCCTCGAACTTCTCGCCCTTGGCGACGTCGGGTGAAATGTAACTCGTCCACGGAATGAAGGACTTGTTGAACATGAGCACTTTTTGCAGGTCCGACGTATCGACATCCAGCAGCAGGCTGACCACTTCCAAGCCGTTTGGCTTGAGCTTGTCGGTCACCTGGCTGAGCACCGGAATTTGCTCGCGCGACGGACCGACGAACGTGCCCCAGCAGTTCACCAGCACCACCTTGCCGAGCAGCGGCTTGAGGTCGAGCGGCTGGCCCGGTTTTTCCACCGTTTCAAAGCTGACGGCTTCGATGGTGACGGGCTGACCGACGAGCGCGAACCGCTTGCGACCCATCGCGACATAACGGCTGATGAACTTGCTGGCCTCCGGATTCTCGTGGCCCGCGAAGGAAGTATCGAGCAGATCGTAAAACTGCAGCGCGAGCTTGTCGTGCCCGTGCCGTTCGAGTTGCGTGATGATGTCGATGATCGCCTGGATATACGCCGGGCTCGGGTTCTTGTCTTTGATGAGCCCCTGGATGGCGGCGAGGAGTTTGGCTTCGCCTTCCGGCCTGTTGTCGAGCACTTCCTTGAGCAACGTTTTGGCGTCGAGCTCGAGCAGGTTGGCGGAGCTCTCCTGCATCTTGCCGAGCTCGGCCAACTGCTCGTCTTTGTGATCCTTATAAGCGGCGGCGATGGCCCGCATCCCTTTCACCGCTTCGGCCGTGTGGCCGCGGTCGCCCAGCATCTGGCAGACGGCGCTCGTGAGCATCAGCACCTGTTGATCGCCGGCGTCCTGCTCGAGGATTTGTTCCACTTCTTTGAGAATGGCAGGGGCGTCGACCTTCTCTGAATCGAGTTGGCTGGCAATGCTCGCGTCGAAGAGCATCAGCCGGCCCTTGCGGGCGACATCGGCATTGGGATTTTTGGAAACTGCCGTCGCGAATGTCGTCATTCGCGTGCGGGCCGACAGATCGCCCAGCTGCTGAAGCAATTGCAGCGCCTGGGCCGCATTCACGAGCGCGAAGTCGTTCACTTCGGGCCGGCTGTTGGCTTGCAGCACGCGCTGCGACAGTTCGACGATCAAGGCCTGCTGCTTTTTCAGATTGGTCAGCTGCTCTTCGCGAGTGTTGCCTGGCGGCTCGGTATTGGCCAGCTCTTGAATCATGACCACCATCTGCTTCACTTCTTGCGAGACCGGGACTGCTTTGCCGGGAGTGGCAGCGGGGGCGCCGTTGTCGCTCGTTGTGGCTGCCGGCTGTTTGGCGCCGTTTTCGGCGAACGCGGACGGAACTTCGGGCGGCGTCGCCAGATTTTTGCTTGGAACTGCGCCGATTCCTTCACGAACTTCCATCCTGGCTGGCGAATTTTCGGCCGCAGGGAGGCCCGCCGGCACTTCGGTCGGCGGCAGCCCAACGGTTTCTTCCGCGGGACGGAACTTCGACTTTTCCGCCGTGACCGGAGCCTGGTCGCCGCCGCAGCCCGCCAATCCGCTGGCGAGCACCGCGCCCCACACCAGCCATCCGAACCGCGCCACATCCACCGAGCGAACGAACATCACAGCACCTGAACCTTCCGTCCTTACGCTGCCCACCGAGCGCGCACACGCGCCGCGGCTGGCAAGCTAAAGCAATGCCCGGATTTTACGGCAGATGCGGAAAATAAGCATCCCCGAAACTGGTCGAGGAGCCGTGAATCGCGGCTGGCAGCCTGGTATCTCGCCGTGGCGGCGGATTTCGTGGAGCGACCGACGACTCTTTTCAACGCCGGTCCTGGGAGAACTGCCGGTCCGTTTGCTAAGATGCACGCAGCAGCGTTTTTTCAGGCGGCGAGCGGCGGTGCGTTCTTTCTCTGGGCGGTCTACCAGGACGGGGATGTCGTGTTGATGACGAAGCATATTTTTGTGACGGGCGGCGTGGTGAGTTCTCTTGGCAAGGGGCTCACCAGCGCGTCGATCGGCATGCTGCTTGAGCGCCGCGGCCTGCGGGTGCGGATGCAAAAGCTCGATCCGTATATCAACGTCGATCCCGGCACGATGAGCCCTTATCAGCACGGCGAGGTTTATGTCCTCGACGACGGCAGCGAAACCGACCTGGACCTCGGCCACTACGAGCGCTTCACCCACAGCCCGCTGACCCGCGACTCGAACTACACGACCGGGCAGATTTATCTTTCGGTCATCAACCAGGAACGCCGCGGCGAGTTCCTCGGCAAGACCGTGCAGGTCATTCCGCACATCACCAACGAAATCAAGCGCTGCATCGCCAATCTGGCCACGCCTGAAGTCGACGTCGTCATCACCGAAATCGGCGGCACGGTCGGCGACATCGAGAGCCAGCCGTTTCTCGAAGCGATCCGCCAGTTCGCCCTCGACGTGGGCAAGGAGAACTGCCTCTACATTCACCTCACGCTCGTGCCATACCTCAAAGCGGCCGGCGAGCTGAAAACGAAACCGACGCAGCATTCCGTCGGTCTTTTGCGGCAGATCGGTATTCAGCCCGATGTGCTCATCTGCCGGACCGAGCGGCCCATCGATCGCGACGACCGCGAGAAGATCGCCCTCTTCTGCAACGTGCCGATCGAAGCCGTCATCGAAGAGCGGGACAAGGATTTTTCCATCTACGAAGTGCCGCTCAGCCTCGTCGACAACGGCCTCGATAAGTTCATCGTCAAGCGGCTGCAGCTGCCGGCTGGTTCGCTGGCGCTCGACGATTGGAAGAATCTGCTCCACGTACTCCGCAATCCCAAACACGAAATCAGCATTGCCGTCGTGGGCAAATATGCCGAGCACAAGGACGCGTACAAATCGATTTATGAATCGATCGACCACGCCGGCATGCATCATCAATCGCAGGTGCGGATCGGCCGGATTCAAAGCGAAGAGATCGAGCGCGAAGGAGCGGCCGCGCTGCTGCAAGGCTACGACGGCATTCTCGTGCCCGGCGGCTTCGGCGAGCGCGGTATTGAAGGGAAGATCGAAGCCATCCGCTTCGCGCGCGAGCGGGGCATCCCTTTCTTCGGCATCTGCCTCGGCATGCAATGCGCCGTAATCGAATTCGCCCGGCATGTGGTGAATCTGAACGGCGCCCACTCGACCGAGTTCAGCAAGGACACGCAGCACCCGGTGATCTGCCTGCTCGACGATCAGAAGAACATCGTCGACAAGGGTGGCACCATGCGGCTCGGCACGCATCCGGCCGCGCTCAATGAAGAGACGCACGCCCGCGAATGCTACGGCCAGCCGCAGGTGCAGGAACGCCACCGCCACCGCTATGAATTCAACAACGCTTACCGCCAGCAGTTCGCCGCGCACGGCTTGGATGTGACCGGCTCGAGCCCCGACGGCAAACTGGTCGAGATCGTCGAGATTCCAGGCCATCCCTGGTTTCTCGCCGTGCAGTTCCATCCGGAATTCAAATCGAAGCCGACGCAAGCCCATCCGCTGTTCGCCGGCTTCGTGCAAGCGGCGATTGAACGAAGGTCGCAACGGGGAGAGCGGATCGCGGAAGTGAGTGCTTCGTGAATGATCAGTCCCCTCGCCCCGGTACTCCGGGGAGAGGGATAGGGTGAGGGGCTGAAGCGGTGAAGGCTCGGATACGCTAGATGATGCAACTGGGACGCCGAAGCCTGCCTCGTGTGGTTGAGCACACAGCAAGTCCGGCCCCTCACCCCGACCCTCGACCCTCTCCCCGGAGTACCGGGGCGAGGGAGTAAGGAAAGAAACTATCCAGTGCCCGACGACCTTTCCAAACAGCAGATTCCTCCCGCGTCGTTCGTGACGCTGGTGCAAACCTTGGTTGCACAGGCCAGTGTCGCACTAGGCCTGATCGCCGATCCGCGGACCGACAAGCCGGAGGTGAATCTCGATCTGGCCCGGCACTTCATCGATACGCTGGCCCTGCTCGAAGGCAAAACCAAGGGGAATCTTACCGCCGAAGAATCGCAGCTGCTCGCGGCCGCCACCAGCCAGCTGCAGATGACGTATGTGCAGCTGAAGAACAAACCGTAGTCACGAAGCCGTGTTGAAGGCCTTCTGCAAGCGGTCGTATTCCTGCGGCGAGTCGCGCTTGCTCTTCCGCTTATTCCGCTCTTCCTGCCAGGGCGCTTCGAGCCAGGCTTGCAGTTTGGGGCCCTTGATGAACTGCTGGAACATGCCGTCGTCCATCAGTTGCCCTTGCCCCAGGTAGCGCTCCACCATGTCGTCTTTTAAAGCGAACGCCGGCAGCCATTTCTTGATGATGTCGATATCATCGGCGACGTGCTCCAGCTCGTGATCCATGATGAGCCGGAAAATACTCTTGCTGCGCGAATCGCTCGCCTGCGGCTTTCGCTCTTCGAGCAGATACACGCCGATCAGCGACTGCAAGAACACGTCGCCGCCCTGAAACTGCCATTTGCAAGGACCAGTCTTCTGCGGAATCTGCTTCCATTGGCTGACCAGGCTGCTGAACGCCAGCGAGAACTTCGCCGTCACGAGCCCGGCAACAATCTTGCTGCCTGAATGCAGCAGGGATTCGATCTTCTGCTTGCTGACGAACGCCGGCTCGGGAACCTCGGCTGCGGCCAGACCGGGCGGCAAGGTGATGCCGTAGTCGGCAAAGGCGAGGCGCTTCGCGGTTTCGAAGGTAACGCGCGGCACGAATTGAAACTTCACACGATTGATGGTGGGCGCCATGAGTAACCCTCCCGGAATGAGGAATGCTGCGCATTGTATCGCGACTACGACTAACGGATTCAGTTCACCGCAGCAGCGAGTTTTGGCTCGGAAACCTTGTGACCGACTTGCAAGCTGCGGCGCATGGTGAGCTGCAGTTGCGGCGACACTTCGGCAAAGAACTCGATGCGCCCGGAAACCTTTGCAGCCACGCAGCGGCCGCGCTGCAGGATGAGGCAGTTCTTGTGCATCGCGGGAATTTTCGGCCCCGCTGTGATGTGCCCGCAAAGATTGAGCGGATCGACCGCGCTGATCAGCGACCATTGCTCGTCATCGGGAGTGTCGCGCAATTCCCGCAAGCGCGTGACGGCCGACTCGAGCGCGTATTGCTCGCCGATGCCGGCGATAAACCGCCCGCCGCGAATTTCGCCGCGGAGCTCCATTCGCCGCAGCACGCGAACCAGTTCCCACCAGGCCGGCGCGCAAACTTCGCGGGCCAGCAGATCGCGAAAGACCACGCCATAACGGGCCAGCAGCAGCTTGCACCATTTTTCCAGGCGCACCTCGCGCTCGACACTTTCTACGACAACCGGAAATAGCGACCAGCGGCCGGTTGCGCCGGGGCGGACTGGCAAGGCCGTGCCATAGGTGCGCGCTCGCATGAACGCCGACGTGCGCCGTTTGGCGGCTTCGCTTTTGCCGACAATCGCGCGGACGGCGCCAAAGGTATCGGCCGAGACAAATCCCGCCGCGGCGCATTCCCGTAGCGCGTCGTCGAGCTCGACCGGCAACAGGCCCGTGAGCGCTTTCAGATCGTTCAAAAAGAGCGCGCCGCGCTCCCGCAGCGCGGCGAGCACGTCGCGGGCCTTGCTGCCCAGGTGCGCTTCGTTCGGTGCGCGATCGGGTGGCAGCAGCCAGGCAAGATCATCGCGGAGCGCGAGCGAAATCGGCATCACGCGAGTCATGCCGCTGATGCAGCCGTCGTCCTCGCTCCGTCGCGGCGGCTGAAACCGTCCCCAGCAGAGCTCGCCGCACAGGAACAAATGATCGAGGCCGCTCGGGTCCCAATCGCTCACGCGGGCCGGAAGGATCTTGTCCTCCCAGATTCCCGCCGCGAGTTCGAAGCCCTGCAACTGCGTGACAACCTGCCGGATGCCCATTTCTCCATGCCGCTGCGAATCGGGCGTCAAGCCATGCAGCCGCGTGAGATAGTCGAGAAAAACCTCCGCAGCCACCGGCTGAATCCGCCGCCGCAAACCGTCGAGCGTCAGCCGATGAATCCGCGCGAGCAGCCGACGATCGCACCATTCGAGCGTCTCGGGATCTTTCGAGGTGAAGGCCGCTTCACTGAACCGGCCACGCATCACCGAGCCTTGCCCTTCGACGGCTTCCAGACATGCGAAAACTTGCGACGGTTCCAAATGCAGTTTTTCGGCGAGCGCCGTTGCCGTCGTCGGGCCGCTGCAGGCGATCCGGCCGCGAACCACTTCCACCCGCGCGTCGGTTCCTTCCACCGCCACATCGAGAACAGCAGGCAGCTGCGGCGCGGGCGGGACGGTGGCGCTGGGATACGCCGCGCGAATCACCGGCCAGCGTTCGGTCGCGAACCAAAACTTCTCTTTATCCTTCCATTCACCACAACAGGCGCGTCCCGCAACAGCGAGTTGCTTCAGCCAGGTTAACCAAGACTCGGCTTCATCATCCCGCAGCACGACCATGTTGAGCAGGATGTCATGCACTTCGTCAGCATCGCGGGCAAACGGCCAGGCTTCCTCGGTCACTTGGGCGATGGCCAGCGGATCGAGCCTCGCGAGGTCGCGCATTTGCTCGATGGCCAGGCTGCGGCGGGTCGTCACGGCCCGCGTGCGGCGTTCTTCCAGCGGCGCATCATCGAGAAACGCATACGGCCGGGCGTTGAGCAGCTGATGGGCGAACGGCGAGGGCTCGCGGGTATCGACCGGCGTGAACTTGATGGTACCGGCCTTCACTTCTTTCAGTGCCTCGATCCACCGCGGCAGGTCCATCGCTTCGTGCAGGCAGTCGTACATCGTCTGCCGGACGAGCGGATGGTCGGGCATCTCGATGTCGCCATGATGATTCTCGAGACAGCCAACCGTTTCAGGAAATGTCGCTGCGAGCAGATCTTCCGCGCGAAACTTCTGCAAGAACGGCGGCACTCGCTTGCCGCCGGAATTGCGGAGCACGGCGAGGGCGCGAGTGGCGTTCCATCGCCAGCGGATGCCGAACATGGGGACGGCGAAGACTGCTTGTTCGAGGAGCTCCTGGGCATTCCCCGCGTGCAGCATGCCGAACAGACTTTCAATCGCAAAGCTGTGCTGCGGCCCAATCGAGAGGAGCACGCCGTTGTCGTCGGCAGCCGCTTGCAGCTCGAAATCGAAACTGCGGCAGAACCGCTTCCGCATGGCGAGGCCCCAAGCGCGGTTGATCCGCGCGCCGAGCGGCGCGTGAATGATCAGCTGCATGCCGCCCGACTCGTCGAAGAAGCGCTCGAAGACGACTTCGTTGCACGTGGGAACCACACCCAGCGCGGCCCGCTGCGCCGCGACATAGCGAATCGCTTGTTCCGCGGCCCAGCTATCTGCTCCGCAGTTTTCCATCAGCCAGGCCATGAGATCGCGGTTTTGCGGCGCGATGAGCTTGCCCGGCCCGGCGATGCCATCCTCATCGGGCTCCCAGGCCTCTTCCACAAGGTTACTGGCCAGTTCTCGCCGCAGGTTTGACAACTCCTGCGAGAGCTCAACCGTTCTGCCCGGCGCTTCGCCGAACCAGAACGGAATGTTCGGCGGCGCACCATGAGCGTCGGCCACGATGACTTCGTCGCGGGTGATGTCGACGATCCGCCAACTGGTGTTGCCGAGCAGAAAGATGTTGCCGACGACGCTGTCGATCGCAAAATCCTCGTCGACGGTGCCGACCTGTTTGCGCTCGCCTTCGACGATGACCTTGTATTCGCCCAGCTCGGGAATGGCGCCGCCGCACGTGATGGCGGCGATCCGTGCATGGCGGCGGGCTTTCAACTTGCCGTTGATCTGGTCGCGGTGCAGATAAGCGCCGGCCTTGCTGCCGGGCTTCAGCCCTTCGGAGAGCATCTTCACGATGGCATCGAACTCGCTCCGTGGCAGATTGCGATAGGGCCAAGCGCTGCGGCAAAGATTGAACAGCGGCTCTTCTTCCCATTCGTCGCAGGCGACGGTGGCGACGATTTGCTGCGCGAGAATGTCGAGAGGCTGCTGCGGGATTTCGATTTGATCGAGCTGGCCGGTGCAGACAGCGCGAACGAGCGCCAGCGATTCGAGCAGCTCGTCGCGCGTGAGTGGAAACAGCCGGCCTTTGGGAGTCGCGCCGATGGAGTGGCCCGACCGGCCGACGCGCTGCAAAAAAGTGGCGATGCTCCGCGGCGAACCAAGCTGGCAGACGAGGTCGATGTAGCCGATGTCGATGCCCATTTCGAGCGACGCGGTGGCCACGATTGCTTTGAGCTCGCCCGCTTTGAGTTTTTGTTCCGCATCGAGCCGCAGCTCTTTCGCCAGGCTGCCGTGATGGCTGGCGATGGCTTCTTCGCCGAGCAGCTGCGTCAGACTGTGCGCGACGCGCTCGGCCATCCGGCGGGTATTGACAAAAATGAGTGTGCTGCGGTGCGACTGCACGAGTTGCACCAGGCGCTCATAGACTTCGGCCCATTGCTCGCCCGAGCAAACGGCTTGCAACTCGCTCGGCGGCACTTCGAGCGCGAGATCGAGATTCCGCACATGCCCGCCGTCGATAATGACCGGATTTTTCTCCGGTTGACTTCCCACCGCATGG